>Ga0209536_100001424_pt1 | contig 39873 bp, 29 predicted proteins | sample DeeMarSeWOR28_12_FD_187461 | JGI IMG/M metagenome (GOLD analysis project Ga0209536, IMG submission 187461) | Marine sediment microbial communities from White Oak River estuary, North Carolina - WOR-2-8_12 (SPAdes) (version 2) | ecosystem: Environmental > Aquatic > Marine > Intertidal zone >... | reverse complement strand
CCTGCCCCGAAGATTGCGCCGCAGTCTGCGGAGACGGGAATTGCGACCAACCGGACGAAAATGCGGAGACCTGTCCAGACGATTGTCCCTCGACCTGTGGTGAGCCAGAACTGATAAAGACAGGTCTGGGAGCACATAAGGCTACCAATTCATGCGCATCAACAGGCATGTCATCAGCGGTAAGAGTGCTGGCATATTTAATAAAATTGCCACAAAACCAGTGGTATTCATCAGTTGAAGCCAGGTTCTCCACCTGTTCGCCAAAAACTCTTCGAAGTATTTTAGCACCACCTGCACCTGAAGATCCAATAAATCCAAGGGAAAATCGAGGTTCAAATGCCATAGCTACAAGTGCTGCTTTTCCATACCTGGACAGTCCTTCAATGGCCAGCCGCTTTGCATCTACATCCGGATCAGTTTCAAAATAGTCTATAGCCCGGCTGGCTCCCCATGCCCAGGCCCTTAATGAACCCCAGTCGTCTGGTTTGCGTGGTTCGCTTTTATTTACCAGTCCAATAATCCCCTGCCGAAGACCGGCTCCGTTATCTGCCTGGATACTCGAAGGTACGATGATGGCATATCCCCAACCCCGGGATATCAGCTGCTCTTTCCAATCCGGTTCATTCACCCTGAATGCCGGAGTACTCTGTTGAGTTCTATTTCCCCATGGCCAGCGGATAAATCCAAACTCTAGCACTATTGGAACAGATCCCTCAGCATTGGCCGGAGTGCCAAGTAAAAGTTCTATTTCCACCTTAATATCCGGATACGTAGAATTGTCAACAATCCCTTTCAATGTTTTTTCTTTTATCGGAATTTTGCCGAATGTTGTGTCCTTTACTTCAAGGATTTTCCAGGTGACAGTTGGAATATTATCTGGCAACCGCCCGTAAATTTCACGTTCAAAATCTTCCACGATTTCTGGTCTTCGTTTTTCCCACCATACTTCTGAAGAATTAACCATTTCTCCATTATTTAATTTTAATGGATCAGGCAAGATATACGCATTGACTTTGGCTTCATCAGAATTTGCCGCATTAGACGCACTCGGATTACCCGAAGGACCAGGACGGTTGGGAACTGTAATGCCCAACTGTTTTCTCATGTTCTCGTGATCTATAGCGGATAACCTGGCAACACTGTCTCGAGCTTCTTGTGACATTTGAGCTGTACAAAAGAGGTGATAACCAAAAAATACGGTAAGAAGTATATAGGCTTTTTTCATGCAGATGTTAAATTTTTACCGGACAATGTAAAATAAAAATATATAGAAATTCTGATTGTTTATTGATTCCTTTTTTTAAGTCTTTATTGAGTTACCATTACGTATAGTATTGGTAATGGTTTAACAAACAATTGCTATAACATTGCTTATTTTGTCCTGCAACACAACAGAACATTGATTCTAATTGATTTTATATGAAATAAAATTTTATCGCTTCGTTTGGAGCGAATTTATTAACTCCACTACAATGAGAGTAACCATAACTTGTTGGAAGACCGAAAAATTCACTAAAGGTGAATCATGCCATTGCCATTTCCCTGTTGTATTTATTCCTGTAGTCAAATGGTGACAATCCTGTATATTTCTTGAATACTGCTCTAAATGCCTTGCTATCATTATAACCCACCTTGTACATAACTTCCTGTACATTTTGAGTGGATGATTCCAGGCTTTTTTTGGCGGCTTCGATTTTTACGCGTTGTATGTATTCGATGGGTGTGTTGGATGTGGCTTTCTTGAACCTGCGCACAAAATTTCTCCTGCTTATAGCCAGCCTGTCTGCCAAGGCTTCTACATTTATTTTTTCCATAAAATTGCTTTCAATAAATTCCTGGGCATGTTTTATGGGTTCATCTAAATGGTCTTTTTGGCCATTGAAAACTACAAACTGATTTTGATCTGTCCTGCCAAAATCAATTTCGAATACTTTCGAACACCAAATAGCCGCTTCCCTGCCACAATATTTTTCAACCAGGTGGAGCAAAAGATTAAGAAAAGAATAGGCCCCACCACTCGAATAAATGCCATTATCCTCTGTGATTACCTTATCATCCAACAGGTTAATCCGTGGATACATTTTTCTGAAAGTATCTGCAGCTTGCCAATGTGTGGAACAAGATTTACCATTGAGCAGTCCGGTTTCTGCCAGTAGAAATGCGCCTGTGCAGAGGCTGGCAACTTCAGCATTATTTTTTATACGTCGCTCCCTTATCCATGGAATAAATGCACCATTAGCCTTAAGCTCTTTTTCCATATCACCAATGATGGTCGTGACAATGATCAAATCCGTTTTGTCAATTTGGTCGATTGTTTTGGTAGGTCTTACGGTAAATTTTCCATTATACAAATCTGTTGATTCGTTTAATCCCACAAGGTCAATATCAAAAAAATCATGATCCATTTGTCGGGACTCTATCAAATACTTATTCACATTGTAGAATATTTTGTAGGAACCTACGATACTACTCAAGACAGATTCCCCAACTGGGACCAGGATGCTAACGTGTTTCATGGCATGAAGTATTTTTTCAAAATTAGGATTTAATATTGTCCCAATCAACCCTGCAAGATGTCGGTTTTACACACCTTGATAATGGAAAATGTGCCATAAATTTAGGATCATGAATCAATTAATTATCAACTAAAACATTATTTATCATGGATAATACCACAAATTCATTGAACTGGTTTGAGATACCAGCAAAAGACATTGAAAGAAGTAAAAAATTTTATGAAACGATCTTTTCGATAAAGATGGAATCACAGGAAATGGATGGTACCAAATTAGCGTTTTTCCCATGGACACCTGGATCTGGAAAAGCGACAGGTGGTTTAGCACAAGGTCCAAACCATACGCCAAGTATGCAGGGTACCATCGTTTATTTGAATGCTAATCCCAATATGGATAACATTCTGGCAAAAGTAGAAGGTGCGGGAGGTAAGGTAACTGTACCCAAGATGAGCATTGGCGAACACGGGAATATCGCTTTTATCATGGATACGGAAGGAAATAACATTGGCATTCATTCAAACGAATAACCAATCAATAATCATCGACTGAAGCCCTTCGGGGCTTTTTTTATGAATAATCCATCAAAATTTTAATAGAAGCTAAACTGATAGTGGATATTACTGATTAGCAGATAGGTACAGAATTTCCTATTTCCTCGGACATTTTTTACAGTATTTCCTTTTCTTCCTGAATTTTTCGCAACACTTTTTAAAAACACAACCTTCATGACCGTACAGGCAATCTTCGATTTTGTCTGATAACTCGCATGTTGAATGAATGTCAGGTAAATAAAAATCCAATATCGTTCTTATTTAGAATTATTCTAATTAAGCTGCAAATATGGGACGAACACCTAGTCTAAAACAATAACATTTATCAGTTTTTTAAAAAATTAGTGGTTAGTCGCTACTGCAGTATAATAAATCGACCGCGTTAGATTGATTTAATTTAATAAAGGGTCGTTTTCGATCTCTAAATGGATCATTTTCCTATATTTGAATCAGGATCGTAAGCGGAATCATTTTTTATACTTCATAATAATTAAATCAATATGAAAAAAAGTGCGATTATTTTTTTGCTTCCAATTCTCGTTTTTTCCTGTAACAAAGCCCCTAAAGAAGAAGCTGATGAATGGATAAGTTTATTTGACGGAACCTCAGTCGAAGGTTGGAGAGCCTATAATGGTGACGCCCTTCCACCAGGTTGGATTGCTAAAAATGGCGAGTTGACTTTCGATACGGAATTAGGCCTGGAGCAGGACTATAAGGGTGGTGTCGACATCATTTATGGATTGGAGGAGTTTGAGAATTTCGAATTGTACCTCGAATGGAAACTCCCCGAAGGAGGGAACAGTGGCATTTTTTACCACCTGAAGGAAGGTTTCGACGGTCCTACAGGTATTTGTCCGGAATACCAGTTGATCGATGATATCAACTATGCGCGTATTCATGACCTTACTGAATATAATTCAAGCCTGGGTTATGAACCGCCTGAAGAACTTCATCCGCTTCAGAAAACAGGCTCGGACTACGCTATGCACGCGGCAGATGATAGCCAAAAACAGCTCAAACCGATAGGGGAGTGGAATTCCTCTAGAATTATTTTTACCCCCGAAAAAGTTGAATACTGGCTCAACGAGAAAAAAGTAGTATCGTTTGTCCCATGGTCAGACGATTGGAATTCAAGGAAAAATAATGGCAAATGGAAGAATTATCCGGATTATGGGCGATTCAAAAGCGGCTATATTGGCCTTCAGGATCATGCAAGCCCCATTTGGTTTCGAAACATAAAGATTAAAAAACTATAAAAGACACCCCAAATGAAAAAAAGAGAATTTTTAAAAAGCTCAGTACTCATAGCATCAGGTATTGCATTTTTACCATCCTGTGTTTCGACAACAACTGCGGAAAAGCGGTTGAGGACCGCCCATATCGGCCTGGGATTTCAGGGCATGGAAGATCTGAGAGACATCTCATCCCATAAATCTGTAGATGTAGTTGCGCTATGTGATGTAGATTCAAATAATTTGGCAGCAGCGCTTAAAAAACATCCTACGGCAAAAACCTATTCGGACTATCGAAAGATGTTCGACGAAATGAGTAATGAAATTGATGCTGTGATCGTCTCCACACCGGATCACACACACGCTCCTGCCTCCATGATGGCCATGGAAAGAAACAAACCTGTCTATTGCCAGAAACCCTTGACCCATCATGTGACAGAAGCCAGGGCCATGCGTAAACTGGCAGAGGAGAAAAAACTGGTCACCCAGATGGGTATACAGGTGCATTCTTTTTACGATTATAAGTTAGCCACGCTACTCATCCAATCTGGAATTATTGGCAAGGTTAGTACTGTGCGCGCCTGGTCACCCAAAAACTGGGGCTATGACGGACCGGAGCCTGAAGGAAGCGATCCTGTACCTGAAACTCTTGATTGGAACCTCTGGCAGGGAACCGCAAAAGAGCGACCGTATAAAAATGACCTGTATCATCCCTCAAACTGGAGAAAAATCGTTGATTACGGTTGTGGTACACTAGGCGATATGGGCGTGCATATCTTCGATACACCATACAATGCGCTGGCGTTGGATGTACCGCGTACCATTGTCAACAGTTGCCGGGAACCCAATGGATATGGATTCCCTGAGAAAAATATGGTCACGTACGAGTTTCCTGGTACACAATATACTGCCGATACACTCACCTGGATCTGGTACGATGGCGAAGGTGCCCCTGAAAGCCACGATGACCTTTTACTTCCCAACGATGAGACACTACCTGACCAGGGAGCGATGTTTATCGGTGAAAAAGGCAGATTGCTGTTACCACATTTTATGCAACTTCCCCGACTTATCGTGGATGGCGAATACATGGAGCTGGATGCGGCTCAAATCGAGCAATTCAACCTGGGTACACCTGTACGTGATTATGCCTCTGAAGGACCAAAGCATTACCATCAGTTTATTGATTCCTGCCTGGGTGAGGACACGACCACCGCGCCGTTCTCCTATGCCTCCAGGCTCACAGAGACGATTCTTTTGGGTGTGATTGCAGGGCGATTTCCGAACCAGACCTTGCATTGGGATACCGCTACAGCACAATTTGCCGAAGCTGAAGCCAATCAATACCTGGAAGGAGTATACAGGAACTTTTAGGATGTTATTCTGCATGTATGACATTTCGTGAGTCTATTTAAGGTAAGTCATCCCGCACTTGTTGCGGGATCTCTTTTCGTTTGTAATTATTTATTAAACTGCACCAAATAATATGTGAAATATATAGACTTCTCGCTCCACGTTGTTTCGCTGAGTGACATCATTTTTTATTTACGTCATTCAGAAGGAGCGAAGCGACTGAAGAATCTAGACTCTTCACTCTACGTTATTCCGCCCTGAGCGATCTTATTCTCGTTATTTAGAAGGAAGTGAAGTGTCTGAAACTTAATTTGTGACAGACAGGTTATTTATGCAACCGGGAAAAAAGTACAGGGCAGGCCTATGAGAAAACATGTGCTTTTATATAAAAACCTCTATCTTTACCTTCTTAATATTACGACACTTTAACTAAAAATTGTTATGACATCTATCTTGAATACCTTTAAATCATTGGCTATTGGAGTAATTATACTATCATTTGTTATGGGTATAACCCTGAACTCCTGTACAAGCAACAAAAAACCTGAAAATACTGAAAATGTTGAAGCGACTTCCGAAAGTGAGGAGCACCCTTCAGATAGCGAAGAACACCCTTCTGCTGAAGAAGAACATCCAACTAGCAGCGAGGAACACCCTTCAGATTCGACACAGCAAGAGCATCCGACCAATTAAGGGAAATAGGTAGTCAACTACCCGGGTTTGATCTCGTAAATGAGAATGTTGTTTCAGCATAACCCGGTTCACCGTCGATTTCCAGGACCGGGTAGGCCAAAAAGTTTATAGGTCCGGACTGAGGTAGCGGATGGGGAGCAAGGTCCCTGCCCCGGCTAAATTCAATACGGTTTGCCGGATGATGCCCGAAGTAATACGTGGCCAAAGGGGTGTATTTATTGGCCTCGCTGATATCCACCGGCCACCATTTGCCCTCGGCGTAGAATTCTGCCCAGCAATGATATCCGTCTACCTCTCCCTCATTTCGTTCGGAAGGAATAGACGCTCCGACGGCAAAGCGGGCAGGTATTCCGACCGACCTTGCCAACGAAATGAAAAAGGAGTGAAATTCCGTACAGTTGCCTGATTTTACATCACAGGCGTAATTGGCATCTCCTGTACCATAAACACCCTGCTTGGCGTAGCGCATATTATCTATAATGTAATCGTAAAGGGCTCTTGCCTTGGTGAGAGGGCTATTGGCTTGCTTTTCCACAATTATTTCTTCGGCAATGGTACCAAAACGGCCACCCACGGGTAAAAAGGATGAAGCTTCGAGGTATTTTAGAGGACTGATGTCCTGGTCCTGATACGGTGATTTTTCTTCCCGCTCCACGCGATAGTCTATGGTTATTTTCTGGTTGCTGTACTCCGGAAGTAGCTGAAGATACAAGATCGAGTTGCCAAATTCATCTTCATCTATTATTTCATGTTTACCAGGCGTCTGCAAGGAAAGTATCTCTATGGTTTGAAAGCGGTCGCTCCGGGCAATGGGGATCCACATTTTTGCGGAGCCAGATATTTCAGGCAGCTGCACCTCATAGCTAAAAGCAAATTGATCCCTGCCCTCTATAACCCCCAGCAGGTCATTCGAAGCCTGCTCCACCGGAACGGTATACCATGTCTTGTCCTCGCCCTGTTTCCATGTATAGTATGGTTTTCCATTAAGCTTATGCAAATCAGTCCGAGTCACCTGCATATCCCCGGGAACACCTGTCAGGAAAAAGTCCATATCATACACGTCTCCATCGGTAGTGGCCAGATCGACGCAGGCAAAAAACTTGTTGGGTCCCAGGACAGAAAGGTATTCTGTGTGCACCCGCACCAGTTTGAGGTTCAGGTCAATGGTATCATTTTGAAAATTGAAATAACCTTCTCCTTCCTGAGTCTTGCTTTCAATATTGGTTCGTATTCCCCGCTCAACATCCGTGATTGTTGCCTTTCTGTTTCCCAGATCAGTTTCTTTAGGCAGATCTGTTGTTTTTTCCTGGTTGGATTGACACGTAGCAAACAATAAGAGGAGTAAGCCTAGAAGGAATGGTATAGATCTGTGCATAGGATTGGAATTTCTTTTTCTGCTTTGGTATTGATAAATAATGAAATGCTAAAATAACAAATCAATGAATGATAAGATTCATAATTAGGAGGATGATTTAAAAAATTCAGAAGATTTGTTTAATTCTTTAGTCCAAAAATTATCCCAAGAATTGCCATAAATACAAATCCGTGACCATGTTTATTGATTTTCTTATATGAAATAAAATAGTCTTTTTATGAATGGGTAGGGGGCAAGTTTTTTTAGTGTCAGGGTAGGCTTGATTGCCACAATTTTAGTGAAAGTAGCATTTACCTGGGTTTTGAAGGCCAAATTAATTGAATGCTTTTACTGTTTTTCAAAAAACAAAGAATATCTTCAATAGTCAATCTAATTACAGGATATTTGAACCATGGAATTTGCAAAAGCAAGTATTGATCAAACCCGGATTTTTGATTTTTTGATTGTGATCAGTCCGCTTTCGAAGGAAGCAGAACATTCCATCATGACCATTTTTTCATTAAAGAAGATCGAAATACAACATGACCATCAACCGGTCGAACATACATGCAAGATCTCCAGGGCAAGCAGTTGTGCGATATTATCAGTTGAAAATGAAGGTTCAATTAGGTCTTAAAGAAAACTGGCGTCAGTTCACCTTACTGGTCATCATCAATGGTTTTGTGGGTGGTATGGTCGGTTTAGAGCGTACCATCCTTCCACAGATTGCCGAAGCGGATTTTGGCATTGCCGCCAAAACAGCTATCCTGTCATTTATTGTGGTGTTTGGCATCTCAAAGGCTATTACGAATTATTACACAGGCGTATGGGCCAATCAGATTGGTCGTAAAAACCTTCTCGTCATTGGCTGGTTGCTGGGATTGCCCGTTCCCTTGATTTTGATTTATGCCTCCAGCTGGAACTGGATCATTGCGGCCAATATCCTGCTGGGAACGAATCAGGGACTTACCTGGTCAAGCACTGTGGTGATGAAAATTGACCTTGTGGGAGAGAAGAACCGGGGACTGGTCATGGGCCTCAATGAATCTGCTGGTTATCTTGCTGTGGGAATTGTGGCATTTCTGACAGGCTGGATAGCCTCTGAATATGGTCTTCGACCATACCCATTTTATTTAGGGATCGTGTTTGCCATAATTGGTTTGTTAGCCAGTGCTTTTTTGATCAAAGACACCAGGCATCATGTGAAAGAAGAAACCAAAACCAGTAATGTCGCCTTGCTTAAAAAGATTTTCAGAGAAACTTCCTGGACCAATCCCAATTTAGGATCCATAACACAGGCCGGACTGGTCAACAATCTCAACGATGGCATGATCTGGGGATTATTGCCCATGCTTTTGACTTTGAAAGGATTCGACCTTACAGAGACCGGTAAAATAGTGGCAGTGTATCCTGTCATATGGGGTCTTGGGCAACTTATCACAGGAAAGCTGGCAGATCATTTGGCCAAGAAATCGATGTTGTTTTGGGGCATGTTACTACAAGGTTTAGCCATTATGGCGCTGATATTTGCCCAATCACTGTTCAACTTTGTTTTTTTAGGGGTGATCCTGGGACTTGGGACAGCCATCGTATATCCTACCTTCCTGGCAGCCATTGCAGACTATACGCATCCACAACAACGGGCTCAAAGTATTGGTGTTTTTCGCCTATGGCGTGATCTTGGTTACGCAATAGGTGCAGTTACTACAGGGCTGACAGCTGATATTTTTGGAATCTACGCTGCCGTGCTGCTCATCGGAGGTTTTACGTTGCTATCATCACTGATTATTAAGCTGAGGATGAGGTAAGGCAGACAGGTTCGCTTCACTTCACCTCCGGCAGTAAAGGCTGAGTAACGGTATAATAATACGTTATTCAGTAGAAGCGCAACGACTGAAGAATCTCTGAAATGACAGACTTATAGCTTTAATTCATTCGAATTCTTGTGAAATGTTTTTTACAAGGTATTCGCGATCAAAGAATTATTAACATGGACTTATCCATAGACCTGCCTGCCCCGAATCTAGTTGGGTGGGTCTGGCGTCTGTTTGATGCTTGAAACTACGTTTGTATTGTTGACAGATCCCGGTACGGAGACCGGGAATTGGCTTTCTCTTTAGTGGATCAGCTGCACCAAACCACACCCGGAAAATAAACTTTAAAATTCATTCAGAATTTTTACATTTATTGGTTCCGAATTGAGAAACATATGACAGCACCAAAGAAAAAAAGAACAAGATTAAGATGGATCATGTACCTGTTCCTGTTTATGGTTGCCTGTGTGTTGACAGGTTCATTGATCAGGTCCCTGAAAAGTCCCATCGAGCGCAAACCAACTAATACCTCAGACCGGGAATGGGCGGAGAGAAGCTATGGCTATGCACCGCATCCGGACGATTATCATGATGCGGTTATTCAGGTGTATGCCGCACGGACACGAGGAAACAAAAAAGCACTGGCGGTACATACCTGGATTGCTACAAAAAGAAATGGTGCCAGTGAGTACATAATTTCCCAAATATTCGGATGGCGATTGAGCCGCAGAGGTACGGCATTAGACCGCGAACCAGGCGTTCCTGACCGGGCTTGGGCACGGAATGAACCTGCATTGTTGCTGGATCTGCGAGGAGTAGATGTAGAGCAGCTGATCGATAAAGTAGAAGTGGCTATCATTGCCTACCCATGGAAGAATGAGTACACCGTCTGGCCCGGTCCCAACAGCAACACCTTTTTGGCCTGGATAGGTCTTCAGGTCCCTGAGCTCAAGCTGGACCTTCCTGCCACCGCCATCGGGAAAGACTGGCGGCCTATTTCCAGGACGTTTGGTAAATCCCCAAGTGGTACGGGTGTACAATTCTCACTTTACGGATTGCTGGGAATAACGGCGGGTTTCGAGGAGGGAATTGAAATAAACATTGCGGGTCTGAGCATCGAGCTGGATTTCAAGGATCTGGCCTTGGAACTTCCTGGCATTGGACGGGTTTGGTGAAAGCGTTCTTCAGGTACACAAAGTAGAAGCCCTATTTGGCTTAAGGATTTAAACTGCAACCATCAACGTACCATTATTCTTTAGCATTCTCAACGACCACATCGCCCTGAGCATGTCCAATCACCTCGTTGTTTTCAAGTATGGGCTTTGATCCGTTTTGGTAAATGTAGATTGCTGCTTTTTGCTTGTGCTGCTTCTCGTTGCGAAAAACATTATTTTTCAGCACAAGATCCTTTGCAGGAGAATTAATGGAAAATCCATAACCACCGGCTTTTGTGCCATTGTTTTCAATAATGTTATTGGTAAACGTATTCCTGTGCGGAGCATTGGCTTCGCGCTCACCCCGCAAATTGATCCCATCATTTCCATTCTCATAAACATGGTTCCCGTCAAATACCACATCCGTATCCTTATGCCCGGTACAGATGCCAAAGCGTCCATTATGATGAAATTGATTATCCCTTACCATGCTTTGATATACACGCCAGCAAATAAAAAGCCCATCTACCTCATTGTGATGCACATTATTATTTTCAATAACAGAAAATGGAGAGCCTGTGCCTGGATGTAAGCCTGTATTTCCACTTCCGCTAATTTCACAATTTCGAATGGTGACATTTTCGGTAATTTGCCAGCTGATACCTTCACCGAAAAAATCCTTGACGTGTACATGGTCCACACTCACTTTTTTGGATTTGAAAATATATACGCCTGCACTATTGCAGCCATCTGCCTTGTAATTTTCCGGTCTGTTTCCGTCTGCCGTCAGGTTGGATATACCAACATTTTCAGCCCCAATAACCTCAATGACGGAGGAAGCATTGGAAACCAATCCTTCCCGATCTGCTCGATAATCACGCACCAGGTAATCATCTATGTAGATGACATTGTCCTGAATATCTGTGATATAGGCAGTCGATACATCCCAGCATGAGTTTTGGTCCTCATCTGTGATCTGGACCTTCATGCCAATGTCAAAACCATTGGAATTTTCCACCGTAAGCTTCAATTCTCCATAATCAGCATCCACAATAAACCGGGTCTGAACACCTGCTGTTTTCTTTAATATCGTCTGCTCGCCTGCACCAACCAGATGTATATTGGATCTCATTCGTATGGGAGCAGTTATTTCATAATTGCCTGGATTTAATTTAACGGTACCTCCGGTGTTGGCCAATGCGTCAATAGCAAACTGGATGGACTGATTGTTGAAGCCAGCAATATCCGCATTGGGGCCTCCGACACTGATCACCTGTTCTTTGATTTGAGGTGAAACAAGGGCATCACTCGTGCTTTTATCTTTTTGAGCGATGGTGAAAAAATGGACGAATAGTAGGAGTATGGTGCCGAGAGTTTTCATTTTGAGCAAAAGCTTAGTTATGTATAAATATACACAATGATATGATTAGATGGACTTGCTATACACGGTAATTCATTCCCGGACTCCCTGCCTCGCTGGCTTTGCTCCGCTGAAGCTTTGCGAAAGCGAAGCAGGCGGGCGTACCGGGATCAGTCTCTTAATATGATAGGCCGTTTCAACTATCAGACAGATCCCGGAACTGGTCCGGGGATTACACCAGATAAAAGCCGTCATCCCAAACCAACTAAATAAACCACCTTGGCTTTTATTCTTCTTCTAAAGCTTCCTAAGGCTATCTTTTTACTATCAATTAAGCTTTGTCCAATCTGTCTGAAAATCTTTGCCGCTTTTGGCCTGTATTTTTTATTTCTTCTTTTTTTCATTTTTCCCGACTGATGTTGGCCTGGAGCCAGACCTAGCCATGAAGTGAAGTGCTTCTCTGATTCCCACCTTGAAAGATCACTCCCGGCCTCAGCATATAGCTGTAGCCAAGTATAATCTGTTATTCCCGGCAAGGCAGTTGCATCCTGGCCAGTAAATATTTTTAGAAGATGACCCCCCAGGTTTTTTACATCTGGTCGATTGTGTCGTATCGGTTTTCTCCCTTTTACAGACTCAATTTCTTTCCTTGAACCATTATCTTTATGAAAATCATTCATCCTTTCCATAGTAACCTGAAGTTGCCTATCACACTCAGCAATCTGATCCTGATAAAACATATAGGACTGGTATGCTTGTCTGAGGGCAAATAGACCAGCTTCAGTATAATGACCTTCAAGAGCCTTGAGAATCTGATGTGCTTTTTTCTTCCGCACACTAACATGGCAAAGCTTCAATAGTTTCTCAGCATTCCACTCTCCATCAATGATGGATTTTATCACTGCTGTTCCACTTGCTCTATGTACCTGAATCAAAACTTCTTTTAGCCGTATGTTCATCTCTATCAAGGCCTTTTGCATATGATTGACATGCATTGAAGCTGAACGAATATGATCCTCTCTTAAACGTTGGTAGGATCTCACTTCTTTTACTTGTTCACCGGGCACAAAACAACGATTGAGCAAACCATTATCGATACCGGCCACGTTTTCTCGAAGCTTTTCCATATGAATTGCATTTGGTTGAAACCCTTGCAGAATGAAATATTAATCATCGAAAGACTACCGAGCGGACATTCCTCAACTTTAGGAAGTACCATAATTTGTGACTCCTTTCATCCCTGCCATACTCTGAGTCAGGCAGTACTGCACTAATCCTAAGCCGGCTATTTTGCAAGAGTAATTAAATATAGATACGTCATCCAAATTTGTGCGTTTTGCAAAAAAAGTTAATGCTCTGAGTAACGTTTAAGTTAAATACAAAATCACTGCTTCCTTGTATTTCAACCTGCTGCTGAATTTGTCTGAAATATCCATTAACTTAACGCGCAGAAAATTTATCCACTGTAACATGAAAGACATCCATATTTCCAATAAAGCAAACAGACGACAATTTTTAAAAGCCGGCTCGGCACTGGCAGCTTCTGCAACGCTATTGCCTTTTGGCACGACCCGACTATTCGGTGCCAGCAAGTCCGGCAATCGTGAAGTTTCCATCCCGACAGTAGCCCTGAACAACGGCATTAAGATGCCCATCCTGGGATTTGGCACCAATACGCTGGTCAATGACATCGGTATCAACGCGGTGGCGGATGCCATTTCGTTGGGATTCCGCCTGATCGATACGGCGACGGTCTATGGAAATGAGCAGTTTGTAGGGCAGGGGATCAAAAAAAGCGGCATTGACCGGAAGGAGCTGTTTATCACGAGCAAACTCTGGGTGGATGATTCCGGATTTGAGTCCACGAAAAAGGCCTTTCAGACGTCCCTAGATAAATTACAAACAGACTACCTCGATCTGTACCTCATTCACCGCCCAAGGGGCGATGTAAAAGGCACCTGGCTGGCGATGGAAGCGCTGTACAAAGAAGGCAGGATCCGGGCAATCGGTCTGAGCAATTTTGAGCCGCATCAGATCAAGGAATTGATGACCTATGCTAAGGTCAATCCTATAGTAAATCAAATCGAGACGCACGTTTTTTTCCAGGAAATTGAGGCGTATAACACATTACCTGGAATGAACATACAACACGAAGCCTGGTCGCCATTGGCCGAAGGTAGAAACGGGATCTTCACGAATAAAACATTGGCGTCGATTGGCAAAAAGTATGGGAAGAACAATGCACAGGTGAGCCTGCGATGGCATTTTCAACGGGGAATTGTGGCCATCCCACGGTCGAAGAACAAGGCCCATATGATGGAAAACCTGAACATTTTTGATTTTGAGCTTAGCGACGAAGATCTGCAGACCATCTCCACACTGGATTTAAACAAAACGCAGTTTCCTGAATGGAGTTGAGTTGTATCTTTATCACTGTGTTTCGATAACGCTCAACCTTGATATCACCGATTTATGTTAAATATCCGTCCGCTGCACATCTAACACGGAATTTGCTTGATGTGTTACCCGTTGGAATTATGAATGAAACAATATGATTCTCAAATTAAGTCGAGATTTCCTTAAAATAGGTGATTATTTTGGTCAGGCTCCTGGGCTGGATTAGGCGAATACCGACGTAAGCCAGGTAGTTTAAGCTATTGAAATCCAATTTTCTTTATTCATAATGTGTCCACATCCGGATAACCTTAACAATTTTTTCATCATCCAAGACCTGGTATACGAGTCGATGCTTAATATTTATTCTCCGCGAATATGCGCCAAGCAAATCTCCTTGCAATTTCTCATAAGGAGGGTAATTCTGAAATGGATCCTTTTCTAGTATTGTCAGAAGGTGCAGCACTTTTGATTTTAATCCTGAAGACGCGATTTTCTTAGCATCCTTCTGAGCTTGTTTGGTATAGACCAGGACATAATTACTCACCAATCTAAGTCCTTAGAAGTCTCAGATAACGGAGTTTCCATTCCTTTCAAAATCGATTCGCGCATTCCTGGAATTGAAATCAAATACATGGTTTCCTGTATATTTCTCCAGTCTTCTTCACCCACCAAAACTGCATTATGCTTTTTTCCTGTTATTTGGATAGGCTCATGAGTTTCGTTGGCTTGATCAATCAGCTTGTATATAATTTTTCTTGCTTCTGTAGTTGTTAGTGTTTTCATTATACAAACGTACGTTATAGCGCACGCTTTTCAAAATGAGTTATAAGATATTTTTTCACTTTAATCGAATTTCATTTTTCATTATAGATTTTATAGTAGATTAATTTTATTGGTCGTCTGCTTTTCATAGATTTTATAAGAACAGACAATGATAGGATTACCGTATCAAACTGAAGATTGGTGGTTATACACGATATAAATTCCTCAACATAAATCCTTAACATAAATCCTTGAGGTATATCACTGTGCTTCGATAACGCTCAACATTGATATAATGAATTTAGGTTAAATATCCGCTATACGTCTATTACGGAATTTACTATTATTGTTATATAATTTACATTATGTTAAATAGAAGATTTCAGTACCTGCCTGGTATATTACTTTGAATCTCAAATCCTGAATTGATTTGTCCCCTATCCGCTAGTGTTGGTCAGTGGAATCTTTGGGTGGTGCTGGTGGTAACTGAACCGGCATTTGTTCCATCTCCTGTGTATCAACTGGCTGGTTTGGAATTGGTGGACTTTGCTGAGCCGGTATTCCAGGTTGATTGGGTGTTGCTGGAACAATCCCATTCGGACTTACGGCCTGGTTCGGTGGTACAGACTGATTTGGCGTTGCTCCCTGGTTTGGAGGATACGCATGCTGGATTTGCAATTGCTGCATCTGGTTTTGTATCGGTTCCGTTTGTTGCACCGGGTATTGATCATCGAATTCATACATAATTTCCGGTTGTTCAATAGTTTCCTTTTCCGGGCATGAAGTAAAATCAATTGTAGTGGCTTCTAATGGAAATTTTCCTTCCTGTGCTACATATTGGGCTACTTCATGGATATATTCATCGAAATTCCAGCTTCCAAAATTATTATTGTCCCTGATCCTGCAGCTAAAATCAAGCTGTATGGAGTCCATTGGCTGTCCTAAAACTGACTGGATGAGCTCAATTTGCTGGTATTTACCTGGTTTAATAGTCGAATTACGTATATTATTATATATTTCGTCAAGTAAGTCCCTATCGTACAGGTACTTACAAAAATATCGCGCATAAGCATCGGTAATCAACCGCTCGTATTCATCGCTAAAATCATCCAACGCAAGCATTTCCCCGATATCAGCGAAGCTGTTATATACCTCCATGGATTTTTTGATATAGACCAGTCTCCAGTTGTTCAGTGGCCGGAAATTGCGGGTTTCTTCATACAACGATGCCATGCCTTCATTAAGCCAGTATGGGATGCGGTCAGCAGCAGCATCATGATCCATCATGAGGTGTACAAATTCGTGGATAAACGTTCCTCCTCCGGAATTGATCCAGGTAACGAGACTTCCATCAAATTGGTTATAATAACCTACCTTACCAGCAGCCATCCTGAAATGGACCAGATCAGTGAATTCTGCGTACAACCGGGCTCCTGCGGCATTGAACGGATGATCGAAAATGTAGATCGGTATGATATGTTCTGTGGTGAACTGGTTAAAATAATCATGGGAAAAACGGGTAACTGCAGGTTCTACCAGGTTTTCGTACAGGTTTTCCAGGTATTGCACGGATGCAGGTCTTTTGTATTGTTCATAGGTTGCCTCCATCATTTCGCCATCCAGCTCTTCCCCATCGCTCAATTTTGGATTTAATGCATTCTGATATACCATCCCGCTGACGAGGATGAGCAAAAAAGGTTTTTTATATACATAACAGGAAGCATTACTGGCTTCTGCTAGTTGTGAAATGGCATTTGATGTATCAGCAAGCGAGAACCTCCGTCTGGCCAGGGTCTCGATTTCATCAGAAAAATATGGCGTGTTATCTGTAAACTCATTCAGGTCAATATCGTTCAGGAAATAATTCCGGTTCAATCCGCCTTTCCCGGAATAGTTAATGATCCGAACCCTGTAATTATCCCCCCTGGCGCTGGCGTGAACATCCGGTACAACACAGGTATTTTTCAATGCATTGGCCAGGTCATAATAATTGGGCGTTAAGCTTGCACTCATCGTATTGGCCATGCACTTCAAAAAGTAATCATAGGCCAGATCGCATTTTCCGCCATCGCGGAATAGTTTGCCGATCATATAGGTGGATTCCACATATTCCGTATCGTTTACCTCTCCCCTGTCGGTCCGGTCTTTCAGGCATAGTTCAAGATAGTTTGCTGCTTCACTGGATTTTAGCTGATGCTGTTGATAATTAATGGGATCTGTATTCCGGATATCGAGAAGCGCATCGTAGGTGTTTTTATACTCACGGCAGGTATTTACCTGGCCAAATGCGCTATGAACGAAACAAAAAAAGATCAGTACATACTTACTTCTTCGTTGTATCCTGTTTGTGATATCGCGTGGAAAGGTCAATTTCTGGTACACCAGGGTCAAAATTTTGTAGTATTGGTTGATTTTGGTCTTCATGATAATCAGCTGGTTTATCTACATCAGAGTACGTAATTTTAAAGGTGGAAGAAAATATAATGATAACGGTAGAGCATAAAATTACAAATAATCCAGGGGAAAGCCGGGCGAATTTCATCTTGTAATCCTTTATTTCCACTTCCGCATCGATCTCGCCCTTGGCCTGGATCAGGAATAGGGCAAATCCAAGGAATCCGAAAGACATCGCTACAAATATGGCTGTCGACAACAATACCATTCTGCGTTCAGCAGAAAAGGCCACCATGGTATCGCGCTGTATAACTTCAGGTAGTGGTGAATTGTAAGAGAAATAAAAGAGATACAGGATCGAGGCGATCATCCCAAGAAATGCGAGGGTTATAGCTGAAATATATCCGATGGTAAGGAGTCGCTTGTCATTCATTGTTTTTCTGATCAGATTATCGCTTGATGCACTTATGCGTGATTATCTCAATTACAACTTTTACATGCCTTTATTATCTGTCTGTTTATCAAGCCTTTATATTCTATAATATTATCCGTTTTCCCAACGCTTAATCCTACCGGAATATGGTCTGTGGTGAACAGCGAATCAACCGACTCGTTAAATTTATCAACCAGTGTGTTCATTGTTGCCTTATCACGTGCGATAAATATATTGGTGTTGTCAATGATCCATTGTTCATTGTTGGCTTGATTGTCACAGGAATATTGAAGCGAATTAAGTGTACTGTCCAACGTGCAAAACCGGCTGGAAAAGTTGGCAATCATTTGTCCATCCTCGATTTCATCAAAAATTCCATCCCGGGATACGGCATAGGCAATGGTCAGCTCAGGAGACCAGCCGGCAGATTCCTGCGAGCCAAAGATGACCAGTTTGGCCTTTGTCTGCCTGAGGCTGTCGATTAATGCCTTTTTAGAGGCTACAATACTAGCAGTTTCAATTCCCTGGAGATCCTGCTTGTTCAGCAAATGATCGATCAACAGCAGCTCCTCTCCCGTTATTGTATCGTTTTTAACGATTTCATCGTAGGTAAAATCGAGTTCATTATCATAAAATATCACCTGTCGTACTTCATCATTGAGTAAGAGTGAGAAAAATTCTTTCAGACTTTCCCGTGCATTTTCAACGGATTTCAGCAGGATCTCTCGTTCGTGTGCTTTACGGATCAGTTCATCCAGGCATCGCTGTTTTACCTGCTGCACAATTTTGTAGTCGCGTTTTACGCGACGTTCTACAATCAGGAATTCAAAACCTTCAATACCTTTTTCCGGGATAAACCATGGATTTATGGTAGCGGACAGGATTTGTGGCTTAAAACCGATAAAATAGATGCTTTTACGGGCTTTATCGTACTTGAAATTACGTTCACTGAAAGTGCCAAAATCAAATCCGGCCTTCACCCATCCCCTGCCCAGCATCACCAGATTATTTTTTCTGAGGCGCTTTGTTTTTTCTTTTGTCAACGTGCTTTTATATGCGTTGAATAATCCTTCAAGGTAAGCAGATGCGTCAGGGATAGAAGGCAGATTTTTAATCACGGCTTCCCGGATCATACTTCTCTTTTGTCGCTTGTTCAGACGATCATCAAGATTTTTTTCATTGAAATCATTTTTATTCTTCAGGTAATACAGCAGGGTTTCAAAATCGGGATCATTATTTTCTTCTTTAAAGGTTTCCTCAAATACCTTATAAATATCGCCCCTTTTCAATTCATTGGCGGCAAATTGCATGCGTAACTCATTGATTTCCTGCAGGTAATACTCCAAATATTCAATCATTTGATCATGGTAAATACGGAAAGCTGTATCCTGCTTTTCCTCAACTTCATGCGCATACGATCCAATGACTTCTCCATAATATTCAGCAGTAATCAGTTGCCCGATGTCACGAATGCTCTGCACATCTACAGGAGTATCTTTCAATTTCAGTTTAGTTGGTATGAAAATGCCAAAAGGATCCCAAAATGCAAATACCACGACTACAACCACTACCAGGATGACCTGGAGCAGAAATGGAATCGCTTTTAATATTTTACCCCAAAACAACATATTATTCTTCGTCTTCTTCCACACCAATGATATTCAGTGGTTTAAACAATTGCTCCGTCGGATCAAAGTCTATGAAAATGGCTTCATACCCAAGGTTTTTAAGCAGACCGGTCAACATCAACCGTGTTTTATTCTGCGTTGCCTCCACAATGCCGGTGTACTGCAGATTTTCACGGATGTCTAGCTCCGCTCGACGGTAAAATTCTTCATAGTCGATGATATCAAACCGGTTAATCCATGAATCATCCAGCAATACCGTATCTACCATAAATTTTTGAAACGGATACTGGAAATCGAGCACTTCAACAGCAGGTAGGTGCAATGTGATTTCCTTGCCATTGATGCGGACATCGTATTCATCGAGCTTTTGCAGATCAATGCCGGTTTTTACTGTCGCTTCAGTATAGGCCACGAAATTTGCCTGATTCAGCCGTATCAATCCCAGTACGCTTTTCGTCTTGGTGCCAATTACTGTTTTATCTATAATAGTCTCTGTGGTTGCCAGCTTTGATACGGATTGCACTTTGCTGATCACCAGGGCACGATTGTCTTTTTTGCACGAAGTGAACAACAGCAAAACGAAAAAAACCAATATGTTCCAGCGTTTCATGGTATGCATATTACTTACCCGTTCGCATTTGGCTTGTCAAATTCTCCTGTTGTGCTTTTGTCCTTTGCCACGTCGTCCGGTCCTATTGCTGCTTCGCTAAGCTGTGCTTTCACACCAGCCACATCAGGATCAACAGCAGGAACAAGCGTTGGCTGCATTTCCGAAGCCTCTTCCTGAATTGTGGTGGCATCGCTGGTTTGGGTTTTTCCACCTTTCACAGGATTTAAATTGAGATATTGAAGTGATTTATTGCCAAAATAGAAGGCGATCATCATCAGGAATGCCGTTTTAAAAAAGTCGAATGCATCGATGAATAATTCATTGGCCGACATGGTGGTATCAATGCCAAGAGAAGCGACAAGCATCGCTAAAGCACCTACTGCCAGGCTCAACGCAAGTGTTCCACGAATTGTACCTTCCGGCAATCCTAATGTCTGATCCCAATGAGGATTTTTCTGACGCACTTCAACGGGTTCTCCATTTCGTTCCTTAAGTCGAATTTCTGCCCAGTCTTCATTGGTCAATCCCAGGTTGATATTGAAAAAATAAATGACCCAGGCATAATACCCAATCAATACACCAATCCATAGGAGAATGATATCGATGGAAATCATCTTGTAAATGAAATTCACATCATCTCTTTCAAAAGCCTTCCACGTGATAACAAAAATGAGTATCAACAATAGTAATTCCACGAGGCCCATACACCCGATAAATAACCTGTTCATCCTTTTCTTATTTCGCTTGGCTATTGTAATCAAGTCTTCCATAGTTTTAAGCATTTAGTTTGGCAAACCAGGCTTCATCACGGACAATCAGGCGCACGTTTGTTCCCTTTTCGATCTCCTGCCGTAGATAGGTATAAAGTTTCTGGAATGTATTTTTGGAGTTTGTAAGAAATTTATTTTCGTCTTTCACCGTAAGGCTGTCAGAAACCAAGAGACAACCTGCGGTATGCGTATGATCACCACCGCTGTGTATGTATACACCGGTAAATCCTGGCACATTTTGTATTTCAAGATGGTATAAAAACCAGTCGGGAAATAATTTGCGATATTTCTTTGTCAGGTCAGTATCATGCCGAATAAAATCGATCGTATATTTTCCTGCGGGTATCCTGGTTTGACTGGCAATTTTAATCTCTCTGTACGTATCTTCCAACGTATAACAATAGAAGAATCCATTTAAATACAACAAGCCTATAGTAGTGGTTCCATCATCAGAATAGCGAAGTACAGTTATCGTTACTCCTTTGAATTGATCTATTGCAAGTTCCTGTAATTCAGCTTGTTTTACTTTATTGCTTGAAGTGATTGTTAAGGCTGGATTTGCTTGTGTTTCTGCTCCTGTCTGATCTTTTTTATTTAGTGATGAAAATATCCGTCTGAAAAACTCGATGATGGCACCTGAGAGTCCAATCAACCACAACCATACCTCATTTAAAATATCAGGCCGCTGGACAAAGAAAATAATGGCAAATGTTACCAGGGCAACGATGATTAGGATGGTAAACCTGTTCATTTACTTTTATCGTGTAGGTGTGATGTATTTTTTACTTACCCATCCATCTATTTTTGTTCGGACTTTATACCAGCCGTTTCGTTCTTCCAAAATCTCCACATCAGCCCCTTTGGTTAATGGCTGAGCTACTTTTTCAAAGTTGACCCCTGCACCTGCTCTGATGTTTAGTAAGTCCGTATTTACACGCCCTTCACCTGATTCACCTGATCTGTCACTTAAGACGGCATTTCGCAATTGATCCATGGGAAATGCCGGTCCCGGGTCCTGTTTGCGATCTGGGGCGATTTCATCATGTCCCAATACTTCGATGATACCATACTCTTCCCTGAGCAGTTTGCATATATCGAACACTTTGTCCAGTTGAGCATCCGTATATTTTTCCCAAAACTCATATCTTACCTTTGGATTGATGTGTTTTTTATTGACCACATCTTTCTCCTCATACTCCTTGCCCAATTTATACCTGGAATATTTGCCATTTGTTTTTTCCAGCCAGCCAACGTTGTCGATCTCGATACCTATAGAAAGACTGTTATATCCTTTCCGCCCATTGTAGCTGCTGTCTCCTGCATGCCAGGTACGCTGATTGAATTTCGCAAGCTGAAAGACTTCCCCATTTTTCCCAATAACCAGATGGGCTGAAGCATTATCCTTGGGGTATTTGGTAGTTAACACCTTTACCGCACCGGCAGCAGTAGTCATTGCCGTATAATGAATAATGATGGCATCTGGTAATTTTGTTGGAGTATTGAATGGAGGATTGTAAAAGTTGGGGGTTTGCTCAAATTTTACCCCTGTACCTTCTAATTGGTGGTCAACAATTTTCATTGTTTTATAACGGTTAGGTCGTCTGTGTTAAACATTATACTACCAAGATAATAATATCCTCATTTAAAACCATAACTAAGTTATATTTTAATGATATTATTTTGAATATTTCATGGATAGCATGTGTTAGAAAATAAAAATAGGTGTTTTTATTATGCGAGGAGAATTATTTGATTTATGGTAATCAAAAGTGAAATTGTTAAGAAAGCGATTAAATGAAATAATATTTTACTTTGGTCAAAAATATTTTCCAACCAAGTTTTGTACTACTTGAATTTTCTTAATCCTTAGATAAGAAATCTTTTGTAAAATATAATCTTGTGGAAAATCAATGAAAGGCCCCGGAACACCCGCCTGACTGGAGAGGCAGAAACCGGGGATTTTTATGTAATGATTCTTAGGTATTTCATGCGGAGGACTTGACTGATAACCAGTTAAATATCCAGTTCCCGTGTTACAGATATGGCAGCTATTGTACCATCTGCGACAGCGGTAGTAATCTGGCGGTATTTTTTACTTCGGATATCCCCTACCGCATACACACCTTCGATATTTGTCAACATATCTTCGTTGGTTTTGATGTACCCCCACTCGTCTGTTTCCAGTCCTTGCGAGAAAAGTTCCGTATTTGGTCTCATGCCCACGAAAATAAATACACCGTCAGCTTCCAGTGTATTTATTTCTTTGGTTTTCAGGTTTTCGGTCTTAACGAAAATTCGATTTCCATTCCGTTCAAATCCGCGTGGTTCTGTATCGAAAACAAATTCAATTTTTGGATTGGCAAATGCTTTTTCCTGGGCTTCCTTATTCGCCTGCAATTTATCGAACTGATGAATGATGGTGATTTTGCTGGCAAATTTAGCGATGAACTCCGCTTCTTCTATGGCTGTATTTCCCCCACCTACTACAATTACCTCCTTATCATTGAAATATTTTGCATCACAGGTGGCACAATATGAAATGCCATTCCCTTTCAATTCCTTCTCACCGGGAACATTCAAATATCTGGGGGCGGCGCCGGTTGCCAGGATGATTTTCTTTGCATGTATGGTTTCATACTCATCCACCACAATCTTTTTGTTTACCAGGTCCACCTGGGCCACATCAACAGCAACTTTGTATTTCGTCCCGCAGATCTTCGTTTGTTCGGTCATAAAATGAGCCAGCATATAGCCAGGTTGTGGTTCAATAAATCCCGGATAATTGGAGATTTTATGTGTCGTCGATATTTGGCCACCAGGTAGCTGTATATCCACCAAAGCAGCTTTAATTCTCGCCTGACATAGGTACAACCCTGCTGTCAGCCCTGCTGGACCACCACCCAGGATCAGTACATCATACTCAGTAACTTTTGGTTTGATCTTCTTTTTGATTTCAGCTGCTTTTTCTTCAGGGATCAACGTGTTGAGATTCTGCACTAGCTCTGATCGCTTTATGCCTCCTGTCAATCGATCACCGACAAGTTTCCCATTATCATAAAAAATAACTGTCGGTGAACCTTTTATGTCAAGACTTTCTGCCAGATCCCGGTTTTCCTGCCGGAATATTTTCACAAACTTGACCTCTTTGCCATACAATTCGGCCAGATTTTCAAATTTTGGTGCAAGGGCTTCGCAAGGTGGGCATTCAGTGGAATAAAAATCGACAGCGACCTTATCGCCATGCAATACTTCCTGTTTGAATTCTTTTTGAGTTATTTCCTTCATTGTTCAAAGGGTTTTAATTATGTATATCAATAGTGCTATAAAGGCTGATTCCAAGTTCAAGCAATTCTTTTACTGGCCGGCAGTCAGGTGCATGAAGATTTCCTGTTCGGTTTTTGGCAATGGCAGCACAACCACCACCACAGGCCAAACTTACCGGGCAGGTGGCACATTCTTTGATGGCCAGCACATCGCGATCTTCCCACCCCTGAATCATATCATTGTTCAATTCAATGGTTGGGTAGAACGTTCCTAATTCATCTCCCTTGTTGCCAACCGTTGCCGTACAGGCATAGATCTTTCCTGAGTAATCAAATGCCCATTCCGTCTTGCCGCCAGAGCAGGAATCGAACAATGGATTGGGTAATTCGCCATTTTCAAACAAGAACTTTGAAATGGAGAAAAGTGGTTTATGAAAGGCCAGGATCTCAGGATGCTTACTTACCATCTGGTAAATTTCCTTGTACATGTCGATTCGTGAGAATAATCGTTGGTTGTTCCTCTGGCAATGATGCAACTCATAATTTCTTCCCAAGGCCGTTTTAAAATACGGACTTTCTATCCAGCCTTTTTCAATGGCAAATCGGGCCAGCTCCGGAAGGTCATGGATATTCTCTTTGTCGACGATCATCCTGAGATTTACTGGTATTTGGTGTTGCAGTAAAAGGTCGATCCCCTCAACGATTTTGTTAAAACTGCCCTTCCCGCCTTTTAACATCCTTCGGGCATCATGCACATGTTCGGTCCCGTCCAGGGTGACCTGGATTTCACGGATACTGGCATTTTTCAGGATATCAATATATTCGACGATATGATACCCGTTGGTGACCATGGCTATATCGAGACTTCTCCTGTTGGCCTCGGTGATAAATTGTCGAATGGAATCTTTTTTCTGCGGGTTGTTTAGTAAAGGTTCGCCTCCAAAAATGGTCACATATTTTTTTCTCGCAGCAAACTTACTATCTACATAATTGAAAAATGCATCAACTACTTCTTTACTTACGTGTTCATTCGGATTAGTATATTCATCCTGGAAGCAATAGGAGCAACTAAAATTGCATGAATACCACGGAGTGAAAAAAAGCTGTACTTCGTCATTGTCGCGTTCATCGATGAAATCCAGGTATTTTCTTCTGAATACCTGCTCTTCCTCTTTGGGATTGACCAGGTATCCCTTTTCTATAAATTCTGCTTTTTCCTCGAGCGAATTAGACAAAAATTTCTGAGCTTCCTCTGCATTGAGAATATCTGCATGTCCTGAAAGCAGGTTGACGATGAAATAATCGTCGGAGTCAGCTATTTTGGAAATAATATTGTGCCTGGAAAAATCCATACTATCAATGTCTTAAAATGAACCCAGCGATAAAAAATCGCCGGGTTCAAAAAAGTTTAATCATGACATCCCATGACATTTTTTGAGTTTTTAGCACAACACTGCGCCACTTTCCCTTCACTTTTTTTAGTTCGTTTAACTAAAGACTTCATATGATTAAATTGATTATATAATAAAAAAAAATTATCCGCAACAAGCTCTTCTTCCAGCCACTGTAAAGCTGACCACCTTTATTTGTCCTTTATCGTATGGGGCACTTTCTTCGATGATCTCTATGTCTTTAAAGCCAACCTTTACCAGGGTATCCATGTACTCCTCTTTGGTAGTAGCGCCAGCCCAGCATTCTGCAACTGCCTGAGGATCTTTTTTATACTCCTCAGGTACTTCATCTGTCGCATAGATATCGCTTACCACAAATCGGCCAACACTTTTCTTTAAAATCCTTTTAATTTCACTCCAGACCTTGTATTTATCACTTGCATGATTAATAGTACAGTTTGAGATGATCAGGTCAACTTTTTCGGAATCAATCTTGATGTCTTCGAGCTCTGATCGCACAAACTTTACATTGTTAACACCGAGTTTTTCAGCATTTTTCTCTGCTTTCCGGATCATACCTTCTGAAACATCGATGCCATATACAAAACCTGTCTCGCCTACTTCTTCTGCCAGGCGCAGTACATCCGTACCTCTTCCGCTACCCAGATCGGCACATACTTCACCTGGTTTGGGTTTGGAATAATCCAAGGCTGATCCACAAGATAAGCAGCATGCGTCCTCAGCAAGTTTTGAATATCTAATTTGAATTTGTTCTGTATCCACTTTTTAAATTATTTATGGTTCATTAATTAATTCCACGTTTATTTTCTATATGAAAACCATCCTCCCATTAAGCCAAAAAGAATAATAGTTTTTGTTGGATTGGAAGTTAAAGGGCAGGAACCACCATTACAGCCAATAAATTCCCAATAGAGTGCACCGATTACTACTCCTCCCAGGATCCCAAGTATTATCCGCGTGGATTTCTTATTAAATATCCTTTTAATAAATGGGGTATTTATTTGATTATCCTGCTCGTTTTCCTCCTGAATATCCTTCATAGACACAATACTTTAGATAACAAATTTATTATAGCTGGAATAATTGGAATTAATGGCAGGTTAGGAGAAGTAATTTGTATTAAAGTTAAAAAATTCATAACCCAAAAAATAGATTTTCACCTGCAAAAGTCGGATTATTAATCGGCATGGTAAGTGACTTTTTTTACTTAAGTAAAAGTATTTCCATATAATATATTTTATTCAAGTTTATTGATCTTAATTCATTTGCTCTGATAATTATTTATATGTTTGATACTTGAATTATTTATAAACATGATAAAAGATTTCGCATTACTCTTTTTAATTCTATGTGGTGTACAAGTTCAGGCCCAGCAAGTTAAAACCTATTGGCCTAAACAGATCGAGCTTGATAACTATGTGATCACAATTTATTCTCCTGAACCGGAAAAATTTGAACAGAATATCCTGGATGTCCGGGCAGCATTCAGTTTATTTGATAAACAACATCTCCCCATATTCGGCGCCATGTGGTTCAGATGCCGGGTACACACCGATGTGAAAAATAATGAAGTCTATTTTTCAGATATCAAAGTGATGAATGTCAACTTCCCGAATGCAAATGTTGAAAATATTGAAGAACTGCAGGCTTTGATTGAGGAGCAAGCCCCTTTCTGGAGCTTTAACAGCGATCTCAAACTGTTTTACAGCAATATTCAAATAATAGATATTAATAATACGGTTAGCGAGGAATTGAGATCTTATCCGCCAAAAATTTATTACGAGAAAGAACCTGCGCAATTGGTATTCATTGATGGTGAACCGGTTCTGCAAAATATCAGTGGATCGGCATTATACCAGTATGTGGTAAATAGTCCATATTTCATCATAAAAAGCAGCAGCGATCAACAATATTACCTTAAAGGAGGTAATTGGTGGTATTCAGCTTCTGATCCAACCGGGAGCTGGAGATCTATTGAAGCTCCACCTAATTTCATCAGACAGCTGGCTGAGAAAGCAACTGAATTGAAAGGAGATAAATCCAATCTCAACAAAAATATCTCCGGAGATCAACCAAAATTGCTGGTTACACTCGAACCAGCTGAATTGATCCGGACACGCGGGGAGCCTGAGATCAGGCAGATCCATGAAAATTTATTCAGCATTACGAATTCGGATGATGAAATTATATTTGATTCGTATTCAGATCATTATTTTATACTAATCTCCGGAAGGTGGTACAAAACCAAAAACCTGGAGCGAAGCGCTTGGACATTTGTTGCACCGGAAGACTTACCTAAAGTATTTAAGACCATCCCTCCCACTTCACCATTCGCGCATTTACGGATGAGCGTTCAGGGGACACCTGAAGCGATAAGTGCTGCCCTGGGCAATGGAATTCCTCAAACGGCAATTGTCGATCGGAATAAGGCAAAAATGATCATCGAATATGATGGAGAACCTCAATTTGAGGCAATTGATGGCACCACACTCAAATATGGTGTAAATACAGGGGTAAGTGTCATAGAAACAGCAGATAAAATGTATTATGCAGTAGATCAGGCCATTTGGTTTATATCTGAAAATCCGATGGGCCCATGGAAAGTGGCTGATCATTTTCCAAAAGAGGTTGCCAAAATCCCTCCCAGCTGCCCTGTCTTTAATATGAAATTTGTACATATCTATGATTTTACGGATGAGATCGTTTACGTGGGGTATACGGATGGATACCTGGGTGCTTTCCTCTATCATGGTGTGGTCTATTACGGTACAGGCTATCGCTATAAATCGTGGTTTGGAAACAAATACATTCCCAGGCCCAATACCTATGGTTATGGAGCTAAGAAAAAATCTGACGGGACATCAAATGTCAGTTTTTATGCTGCATCCGGGTATGGAGGCCCAATGATGGGTATGGGTTTTGGAGGATATCCTTATGGATGGGGAATGGGTTATGGTGGTTATTATGGAGGATATGGTATGTGGAATCAGGCAGCGTATAATCAATACTATTTTTCCGGACAATCTGTAACCGTTGACCATAATGTCGTGGAGGAAAAACCCATTGACCTGGAAAATATTTATAACAACCGTGTGGAAGGTATTATCAGAACGGAAACAGCCCAACGGAATGATCCGATGAAACCTGTCATTCTCAAAGACCGGGAAGCGGTACCCCATGATCTATATGTGGATGACCAGGGGAATATATTCCGCCAGGATGAAAATGGAAATTGGTTTGAGAAAAAAGAGTCTACCTGGGTAAAAACAGATAAAAAATTGACCAATTAAAGCTTTCGTTCATTGGTTGCCTCGAATGCAACCCTTAATTCCCTTCCCTGATCATCCACCAGATTGATCTGATGAATACCCGCTGTGGGGAATAGTCCCATTTGATGGATTTGACGTGTTTCACCAATAAATTCTTTATCAAGGTACCAGAAAACCTTGGCATCAGGATTTCTATGTGCAGCTTCAAACACCACTTTTCCTGGCAGCCCGTCAATCTCAACCGGCACAAATACCCTGGTAAACTTCCTGGGATAGATCATCTCCATCGATTCACTGGTTTCGGGGACACATCCGGTTAGATAATCAGGGGGCTCCATATAATTTGTATTGAATCTTTTGTAATACCACGCCTGGGCCGGTGGAAGAACAAACCAGGATTTTTCTTTCATTTTTTGAACCGGGTAGCATAGTGAATTTACCATATATTGATTTGATTCATCCAAATGCATAATTACATGATAATGACATGTTTTGGTATTAACAGCGCTTTTTGAAACCGGTAAAATATCAACTTCAGGACAAAGATCACTTGCCTTATTTCCACTTTGTCGACAAATCTTCATCATGGTCATATCAGCAAATGGCATCTGAAAAACTGCATCTCCGTCCAGGATTTCGAATATCCTGAACATCAACGGTGCGGCTGCAACAACGCCAGTAAGATCAGGCCTTCCTTCACCATCGGCATTGCCAAGCCAGATGCCGACGACATATTTAGAATCCAGTCCAATCGCCCAGGCATCTTTATGTCCAAAGCTGGTACCCGTTTTCCAGGCAATGGATTTACTATTGCCAAATTGTTGCCAGTTAGATTCTGCGTCTGGCCTTCGAAGTTCTTGCATCGCTTTGAGCATGTGCCAGGTAGCAGCTGCGCCTATGCTGCCTACTGCAGATTTTTCAGGATTAGTGGTTGTTTTTTCTGAGACCAGATATGAAAGTGGGTGAAAATCGTTTGAGTGGTAGCGTTTTGTTCCCTTATTACCATTATAAGTTTGCAGGTTACGTAAGGCGCTGGCATACAAACCCGTCATTTCCCATAACGTAACTTCTCCTCCTCCCAGAATGATGGATAATCCATAGTGACCGGCCGGTTGATCCAGACTCGATATACCGAGTTGTTTTAAACCATAGTGAAATTGTTCATAGCTGAAATCCCGGAGCAAACTCACGAATGGAACGTTAAGTGAGCTTCGCAGAGCAAGATTGGCAGGTACAGCACCTCTGAATTGTTTGTCAAAATTTTGTGGAGCGAATCCCTGGTAATACACTGGAATATCAGGTAGTAATTCATATGGTGTTATTATACCCCGATCAATGCAGAGTGCATATAGGATGGGTTTTAACAGGCTCCCCGGACTTCTCCTGCTGGTGATGATATCAACCTGTTGGCCATGATCTACAGGTTCATCTGAATTGATATTACCTACATAAGCTAATACTTCTCCGGTATTAATGTTGGCAACAATGGCAGCTGCATTGTGGATTTTTTTAAATTTATAGATTAAATTATAACTATCAACTATTTCATTTACTGTAAGTTGTAATTTATTATCAATGCTGGAATTGACATGTGTTTGCGCAAACCCGTCCTTTATACTTCGATCCAACAAGTGAGGGGCAAATTCCGGCAATGGTTTAGGTTTTGCTGGGAAAGGTTCAGCCAGAGAAAGTTGATATGTGGTTTCATCCATTTTGTTTTGATTTGCCAGGTGGTTTAAAATCTGATTTCTTTTGGCAATCAGTAGCGCATCATTTTTACCTGGAAATGCCAATCCGGGTGCATTCGGTAAAACAGCTAAATTCGCAACTTCAGCCCAGGAAAGTTGATAAATTGGCCTGCCATAATAGCGCCATGCAGCTGCTGATACACCTACCACATTTCCACCAAAAGGTGCATTATTAGCATATAATCGCAGAATATCTTCCTTTGAAAATTTTAATTCAATTCGCAGTGCCAGCCACATTTCAACTAGTTTTTGAGGAATGGTACGGGGTTGATTTCCCAGGGCCATACGTGCAATCTGCATCGTGATGGTACTGCCCCCGCTTTCTATTCTGCCAGCTTTTATATTTTGTTGTATGGCTCTTACCATAGAAAATGGATTAATCCCCGGGTGTTGATAAAAATACCGGTCCTCAAAATCAAGCAGACAGGTAACATAATTTTCAGGCAATGAATCAACAGGAGGAAATCTCCACTGACCATCAGCAGCTATTCGTGCGCCCAGCAAATGCCCTTCCCTACTTTCCAGCACGGTGGCGTAAGGATTGTTAAAAAGCGGATCCGGTATAGGTAAAAGAAGTAGAATCGCGCAAATAAGCATACCTCCAACAAGAATGGATTTAACGTTAAATCCAACTTTTGGTACTATTGTTTTCTTAAATATTTCAGTACCTACTTTAAAGTACTTCATTTTCTGAAGATTAATCCTGGTTTACTTTCGGATAAATAGGTCACTTAACAACTTTTACCCATTGACCTTTAGTATTACTGGATATGCTGTTGTCATACATAGCCGAGACAAATACCGCAGGCATATAGAATTCACCCTGATAACTGGCATTTAAGTATACCTTAAAAGTAGCCTTCATATTACTATTGAGATCAAAATACGTCAGTACTCGATCATCCCGAATGTCTAGGTATTCTGGTTTGTAACCAGAATAAAGCTGATCGGTATCATCCAGACGATTATTCAGGATTTCCCATCCTGAGGGAAATATTTGAGTAATGGCCAATTCCTCATAATCTCCCCGCAATCCTGGATTAGTCACGATAACTTCAGCGATAAAATCAGTCCCTTGTGTTAATTCACTCACCTGAATAGCATTTCCTTCCATATTTTTATAGGTGATATCCAATTTGACATTACTTTCGCTCACTTCTTCATTTCCTTCCAGGGGAACTCCTGTACGTATCAACCGGATAAAAAGGGGGCTTTCTCCATTGTTATTCACCTGGATTCTACTTTCCTTATCCGGCTCGATCAGTGTCACCTGGTTGAGGTAGCGGTCTCCATCCACCCTGAAATCATTACCGGCAACACTTACAGCCACATTTACACCTTTCCCGGGAGGAAAACTTTTGGCAAATTCAGCTATTCCTACCAGGCAGTATGCCGTAGTTTGGGTACTCATCCAGTAATTTGGATTTCCCATTTTATCCGCAATTTTTTTAATCATTTCAAAAGCATCGGTTTGCTTGTTGAGTCTGACAAGTGTTTCCAATATGATCGCCTGGTCACGATGTGTGGAGCCATAAGTCCCTCCCAATTCACGGTATTCCCTGACCTCTTTGGTCAATCCAGAAATTATTTCCAATGCAGCTTCTTTGTAGCCTGAAACTGCATAAGCTGAAGCCAGCGTCCATTTCGAAATTGAAGAGATATTATCCCTGCCTTTTAACCTGTTCATGGCACCAAGTGACGGATAGCCGGCATTGGCAAGTGTATACAGGCGATAGGCTTGGGTATGGTTGTCATTATATAAAACGGCGTTCCAGTTATTGGCTTGTTCCTGCTGGTAGCTCACCCATTTAGACATAATATCCTCAGGGACGTGATATCCCTGCTTTTTCGCTTCCACCATAAAATGGCCGGCATAATTTGTCCCCCACATATTAGGCTGACTGTTCCCCGGCCAATATGAAAATCCACCATCTGTCAGTTGAAACGATCTCAAACGCTCAATAGCAGCATTTATGTTCCGTTGAATATCGTCAGCTCTGTTTTCGTCAATTTCTACCAATTTATCGAGATACAATTGTGCAAAAACTGAGGAAGTAGTTTGCTCAATACAACCATGAGGATAATTAATTAAATATTTGAGCCGCTGTTCCAGGTTTAATGGTGGTAAGCTGGATATTTCGATGACACCTTCATTTGTACTGACCAAACCCAGCGGTTGATAATTTAATTCCCAGGCTTTTCCACCAGCCAGTACTGTTTCGCTTACCTGGCTCATTTCCGGGTTGCTTGCCCTGATCTGAAGCTCCACATCATAGGATGCACTGAAGTTCCCTGATTTGGCTTTTACATGGACTTTCCCTATACCCAATCCCTGAGCTGCTTTCAATTCAAAATAAACTACCTGATCTCCAGGTTCGCTGAATGATATCGATTGTTTTCCTGGTCCGGACAATCCGATTTTTCCTTCTGTTTCTACGGTGAGGGCTACATTTTTAATACCTGCATCCATTGCAAACACATTTACAGGTAAGCTGATCAATTCCGTCGGTCCTGCAACCCTGGGCAATGTGGCCAATATCATCAATGGCTGTTTCACAGGAACAGTTTTTTCGCTATTGCCATAAGCTCCGTCATATCCTGCAACTACCATTGCTCTTACGCTTCCGATATATTGTGGAAGTTTAAATTTGTGTTCCTTATTTTCACCAGCCTTGGCAAAAAATGGTCCCTTGAACATCACTACTGGTTTAAACCGGTTTGCTTCCTTTTCATCAGGTGCCCCGATTTCATCGTCTCCACCAACAGCCATCAGTTTTTCCAATGCTCCACCATATGCTCCCATCACATCATCAAAAATATCCCAGGTTTTCACACCCAGTGCTTCCCTGGCATAAAATGTTTTCCATGGTTCCGGAGTATTAAATTTCGTGAGGTCGAGCAAACCGTCCTCCACAATTGCAATGGTATAAGCCATTGGTTTTTTATTTGCCTCATTGATTTTGATGGTAAACTCCTGTTCAGAACGTAATTCATCCGGCATGCTGATCACCGGGGTCAATTTTGTATTAGGATCAGTTACTTCAACGGCCTGAACACCATACATTCGTATCGGAAGATCATTAACTGTCTGGGCATGAGGCTGCAATAGGGTAATGTGCGCATACACATTAGGTGACATATCCGGGGTGGCTTTAATTTCAATTGCTGTATTTTCTGCTTTGGTGTCAACCCAAAATGTCTGCAATACTTCACTCCCAGTTTCCAGGCTGATAAGCGCGTTCCCTCCTGCACTGCTGGGAACATTAATCCGGATGGGCTCGCCAACCTGAACGCTTTCTTTTTCGACATTAAATTCAAGCATGGTTGCGCCTGCCAGTTCGCCAATTTTATCGTCGCCTGTCCAGCTCATATATACAACTTTCCCAGCTGAATGACCGGAAACAGGATCCTTCACCTTGATCAGGTATCTGCCCCAAGAATCGACATTTAAGCTATAAATTCCTTCACCATTATTTGTATTTAATTTATTGGTTTTAATATGCTTGGTATAATAACTACTCGTATAATTACTTCTGCTTTCCCAGGAATTATCCCACCACCAACGCCATTGCAATTTGTACAGGCTTACTTCAAGCTGTCGGTTTATCGGATTTCCACGAGCATCCAAAGAGACTACCCTGATAGTATGTGATTTATCTCTTGGCAAAGCTCCCCATCTGTTCCCTTCCGGAACTTTTATTCCTGCAAAGCTTTGGTATGGCACATAGGGAATCGTTGTATTATCAATACTAAAATCACCACCCTCCTCAAATACCTTACCTTTGAAAATTGCCTTCATCATTCCGGGTGCTTCATCTGTTACCTTCAACTTAAACGGCATGCGAACAAAACCCTGATCATTGAGTCTGCCATCAAATATTTGCTCACTTTCTGCTGTAAATTCCTTGGAAGGGTCGTCAAATGTTACATCCTCGTAATTTTTAAATATAGTTTTTGTTGGAGTGAGGAGTACTTCATATGTTGCTTTTAAATTTTTAGCGACTGCTCCATGGAGCCACCTCACACTAAGATTTCCATATTGTGTGCCCTGATCCGTATATAATCGATCATCATCAAACTTAAGGTCAATCTTAAGTCGGTTGGGTTTAATCGTTTCTATTTTTACCTGTTTACTAAATGAAGCACCACCCACTTTTACTTTTGCCAGCCAGTTACCGGTTGGGGCATCTTTTGGTGTTGTTGGGTGAAAGGTGTAAATTCCTTTCATTGATGCTGACTGCACAGATCTGGTAAATAATTGCCCTAAAGGATTGTAGAGTTCCAGAATGACCGGTTGCTCTTCGGGTAATCTTTTTTGTACGTCCTCCAGAATAAATGATAAATGCAAAGTATCGGATGGACGCCATACGCCTCGTTCGCCATATAAAAAACCTTTTATTCCTTTTTGAATCGTACTGCCCGATATATTAAAATTGCTCAGTGAAAGCGATGAGCCGTCATCTAATTTTAAATACCCAAACTGATTGTCTTTTTTAGCTATTAATACATATGGATTCCGCTTGAGCTCAATTTCCACCTTTCCTTCATTATTTGTAATTTCTGAAGCTATCAGCTGTTGTTGAAAATCATATACCTCTACCTGAACATCAGCCATTGGAGAGGCATTTATTAAATTCGTCGTAAACACGTGCATACTCCCCTGGTCTGCTTTCTTGGCTAGGAGTCCTATGTCAGAAGCAAAGACTATTTTTTGGGCACTATTTCTTCGGTTGACATAATACGATTCATGACAAGGATTATCGCGTTCATCCCAGTCATAATAATAGTAGTAATCACCATATTCATCATAGTCATCCCAATCTCCGTATGATTCTTCCTCAAAATCCTCCAGGAGTAATTGTTGTTCTTCACCAGCACCGGTACAGAAGTATAGCGATTGAGACTTTCGAAAATTGATCCTCATCTGGTAAAATGCTCCGGGTTCTACTTCCACGTACTTGGAGACATCAATGCTGTACCTGTTCCATTCGCCTAGATTGACAGCTCCCATGGTAGCCAAAGGAATTGTTTTTCTTATAACAGGTCTTCCCACGCGTTGGAGTTGGTAATCTCCACCTGGATCATTTACCTGTAAATACTGAAGTACGTTATTCTCAAAAATGCGTATGATCGATAAATCGACAGCATTCAGGCTAACTGCTTCGAATGGTATGATCAAACCTTCCGAGCCTGGCATGATCACTCCCTTGTTCGCTGTGATTTTAACTTCCGGTTTTAGTTGCGAAAATTGCAGGTTGGTTGAAAAATCATTCTTTAAAGTAAAACCAGCACTATTTTTTATAATTTTATCAATGATCAATTCGACAGTACCTGCCAGTTGGCTGGTTGAATAAATTTTCAATTCATTAAGATCGACTACCACATTTGGCGCTGTTCCCTTGGATAATCTTACCAATCCTCTCAGATTTTGATTTTCATCGATGGGATCGGAAAATTTTACTGATATATACTTATCTCCAGTCTGGACAATATTTACAGTACTTACAGTAAATTCCTTTAGCGATGGGATTACGAATTCTTCACCTCCTCCTTTATCTACGCCAATTGCAGCTCCATTCCATGTCAAATCTACCACACCCTCCTGCTCGCTTCGTTGTACATCTTCAACAACAAATCCATGTAAATTTTGCCCAATTCCATGCTCATATGAAATTTGTAGCGGATTTCCATTTTGCATTGCTGTGATCATGTTTTCAGCTTGTTCATTGGAAATCAGGTCTGCCGTCTGAATAGATCCGGTAAGTTTTACACGCGACAGGTCCTTGGCATCGTAAACCGAAATACCATCTACCTTAACTGTAAAATTTTGAGGGATACATTCAAACGTAAATTTAAATTCCCTCCTATCAGCTGGAACTTCGATCAATTTATCAAGAAGAAAAATTGTCTTATAGCGTTGACCACTTTTCAATTCAGAAGCAGGTTTAAAAACGATGGTCCGGTCATCCTCCCACAATGCGCTACCTTTAATGGCAGGTTCAAACGAAAATACATTCTGCTGTATTTCCTGTCCCGGAGCTGCACTTTTTACAGGATTGGCAAGCTTTATTGTAATTGATGAATTTTTCGAAATATATCCTGTCGTATATGCGGACACATATTCTACAAAAAGTGTCTTTGGACTACTGAACGTATCCTTCTCCACCTTTGGCTCTTGCTTACAAGAAAGAACCAGTAGAGTTGTGAATAAGCAAAATGTGAAAAAAGTGTGTTTTGTACTCATAATACAATAATTAAAAAATTGACTTATATATAAGCAATTAAACTTATTTTGATCAATTAATCCAGATTGGAATTGTTAACTTTAATCATAACTCTTACCTGTAAGAATTAATTGGATTATTTATCATTTTGGTGTTGTAATCAATAGTTGGAATTAATCCGTATAATCAATTAAAACCATTGCTATGATCAAAAAAATTCTCTATCCACTCGGATTTGTTGTGCTGATAGTCTTTGTGCTAATAATTATAAACCAACTTGTCTCATTTTATCATAATTTGTCCACAATCCACCCTTGGCTTGGAATTGTAGGCACTGCGATTATTGGGCTTATCATTATCTCGTTAATCATCTCTCCGTTTGTGCTTATTGCCAAATTGCCGGCTCCACTCCCATTTCCGGACAATAATGAGGACCTTGAGAAATATCAACAAAAATTTAAAATCAGACTAGCTAAACACCCGGTAGCAATCGAACATAAACTTGATCCCCATCAACCGGAACAGTTAAAGGTTATAGATGAAAAATTGAAGGAAAAGGCAGATAAGATCATATTTGAAACAGCCTCTGCAGTATTTATTTCCACAGCTATTTCTCAAAATGGTAAACTTGACGCTTTCACCGTACTTGCGGCACAGGTTCGGTTGATCTGGAAGGTAGCGCATGTATACTGGCAGAGACCATCAGTAAAAAATCTGCAACAATTGTATACCAATGTGGCAATTAATGCTATGGCAGCCTCCGGGATTGAACAAATCGATTTATCACAGCAGATACAACCGATTCTTAACGCGGTCATTAAAAGCCCGGGAAAGCATATCCCGTTTGTGGGTAATGCTGCTCATATTATCACAGATTCTATCTTGGAAGGAACAGTCAATGCATTTCTAACTTTACGCGTTGGTGTATTGACCAAAAACTATTGTTTCCCCGAGGTGAGGACCATCAATGAAATTAAATCGAATTCTTTTGTTGAAGCTTCTATCTTATTGAAAAAGTTAGTGGTAAAATCATCTGCAAAAGTAGTTGAAGGAATTTTGAAAGCCGGGAAAAACGCCAGTATCCATACCTTTAAAACCGGATATGGAGCGGTAGAAAAGGCAGTAAAATCGGCTAAGAGTGGAATTACAGGACTCTTTAGTTCATCCTCAGAGATTGTCGAACAAAAATAAAAAAAAGCCACCCGGGGATTATCCTGATGGCTTGTCTTGTGCAATGTTATTGGCCCTGATTATTGACCAGTAAGCGCTTTAATTCTTTTCTCCAATGCAGCGGCTTTATCCTCCATCTTGAGTCTGATGTACACTCCTTCTAATGTTTCCAGGAGTTGAATATCCTCATCAGGTTTTATTTCTGCAGCTTTTTCGAAATATGGCAGGGCTTCCCTGAAATGCTCTGAAGCGTGTTCCACATATTCCGATTCCTTTTGTCTGTATTCGTCAAGGGGAAGATTGTTGAGTTCACTTAAAAGATTTCTTGCTTCATTATAATATACGACACCAAGATTATAGTTGGCTTCATAATATTCCGGATTTAACTCAATAGCTTTTTGGTATTGTTCAATCGCATTCTCTGCATCTTCCTGAAAATCATAAAGGTATCCGAGGAAATAATAATACAATGGATTTGTGGGTTCGTTATTGATAGCGGATTCCAATTCAGATTTGGCATCATCAACCCGCTCCATCATAATTAATGTCGTGATTTTTTCCTGGGTCAATTCTTTATTTTCAGGAAATTTTTCCAAAGCAGCGTTGACAGTTTTTAACACACTTTCCATATCTTCTTTTTCTGTTCTGTACAGATAGATCATGGTTTTATATGTGTCAATATTTGCATTTCCATTGTCAACTAGTGTCTGAAAACATTCCAGTGCTTCGTCGATCATTTCAGCCTGTTGGGCTGCAACGCCACCATACAACAAAGCAGTTGTATCATTCGGAACGACTTCAAGGGCAGTCTTGAATTCAAGATAAGCACCTTCAAAGTCATTATCGTTATATTTTTCCGCACCATTATTGACAATATATCCATAGAGTTGACTTATTTCCTGATCGGAGAAAATGACATACGTAGAATTTTCTTTTTCCATTTGTTTCACCTTGTTGAATGATTCTATGGCAGTTTTTAGCGATAATTCTTTTGACGCAAGATCAGCATATTCAGTACTATCATCCAGAAAAATGGCTTTATAAATTCTTCCTTTGGTATACCAGTTCTTTGCAGTACTACTTACCTTACCTTTATCATCAACCCGGAACGCTTCATCAATTTCAGCTTTCGCTTCATCCAATTTACCTTGATTAAATGCAGCCTCTGCCTTATTAGTCTTTCCCTTAGGCACATATTGACCATAGGTAAAGGTTCCGATGCCTATAAATAACAATGCAAAAATTAATTTTTTCATTTCTATAAAAATTGAGTTCAAAAATTTATTCCTAATGATGTTAACGAAGAGTAAAAATAATAAATATTACTCATCGTTTTGATCAGATTGTTCGTCTTTTTTGGTACCATCATCATTTTTTACCTCCTCTTCTTCCTCCTCTTCTAATTTATGTATGACTTCGACAGAAGAGATCTCATCGTTTTCATTCAATCGGATGAGCTTAACCCCTTGAGTCGCCCTTCCCATAACCCTAAGATCCATCACTTCCATGCGTATTGTGATCCCCGATTTATTTATAATCATTAAATCATCAGAATCAGTGACTTCCTTAATTGCCACCAGCAGACCAGTCTTGTCTGTAATATTGATGGTTTTTACTCCTTTACCACCGCGGTTAGTAATTCTGTATTCAGCAACTTTTGATCTTTTTCCATAGCCTTTTTGTGAAACCACTAACAGGTCAGCGTCTTCTCGTTCGATACATACCATACCGACAACTTTATCGCCTGTATCTTGCTTAAGGTAGAT
>Ga0209536_100001421_pt1 | contig 39897 bp, 32 predicted proteins | sample DeeMarSeWOR28_12_FD_187461 | JGI IMG/M metagenome (GOLD analysis project Ga0209536, IMG submission 187461) | Marine sediment microbial communities from White Oak River estuary, North Carolina - WOR-2-8_12 (SPAdes) (version 2) | ecosystem: Environmental > Aquatic > Marine > Intertidal zone >... | reverse complement strand
CATTAGTAAATGGAGGCGTGTTATGCAAAAACTCTTCCTATCATACTCCTTTCGAGACCAGGATCGATCGCTGGTCAGCCAGGTGGAGCGGTTGTTGGCCAGCCACCAACTGCTAGTGGTAACAGGCCAGAAATTAGGTGGCGAAATGCTCACGCCGGCCGTGATGGAGCGTATTGAATCGTGCGATTGTCTGGTATCATTGCTGACAAGGCGGGAGCAAAAGGCCAGCGGTAGTTGGACCACCCATGATTGGGTGCGAGACGAGCTCAACCATGCTCGCGGCAAAAATATGCGGGCTATCGCCATGGTGGAAGATGGTGTGGATGTCGGCGGGGCATATGGCGAACATGAACGGATTCACTTCAGCAGGGAATCCCTGGAGGAAGCTTTTCTAGCCCTTTCAGAAACTGTCGGGTTGTGGAAAGCGGAGGCCGGCCGCCAACTGAAAATTCAAATTCTACCCGAAATGCTGGCCGAACAGGCAGCTATGGATCTGGGTGAGATGTCTTGCCAGTATCGTTTCGGGTCGGCCGGAAATTTCACCGAATGGAGACAAGCCCCACAAGTACCGGAGACGGGTGGAACTTTCATTTACATCTCTGGCGTCAAGGATGACCAGTTGATTCAGCTCAGGATCAGCCATGCCGGGACACAGTGGCTTTCTCGTTTTATTTCCGCTCAATCGCTGCCAGTCGAGCTTCGGCAGTCAGGAGGAAACCAATGAGCATTCGAGTTGAACAAGCAGCAACAAGAAGAGGTCAGGATTCGTGGGACTGGTCTGTCTGGCTTGAAGGCTCCGACGAGGCGCTCGACCAGGTCGAAACAGCCGAATACGTCTTGCACCCGACCTTCCCCAACCCGGTGCGAGAAATGTCCAATCGGGCTAATAACTTCCGGCTTAATGCCCGTGGCTGGGGTGAGTTTATGATTCACGTCAATATTCATCTGAAAGACGGTGAGACGGTCAAGTACGATCACTGGTTAAAATTGCGTGACGATACCTATCAGGCGCCCACCAAAGAGGCCGACTTTTCATTCGATTTGTCAGCGACTCAAAGACGGGTCTACTTGTCTTGTTCTTTGGCCGATATCGAATTAGCCAAGAGGATTGATGAGGTTTTGGGACAGTACAACTTCAAAATGTTGATGTCCGACGCCTTTGATCCCAATTTAACGCTAGAAAGGGCTATCAGCTTGGAACGAGAACCAATTGATGGAGCTATCTTCCTGATCACCGACTTCTGGAGTCCCTACTTGCCGCAAGAAGCCCAAGTCATGCGCGATAACAGTATTCCCATCCTGCCCATCCTCGTCGGTCCAGAAGCCAAACTCCCCCGAGAATTCGCCGATTTGGTACCCATTCATGTGAAGGATCGGGGTGAAAGTGAGGCCATCGCCATGTCGATTGTCGAGCAGTTAAAGATATAATAACCTGAGTTCGGCCTTCAATTGATCAAGAGGAGTACCTTCGCTTTGATGGAGCATGTTTACCATTTCGACAACTCATTATTTGGAGACGGAAGCCATTACCGGCCTTTTCTCCTCGCCTTTTTGAGAGTGTAGTTTAATTTAGCGTGTGTCCCGTCTAATAATCGAAGCTCTTTACCTCAGGCAGGGTTACGAGTTGGTTAACCAGGGTCTCATGCTGATCGGGAGATCCGTATACCTCCCATATGCTGATGAGCTTGTCGCCTGATTTGACAAGTTTGGGCCCCTCAACTCGGAGACCGCATTCATGTATTGAATCTCGAAGATATTCCACCGTCTCATGTTTGATATCACTGGTGATCTCATAAGTGCGCTTATCGCGAACGTTATAAATGCGATCTTCAACCATGGGAAATGCCCATAAAACAGCCATGACGGCCGCTGTTGCTAATAACACTAGGAGATACTGTCCCCCACCTATACCCATACCAATGGCAGCTACAATCCAGATAGTTGCTGCTGTTGTCAAGCCAACAAGGTGTACTCCCTCTTGCATAATCACGCCAGCACAGATGAAACCAACACCAGTCACCATGTGCGCCGCAATTCGAACCGGAGATAAATCACCTCCAAGCCGGATTGACAACATGGTGAATAATGTAGCTCCCAGGCAAATAAAAATGAGTGTTCGGAATCCGGCCGGTCGGTGACGAAATTCTCGTTCCGCACCTATCAGACCACCAATGATTACGGCTAGAAGAATATTTAGGGCATCATTGATCGGTATCGGCATAGTTTTTCCCTACCTTCAAACGTCGATATAGATTCGGACTTTCGAAAGCATAAACGCCTAGAGGTTACATGTCAATATTTGGAAAAAATAGGGGCATGCTCTCCCTGGACCGGCAAAATCAACTTCGTGAACGATACCGGGCAGAACATCCTGGCTTGCGGCCGGACGCATCTACCAGACTAACTCTAAACCATTCCCGATTCCTATCAATCCCCTGAGAGAATCGTGCGCGACAACATGCCTCCGGAGAGGATTCGGGCCTTGAAGCCATTTTGTAGGAGGACGCGTGTCGCGTAGTAAGCCCGTTGCCCAGAGCGGCAAATAACGTGAATCTCCTGGTCCTTAGGAAGCTCGTCAAGGCGCACCCGGAGTTCATCCAGCGGGATATTGACCGCGCCCGGCGCATGCTCAATGGCCAGTTCTTCCGGATGGCGCACATCCAGGAGGAACCCGGAATTTCTGGAATTCCAGTGAGTCAAGGGCATATCGCCGTGCAGGACGTCGGCGGCAACCATCCCGGCGAAATTGACCGGCGACTTGGCGCTACCAAATTGAGGCGCGTAGCACAGTTCGGCCTCTCCCAGGTCATATATAGTTCCGCCAAGCTGCAAGGCCATGGCAAAGGCATCGATTCGCTTGTCCACACCGTCCTTGCCAACCGCCTGCGCTCCAAGCAGCCGGCCGTCGGATTTGCGGAAGATGATTTTCATGGCCAGGTATTCAGCGCCCGGGTAATAACCCGCATGGGAATTGGGGTAGAGGTAGATCTTTTCATAGTCCGTCTTGCCAAGACGCAGGAGCATTTTTTCGCTGACGCCTGTCCAGGCGACCGCGGCTCCAAAAAGCCCGACGATCGAGGTACCCTGGGTGCCCCGGAAACGAGAGTCGCGACCGGCGATCACATCGGCCGCGATGCGACCTTGCCGGTTGGCCGGCCCGGCAAGCGGGATATGAGCCCATTGGCCGGTGACGTAGTCTTTGACCTCGATCGCATCGCCGACGGCGAAGATATCTGGATCGCTCGTGCGCATCTGCTCGTCGACTCGGATTCCTCCTCGTTCGCCAATCTCGAGTCCAGCCTCTTTGGCCAGCCAGCTCTCTGGACGCACGCCGATGCCGAGCACAGCGATATCCCCCGGAAATACCTGGCCGGATTTCGCGAGTACTTCGATAGAGCCGTTAGGGGAATGCTGGAAGCCGGTTACATCGTCATTGAGTACGATGTGGACACCGTGCTTTTCCATGTGTCGTTCGACGTAGCGGGCCATTTCCGGGTCGATGGGGGACATGACATGCTCTCCCCGCTGGATGAGCGTCACTTCTAGCCCGAGATGTTTCAGGTTTTCCGCCATCTCCAGCCCGATGAAGCCCCCACCGACCACGACCGCCCGCCTCGACGGTACCACCGTCTGATATCCCGTGTAGGTGTGCATCCCGGAGGAGTAAGGGTCATGTCCCTCAAGCCACTCCCTTATCTCCTTAACATCCGGTACGGTTCTCACCTTAAACACTCCCGGAAGATCGATTCCGGGCATAGGCGGGCGGATCGGCGAAGCTCCTGGAGACAAGACGAGCTTGTCGTAGGACTCGGCGGTCACCTCACCCGTCACGACATTCCTCAGATCCACGGTCTTATTCTCCCGCGAGATGCTGATTGCCTCGCAGTGGGTGCGTACATCAATGGCGAACAACTCGCGGAATACCCTTTCATCTGCTACTAGGAGGCTAGACTCTCGGGTAATCACGCCCCCAACATAGTACGGTAGCCCGCAATTCGCGTAAGAAACGAACGGCCCGCGTTCCACCATGATGATTTCTGCATGTTCGTCTAACCTGCGCAACCGTGCCGCACACGACGCACCGCCAGCCACTCCACCGACGATAATGACTTTCAGATTTCCATTTTTACCATTGGGTTGCATTATTTACCTCCAGCCGGTCCATGCTATCTGTTGTCCGGCTCCGTATTTGATGCCAGTTATCCTTCGGCAGACCTGTTAGCAGCCTTGGACCAGGGTCAACCCGACACCGTCATCACAAGGTGCCTTAGATTGCATCAATCCGCACGATGCGAATGTGACAGCATACCTCCGGCTAAGTTGCGAGCCTTGAACCCGTTCTGCAAGAGAACCCGCTGCGCGTAGTAGGCGCGCTGGCCAGAGCGACAAAAGACGAGGATCTCGCGGTCGCGCGGGAGTTCGTCCAGCCGGGACCGCAGTTCCGGCAGCGGTATGTTGACCGCCCCCGGAATTTGCTCAACATCAAGTTCTGCAGGACCGCGCACATCGAGGAGGAGCTCGCCATCCACAGATTCCCAGTGGCGGAGCGGCATGTCATCACGGAGTACATCCGCCGCGACCATTCCGGCGAAGTTAACGGGATCCTTGGCACTGCCGAAGGGCGGCGCATAGCATAGTTCCGATTCCTCCAGGTCATAGATCGTAAAGCCCGCCTGGATCGCCATGGCGAAGGAGTCAATCCGTTTTGGAACGCCATCCTCGCCTAGTATCTGTGCACCAAGTAAGAGTCCGTCGGATTTACGGAAGAGAACCTTGATCGCGATATATTTGGCACCCGGGTAATACCCGGCATGTGAATTCGGGTAAAGGTAGATCTTCTCGAAATCCGTCTCTCCAAGTCGAGTCAGGGTCTTTTCGCTAACGCCGGTCTGGGCGATCACACCCTCAAAGATCTTACAGATCGATGTGCCCTGGGTGCCACGGAAACGGGCTTCGCGCCCAGCGATCACATCGGCCGCTATGCGGCCCTGCCGGTTGGCCGGTCCGGCCAGCGGGATGAGCGTCCATTGGCCGGTTACGAAGTCCCTGACTTCAACTGCATCGCCGACCGCGAAGATATCGGGATCGCTGGTGCGCATCTGTTCGTCGACGCGGATGCCGCCAAGCTCGCCGATCTCGATCCCGGCCATCTTCGCCAGCGCGGTCTCCGGACGCACACCAATCGCTAGGATCACGATGTCCGCTGGATGTCTCTTGCCTGAAATGGTAAGAACTTCTAACTTGCCATCTGAGGACTGCTCGAACGCGGCGACACCGTCGTTGAGCTCTAGTTGCACGCCGTGCCTCACCATGTAGCGTTCGACGAGGCGCGCCATCTCCGGATCGAGCGGGGGCATAACATGATTAAGTTTCTCGATCAACGTCACATCGAGCCCGCGGTCGATCAGATTCTCCACCATCTCGAGGCCGATGAAACCGCCGCCGACCACTACCGCCTGCTTCGCGGGCAGCACAGTCTGGTAGCCTGTGTAGGAGTTCATGCCAGATCGCTCAACTGCGTCACGGTCAAGCCACTCGCGTATTATCCGGGCATCGGGCACGGTTCTGAGCGAGAAAATGCCCGGCAGGTCGATGCCGGGCAATGGCGGACGGATCGGCGCCGCGCCGGGCGATAACACGAGCTTGTCGTAGGTCTCGGTGGACACTTCACCAGTAACATGGTTCTTGAGCTCCACGGTTTTCGTTGCCGACGAGATGCCAACCACCTCGCACCGCGTCCGGACGTCGATCGCAAATTGCTCCTGAAACGTCTTCTCCGTAGCCACCAGGAGGCTAGACTCTTGTTCGATAGTGCCTCCGACATGATATGGCAGCCCGCAGTTCGCGTACGATACATACGGTCCGCGTTCCACCATCAAGATTTCAGCCCTTTCGTCTAATCTGCGCAGGCGCGCTGCGCACGACGCGCCACCAGCCACTCCACCAACAATGATGACCTTCATTTTCCTACCTCCCTAAACTGAATAATTACTTTGACGTCGTCGGGTTGTCTCTCGAGAGCCTGTTGGAAATTCTCGGGCTTCTCACGGCGCGTGATGACACGGCTCAACCACTCCCGATCTGAGCGAGCCAGATTTTCACCCGCTCTATACCAGTGACGCTTGTTGGCATTCACGCTGCCGACAATCACGTTGTTCTTAAGCACTGCGGCGGCCGCGACATCGGCTACGGCCCGAGTGGCGACACCGCCGCTACCAACGCCTGTGAGGCAGACAATCCCACCCGAGTTAACTTTTTGAATCGAGTCACCAATCACCGGACCAACGCCCGTACACTCGACGATGATATCGGGATCAAAATCAAGATCCAGAACACTGCCCGAATGATAGGTAGCACCCAGGTCTCGCACGAGCTGCGGCTTTGGTCCGGTTTCGGCGAGATCGAGCACATGGACCTCAAGATCTCTCACGCTCAAACGGAGCGCTGCCAAAAGGCCAATTGGTCCCGCGCCGGTCACCAGGGCCGTCTTGGGTTCCCAGTAGGCGCGCTGACCGACCATGACGACCTGTTCCAATGCTTTCGTGATCACCGTCATGGGCTCGAGTAAAACGCCAAGGATGCCCAAGGTAGGGTCTACCTTGATCACGTACTCGGGTTCACTCCGCCAGTGCTCCGACATAAAGCCATGGATTTCTTTGATCCCGCGCTCGGTATACTGCCCGTTGCTGCACATGTCCCATTCGCCTACGGCACAACTGGGGCAGGGAACCGGATCCGGACGGCGGACAATGCCGACTACCAGATCGCCCTGCTCGAGGGAACTACGTGGTCCGGGGTCAATGACACGGCCAAGTGATTCATGCCCCAGAACCAGTCGGGTTGCTCCCGGCGGCGCCCAGCCGTATTTTCCCTCAACGATCTCAACATCTGTCCCACAAACACCGACAGCTATCGCTTCAACCAGGACTGAGCCTTCATGTACATCAGGTTCCTGAATATCTTCGAACCGTGCCGATCCAGGTTTCTTGGGTTCTACGGTGATCGCTTTCATTTAATGATCTCCTTTATTAACTCTCTGACTTACTTACAAACTAAAAACTAGATAATCTCTTTTCATCTATCTTGCCAATTTTCATATTTGGACTTGTGTTCCTGAATCGTACTCACTCCGATGCACAACGTGTTACCCTGATGCTAAGTCGTTTCAAGCATTGTGCAGTTGGATGCATACTGGCGTGGGCACAGTGGACACATGTCCGGTTGCCGTCAGCGTCCCGGAATCTTGATCGATCCAGAAAGTGACCACGGTGTCCGAGTCTTGGTTTGCCACCAGTAATAGCGTGCCAGATGGATCTATGGTGAAATACCGGGGCCCAATGCCCTGTCTCGATTCATGCCCCACAACTGACAACCGGCCGGTTTCCTGGTCAACAGCATAGATCGCTAGGCTGTCGTGCCCCCGGTTGGAGGCATAGAGAAAGCGGCCAGAAGGCGCAACCTTGATTTCCGCACCCAGATTCTGTCCCCTGAAATCGTCTGGTAGGGTCGAAATGGTCTGCGACGCTTCAAATGAGCCCCATCGCTGCCCGAAGTGGAAGACGGTGATCGTGGATTGAAGTTCGCTGATCACGTAGACGAAAGGCTTGTGTGGGTGAATGGCCAGATGTCGCGGGCCGGTGCCGGGTGATAGCTGTGTCCAGGGAGTGTCGGCCGGGATTAGCTTGCCCCGCTCCCGATCGAGGAGAAAGGCCATCAGCCTGTCCGTGCCCAAGTCAACTGCTAGGATGAAGCTGCAATGGTCCTCCGCACCCGCTTTACGATTAGGGACTGGCACGACCATGTGGGCGTGTGGTCCTTCCTGTCGCTCGGGATTGGGACCAGAACCGGAGAATTGAACCGTATCGCTTGCCTCTGCCAGACGTCCGTCTTTTTGAACCGGCAAAACGCAGACGCTGCCGGTCTCATAGTTGGCCACCAGGCAGTAGTGTCCCTCCGGCTCGACGCTGACGTAACACGGAGCCAGGCCATAGGTCGATTTTTGATTCAGATAACTCAAATGCTTGGTCACCGGATCGATGGCAAAGGCGCTCAGGGTCCCATGCGATCCTTTGCCACCAGTGATCTCGTTGACGGCATAAAGGCAGCTTTTGTCCGGGGCCAGGGTCAGGTACGAAGGATTGACCGTGCCGGCGCCGGTCACCGTAGCAGCGTAGGTCAACTCACCAGAAGTCAGATCCAGGTGATAGATGTAGATACCCTCGGCTTTTCCATTAACAAATGACTCGCGCCGGGTGTAGGTACCAATGTAGGCAGTGATGCTATCAGAACTTATCATGTCTTCAGTCTCGCCTTACCCTCCTTCGGAAGGCCAGCGACATCTTCCACAACCGCTTCGAAGTCGGTGACGGTGCCATAGACGCGCATAATCCAGGCCACTACGCCTGTCCAGCCAGTTTGGTGGCTGGCGCCCAGGCCAGCGCCGTTATCGCCGTGGAAGTACTCGTGAAACAAAATATGGTCACGCCAGTGCGGGTCGGTCTGGAATTTCTCCAGGCCGCCATAGACAGGGCGCCGTCCGTCATCATCTTGCAGGAAAATGCGGCCGAGCCGACGCGAAATCTCCTGGCTAATTTGCCATAAGGTCATCTGCTGCCCTGAACCGGTGGGACATTCGACGGTAAACTTATCCCCGTAATAGGCGTAGAGGGTGACCAGTCCCCGGATGAGCAGCAAATTCATAGGGAACCAGATCGGGCCGCGCCAGTTGGAGTTGCCGCCAAACATGCCGCTGTTGGATTCGGCCGGTAGGTAATCCACCCGGTATTCAGCGCCCCCCACGTTGAGCACGTAGGGATGCTCCCGGTGGAATCGGGAAATGGATCGGATACCATAGGGGCTCAAGAACTCAGCCTCATCCAACATCGTGGCCAGGACCCGTCGCAGCTTGGCCTCATCCAAAATGGCGAGCAGCCGCCGGTCATTTGGTCCTGGCTCGCTGAGCGAGGGGATGCTGCCGACCAGTCGCGGCCGGTGCTCGTTGAGCCAGAAGACCCGTTCCATGAATTCCGGCAGGCGTTGAACCTGGTCGGGCAAGACCACCGTGCAAGCAGCCAGAGGCAGCAGGCCTACTAGCGAGCGAACCTTAAGGCGAGTAGCCCGGCCATCAGGCAGGCGCAGCACGTCGTAGAAAAAGCCGTCCTCCTCATCCCACAAGGCGTCCCCCCGTTCGCCAAGCGGATCCATTGCATTGTAGATCCACAAAAAATGTTCAAAGAACTTACTAGCCATCGACTGGTAGGCCGGATCATGATGGGCCAGCTCCAGCGCGATCTGCAGCATGGCCAGGGAGTAGAAGGCCATCCAGGCCGTGCCGTCGGATTGTTCTATGTGGCCGCCAGTGGGCAGTGGCGCGCTGCGATCAAAGACGCCGATGTTATCCAAGCCCAGGAAACCGCCTCCAAATATATCCTTGCCATCTGGATCCTTGCGATTGACCCACCAGGTGAAGTTCAACATTAGCTTGTGGAAAGCGTCCTGTAAGAAGTCGATATCGCCTTGGCCGCGGAGCATTCTTTCGATAGCGTAGACCCGCATCAGCGCCCAGGCGTGGACTGGTGGATTCACGTCGCCAAAATTCCACTCGTAGGCAGGCATTTGGCCATTGGGGTGCAGGTACCGTTCATTTAGCATTAACTCCAACTGGTCCTTGGCGAAATCGAGATCGACCAAGGCCAGGGCAACGGTGTGAAAAGCCAGATCCCAAGCTGCATACCAGGGATACTCCCATTTATCCGGCATGGAGATGATGTCGGAGTTCACCATGTGAAACCAATTCTTGTTGCGAGTTGAAGATTGCTGCAGACTGGCCCGATCTTCGAGACCGTGCTCGTTGAGCCAGCGGGACACATCGTAGTTGTAGTATTGTTTGGTCCAGAGCATTCCGGCCAGCGCCTGGCGCATCACATTTTTCTCATCCGCCGATAGGCTGGCTGGCGTGATATCCGCGTAGAAGGCGTCGGCCTCCTTTCGACGCGTGCGCATGATGGTGTCAAAATGACGGCCGAATGGATTCCCCTGCCCCGGATAGGTTGTGCTCAGTGCCCCTGGGGCCGTCTCAGTCAGGCGCAGCCGGATCGCTTCGCTCTGACCCGGACCCAGAACCAACTGAAAATGAGGCGCTACCTTGGTGCCTGTCTGGGCCGGGTTCACTGCCTCGATCTTTCCCCCCACCACAGCGTCGTTGATCCCGTCTTTGACATAGGGGGTGGCATTGGGGCTGCCGAACAAGCGCGCCGTGTTTGTCTCGTTGTCGGTAAACAAATGCGGTGCGTCGCCAGCTACGTATAGGAAAGTTTCACCTAACGCCGGATGGCTGGCCAAAATGGCGCTGAACCCTTTGCCATTGTGGTCTTGTTGCAGGCTTGGTTTAGTTGCACCGGCCGACCAGGACCAGGTGTTGCGGAACCATAGTGTTGGCAGCAAGTGCAGTGTGGCGGTCTCCGATCCCCGGTTATGGGCCGTGACCTGGATCAAGATGTCTTCCGGTGACTCCTTGGCATATTCGACAAAGAGGTCGAAATAGCGGTCTTCGTCAAAGACTCCTGTGGCGAGCAATTCATACTCGAAATCGTCTGCTGTGCGCTGCTGGTTGGTCTGGACCAGGTCGGCGTAGGGAAACTTGGCCTGGGGATATTTGTACAAATACTTCATGTAGGAATGGGTCGGCGTGCTGTCCAGGTAGAAATAATATTCCTTGACGTCTTCGCCGTGGTTGCCCTCGCTATTGGTCAGGCCGAAGAGCCGCTCCTTGAGGATCGGGTCCCTTCCATTCCATAAGGCCAGGGCAAAGCAGAGGGTTTGCCGGTCGTCCGAGATGCCGGCTAGGCCGTCTTCACCCCAGCGGTAGGCGCGTGACCGCGCTTGATCATGGCTGAAGTAGGCCCAGGCATCGCCGTCCTCGCTGTAGTCCTCGCGTACAACGCCCCACTGCCGCTCGCTTAGGTAAGGTCCCCATTTTTTCCACGGGATTTGCTCTTCCCGCGCTGCTCGTAATCTTTGTTCTTCCGGATTCATGTCTTTTCAATCTCCTCGTCTGTCACTGGTCCGCCGCTAATCCAAATTAGCAGGCTGGTTTCCGATTAGCTAGTTCTGGTTGGCATTAATTCAGTTCTTGTAAAATTTGTCGCCGATTCAGCAGTTTCTTCCCGGGCAGAATCAGCTTCTTTACCTGAAGAAATGTTTTCGGGCTCTTGTGCCTTTGTTCTTCGTCTATTTGCTGACTCACCCTGCAAGCGTCGGAGCGCGTCTCTGCGAAGGAAGATTGGCACATAAGTTTTTATCCGAGCACCTTCATAGGCAGGAGCAACTTCCATAAGCACCTTTCTGATATCTGAGCGAGAATTTGCTCCTTCTAAATCAACCCAAATCCGCTCAAGGATTACTTCAAAATCAACTTGGGAATTCCCATCAACCAGCGCGTTTTCTGCCAGCTGTGGGCTATCATCCTTCATTTTCAACCCTTTTTCTTCTTACCTTGTTTTTTGCCTGATGGCTTCTTTTTGTCCTGTTTCCTTTTTCCTTTCTTAGCCTTTTTCTGTTTCTTCTTCTCTTGTGCCTTCTCGGTCGCCCCCTTGGATGCCTTGATCTTCTTCGACTTCTTCTTTATCTTTCCCTTACCCTTCCTTACTGGCTTAACTTCTGCTGTGGTGCCATTGGATTCCTCTCCTACTTTGTCTTGCTTCACAGGCTGATCGAGAGCCAACGATTCCGGCACAGGTGGCTGATCCGGTAATTGTTGAGACAGAGGCGGTTCCGGTTCAGATTGGGGCAAGAGCTCTCCCGGAAATATGCCCATCCGGTTTTTTCGGAACTTGCTAAGCCAATACCTTACTTGCCCTACCGTTTGTCCGGATTGCTGGGCAGCCGCGGTTTGTGTGGCACCCGCATCGATAGCCAAAAGGGATAACGCCCGCTGGCTAAAAGGGGGTTGGCCGGCAGTAAGTTGTTCGCAAACCAGCCTTTCTTGTGGACTGAGTAACGTACCTGTAGACTCCGTTTCGTTCACAGTTTTCTGACTCAGTTTATCCATTGCTAAACACTCCATATATTTCAAGCGACTTGCCCGGGCGCACGCGAAGTTTAAACAGTGATCTGTTGACCGCGAAGAAGTAGGGTGGCTGGGGACTTCCGGCCACTCCTATCCAACATCACCAACACCCAGGCTTACTCTACGTCTTGAGCGCCAAAGGCTTCCCGCAATTTAGCATCGTCTTCCTCAGATAACGAAGTCTGTAGGATGGTTGCGTTATACTTGGCCAATTCCGGCAACACCTTATCGCGAGTAGCCTTTACCACCAGCAAGAACAAGGCCGAATGGCCCGGTTCGATGGTCTCGCCCACCTCCTTAATGAACTTGTCGTCGATGCCGATGTCGGTCAGTTTGCCGCCAATGGCGCCGCCAACTGCGCCGGCAACCAAACCCAACCAGGGGGCGAAAAAGAGCAATCCAATGAGCATACCCCAGAAGGCGCCGCCTAAAGCCCCAGCTCCAACCAGGCTTTGGGCCTGCTTGACCTTGGGCTTACCCTTTTGGGGCCTGACGACCACGGCCGCATCCTCGAGGGTGATCAGCTCCTCTTTTTGCAGGCGCCCGATGGTATCAAGCATCTCGCTGGCGCCAGTTTCCGTATCAAAGGCTAAAACAAATAACTCAGACATTTTTTCTCCTTGTGAATTTTATTTAGTGGTTTATTTTTGTAAGTAACGAAACCACTAAGAGAGTTCTAGCCGGATAACGCCCAATTTATTGGGACATCCGGCGGACTCTTGTCCTCCAAAAGCCCATAATAAACTTTCATTATTTTTGAAATGATCTATTTACCGGTTTTGCTTATACGTCAGCTAATTTCTGCTAGGCGGTTATACGTGTCTGCTTCGAAAGACCGGTTGGTTTGAATCTGGGCCACGATCCCCAGGCCGGCTACAACCAGGAAAAACAGCAGCCACCAGAACGAATTATCAATGGCCAATCTCACCGGATTCTCCAGCAGCGATACCGCGATGGCCCCGTTGAACAAGACCAGCAAGGTATAGATGATGATGCCGGTGCCGCCCACGGCCGTGGCCACGATGATGGCGTACTTCTGCAGATTTAAGACGTAGACGACAAAGGCCAAAGCGACGCCAACTACCACGGCGATTAGCCAGAGCAGAAAGCCTGGGTCTAAGCCTATCCAGGCTAGGACACCGATGGTAGCGCCATAGCCTAAAGAGAAGGATATGATGCCCACGGCGATGAAGTAGAAGAGGTAGGACAGGACGGCGAAGATCAGGCCAACAAAGAAGCCCACCACCCAGCCAGTGACCGTGGCAAACAGGCCGGTATTAAAAAGGAAGTCGATGGTTTGGGCGCCTAAAAGAAAGCCGGCAAAGAAGCCCCAAACCGGCAGCAGGAACAGGAACAGTCGATAGCCGCCAAAAGCCACGACCAGTCCAAACAACAGGGCGATGGTCGCCATACAAAGTATCTCAAAAGTCATCTCATAATCCTCCTTATGTTTTATTGTCGCTTATGCGTTTCAGGTGTCTGGCGGGCTAACCCGCCAGACACCGTTTAGCTGAATTGCACCTCAGTATCAAACCGGGCGGGGGTTAAGCTCCCTCATAGCCGGGAATACGTTTGCGGCCAGCACCGCCGGTGTACCACAGAATGTCGGCTACCAGCATCAGGCCAAGCCACAGCCAATCAAACCCAGCCACGCCGCCGGGGGCGACGATGACGTACATGATGGTTGTCCAGGGGATGAACACGATGCCCAGCACCGTCCAAATCCACCACAGGTCGCCGGAAAAGATGTTGCGAAAAGCTGATTCCCAGCGCAGCGGCTGGAAAATCCACCAGAACACGCCAAAGATTCGTGGACCCAGTAAAACAAGCGTTAGAAATGCACAACACATGGTCAGTTCTCCTTATAAGCGTATGGTGTGAAGGCAGATCCAGCAGGTCTGACGCCAGCCCATCTTCACTTTAAAAGGTTAAAAATCAGGCATTCTGGCGGCTAGGCCAGGTTGGGAAACGACTCGTTTCCCAATCATCCCTCATATGGTAAAATATTAAGTGCCCAGCAACTTGGCCTTCTGGGCTGCGAACTCCTCTTCGGAGAGGATCCCCTGGCCCTTGAGCGCGCCGAGGCGCTCGAGCTGGGTGATCACATCGTCCTCCTGGGCCGGCAGTGGTTCCTCGTAGTACTCCTCAGGCGGTGGCGCCTGTTCTGCTTGAGCATGTTCCACAGCGTTTGAATAGGCGGCGACGTTCTTATCAGCCTGGCGGCGGTTGACGGCATTACGTGTGGCGGTCGCCGTGCCGACCACGGCGGCAGTTCGCGCCATGACTAGGTGGATCCCTTTTGCTTTGAGTTCTTCATCCAGGTCGACCAGCATGTCGACGGCAGTACTGTCCACATCGGTGATAGGCTCTGCGGCAACAAGAACCCAAAGTGGAGTCGAGGTTGTGGCTGCGATCTGTTCGCGAATCAACTTGCGGAAGATGTTGGCATTAGCGAAAAAGAGGGGAGAATCCCAGCGCAGCATGAGCAGGCCCGGGATCTGCTCGCCATCCGGATGTCGTTCCAGGTCGTGATAGCCAGCGGCATCTTGCGTTTTTCCCAGGACAGCGTAATAGGACTGCCAGGCTCGTCTGAAGAATTGCAGGATGGATAGGACAACGGCGATGACGATGCCTTCCAACACCAGGTAAGGTGAGGGGCCAAAAACAGCATATGCTAGCAGGCATACAACGGTGGCATAGAGACCGGTAATTGCCGGCAGCCCCGCCAGTTCGGCATAGGCCATAACCTGGGGAACCAAAAGCGCAGACAGCACGAGACCTGCCACCAGGTCGCGCGGCAGCCAGGCCGTTTGATAGGTGCGGGCAACTCGTAGGCCAGGGGCCCACCTTTCCGCTTTCGCCCGGAAGGTTTGCGCCGAATCTGTTGTTATGGCAGTCCTCATCATTCCAATCCCATTGGTGTTACGCTCTCGATTCAGGCGCTTTGTTTGCGGCTTCGACGCAGAAAGAACTTGATCACTTCGTCGACGAGAAGCAAGGCAAAAGCGAGGCCAATACAGATCAGCCACTTTTCGCCATCTAGTGAAGTCGTACCCAGGATGCGCTGCAAGAAGCCCAGCTCGGTCGCCAGGAAGGTCATCAGGAAGGCCAGGGCATAGAGGAGCACCTGGTTTCGATCGTGGAAGATGTCCCGGTTGAAGGCGGTGTTGGTCTCGCTGCGCGCGCTGAGCCCCATGGCGATGCTGAGCATGGCGAAGGCCACAAAGCCCATGGTCGCAGCCAGGGTCGCTTCGGTCGCCTCGTAAGTCGCTTCTAGAGAGATGGTAGCGATCGCTGTCAGGATTCCGAGGAAGACGATGCGCAGCCATTGGGAACGTGACAGGATGGGCTGCTTTAGCGGTCGGGGCTTCTGCTCCATCAGGCCTGGGGCCGGCTTGTCGAACCCTAGCGCCATGGCCACCGGGACCGTGATCAGGAAGTTCAGGAACAGGACGACGACCGCCGAAAACGGGGTTCCTCCTAGTACGAAGAAGAAGGCAGCCAGCAGGTAGGATAAGATGAAGGCCACCAGCTGCTCCATCTGGAAGCGGACGAAGTTGAACAGGTTTCTGTAGATAGCCCGCCCAGAGGCCACCGCCTTGACGATGGTGGCGAAGTTGTCGTCGGTCAGGATCATCACCGCCGCGCCCTTGGAGACCTCGGTGCCGGTGATGCCCATGGCCACGCCAATGTCGGACTTCTTCAAGGCCGGGGCATCGTTGACGCCGTCACCGGTCATGGCCACGATGTTGTCCATCTGCTGGAGCATCGTTACCAGCCGGATCTTGTCCTGCGGCGTCACGCGAGCCACCACGCCGATCTGGTCCAGTTGTTGCTTCAATTGCTCGTCAGGGATGGCGGCAAATTGTGCCCCGGTCAAGGCTTGGCCTTCGATACCCAGCTCGTGCCCGATGGCCGCCGCGGTCACGGCGTGGTCACCGGTGATCATGCGTACCTGGATGCCGGCATTATGGCACTCGGCAATGGCGTCTTTGGCCTCGGCGCGCGGCGGATCGACGATGCCGACCATGGCCATAAGGGTGAGGTCGTTCACTTGTTCGAGCAAATCTGCTTTCGGATCGAAAGTCTGAGGGTCAAAGTCGCGGCGGGCCACGACCATTACCCGTTCCCCAGCCTTGGCGATGCGTTCATTTTCATCTAAGGCCAACTGACGATTATCGTCCGTGACCGGCAAGACCTCTCCATCAGGCATCCAATACGAGCTGCCGCGGGCGATCAAGACGTCGGGCGCGCCCTTGACAAAACAGCGCACCACCGGCTGGCCCTGTTCGTTCGTCATATTGTGGAAGGTGGCCATGAACTTGTAGTCCGCATCGAAGGGCAGCTCCGCTACCCGGGGATACATCTCGCGGGCGCCGTCCACGCTGATGCCGCCTTTCTCGGCCAGGACGATCAGCGCACCTTCGGTGGGATCGCCGATCAGGGCGCCGTTATCGAGAGTGGCGTCGGCGCACAAGGCCATGGGCAGCAGGATTTGGTCGAGATCGACCCTGGCGCCGCCAGCGCTCAGCAGCTTGCCGTCCGTGCTGTAGGTCAGGGTATTTTTCTGCCAGGGTTGTAGCCCTTCTATGCCGCTGGCTAGCTCATATGTCCCCTGCGTTCCATATCCTTCGCCAGTCACCGTGAAGCGGTTCTGTCCTGGGATGGTGAACTCGCGGGCAGTCATCTTGTTGAGGGTCAGCGTTCCGGTCTTGTCGGTGCAGATGGCCGAGACCGAGCCCAGCGTCTCCACTGACGGCAGGCGCTTGACGATGGCGCCTTGGGCCGCCAGGGCCCGCGCGCCTATGGAGTACATGGTGGTGACTACAGCCGGCAGGCCGGTTGGGATGGCTGCGACCGCCAGGGCCACGCCGGCGACGAAGATGGCATCCAGGTCCTGCCCGTTGTTCAGTCCCATGATAACCATCAGGATGAAGGCTAGACCCGCCAGTGCCGCAATAATCACCGTCAGCCGGTCGAGCTGCTTTTGCAGCGGCGTTTTGTCGGCTTCGGTCTTGTTGAGTAGATCGGCGATCTTGCCCATCTCAGTGCCCATACCGGTGGTCGTGACGATCATCTCGCCCCGCCCGCGCGTCACCCCGGTGTTCATGTAGGCCATGTTGTGACGGTCGCCCAGGGGCGCGTCAGGCCTATCGATGACCTCAGTGTCCTTGGACGAGGCGACGCTCTCGCCGGTGAGGGCGGATTCCTCGATCTCCAGCGTGGCGCTGACAAACAAGCGGCCATCGGCCGGCACGCGGTCGCCCGCCTCCATCAACACGACATCGCCTGGCACCAATAGCGAGACGTCTACTTCCTGGGTCTCGCCATCACGGCGCACCCGAGTGATGTTCTTCATCGTCCCGGCCAGGGCAGACAGGCTGGCCTCGGCCTTGGCCTCACCGCGCAGGGCCAGGATAGCGTTGAAAATGGTCAGGCCCACCAGCACCAGCGTGGTTCCCCATTCTCCGACGAAGATTTGGTTGATGACTGCCGCCGACAGCAGGACGATCTGCATCAGGTCTTTATACTGGCGCAGGAAGGCCTGCCAGCCTGGCTCCTTCTTCTTTTCGGCCAGTTCATTGGGTCCATATTCCTGCAAGCGCTGCTGGGCCTCGGCCGCGTTCAAGCCCTTGGCCGGATCGACTTTCAGTTGTTGCTCAACTGCCTCAGCGGTCAAGGTAAACCATTTCGGTTGATTACTTGTTGTTTCTGCCATATTCACTAACTCCTTTAATAGATCTCGGGGACTATCCGGTAAGGATAATCTGGCTCTTTGTAATCTCCCTTCGCTTGTCGCTTGGGGAACTTGACCGGTTTACGTGGCACCTCTTCATAGGGGACCTGCTTCAACAAGTGCGTGATGCAGTTCAACCGCGCCCGGCGCTTGTCGTTGCCATCCACCACGTACCAAGGGGAATCGGTCGTATCTGTCGCCGCAAACATCGCATCACGAGCCCGAGAGTAATCATACCAATGGGTGTAGCTTTTCAGGTCCATTGGCGTGAGTTTCCAGATTTTGCGCGGGTCTTCGTCGCGTGCTCTTAGCCGTTCCTCTTGGTTCTCCATGCTCACTTCCAACCAATACTTGATCAGAATGATGCCCGAGTGGATGATGGATCTCTCAACAGCTGGCGCGAATCTCAAGAAATATTCAACTTCTTCCGGAGTGGCGAAGCCCATCACCCGCTCGACACCTGCCCGGTTGTACCAACTGCGATCAAAGATAATGACCTCTCCCGCTGCGGGCAAATAGGGCATATAACGTTGGAAATACATCTGTGATTTTTCACGTTCTGTTGGCGCGGCTAAGGCGATATGGCGAAAGACACGCGGGCTGGTTCGCTCGGTGATACGCTTGATCACCCCACCCTTGCCGGCCGTATCGCGACCTTCGAACAGGACACAGATCTTGGCCCCGCTGGCTTTCACCCACTCCTGCATTTTGACCAGCTCTCCCTGGAGTACTTCCAACTCCTTCTCGAACTGCTTGCGTTTCATCTTCTTGTTCTTAGACATCATTTCCTCCTCGATTGAAATCAAGAATTAAGTCAGTGGCATTTCGGCCCGGATGGTCTCAGCATGGCCCAATCCGTTTGGTGATCTAAACAATGTTAGCGCTTTCATATCGTATTTGTGAGCAGTCAAGCTGTTGGATCCAACCATTGACGGCAAAGAATTGGACTTACAATTTCTTCTTCTTGTCCTTCTTCTTGCTTTTTTTCTTGCCTTTTTTCTTGGCCATAGCAACCTCCTTGTCAAATTATCTGCATCCCATCTCATCTAAAACCAAACGAAGCAATCGGTAATACAGTCTCTGAAACCTTTGTTAAAGTCGGATCCAACAGCTTGACCACTCACAAATAGCATGCTGCTCGGACAGGTTCTTACCGTAGGTGCCACCGAGTTACTGAACGATCGCTAATGCGGCGGCCGCCAGAAAGCGCCTTGCAGCGCTCCGATTCCAGCCATATTGACCAGTTACTTTGTTTTCTTGCCCTCTGGCTAAGTGACGATGGCAGCATCCTGGATATTGATCAGCTCTAACTTTTGCAAGGAGGTGATCTTATCCAGCATCTGCGTCAGCAAGACATATACCCAGACGAGAAGCCCCCACATCAGGAATGACCAGAAACTGAGGTCAAGCACCCGGAATGGTTCGGAGATGTAAGGGAAAATGCCCGAAGCTTGCAGAGCGTGGATGCCCACTAGGACGGCGACTAACCCGGCCAATAAAGCCAGCTAAGTTACACCAATTGGACGTGATTTCATTATTCTGTTCTCCTCCTCATTTCCTATTTAAGTGTTTTATGCCGGATAAGGCTGGTCTCGCTATGGTTCCCTGGCGTTTGTTGCCTGGCAGGTCAGGCACTTGACCAAAAGTACAGGTAGATGTAGCTCATAGAGCGTAATGAGCACACCAATCAGAGCAGCCTGGTCCAGCAATTCACCTTCCAGCTTGCAAATGGGCTGTTCCTCATCGGCGGCATCCAGGCTGATCGCCATCCCTTCCAGCCGATCAGACCAGCTCTCGTTGATCCAACCTAAGACACGAATCTGGTACCTGGCTGGACTATCGAAGAGCAATATGCTCGCAAAAGGCTCGTTTGTCATGAACGTATCATAACAAAGCATCTACTGCGTCGATACCACCCCGTAGGTGCAAAAAGGTGTAGGTCGATGACGTGTAATCGGCAGCAATAATCTTCACGAAACAGATATTGAATCGCCGCCGATTACTTTGGTGATTTGCCGATACACTTCGTCGGTATGTGAACGTTTCTCGCGCAAATCAATTGCTAATAAGGAAGGGGATCAGCGGGGAAGGATGTCCAGTTCTACTGCTTTGGCTACTGCGTCCCAACGGGAGTTGACGCCGAGTTTCCCGTAGATGTTGATCGAGTGGCGTTTCACGGTAGGGTAACTAATACTTAGCTTGTATGCGATTTCCTTGAAGCTGATTGGCTCCTGCAACTGGGCCAGGATCTGTTTCTCGCGCGGGGTCAGCGGCTCGGCCAAAGTCGATTCATCGAGCGATGGACGGCGACCTGGACTTTCGCTGCCAGCCAGATTCTTATCATCCTCAGGGAACGCGGCTAGGATGGGACGAATCGTATCTACAGAATAGGCCTGGCTGAAAAGCCGGCCCAGCATCTTCTGCATATCCGGGCCCAGATCGACGAAAACCCGAAGGAAACCACCAACATTCGAAAGCTTGACTGCCTGCTTTAGCACAGCCTGAGATTCCCTGGTCTTACCTTGAGCTGCCAACGCCAGGGCACGCATAGCCAGGATCTCGATTTGATAGCGCCTGTTATGCGTTCGCTCCGCGATCTCGTAAAATGCATCGAGAATCTGAAGCGCTTCCTGCGGGTCTGACGGAGTGTTCTGAGCCAGCAGGATACGGGCCCTGGTTAGATGTGGCTCTTCCAGCCAGAGCAGCGGATGATCAGGTACCGGTGCCGTGAAAGCATTGGCCCAGCGGAAGGCGCTAACCATATTTCCCTGCAGGAGCATCAGCCGGGCGCCCATGGAAAGCGTGCTATCCTCTACATGCCCAATCCTTTCGATATCAGCTTGTTGGGCGAGTTCTTGGATCTGGATGGCTTCTGCGTTTTTTCCTCTGGCCTGGTGCACCAAGGCCAGGCCAAACAGGCCATTTTGCAGTGAGGCTTGGTGGGCTAAATAACGATCCTTAATGATCGCGGCGAAGTGTTCTTCGGCGGAATCCAGCTCATCCCATTGGTAGTACACATTGCCGAGAAAAAAGTGAGCCCAGGCCTGGTAAAGCACTCGCTCACCATAGGTTGCCTGTTGGAGCAGTAAAACCGCAGTCTGACGGAGTTTCTCAAGTAAGCCCTCATTGTGGTAATTGAAACACAGCGCCTGAAGCAGAAGCAAGGCAAAAACGTCTGCCTTGTTTTCCAGGGATTCAAATAAATCGAGGAGCATACGCTCGGCAACTACTGCCTCGCCACTGGTCTGCATGCTCAGACCCAGGTAAAATATCGCCCCACCGCGCACGAACACCCACGATTCAGGCATGAGCCTCAAGGTCTCCTGGCAGTAAGCCTTTACCTTGTTTAGCTGGTTGTTGTGATACGCTTGTTGACCTTTTAACACGGCGATATGGCCGCGAATTAACGGGAGATCATCCGTGCTTCGCTTTACCCCACCGGCTTCATTGATCAGGGCTTCTACCTGGGAGAGATATTTTGATAATTTTTTGAGCTGCCAGGAAAATTGCAAAATCCAGGCCCTAATCAACAAGAGCCAGGGCCGGGCCTGGATCATTTCTTCTGGTAACAAGTGCAGCCAGCGCTCCATCGCCTGCCAATTCGAGCGATTAAGGGCATCTCGTAACCCGCGCTCTATCAGCCCGGCAGCCAGGTCGAGATCATTCGCGAGCAGGGCGTGCTTTAAAGCCGCATCTATCAGTCCTCTCCCCTCGAACCAGACTGATGCCTTGAGATGTAAATCTATCACCTCTTCTGGTGTTATTTCAGTAGATAATCTATACTGCAGTAAGTCTTGAAACAGATGGTGATAGCGAAACCAATACTTGGGTTGATCTAGGGGGACGATAAACAATTCTTCGCGTTCGAGCCAGTCGATGCAGGCGCGGATGCTCCACGCTGGGTCAAGCTTTCCAATGACAGCTTCACACAAGGGTGCGCAAAAGCGATCCAGGATGGAGGTTTTTAACAAGAAAGTCCGGATAACAGGAAATTGCTTTCCCAGGACCTCATCCACTAGGTAATCAACAAGTATCTGTTGAGAGCTGTCCAAATGCGTTAACATGTCTTCTAAGTTGGTTATGGTGCGCAGCGACAGAGTGGCTAAGCGCAAGGCGCCAATCCAGCCCTCCGTCTTTTCATCCAGTTTTTCCAACAAGGGTTCGCTCAGCGGCGTTTGGAGGACCCGGCGGATAAAATCGGCTGTCTCTTCCTTGTTGAAACGCAAGTCGCGGCTGCGAATCTCAGTGAGTTGGTCATTCGTTCGCAACCTGGTCAGGGGCAGGGGCGGGTTACTGCGCGAGATCAATACCAGGTGGAGTGTACGGGACCAATGGAATAACAGTTCATTCAGAAGATTGGGGACCGCTTCTCCCTGAATTGTATGAAAGTCGTCCAGAACCAGGATGAAACGGCTGGGGAGCTGTTCGATCTCATTGCTCATTAAGGTGGCGATAATCTTCAGAGGGGGGCGTTGGCTTGCCTGGAGTAAAGCAAAGGTATTGGCACAAGCGCCAGGGAAGATCGTGCGCAACGCGGCGATCGTATACTGAACAAAAACAATAATGTCGGATTCCGTTTCTTCCAGCGACAGCCATCCTGCTGGCAACCGGGCCGATCCGCCTACATCGTCTCTGCCCAAGTCCTCAATCCACGAGCTGATCAGGGTGGTCTTGCCAAAACCGGCTGGAGCACAAACCAAGATCAGCCGATGGTCTAACCCTTTATTCAGCCGCTCCAGCAACAGTGGGCGTTGGACTAATGTGCGTGTGAAACTCGGCCTGGAAAGCTTGGTTTGCCACAAGGTAGAATGATCGTTAGACATGTGGATAATTCCCGAAATTTATTAGGATTAGCATTAAGAAACTGAAATATTCCTCCCATTTTGTCTATATTTTAACCGTTTTCCAGCCTTGAAGCAGGGTGCTGCATAATTGAGATAATCGTTGGGTATGGTCCTTGAAGTTTACTGGCGATCATCAAATCGCCCTCTCACCTTGCTCCCTTATCGTCACCGGTCGAATCGTAGAGTCAACGACATGGCGATAAAATAGAGGCATGCTATCCCTGGACCGGCAAAATCAACTTCGTGAACGATACCGGGCAGAGCATCCTGGCTGGCGGCCGGCGACCGAGGTTTACGCCGATTTCGTAAGGCACCATTTACAACCAGGAAGTATAGTGCTGGATCTGGGCTGCGGCCGGGGAGGCCTGGTCGAGCAGTTGAACCACCCCCTCAGGCAGGTAGTTGGCCTCGATCCCGATTGGCTTTCTCTAAAAGAACACCGGTTGGCTAGCCGCCAACCCCCACTGCCCCGCACGGCCGGATTGAGCCAATGCCTTCCGTTTGCCAGTAGAAGCTTTGACCTCGTCTTCGCCAGCTGGTTGTTAGAACATCTCGACCAGCCAGCGGCCGATTTTCAGGAAATCGGCCGGGTTCTTCGCCCAGGGGGCGTATTTGTTTTTATTACACCCAACAGACGGCACCCGCTTTCAGGGATCAATTTAACCCTGGGCCGCTTCGGCAGTTTGCAAGGTCGCATCGTTCCCCGATTTTATGGCCGGTCTTCGGCCGATGCGTTTCCGGCTTATTATCGAGCCAACACCAAGGCTGATTTACGGAGCCTGGTACGGCAAGGTAAGATGCAATTAATCGAGCTACAAGCCATTCCCGATCCAACCTATTTTTCCTTCAGACCGTCCTTCTACCGTCTATCATGCTGGTTTGAGGGCCTCCTGCCCACCGATCGTTATATTCACCTGGTCGGCGTTGCCAGAAAGGAGTAATTCCACCAGTACGGTGGTTAAGTCACCATCTCCATTTCCTGCTCCCCAACCTCAGCCAGATAATCCGTATAGCCGCCACTGAACTCTCGCAACTGGCCATCACGCAGCTCGAGTACCCGATCAACCACCCGATCCAGGAAGTAACGATCGTGGGAGACGATCAAGACGGTACCAACGAATTCGTCCAGCGCTTCTTCCAGCACTTCGATGGAGGCAATATCCAGGTTATTGGTCGGCTCGTCTAACAACAGCAAATTTGGGCGTGACAGGACCAGTTTGGCCAATTGCAAGCGGCTGCGCTCGCCACCGCTCAGGTCACCAACCGGGCCTTGCATCTGATCATATGAGAACAGGAAACGGTTCAGAAAGGCCACGGCCGCTTCTCGGCTGAGGGGCGCCGCCCGGCGAATTTCATCGATCGGTGTCTGCTCATAATCCAGGTTCTCATGCTCCTGGTCATAATAGCCTATCTGGACACTTGGCCCGATCTTGATCCGGCCGCCACCCACATCCTCCGGATTGAGTAATTGTTTTAATAACATCGACTTTCCGGCGCCGTTTGGACCGACGAGGCCAACCCGTTCCGCGTGCCAAATGATCTGGTTTAGCCCGCTCCATAGAATCGTTTCATCTTCGAAAACCTTGGTTACATTCTCCAACTCGATCACCTTTTTACTACCCCGCCAACCGGATAATTCCAGTGATATACGCCGGGCGTCTACAACCTTCTCGATCCGATCCATCTTCTCCAGCATCTTGTGCCGACTACGAGCCTGGCGAACGTGACGGACATCGACCACCATCGAAGCCCACTTCTCGAAACGGGCGATGGCAGCCTCGATTCGGGCGATCTCCTTCTGTTGGGCAGCATAAAGCTGTTGCTGACGAAGCCTGCGTATCTCCCGTTCAGCGCTGTAGGCTGAATAATTACCGTGATAGAGGGTCAAGCGGCCGTTTTCCAATTCGGCAATATGGGTCGCTACTTCATCTAATAGATAACGATCGTGGCTGATGATCACCACACAGCCTTTGTAGCCATTGATGAATCGCTCCAGGTGCCGTTTGGCCGTCAGATCCAGGTGGTTGTCCGGCTCATCGAGCAACAATAATTTGGGTTGTTGAACCGATAGGCGGGCTAGTAAAACCAATTTCTTCTGACCGCCACTGAGTTGCCCGACCGGTTGGTCCCAAGAATCTTCGGCAAAGCCCAAACGGCTAAGAGCAGCTTCCAACCGTGATTCATATCGGGATCCATCTAGCCGTTCATAATCGGCGAGCAATCGTTCGTGTTTACTCAGAACCTTGGCCAAAGTCTTGGGATCCTCGTAAATGGCGGGATCCCCCATCTTTTTCTCGAGATGGCTCATCTTCTGTTCCACATCCCCGATTTCCGGAACAGCCGTGCGCACTACTTGCCAGATGGTTTGATCATCCGGTATATCCGGTTCTTGTTTTAGCATCCCGATCGTTAATCCCGGTTGGCAATATAGGCTGCCTTCTTCGGCCGGCAATTCGCCGTTGATCAATCTTAGCAGCGTCGATTTTCCGGCGCCGTTGGCCCCCACAAGACCGACCCGCTGGCCTAACTGCAACTCCCAATCAAGGTCAGAGAAGATCGCCTGCCCGGCCAGGACAACGGATATTTTGTCCAAATTTATAATGATTTCAGCCATAGGATCATCCTCCAAAAACCATGCTCGCCAAGAGCACCTAACACAAAAAAACCGAGGCGGTTCGCGCCTCGGTCTTAAAATTCAAGCCTATAAGTACTTTACATAACTTTCGTTTACCAGGCGCGTTTAACTATCCCCCCGTCTTCAGATCCTAGATAGTGCAGCCGCAATAGGCGGCTATGGAAAGCGGACTCGTAAATCATAGTCCTAGCATAACCCAGGCCGGCCGATCCGGCAATCATTCCGTTTACGTTTTTTAGCACAGGCAGGTAAAATTGCATCATGGACATAATATACGCCCAGGAAGTGGCCATCGAAGCAGCCAAGGAAGCGGGAACGTTACTGCGGCGAGGGGTCGAAGAACGAAAGGTCGTATCTCGGAAAAGTTCGGTTGTGGATTTACTCACGGAACACGATCAGGCGGCCGAGTCGATCATTTTGGAAAGGTTGAAAGAGGCTTTTCCAAATCACCGATTAATCACCGAGGAAAGCGCACTGGACGACAAGCGTTCGGACAATTCGCCCTTTACCTGGTACATTGACCCATTAGATGGCACCAATAATTTCACCCATGGTTATCCGGTATTCTGTTCCTCCATCGCGCTGTTTGAGAATGGCCAGCCAGCCATAGGTGTTGTCTACGATCCCATGCGAGATGAATGCTTCCTGGCAGCGGCCGGCCAAGGAGCTTATTTAAATTCGGCCAACGGGAACAAACGCCTGCGAGTCAGTCAGACTCGCGAGCTCGTGGATAGCTTACTTGCCACTGGATTTCCTTACGACCGCCATACATCCAATGATGATAATCTAGCCCAGCATGGCGCATTTCTGAAAAAGGCCCTCGGGGTTCGACGCAGCGGATCAGCTGCCCTGGACCTGGCCTATGTGGCGGCCGGTCGGCTGGATGGCTTTTGGGAATACCGGTTAAGTAGCTGGGACGTCGCGGCTGGTGTATGTATTATCCAAGAAGCTGGAGGGACCGTCAGTGGTATAGAGGGGGATCATTGGCGAATATCCCCCCAGGTTTCGCTCATTGCCAGCAACGGCCGGATCCATTCCGCCATGATATCTGTCCTGGCCAAGGTTACTGAGCAATTTGAATAGGATGGCTCCAGTTCTCCTTGAGAAAATCAAGAATGAATAACCCAACGTTTATCAAGCGCTTCTCAGCCCGGATTGTGGGGCCACTCTATGCTATTTTATATCATACGAACCAGCACCGGTTCCTTGGTTTTACCGTCGGCGGTTGGCTGAAAAACCTCCCCTTTATATTCTCGTTGCTGGCCATCCTCATGCGTTGGCCGGTATTATGGGTCATCTTCGGGATCGTTCTCGCCATCCTCATGCGCATTCTTTACTTGCGGGCGAAAAAAGCCGGTTACATTCGTTTCCTTGGTGTTGGTAGCCAAACTGGTCCGACCGATGCTCAGCTCATCAAGGACAATGTCAAGATTCTGGCCTGCGCAACGGGAAAGTTTAGCGTCAAAGACTGGGAGGAATATGTGTTGGAGCAACCGGCTGAATATTGGCGAATTCCCATCGGCGATCACGCCTTCATGGTCGAGCATCAGCCGGGCCGATATTTATACGAATTCATCCAACGAGGAGCATTGGAGCAGGTGGAATCTGGTTTTTTCTACTTTGGTAGACAGCCCAAACCGGCTTTGGCAATCACGTTTTTGTCTACCTGGGGATCAGGGTCGGAAGAATTGAATTTCCAATTCTATGCTCCAAGCAAGAATAGCAATTCTGCCAAGTTCCGGCGCAAAATCTATCTCACCTTCGGCAAGGATGCTGATAAAAACGCCGTTTGGCGAAGTCTATTGCGAGATGCTGGCCAACCCGTCACAAAGAAAGTCTGAGCAAAGCAGGGATAAGAATAATGAGCATTAAGGCGATCATCTTTGATTATGGGGAGGTGTTAAATGTACTGGAGGACCCAACAGCCGATGAAGCCCAACGAGCGAATCTGGCTCAGCGACTGAATTTGGAACCAGATGAATTGTGGTCTTACCTCTTTGAAGGAGATCCGGCCAAAAAGTGGATGTCGGGTCAAATCACCAGGGACGAATTTTGGAAAGCTGTGCTTGCCCCACACGGAATCACGGATCCGGCCGAGATTGCGGCTTTTGCGGAATCCGTATTTGGGACTAGAAATCAGATAAATCCAGAAATGGCCACCCTGGCTCAGGAGTTGAAAGGACGCTATAAACTGGCTGTGCTCAGCAATACGGGCTGGACCGAGAAAGAAATGCAAACCAAGCTTTATAACCATTTTGGTTTGCCCGAGGGCTTGTTTGATGTGATCGTTTCTTCAACTTCCGTTGGCCTGGTGAAACCGGATCTGGGCATTTTCCAGTTGGCGTTGGAAAGATTAGGGGTCAGGCCGGAGGAAGCCATATTTGCCGACGACATCCCCAACTTCACCGCTTCTGCGGCTAAACTCGGGATAAACACGCATACTTTTACGACGCCGAGCGCTTTCCGCGACTATTTACAACAAATGGAAGTGCTCCCCTCAGACGAAAGATGAAATTGACGAAAAGCATCCTTATTTCTATACTGTCTTCATCTCTTGTCGCAAGGAGTTCTCTTTAACATGAATGCTTCAGGGACCAGGTTGATCATTCGCCATGGTTCGGGAAAACAACAAGAACTTGAATTGACCGGTGAAACGACGGTGCTCGGCCGGGAGGCCATCAACGATATCGTGCTTCATGACCCGGAAGTGTCACGCCGTCACGCCCAAATCACCTATCAAGGCGGCCGCTTTATCATCGAAGACTTGGGTAGCACAAACGGCACTTTTGTTAATAATCAGCGAATTTCTGTGCCCACCCGGTTGAATGATGGCGACCTGATTGAAATGGGCGAGTCCCTCAGCATAACATTCCAAAGGCCCGAAACTGCTATGGATGAGACAGTTGTCAAACCAGAGCTGATCGGCGATCCAGACAAAACGGTAGCTGATGTGGAAGCCATTCCGGGCGTCCAAGCTGGGGTAGCAACGTCACAACTCCAATATGAGTCACCGCCTCTCCCTACCGGTAATGAGGCTGCTTCGCAGCAGATTGAGACCGGAGAATATAAGGGGCCGCAGGAATCTTTGCCTCCACCACCGACCTCAACCAAGAATCGCAACCGCCTTCTCATTGGCTGTGGTTGCCTGGCTATCCTACTTATCATTGCCTGTGCAACGAGCGTGTTTCTACTTGATGCTCTTGCGCCGGATTTTCTTTACTGTGACCTCGGCGGACCTATCTTTAATGCTTTTGGCGTTTCTCTGGCCTGCCCCTAGTCTAGCCTCTATCAACCTGGCGGAAACCACGCTGTAAAAAAATCATCCAAAGGAACGCCGGCCGCCTGCTCCATTATCGATTGGAACTGATCATCGCTAGCTGTTCCTCCGCCATAACGAGCAAAATAATTTCGCAGCCCAGCAAAAAAAGCTTCGTCCCCGATTTCCTGTCGCAGCGCATGAGCGGCTAATGCACCCTGGAAATAGACGTTAAGCTCAAATAGGTATTCCGGTGGGGGTTGATCTAGGGGATACTGTTTGTTATTACCCTCGACGACGGAATTTAATGCAATCATTTGTAGTTCTAAATCCTCAGAATCCTGTCGATTTTCCCACATGAGCTGGATGTAGGTGGCGAATCCTTCATTTCGCCACATTTCGGCCCAGGTATCCAGGCTAACCCAATTTCCGAACCACATATGAGCTAATTCGTGTACGGCCGTTTTTCTGCCGATCATGTTATCTGACAAGAGAACCATGGTTTGGGATTCCATCGAGCCACCCGGCACCTTGGCCGTGACATACCCAAAGGTCTCAAAAGGATATGGTCCAAACAGATCGGCCATCCAGTCTAAAGCTGGTCCAATTTCATTGGTGGCTTCTAGTATCTCTTCTCTCTGTTCAGGCAATATGTAATGGCGGAGGGGAATGCCCCCGGGCGATCTTCCTTCCAATCGTTCATAGGGACCAACCGCCACAAGGGCGAGGTAGGGTGCCATCGGGTAATTGTGTTCCCAGATAAAGAGAGAACCCAGATCACCGTTAGGTAAAGCCGCCTGATTTTCGGCCACCAATTCCCCATTGGCAACTGCTTCCAGTCCTGCTGGAACAAGCAGCTCAAAACGGAAGGTGGCCTTATCACGTGGATGGTCGTTTGCCGGAAACCAATAACGCGCGCCATCTGGCTCGGCAATAGTAAATATGCTCTCACCATCCGGATAATGAAGGCCGAGATGGTCGACAAATCTTAAATATGGTGAGGGCTCGTAGACTGGGCTGCCCCGATAGGTGATGACTAAGGTAAAAGGAGCATTGGCCTGCTGCAGTTCTGGCAAAGCCACGATAAGTTTCCTGCCTTCCCTAGAAAAGCCAGCGGCTATACCGTTCACTGTCACAGCCCCCACATCGAAACCGACGAAATCTAAGGATATTTCCGACAACCCTGTAATTGTACTCAAGGCCTCGATAGAAGTAGCCCCTTCCACATGATCGGATGCCGGATCTAAGGCCAACTGGATCGAATAATGTTGTACGTCATAGCCGGTATTTCCAAGCTCAGGTATGTAGGGATCCCCGGCCGACCGGCCACCGGGCTGTGGTGCCATCGGCGTATGGGTCGGCAACGGTGTTGGGGTTTTCGTCGGTCGACCAAGTGGCAGACCCGGCAGAGCCTCTACCACCGCCCGAGCTGCGGCCGTAGGTAAAACCGGCGAATCGGAGATGGCATTCATGAATGCGCCTGTGGCCAGGCAAGCAAGCGCCACCAGCAATAATCCGCCCAGGACGATCAGCCAGATTGGAATTTTACGGACTTTTTCCGCTTTAGATTCCTTGTCTTCTTGCATGGAAACCTTCTTATATGGATACTTATCTGTGGGTGATGCCCGTTGATTAGAGACCACAGTTTCGTATTTGTCAATTCTGCTATATGTAAGCCGTTTGGCACATGGAGAGGTTAACTTGCATAGTAAACCAAAACTACGTCCCCTCGATTTTCAACCGGTTATTTACCAAGATGAGCAAATGTGGTTGATTCGCGATCCATTAGAATTAACCGATTACCAGCTCATTTTACCACCAGCCCTGGCCCAAATGCTCATCTTTATGGACGGATCACGCGACTTGCAGGAGATTCAGGCCGCCTTCATGGTTCATTTTGGCGCCGGCATCCAGCTAGAAGTGATCACAGAAACATTAGCCACGTTGGACGAAGCGTATCTCTTAGTGAATGAACGATCAATGGAGTTGATAGAGGGGCAGTTACAAGAGTACCGCAGCCTTTCATACCGGCCGCCATCCCTGGCTGGCATGGGCTATCCTAGAGATCCGAAGGAACTGGACACCGCCTTGGCCGAATTCGGCCAGGGAGATAAGTTGGATGATTGGTCGCCTTGGTTGGGGCGAGGAGTCGTCTCACCCCATATCGACTACCATCGTGGCGGACCAGTTTATGCCCAGGTTTGGCAGCGGGCAAAAGCGGCCGTCCAAGAAGCCGAGCTCGTCCTTATCTTTGGCACAGATCACAATGGTAGCCTAGGCGGGATAACTCTAACCCAAACGCCATATGCCACTCCCTATGGTATCTTGCCCACCGATCTTGATCTTGTCAGCGATCTCTTCGAAGTAATAGGCCCCGACGTCTTTGACGAGGAGCTTCATCATCGTAACGAGCATTCAGTGGAACTATCGGCTGTATGGTATCACCATGTTCGCGGTGAAGACCCCTGTCCCATGGTGCCCATCTTATGTGGATCGTTTCAGCATTTCATCATGAATGGTCACCACCCGCTAACAGATCCGAAATTGAATACCTTTATCGAAACGCTGCAAGCTAAGACGGCCGGCAAGAAGGTGCTAGCCGTGGCCTCGGTCGATTTAGCCCATGTTGGCCCCAACTTCGGCGATGACTTCTTCATGGATGCACTTCGTCGTGATGAGCTTACCAGAAAAGACAGCAGTCTCATGGAAGCGATTGCCCACGGTGACGCAGAACGTTTTTACAGCGAAGTAGCTGCAGTGGAAGACCGCAATCGTATTTGTGGTTTCTCCTCTATTTACCTTATGTTACGTTACCTTGGCCCAACAAACGGCCTTTCCATAGCCTATGAACATTGCCCGGCCGATAGGCAAGATACGTCCCTGGTTTCAATCTGTGGCATGTTATTAGAATAAGATCAAACTGCCAGAGATCAGTTATTGTGGCTCACCCGAGCTAGCCTGATTGTCTTTTTGCACCCTCTCACATCGCGATATCCATAAACCTCCCTAAAAATACCTTAAAAATTACTTGACATATTCTTAGTTTTGTTGTATTGTTACAACAGTCGCAATTGTTGTAGTATCCCGCATACCATGACTAAGGAAGACCTCCTGGAGACATATGCAGGTGTTTATGAGGTTGCTGAGCGCCTGAACATTCACCCGGAATCGGTCCGGCGGTTAATCCGCCAGGGCAAGCTCCCGGCGATTAAGTTTGGCAATAAGTGGCTGGTCGAGAAAGCGACTTTAGAACAGTTTGCCAGCCATTACGATCCCAGGCCGGGAAACAAAGCTACGTTATTGTAAGGAGCGGGAGTAACAAGGCACGCAGGGATATAGGCTAAGGACCTCAGGCCAGTCTTGAAGTCCTCAGGATGTGAAAGAAAGGATAGTAACATGCAGAGAGCACCAGAGACCGAAAACTTCGCCCGGATTCGTGTTGCAGGCGTTGGAGGAGGTGGGAGTAACGCGGTCGATCGAATGATCGATGAAGGCGTTGGCGGTGTAGATTTCATCGCCATAAACACCGATTCCCAAGCCCTGCTGCGGTCCAAAGCCCCAACCCGCGTGCATATCGGCGAGAAGCTGACTCGTGGTTTAGGTTCTGGCGGTAACCCCGAACAGGGGGAGAGGGCAGCCGAAGAATCCATTGGCGATCTCAAAGAAGTGTTAAAGGGATCAGACATGGTTTTCATCACGGCTGGTATGGGAGGCGGCACTGGCTCCGGGGGCGCCCCGATTGTGGCCAGGGTAGCCAAAGAGCAAGGGGCGTTAACCATAGGGGTCGTCACCAGACCATTTCTTTTTGAAGGCACACCCCGTTCCCGGATAGCCGCCGATGGCATCGAGAAGTTAAAAGAACATGTGGATACCCTCATCGTCATTCCCAACGATCGGCTACTCGAATTGACAGATAAACGGATGTCCCTCACCGAATCCTTTAGCCTGGCTGATGATATCTTACGCCAGGGGATTCAAGGTATCAGCGAACTGATCACCGTGCCGGGTCTCATCAATCTGGATTTCGCCGACGTCAAGGCTATCATGTCTGAAGGTGGTGCAGCGTTAATGGCGGTTGGCCGGGGTGAAGGGGATGATCGAGCCAGGGTCGCGGCCGAACAGGCGGTTAGCTCGCGCCTGCTCGACGTCACCATTGACGGTGCCCGGGGCATCCTGTTCAATATTACCGGCGGATCTGACCTTAGCCTTTACGAGGTTAATTTGGCCGCATCGATCATTCGTGAGACAGCCCATCCTGACGCTAATCTCATCTTTGGCGCGGTCATCGATGAGTCGATGGAAGATAAGCTGCGTATTACCGTGATCGCCACCGGCTTCGAGGCGGTCCGTCCAACACGGCGACAGTTGCTTGAACAACATTATGGCCAACATCGACAACAACCCGTTCCAGCCCCGGCGCCTGAGCCTGCTACCGTATCGGTCGAACAGGGCCAAGCACCACAACAACAGCCATCACCAGAACAAAAGCCGGTATCGCCGCGTTATACGCCAAATAATATAGAGATTCCCGCTTTCTTACGACGAAAGTGATTCACAATGCGGATTTACGAATAACCGCAACATAACCTAGCTATCCAAGGCGCTCGCTTCACATCCTCTCTGTTGCTCCCCCTATCCCCCCGATAGGGGGAGCAATCTTTTTAAGGCTCAGATCAATCAACCCTCACGTTTGCCAAGCGGAGGGGTAGAATCTAAAATCCAGAACGACATGAGCTTTCGGAAGTTTATTCGGCAAGCCGGAGAGAGTGGTGACCTGATCAAAATCGATCGGCCGGTCAGCACCAGCTACGAACTAGCCAACGTAGCCCACGCCTTAGATGGCCGGCCAGTTCTCTTCGAAAACATCGTCGAACATCCGGGCTGGAGAGTATGCGCCGGCCCCTGTTCCGATCGCCGTTACTTCAGCATGGACCTGGGTATAAACGTTGACGAGTTGCTGCCTTATCTCGCCCGGGCTCTGGCTCAACCAAAACTTCCACCATTAGTCAATCATGGCCCCTGCCAGGAAGTCGTACTGGAAGATTTTAACCTTTATGATTTGCCTATTTTGCTGCATCTACCTCAGGATGCGGGATATTATGTGGCCAGCAATGTGGCCATCATCAAAGATCCTGATTTGGGTCGAAATATGTGCTACCATCGTTTACTTCGCCTGGACGAGCGTCGTTTCGCCGCCCGGATCGTCGAGCGCCGCGGGACGGCGACAGCTCTTAGTAAAACGGATGGGGACCTGCCCATTGCCATTTGTATCGGCGTATCATTGGCAACTCATCTGGCAGCATCAATGTCTCCACCTCCCGGGATCGACGAGCTATCGGTAGCCCACGCCTTGTCACCGACACCTCTGGTAAAGTGCCTGACCATCGATCTTGAGGTTCCGGCCGATGCCGAGATCGTCCTTGAAGGGCGCATCACCAGACAATCTGTCAGCGAGGGCCCGTTCATGGATTTAACCGAGACGATGGACATCATTCGCCAACAACCTGTCATCGAAATTGATTTGATCACCCACCGGCGAGATCCAATCTTCCATGCCTTGCTTCCCGGGGGTTTGGAACACAAACTACTGATGGGAATGCCTCGAGAACCTACAATCTTTGCCGAAGTTAACAAAGATGTAATATGTACGGGAGCCATCATTACGCCAGGTGGTGCATCTTGGCTACATGCTATTGTTCAGATAGACAAACGAGGTCCTGAAGATAGCAAAAAAGCGATCGAGGCTGCCTTCCGAGGACACGGATCTTTGAAACATGTCTGGGTCGTTGACACCGATATAGACATCTACGATCCAACGGCGGTGGAATGGGCCATGGCCACACGGTTTCAAGCCGATCGAGATCTGATTATTTATCCCGATCAACCGGGAAGTTCCCTCGACCCATCAGGCACTCATATTCCAGGAAAAAAGAGCCGCACCGCCAAAATGGGTTTAGATTGTACTATCCCTTGGGGGGCGGATGCTGATAAATTTCAAAAAGGTCAATATGCCCCGGTCGACCTGGATAATTACATCAGGTCACCAGACAAATAATGGGCTTGGATTAATGGCCCAAAACATGAGCCGATAACGATGGATTTCTTCGCACTCCAAGGTGCCGCCGAAGAAGGCAGCCTGATTCAGACTGAGCTGGCATTCGTCATCATCCTCTCCTTGTCGGCCCTGGTGGCTCTCGTCAGCCGTCGTATTCGCCTGCCTTACACAGTAGCCCTGGTGATCGTCGGATTAGCCTTATCCTTCGTGCCAAACCCCATCGATATCGACTTGAGCAGCGAGTTGATCTTGGTTCTCCTGGTCCCACCATTGATTTTTGAAGCCACTTTGAATTTACGCTGGGAAGTCCTGCGGCGAAACCTGGCCGTGATCTTATTGTTAGCCATCGTTGGCACTTTCTTGGGCACCCTAATCGTTGGCGGGATCATCACAGTTGCTGGCCAAACCTTAGTGCCAGAGTTGGATGTGGCACCAGCTGCCGCTTTAGCCTTTGGTGCCCTAATATCGGCCACCGATCCGGTAGCCGTCATCGCCCTATTCCGGGACCTGGGGGTGAGCAAACGCCTATCAGTGCTCGTCGAAGGAGAAAGTCTCTTTAACGACGGTGTGGCTATTGTCTTATTCAATATCGCTTTGACCGTTGGAGCCGTGACGGCAACAGGCGAAGGAGAATCGTTTACGCTAAGTCAGGGCATTGTGGAGTTTCTACGAGTATTTTTGGGTGGCTTAGCCGTAGGTGCTGTCCTCGGCTATTTGGTGTCCACGGTCATTCTCAAAAACGTGGACGACAATTTAATTGAAACTGCCACGACAGTAGCCCTGGCTTTTGGCTCCTTTATCCTGGCCGAGCAATTTCACGTCAGCGGCGTTCTAGCCGTCGTAGCCGCCGGGATTTTTGTGGGCAATATCGGCATGCAAAACACGTCACCGACGACAAAAATTACCCTGAACAACTTCTGGGAATTCGCCGCCTTTGTGGTCAATTCAATGGTCTTTTTACTCATCGGCTTAGAGGCCGACTTGAGCCAGTTTCAATTGAATTTATCACTCATCGCCGTTGCACTGGTGGCGGTTCTATTTAGCCGCACAGTCGTCGTCTACGGCCTGACCTGGATCCATGGCCGTCTACAAGCCCAGCGTCGCGTCCCGCTGAAATATCGTCATGCGATGTTTTGGGGTGGTCTGCGCGGTGCTATCAGCTTAGCCCTTGCTTTAAGTCTCACCGGCTCTTACTTTAGCGACCTGATCGTGCAAGAATTCCAACTGATGACATTTGGTGTTGTCCTCTTCACCCTATTGGTTCAGGGAACGACGATAGGACCGTTACTGGAACGACTGGGACTGACAGCCATATCCAAACCCCAACAGGAACAGCAGCGACACCAGGCTTTACTCTACGCCACGCGGGCCGGACGGCGCGAGCTCGATCGATTATATAAAGACGGCATTATATCGGCTGAAATCTTTCAAGCCATGTCTAACGTTTATTCTCATAACCTCCGTAGTCGTAACCAGGAGCTACGAGAGCTACTGGTCGATTATCCAGAACTCGAACAAAGTATGATCTTGCAAGCACGTAAGGATTTGCTCGAAGCCGAACGAACGGCCATAAGTGACGCCAACCAGCGCGGGCTGATTTCCGAAGATATTTATCATGAGCTGATACGTGAAACCGACGATCGCCGGGCTGCTCTCGATTTGATCGAGATGACGATGCAGGGAAGAGCCGACAAGGAATAAGGAAGACAGAGTATGGCGGGTATTGTCTGCGCAACAAGGGGAGGTGCTGGAAGCCGGGCCGTCCAGGAGCAAGCGATAAAGTATGCCCAGCAACAAGAATGCGACCTGATATTCCTTTATATCATCGATGTCAGCGGCATGGATGAAGCCGACGAAAGATTAAAGCCTGCAGTAAAGGAAGAGTTATATTGGTTGGGTCGCACCCTTCTGCAGATTGCCCAGCGCAGGGCAAAAAACGCCAATATCAGCAGCGAAGTTGTCATTCGTGAAGGAAACGTCCAAGAAGAAATCAGACGTTATCTACGAGAAAGTTCAGCCACCATTCTGCTCCTCGGCGCTCCCCGGGGAACGACAACCGCCACTTTTGGCGATGATGCCGTCGAACAAATGGCCAGTGATATCCAAGATCAATCGGGAGTACCCGTAGAAATCGTCCGGCCGCAAGAAGTATAATGCCCGGTTACATAAATATTGGTAGGCTCTGTTTAGGAGGTTCTTGATGGAACTAAACCAAGAGCAATCGGCTATGTTGGCTGGTGAACATGGCCTGGCCAAACAAATGGCGATGCGCCTGCTATTGGATATGGCAGCGGCCGCTGGCGCTTCTGAACTCATACCAATTCGGAGCGCCCATCTCTCCGGCGTTTCCCCGCTGACGGGAGGATTCGGCTTGCGCCATTTTTTAGCTAACCTGGTTGAGGATCCCCTGGCGAAAGTAGCTGTACCAACCACTCTGAACGCGGCCGGTTGTGATGCCTCTCAATTTGAACTGATGCGCATCAAGGTACCTGGCTTCCTTGATCATAGCCAGGAAATCGTCGCCCTTTATGAACAATTAGGCGTGCGACCAACCCAATCTTGCATCCCTTATGAGTGGGAAGGAGTGGTCACCTCTGGCACGGCCGCCTGGTCAGAGTCCAATGCCATCTGTTTCGGCAACTCCTACTCTGGTTTGCAGACGAACCGGGAATCTGGACTATCGGCGCTGGCCTGTGCGTTAACCGGCTATACACCATGCTACGGGTTGCTAGAAGAGGATGCCCGCCGGCCAAATTTAGAAGTGATCGTTACTTGTAAGCTTGACGATCCAACTGATTTTTCCCTCTTAGGCGACTGGATAGGCAAACAACGACAGCCAGATTGGCGGATGTCCTTTGGACCAATCCCGTTGATTAGAGGTTTGCCAAACGAATTGAGCCACGAACAACGCAAAGCACTGACCGCCGCCGCCGCCAACTACGGCTCGCCAATGGTTTATCTTGAGGGATTGAGCGATATACCTGAGCCACTTTTACTCCAGGCTACGTTTCGTTTTTCCGAAGAAGATTTAAGACGTCGCTATGAGGAATTACGACCACAGTCGCCGGTATCATTGATCACCATTGGTTGCCCCCAGGCCTCGGTTGGTGAAATCCGGGCTGTGGCCGAATTACTCAAGGGTAAACAGGTGACGGCCGATCCAGACGACGAGAGTGGCTTGCCTCCCCTGTGGATTTTTACCTCTTCGGCCAATAAGCGTATCGCCGAACAGATTGGATTGGCCCAAATTATTACGCAGAGCGGCGCCCTGCTGTTAGAAAATACTTGTCCAGAGGTCGTGCCTTATGATCGGGTTTGGGTAAAACACATCCTGACCAACTCGATGAAGGCCGAGCATTATTTGAAATCTGGTCTTAACAAGATCCCCACTTCCGTCATGCGGCTGTCAGAGTGCATTTCCATAGCTACCGGCGAAGTTCAGATCACGAATGGCTATCCAGATAAACCTGAGCCTCCGATCGCCAAAACGGCTGAACGGATCCCTACCCAAAAGATCGACGATGCTCCAAGGCCTGCCGATCCTTTCCTGGCCACAGGGCATGGTCTGCCATCGCAAGGTGATTTCCAGGTAATTGCTCAAGCCTTTGTGACTGATACACCCATCACCTTCCTTGGCTTCGTCAATCGTGAAACCGGCGTCATCGAGGAAGCCGGTCACCCGGCTGATGGGCATAGCATGGCTGGCAAAATCGCCATATTTCCCAAAGGGACCGGTTCCACCGTCGCCCCCTATGTTTTGCTAGAGTTACATTACCGGGGTGTAGCACCCGTTGCTATCGTCAACACCGAGATTGACCAGCAGAGCGCTCCGGCCTGCTCGCTGGAGGGAATTCCCTATGCTTATGATTTCGACCGGGATGTGATTCAAGGGGTGCATGATGGAGACACAGTCGAGCTTAAACGAGAGGGTAACATGGTATCAATCCGGGTCCTACCATCATCTGTATAAGAGAGAATTTCATCCCTTTTCACTTTCTCAACCAGGCCTGCCAGTGTATACTGTTAATTAGTTGGAGTCTGGGGCGTCAGGTGGTCAGTGAGCAGGAGGCAATGAAGCAGAGCACGAACGACAAGCTGATCGGCAAGGTCATTGACAATTTCGAGATCCAGGATGTAATTGGCCAGGGAGGCATGGGCATCGTTTATCGTGCCTACCACCCCGCCTTGCAGTTAAACGCGGCCGTCAAGGTCATGAAATCAGAACTAGCCCTGCAAACGGGTTTTTATGAACGCTTTTTGCAAGAAGCCAGAACCGTTGCCCGACTGGAACATCCTAATATCGTCGACGTCATAAACTTCGGCCGGTATGAGGACAGTTATTACCTCATGATGGATTTCATTCAGGGACCGAGCTTGCGTCGCCTCATCCAGGAGAACAAAAATGGCTTGCCGATTTGGGATGCTTTACAGATAGGCTGGCAGATCGCCGACGTGCTGGTTTATTCGCACGCGGCCGGTGTGTTACATCGTGATTTGAAGCCCGATAATATCCTGCTGACTCACAGCGTTAGACCGAATCGTCCTTATCGGGTCATCGTCACCGATTTTGGACTCGTAAAATTAGGCCAGGACAGTTTACTGGAAACCCAAGAAGGGGTCAGCCTGGGCACGCCGGCCTATATGTCGCCCGAACAGTGCCGGGGTGAAGAGGTTGACGGCCGGACGGACATCTATGCCTTGGGTGTATTATTGTATGAGACGATTACGGGCCAGCGCCCCTATCCTATTCGCAGCGTTTTTGACGCCGCCCGTTTTCATAGCAGTGGCAAGTTAGTTTCACTGCGAGCGCTCAATTCGGCCATCCCTAACGAGTTAGACTCGCTTATCCGGCGCATGCTGGATCCCGATCCTGAAAAACGTTTAGCCACAGCGGCCGAAGCAACTGATGATTTGCAGGAGATCATGGCAACGATAAGTCAGGTTGACAGCGGGAAACAGATCTCCTCACTGGTACAGTTGCGGGTTGCAGGAGAAGGCCCGGAGGTTGACGACGGGATTCAACAACCAGGTTCGTTTACACCAACGCAAGCCCCGGAAGGCGTAAAGAGCGAAGTCCACTATTTCGTCAGCGTATCCTTCCAGGGTAATTGGGAAGACAAAGTTTACCCGCTAGGTCCACAACCGGTAATCGTCGGCCGGCTACCTAGTTCAGACATCGTTTTGGATATGCCTGGACAAAGATATGTATCGAAGCGTCACTGCGAGATCCTGGTGCGAGATCAGCGGGTGCTCATCCGCGACTTAGGCAGTACTAATGGCACCTTGTTAGGTGATGAGAGCCT
>Ga0209536_100001420_pt1 | contig 39900 bp, 32 predicted proteins | sample DeeMarSeWOR28_12_FD_187461 | JGI IMG/M metagenome (GOLD analysis project Ga0209536, IMG submission 187461) | Marine sediment microbial communities from White Oak River estuary, North Carolina - WOR-2-8_12 (SPAdes) (version 2) | ecosystem: Environmental > Aquatic > Marine > Intertidal zone >... | reverse complement strand
AAGCCTGCAGGGCTTCCTCGTAACGGTCTAATTTATTCAGTGCAACACCTTTTCTGTGCCAGGCATTGGGATCGTCAGATTCAAGTTCCAGGGCTTTGTTATAGGCCTTTAAGGCTTCCTCGTAGCGGCCTAAATGATCAAGTGTTTCGCCTTTTCTGCGCCAGGCATTGCAAACGTCAGGGTTGAGTTCCAGGGCTTTGTCATAGGCCTGCAGGGCTTCCTCACAGCGACCTAAATTATCAAGTGCAATGCCTTTATAGTACCAGGCAGTGGAAACATTAGGGTTCAGTTTAAGGGCTTTGTCAATTGCCAGCAAGGCTTCCTCGTAGCGGCCTAGATGATAAAGTGTTCTGCCTTTTCTGTGCCTGGTATCGGAATCATCAGACTTCAGTTCCAGGGCTTTGTCATAGGCTTGCAGGGCTTCCTCGTAGCGGCCCAAATTGTCAAGCGCAACGCCCTTATTGTACCACGCAGTGGAAACGTCAGGGTTCAGTTCAAGTGCTTTGTCAATTGCCTGCAGGGCTTCTTCATAGTTGCCTGATTTACCAAATTCAATGCCTTTTCTGTGCCAATCAGTGGAATCGTCACCCGACTCACCGGCATCAAAATCCTTTGTCTCGTCACAATGAGAACAAAGGACTTTATTGTCAATAGTTATAAACCAATTATCATCTCTGATTTTCAAAGCAACATCATCAGGATACATACCAAAAGACCGGCTCTCATATATTTCCGAATCGATTTCTTCGGGATATTGTGTACCACATATATCACAAGTTATTTTATATGAAATACCCACGGTCGCATCTTTCAATTATAGTTTATTTGGATAGCTTTTTGCGGAGAGGATTAGGATAAGTGCAAATCACCACGAAATTGGCCTATTTTTCTAATCTTTTTAACTATGGATTACAATCTAATATCCAAGGATTGGACTCCGTTCTAACATAGTTTCTAATATTTCAGTACTTTCAAACACTCAGGTTTCAGGATCGTCATTCATACCATATCCGAGTGTCTTTAGCTTTTTAATGTCCTCATCATTAAGTTGGAATTTTTTAATATCTTTGGAGGACTTTTCCTCGTAAATATACTTGTCCTCATCACTTACGATTTCGTTATTCCGATTGATTTTTGTATGTGTGTACAGGATATATAAAGATCGAAGGTTTCTATTCATTTCAATTATTTCTTTCCTTATTCTTAACAGAAAAAACGGAACGCATATATACAATAAGGTTATTAAGATCAGAAATATAGATAAGAAGACTAAAATTGCTAATGCAATATTTGGTTCTATACCCAGAGAAATTATCAATTTTTGTAAATTATTCATTGAAAGCTAATTATTAAGCCGGATAAATTAATAGATTTTATGAAATTTTTGCTAAAAATTGATTAATCAAATTCACAAAATGAAACTTTTTAAATTTCAAGTATTAGGAGATAATCCGCAAAAAACCGCTCTTGTGAAAACCTATGGTATCAAAAAATATCATATGTTAGCCCAAACTACAAATATGCAGATAAAATGCCAATAATCTAACTTCTCTGAAAACTTGAATTATTCTGCCATAGCACAGCTTCTCCAAAATTACATGTATATTGAGAGACTGTCGAAAAAGTCCAAAAATGGCGATTTTGGCAATTTCGCATGTAATGAAATCAGTAGCATACAAGCACCAAATTTGCAGATTCAAAGTTTTTCGACGGTCTCTGAGAATATACAGGGCCAGGGTAAAGGTGTGATATATAAAGAATCCGAACAAAATTCGGTGCGACTACGCAGGCGCATTTTACCATAGATTCAACTTGGATTAAAGTACATGTTTCAAAGTGATATCGCAAGTGTTATTGGTCGATGCCAATGCATGATCCGCCATGGGGAAAATCATTCCGCCATTGTGGCTTTTGAATTTTCAGATTAGCCACAGCGAATATACATTTTTTTCAGCTTATATTTTTGTTAGACTTCGTGCCTGATGCTGAAATCTGGGAGGACTGAAAATTTGTTAGATGTGCTGATGTAATATTATAAATTAAAAAATAGCAGATTTGATCAAATGGCAGCAAATAACCTCGATCGAAATAATCGGATTTATTGTCTTCTTTGCAAACCCATGCAAATGGTTGCATATAGGGTGCATAATAGGGTATAATTCGTGCACCTTGGAGAAGTTCGATTGTAACAATTTCAGTGGGTTACAGCCTTCCTTCAAAAGCTCGATTTGACCTGGTCACTGTAATCTAAAACCAGGACAAACCGCGGATTGAAATCACTAAAAATGTTTTTGAACTTGCGTATACCTAACCCGGACAATCCGGTTGAAGCGAAGTGTAAATCCCGATTTATCGGGGATCCAAACAGGCTATCACTGGATTGAGCACTGCCCAAAAATTACTACTAAGGTACTGACATATAAGGAGCGACAGATATTGGGCAAATATATAAAAAAGGGCGGCCTGTATGTCGTCGCCACCCCCATTGGCAATCGAGAGGACATTACGGTGAGAGCGCTCAATACGCTGCGGGAGGTCGATCTAATTGCCGCTGAAGATACGCGCAAAGCCGGTAACTTTCTCTTGCATCATAAGATAAGAAATCGTCTGATTTCTTACCACGAGTACAACGAAAATAAGCGAACGCCACAAATCATCAGCAAACTTTTGGATGGATCATCCATTGCGTTGGTGTCCAATGCCGGCACGCCGTCCGTATCCGACCCCGGGTATCGTTTAATAGCGGCCGCAATTGAAAATGAAATAAAAGTAATTCCCATACCCGGCGTATCAGCAGCTACGACTGCGATGAGCGTTTCCGGACTGCCCACCGATGCATTTGTGTTTATTGGATTTCCTCCCAAAAAAAAGGGTAAACGCCTCGGCTTTCTCACTGAACTTGCGGCAGGTCCGCGTCCATTGATCTTCTATGAGTCGCCCAAACGTATTTTAACTCTTTTGGAAGAAATAATTTCCTGTATGGGCGATCGACCGGCCGTACTGGCCCGGGAAATGACAAAGCGTCATGAAGAATTCATCAGGGGGTCTCTATCGAAAATCTTATTGACCATGAAGAAGCGCGCCAAGGTTAAAGGGGAATGTACACTCATGGTTGCCGGTCGGAAAGAAAAAGAAGAGATGGATTCCGAAATTATCAATGGCGAAATCAAGGCGGCGCTGGAGAAACAACAAGGTGGGCTCTCGGTAATTTCCGGGATCATTGCCAAAAAATATGGCCTTGCAAAAAACGACGTTTATAATCTTGCGCTAAAAATCAAAAATCAGCGGTCAGAGGACTAATGACCGATGTCAGTTGTCCTTTGTGAGTTGTCCGTTGTCTGAGATCGAATGATAGAGAACAGAAATCAGAACTTAACGATATTTCGTATCCATGAAACCAATCCGCAATCCAAAATCCAAAATCCAAAATCAAACCCTATATCCTGTAATCCTATCCGTTCCGGCTACTGCCAAAGGCCTAAAGCCAAAAGAACGCGTTAAATTTCTCAGCCGGCATGCCCGCCGTGCGCTTGAGATGTCTGCTGAAAAAAGTCATATTCGCCTCGGCGAGCTGGCACAGGATGAGCGCAATGCCCCCCTGCCCTTCAACGGAACCTTCTGGTCGATAACACACAAAACCGGATATGTCGGGGGCGTGGTCGCGCCGTCGCCTATCGGGATCGACCTCGAAAAGATTTATTCACGCACCAAGTCTCTGTTTCCCAGAACCGCAACCGAGGCAGAATGGGCCTTGGCCGATAAATCTTCGGCCACATTTTTCCGCTACTGGACCGCCAAGGAAGCCGTATTAAAGGCTGCGGGCACCGGGCTGAAGGATCTTTCAATATGCCGGGTGATCCGCATTCGGGATGACCATCATCTCGACATAGAATATGAAGACAAACAATGGCGGGTGGAACACACTTTCTTTGAAGATCATATCGCCTCCATCGTGAAAAACGATTTCCGGATCGATTGGACCGTAACGTGAAATTGACCCCAAACAGCCTACTTTGAGCGAGACCGATTTTTTTGACTTTTAAGCGGCGATAAGATATAAATTTATAAGATGGTTTTAAATGTGGGGACCATCCATTTAAGCTGGTGGAGGATCAAATGAAAGTTATCGGTATCGATATCGGTTTCGGGTTTACAAAAGCGACCGATGGTAAAAAAACTATAATTTTTAAATCGATTTTCGGTGATTCATCTGAAATCCAATTCTGGGCTGATTTTGGTGATAGCTCGCCTACGGACCATATCCATGTGTCCATTGACGGCAAATCCTATTTTGTCGGCGACCTTGCGGAGCAACAATCGAGTGTTTTGAATTTCACTTTGGACCAGGAACGACTCATCAGCGACTATGTTCGAATTCTGGCCTTAACGGTTACCGGACTCTTCTTTAATTGCAGCAACCCGATCAACGTTCCCATAAATGTCGTCTCCGGGCTGCCGATTGGTTATTTTAAGCAAAACCATGAACGCTTTAACGAGATTCTAACCGGCCATCACAGTGTGACCTATCATTCCCACAATGGTGAAAAATCCACGCGGGAAATTTATATCAACAAGGTACGCATGCTGCCGCAACCCCTGGGCAGTATTTTAAACAGCCTGATGGATGCTGACGGCAAAATAGTGGATGAAGATCTGGCCTCTCAGAAGGTCGGTGTCGTCGATATTGGATTTCGAACAACCGATTTTACGGTGCTTGATCATCTGCGTTACATCGATCGCGGAAGCCGCACGATCGACACCGGTATTTCCAAGGGATTCAGTGTGATCTCAAATAAACTGAGAGAGAAATGCGGCGTCGGCGTAGAGCTTTACCGCCTCTATAAGGCAGCTGAAGAAGGCACGATTAAGATGAGAGGGCACGGCTTTTCATTTGAAAAAATCAGAGATCAGGTCTATTCTCAGTTGGCCGCCACCATCGCCAACGACCTGGACCGGCTGTGGGCCGATGATTGGGATATCGACACCATTATCCTCACCGGTGGGGGTTGCCGGGAACTGGCCAAGTACCTTCAACCGCTTATTACGGGTAATGTCATGCCGGTGGATTTAAAAGCAGATCCAAGATTGAACAACGTCCTCGGCTATGCAAAATATGGCAGGTATATTTGGGGAGAAGCTGCTGTGGAAAATCCGGCTGCCAAAATGGCCGGTGAACCGGATCCCGAAACGGAATCCGAAAACATCGAAACGATCGAGGCGAATGAATTATCGCCATTATAATTCATCCAAATCGGTCGATATGGGAGCACGTTGCCCTGGTATCGGCATTTGAAATTTAGGTTTTAAGATATTCTCCACGCGAGGCCTGTATAAGAATATTTTTTTTCCCTTTCTGCTGAACCTTTAGACCCAATTTCTGAATCGTCTGAATTAGCGGTCGACCAAATAAAAAATCTAGCATTTCTGCGTCCAGGCCGGCTGTGGAAACCACCAGCTTGCGAATTTCGCTATCAAACTGGATGATTTCATTAAGTTTTTGTCGCCCGCTAGCCTTCATATTGCTGTTGATCGCGTCAACCAGCTTCTGAATGGTTTTGTAGTTGCAGCGCTCCTGATGGTCTTTGATTAAACTCCACAATCCTTCGATTTCGGATATCAGGTCTTTGCGTGTCAGGCGTTGTTTCGCATATACGTCTTCGAGCGCTTGGGTATCCCAACACTCCAGTGCCCGGCATTCCACCGGCCGGTTTTCATAAATGGCACAGGCGTTTTGCGGTTCAGCGAAGAAAATACAGGTCTGGCTTTTGTTTTTCCCTTTTATCTTAATAACATCGGTGCTCACCGGCTCCAGACATTGCCTGACATTATCATAGGCCAATTCACCTTCTCGGACGGTGTAAAGGTATTTTGAATGAATAATGCCGTCTTCAATTAAGGTCTTGTCGGCAAGGTGAAACGAGGGGCCCCCTTTTTTGCAGCAGGTGCCGCAGCGCATGCATGCGGATATCGGATTTGCCGGGTTGCCCCCCGCCGGTGTGTTCGATTTTGAAGCCGTCTTTTTCACAGATGATTTCATAGCGAAAATATATCAAAAACAGTATGAATTAACAATTTCATTTCGTCTCAAAAAAATTTGTATTATCATAATAATGAATTATGTGGGAAAGAACTACCGTAAATAATTCTGAAACCGAACAGGTCGAAAAATGAAAAATTTGATCCTGCATACCGAACAAATCAAAGACAAAAATATTCTGCGGGATTTTGAAGCAAGTGCAGAGACCTTTCCGGTACTCGCAGAAATGGTTCAAAACAATGAGTGTGAATTCCTCGAGCCGTTAAAGATTCGCATAAAAGCCTTTAGCGTAAGGGAGCTTTTTGAAGTGGCGGGCGCTTTCCAGACGCGTGTTCGCCTGACCTGCAGCCGCTGCCTTAAAGATTTCGACAGCGCATTAACGTCCGAGTTTGAGCTAACGTACACGAAAGAGTTGGTCAGCATAACGGAAACATCGGCCGAGGAAGAGATCGAATTGAGGGTCGAGAACATCGGACTGTTATATTTTCGGGGTGAAGAAATTAACCTTCGGGACGGGATCCAGGAGCAGGTTGTGATGGCATTTCCACTGCGATCTCTGTGCGCTGAAGCGTGCAAAGGCCTGTGCACGAGCTGCGGCGCAGATCTCAACCGGGGAGATTGCGGGTGTAAGGTTGCGCCCACCAGCAATAAATTTGCAGCGCTAAAGGATTTAAAGCTGAACAAAAGGTAACGCCTGATTCATATGAGCTGCAATTAGACTAAACCTATTTATCACGAAAGCACGAAATATAAGAAAAGACAAAAGAGAAAAAGATATTTAATTTCGTGCTTTCGTGATTATATTTTTTAATTTTTCAGAAGAGACAAAACTTTCAGTCTTAAAGTACGACTTAATTATTCAGTAACTGCCCATGCCAGACCCAAAAAAATATTCAAGAAAAGTCCTGCGATATCCGGGTAAATTTATGTGGCGCGTGTTGAAGGGGTTTAAACGCAATCAAGGATTGCTCTTATCCGGCGGCGTCGCTTACAATTCCCTGTTGTCTATAATCCCCATGCTGGCCCTGATTTTAATCGGCCTTTCGCAATTTATCGAGCAGGAAAAATTGTTGGAAATCATCATCAGGGAGCTGGAATTAATTGTCCCCGGGCATGCGGAAAAAATAGCCGATGAGGTGGTGGCTTTTTTACAATATCGCCAGTTTGTCGGTATCATCGGTATCGGGGTCATGCTGTTTTTCAGTTCCATGGCGTTCAGTATGCTTGAAAATGCCATGTCGGTCATCTTTTATCATCGCGTCAAAACCCACCGCCGCCATTTTTTGATCTCAGCGATCATACCGTATATTTATATGATCCTGATGGGAGTCGGAATCGTGATCATAAGCATTATCGCCGGTGTCCTGGATACCATTGAAGGTGAAACGATAACCATTCTGGGAAAAAGCTTCGGTTTCGCTGGTGCCTCCAGAGTGGGGCTATACCTGGTGGGAATCGTGGGGCTGATATTGATGTTGACATCGCTGTATCTCGTCATGCCGCTCGGGCAGATCACCATTCGCCATGCCTTTCTCGGAGGAACCACGGCCGCGATTCTGTGGGAGATTACCCGTCACGTGCTGGTCTGGTATTTTGAAAAACTTTCATTGGTCAACGTCATCTACGGCTCTTTTGCCACCGCTGTCGTGGTCTTGCTCACTATCGAAATCGCCTCCATTATTCTGCTACTCGGAGCCCAGGTAATCGCCGAATTCGAACGCGCCACTGAAGAGTTGGCTCAGGCCGACAAAGAAAAATCAGAAACCCAAACGTGAAAACAATGCTACAGTTGCCCGCAAGCCTGTTTAGCGGGCAGCCGCCCGCTTTTCAACGCCTGGACTCGCCGTTTTTTTCAAAAAATAGCTCACCGCCAGTCTGGCAACGATATATGCCACAAACCGATCGCCAAAGCCCATGACAAATGAATAAAACGGATTTTCATCCCCCTTCATCGTTTTCAGATTTAATATTTCTGACTGGAATGCCTTTTGTTCTCCACTGTCCGCTGATGCCGATTTAAATAGTTGACTTGTCAATGATGATTATTAGTTTCTAAAAACATTCAACCCCATGCCGGCAGATAACCCAAAAATCAGGCCAATCCAAACCGGAGCCGGTTCTTTGCAATCTTGATAGAAAAAAGCCCGCTTCACGTGGATTTTTATCGATTGAGTTAGAACCGTTTAAGAAAGTCTCTTGTGATGCAGGATATATTCTCAGAAAGCAGCTCGAAAAAAATTAAGATAATTCGCAGTGCCAGGTTCTGGATCCTGATCGGCCTGGTGATAGTCGGCGTTTTGTTTTTCATCATGTTGCCTGTCGGCATCGATTACGGCATCGAACGCTACCTTAAGAATCAAGGTGCGGATCAAGTCAACCTGCAGGATGTGGACTTCAATCCGATCACCGGTCAAATGACCTTAACGAACCTGAGTGTCACAACCGGTGGGCGGATGGTCGTCAAGATTCCGCAGGCGACGCTTGACATCGTCTGGACACCCTTTATCAACAAACGCTTTGTTCTGAAGCGCTTCGCCATCAGCGATAGCGAATTAACCGTCGAAGAGCATGAGGTTGGCCGCTGGCAAATCGGTGGAATCAACCTGCCCGATCAACAAGAAACCTCCGGGCCTGCTTCCTGGCATTTCGGTCTTGAGCAGCTAACGGTCAGAAACAGCATAATTAAATTTATCAGCTCACAGCTGTCGTCCGATTTAAAAATAGAACAGGCCAAGATTTCAAAACTGAGTAGCTGGATGCCCGAGCAAAGCGCCCATCTGGAATTCAAAGGTCAGATCAATGACAGCAACCTGCAGTTGCAGGCTGAGGTTTCCCTGTTTGCAGTCGACTTCGTAACCGCCGGTCAGATTAAACTCAAGGGCTTACCCCTGATGCCTTTTGCCCGGCTTCTGGAACCGCATCTAAAAACGCTCGAGGGCCGCCTGGAAGCCGATCTGAAATTTGAAACCCGCCGAGCGGCAGATAGCGGTATTCGCCACTACCAGAAAGGACTCCTCAAGCTATCTCAAAACCGCACGCTGATTGCGGATGCCGACTTTTCCAATGGTGACCTTGCCTGGAATGGGGTTGTCCGGATGGATATCTCAACATCTGAGGAAAGGCTAAAGATCAGTGCAGATGGCAAACTAAATGGATCCAAGCTATCCATGACCCTCAAAAATGCAAATATACAGATTCAGCAAGATGGTTTCGACTGGCAAGGCAAAATTGACTATGCCCAGGCCCCAGCTGCTAATGATTTGAATTTAAATGGCGCGCTTAAAATTCAGAATACGACTGTGACGGGACCCGAAATCAATCTAACTGAGGAAACACTGGACTGGAAAGGTGTCTTTACATTTTCAAATCCAAATTCGGATACCGGGCAGAAGATCACATCGGATGGAGCGCTTTCGATCGGTCCTCTGGCGGTCGGCCTGCCCCAACAAAAACTGGGCTTTGAACATGCCGGTTTGAAATGGCAGGGAAAATTCGATTATGCGCAGGAAAAGAGCGACGAAAATATAAATGCGGACGGTCAGATGCGTCTTGATGCTGTCAAATTGAAATCTCCGGAGCTAGATCTGGCCGAAGAGAAGCTCACATGGAAAGGCGCCCTTCAATTTTCCTTAGCAGCAGAAGCTCAACGACAAAGGATCAAGGCAGAGGGAACCCTTGACGGCAGCCATCTGTTTGCGAATTTGTTTACTCCTAAAGTTAAATTTGAACACAAAGGATTATCATGGAAAGGTCGCTTCGATTCCGGAGAAACACATAATTTTAAATCACTCGAGGGAGAAGCGGATTTGATTTTAAAAGATATCGAAATTCAACATCCAGAGACAAATCAGAGCCTCCTGAACGCGGAACGCGTCGACCTTCAGGCAATCAAAGTTCAAGGTTTAGATGAGGTAAAAGTCTCGCAGGTTGTATTTAACGGGCTGGCGCTGATCGCAGCGCCTAAAGCGGAAAAATCACCTTCAGCAGCAGCCCCGCTTTTCCGTGTGCAGGAAGTAAATTTTAAAGATATTCGTCTGTCACAACAAAAAGATCTTGCCATCGATGCCATTAATTTTAAAGATCTGAAGGCATTGCTGCACCGCAACCCGGAGGGAAAATGGTCGGTAATCGATAGACTGCATGCCATTCGAAACGATGCTTTTTCATCAAGCCAAACACACCGATCGCCTGCTGATCAAAATGCTGCTCCTGATACCAACGCTAAAGAAAAATCCAATGAGTTTGGATTTCACATCCGGCAGGCTGAAATTACCGGGGACAGCAAATTACGGTTCAAGGATGAAAGCGTCAGCCCGGTGTTCGACATCGATCTGAGCCTGCTTGAAGCGCACCTGACCGATCTGGATAACCGTAAGCCGGAGAAGCCCGCCGAGGTAAAATTGCTGGTTTCCGACGGAGGGGGTGCGCGCCTGTCTTTGGATGGCACCATGCAACCGTTTTCTGAGCCGCTCAGTCTGGATTTAATCGGCAAAATCGAGGCCTTAGAATTACCGCTGCTCTCACCGTATGTCATCCAAAGCACCGGATACCGTTTTGTCAGAGGCGAAATGCAAGCCGATATTCCCTTAAAAATCGACCAAAACCAGATAGCCGGCCGAATCGATCTGACCTTATATAATCCGAAAGTACAAAGAGTAGAAGCGAAAGATCCTGAAAAAAAACAGAAGGGGAAAATTCAGCTGAATATGTCACTCGATTCGGCCTTGAAACTGCTGCGCAACAAGGAAAACAATGCAAAACTCAATATTCCCATCAGCGGCGATATTCATGATCCGCAGTTCAGTGTTGCCGACGCGGTCAACCAGGTATTGGCCAAAACCCTTCAAGCCTCTGCTATTTCGTATCTGAAGTATATGCTGGGACCCTATGGTATCGGCATCTCAGTCGCCCAGCTGGCAATGGAGCAAGCCTTTAAGATTCGGCTCAATCCGATACGATTTGCGCCGGGAAGCGATGAACTCGATGAAGCGGCAATCGATTACCTGCAAAGAGTGGCCGCTATTATGAAGGAATACACGGAGGTGCATGTGGCTGTGTGCGGTATAGCCACAGAAAGCGACCGTGTCGCTCTGAGCGGAAGCCCATCGACGGAAGCCGGGGCTCAAGCGGCTGCCCTAAAGGACGACAGCGGAGATAAAAATAAAACCCTCCGTCAGAAAGAACCTGCATCGTCAACGACAACAGACGCCACCCTTTTAGAACTGGCCAAAAGCCGCACGAACCGTATTGAAAGTCAACTTGTCAAATTTCACGAAATCGCATCAAACCGAATTATCGACTGTAACCCCGAAATTGATCACCGCGCAGAGGCCAGGCCCCGGGCAGACCTCGAAATTTAAAGAATGAACGCTCATGGGATAGAGCGCTCAGTTCTACCCCTTCAATTCGCTCGAATTTTTTTTTCTTTGTTCAATTTGAAATCTCTCATGATTGACCTGTAAGCAATATAATATTTATAAATATTGCTGACATACTGCACGGTCTCTCTTCCGAGTCCCCGGGCTGCCATTATCTCCACATTGCGAAACCAGATGTTGGGATCTAATCCGGATTCTCCGGCTTCCCGCCGAAGTCGGATGACGCTACCGGGCCCGGCATTGTAGCTGGCAAATGTAAAGAGCATCTTATTAAGCGCATCCATGGGCTCGTTTTTAAAATAGCGGTCATGGAGAAATCGAAGGTATTTGACGCCCGCATGGATGTTGTTTTCCATAACCTCTATCTTGCGAATGTTCACGTTGGGATCTGCGGCGGTACTCGGCAGCAGCTGCATGACGCCAATAGCGCCGGCCGGGCTGCGCTTGCGCTGATCGATGCCGGATTCCTGATAGGCCAGGGCGGCGATCATCAGCCAGTCAAAATTGTATTGCTGCGAATAATGTTTAAAAAAATCAACTGCATCTGTGAAGCGTCGAAACTCCTTGTCTGCCAGGGCGTTGCGCACCCACTTGGTATTTTGCAGGTAACGTTCATAGAGAATGTTGCCTTTCAATGTTCCTTTTTTATGTGATTCCATAAACCGGCTGACGACGGATTTCAGCTGAGGACTGTTTTTGCGGATTGCCCAGGCAATCTGACCGCCGGTTCGGACCTTGATGTTCCGATGAAGCGTTAGATCCTTGAAAACTTTCGCCCAAAATTCTCCCTTATGGCTGTCGATCACAATCATCGGGATTAAACCAACATTCATCATCTCTAAAAGATCTTCATCCTCAAGGTATTCATCCGCCGGGACAATCTTCATGGGCGCCTTACCCGTATTTTTGAAGCGCATATTCAGCCCAACGAGGCTTTCATAGTAGCTACTGGATTTTCGTAGGTGGATTTCCCTTCCGGCCAGATCATCGAGGCTTGCAATAGCCGGCTCAGCGGGCCCGGTTACAATGATTTCGTCAACACCGGTCAGATGGGGATCAGAAAAATCAACCTGTTTTTGCCGCACCGGGGTAATGGTAAGATTTCCGGCAGCAATATCTCCCATTCCTTCCGCCAGCGCAGGCAAGAGCCGATCTCTTTTGGTGGGAATAACAACCAGTCTCACCTTAAGAGATTTTCGCTTAAGCTTCTTGTTCACATCGGCTTCAAATTCTTTGAGAAGTTCATAGGTGAGACCGCGCTGGTCGGCACCATCCAGAAAATAAAATGTCTTACTGTAAGGGACCAGGGCCCGGATCAGATGTCTTTCGGCCATCCCATCGAAATCACCCAACCATTTCTTTCCAAGCGCTAAATCGGATCCGATGGCCGGGGCATCGGTTGCATTTATGAATATAAAAAGAAGGGCTAAAAGGGTGTGAAATAAAAGGGCGGCGGTTCGGATTGTCCGGTGCATGCCTGCTTCTCCGTTTGGGCAATATCGTCTTTCAACTCAAGGGTCGGCGCTTATAGCCTGAATATTTCGTCTAAATTGGTACCAGTAGAAATCGAAATTTGCAAATAGATTCCAAATCAAGGTTCATTTTCGACTCCTCTTTTTTATTGATTTTAGGAAAATTTAGATATATCAAGATCTTATTTGTTTCTCAGCGACACTGCCAATTGTGGTCGAATATGATTTAACCCGCTTATATCGGGCAACAAGGAACTCACACACGCTAAAGGGGTTATGGTTATGCTATTGAAATTGTTTGATAAACTATTAATAGAAAATGGCATGAAGTTAGCATTCAGATTATCTGTTAGCAGCTTGATCTCAGCGACGCTTCTGATTGGCGGGTGCACCATGGTCGGGCCGGATTTTGTAAAGCCCGAAGCACCGATCGAGAAAGAATGGCTCAAAGCCCGCGATGCGGCCATAAAAACCGAAGCTTCAGATTACAAAGATTGGTGGACGGTATTCAATGATCCGGTGCTCAATAGCCTTGTTGAAAGCGCCTACCAGAAAAATTTACCCCTTCAGATTTACGGGCTTCGAATTCTTCAGGCCCGGGCCCAGCTGGGAGTCGTTGTCGGCAATCTCTATCCCCAGCTGCAACAGGGACGCGGTGGTGCCGACTATACCAGCATTAGCGAAAACGCTCCGAATACATTAGGAGCAGACGACTCTTTCTGGCAATACAATGTGGGCTTTGATGCCGCCTGGGAGCTCGACGTCTGGGGCAAATACCGACGGGCGATAGAGTCCGGGGTGGCCAATCTGGAAACATCCATCGCCAGCTACGACGACGTTCTGGTCTCATTAAACGCAGAAGTGGCCCGGACCTACGTTCTGTTGCGCACATTCGAAGAACGCTTGGAAATTGCCCGGCAAAATGTCAAAATTCAGGGGCGCTCCCTGGAAATTGCCGAAATCCGCTTCAATGCCGGGGCGGTCACCGAACTGGATGTTGTGCAGGCCAAATCTCTGCTAAGAGACACCGAAGCATCCATTCCGCGGTTTGAAGCCAATATTCGCCAGGCCCAAAACGCACTGGCCATCCTTTTAGGCAAACTGCCGGGTGAAGTCGATGGCATGATCAGCAGCAACAGGACCATTCCCGAAGTGCCGCCGGAGGTGGTTGTGGACATTCCGGCGGAACTCATGCGCCGCCGCCCGGATATTCGGCTGGCCGAATACCAGATTGCCACCCAGACACCTTTGATCGGGGTATCCAAAGCCGAATTATTTCCGGCCTTTCAACTGTTCGGCTCCATTGGTCTGGCTTCGAGTAACGCCAGAAATACCAAAGCCGGCGGCCCCAGCGGGAGCAGTTTCAGCGATCTTTTTGAGTCGGACAGTCTCGAATTCTTCGGCGGCCCCTCTTTTACATGGAACCTTTTCAACTATGGTCGCATCAAAAACCAGGTGCGTAGCGAAGATGCCCTGTTGCAACAGCTAATTGTCAACTATGAAGACACCGTGCTCAGGGCTCATCAGGAAGTAGAAGATTCGCTGGTCGGCTTTTTGGGAAGGCAACAAGAAGCAAGTTATTTGCTGGATAGTGTCAAGGCCTCCCAGCGGTCAGTGGATCTTTCGATGCTCCAATACAGGGAAGGCCAGGTCGACTATCAGCGTGTGCTGGATAGCCAGCGCTTTTTAGCCAACGAGCAGGACCTCTGGACCAGAACCCGCGGTGATGTCATTCTCAATCTGGTTTCGCTCTACAAAGCATTGGGTGGCGGCTGGCAGATTCGGGAGGGCAAGGATTTCGTCTCCAAAGACAATGTGGAGGAAATGGAAAACCGAACCGACTGGGGAGGCTTGATTCAACCGAAAGCGCTTGAGATACCGGCGACCGCAGAAGAACGCATGCAGTGGCGCCGGCCGGACTGGTAAACCTTTAAGAGGTTCTTTAGACAGGGATATTTCGGAATGGAGATATAATCTTTGCTATCTCAAATAAGAAAGGAGCAAGAAAATGAGGCATAGGATCATTTGGATAAGTTTAATTGTCTTAGCTGTGACGTCCGCCGGCCCTGTTCTGGCACAGGAGGTCATCATCTATCCGGCCAAAGGCCAGAGCCAAGATCAAATGGAAAAAGATAAATTCGAATGTTATTCCTGGGCTAAAAATGAAACCGGGTTTGATCCCATGCAAATACCGACGGCGACTGCCCCACCGCCGAAGAAAGAGGCTCCCAAAGGCGGTGCCGGGCGCGGTGCCGTGGGCGGTGCCGCAGCCGGAGCAGTTATCGGCGGTATTGCCAAAGGGGGAAAAGGTGCGGCCCGGGGCGCCGTCATTGGTGGCGGCAGCGGTGCCCTGATCGGCGGCATGCGAAGAGAGAATCAGAGGAAACAGCAGGAGCAAGAGCGAAATCAATGGGAACGGGAACAAACGAATGCCTACATGCAGAAGCGAAATAGCTACAACCGCGCCTACAGCGCATGCCTTGAAGGCAGAGGATATACGGTCAAATAATATCCGGAGGCAGAGTTCAGATGTCAAATGACGGAACTTACAGTTCAGCTTGAAGCATAAAGCGTCTGATGATTAAAGGAGATCACCATGAATAAGATGAAAATATTTGGATTAACTCTAGCGTTAGCGGGTCTGGTAGCCTTTCCAGCTTTAGCCGGAGATTTTGACGGTTCCCATCCGTTGATTTGTGCGGTGATGGATATCGTAGAATGTCAGCCCGGCGGTAAATGTCAACAGGTAACAGCCGAGGATGTCGGTATCCCTAGCTTTTTTAAAATTAATTTCAAAGAGAAAAAAATCAGCGCAACCCAATCCGGTGGAAGCACACGGAGTACCGAGATCGAAAATTTGGAGCACATCGACGGCAAACTGATCATCCAGGGCGCTGAAGACGGCATCGAAGGCGTCAGGGATGGATTAGGCTGGAGTTTGGCGATTGCTGAAGAAACCGGCAAAACGGTGCTAACCGCATCCGGCGACGAAGTGGGATTTGTGGTGTTTGGCGCCTGTACACGACCGTAAAAGAGGACAGCCCGCGTATCATGCCGGCATACCCAAACATTAAAAAAGGATGCTGATCTTTGTTTTATGGTCCATTCGGTTGAAACGATATCTTTTGTCTGCTAAGTACAGCATAAGACCCTTTAAAAATTAGAAACCCCACAATGTCCCCCTGAGGAAAATTTATATGATGCAGGAATTTGATCCTCGGAAGAGCTATCTGTCGGTTAAAGCCCATGAAAAAATGATCGCCTATGTCGGTTTTGGCTTCCGTTTTGGAATAGATGACCAGAGCAAGGAAGGGGTTATAAAAATATCTTCTTTTCATCGCCCCTATGGCGGTGGATATATTACGCTCACATTTATTGTGGATACCGAAGACAACACAGAAGTGCAAGCGCATTTGAAACGGGTTTTTAACAAACTGACCGAGGATGCCTTGAAATCCAACCTGGGAAAAGATATGGAGAAAATCGTCAAAGTCTCTTTGGATTCCTTGGAAGAGATTCCGGAATGGTATCTGGAAGAAATCAGTGTCCATTTCAGCAATATTGACGAACGGATAAATGTTTTGATTGAAGAAAAGCTTATTCCGGCGCTGGAATCCAGCCTATCCTTTTCTTTCGATCCGGTGCAATGGTGGCCTGCTGATAAGCCCGTTGATGTGCCCGACGAAGCATCGCTGATGGAAAAGATGTCTTTGAAAACACTGTTTCGCAAATGGTTCAAGGCGGATTAATATAAAATCAAGCAGCCCGATTATCAGCAAGTTTCTAAAGCTTACAGTTCTGAATATATCACTGAATAATGGAGCTATCTATATTTTGGATTTTAGATTTCGGATTTTGGATTTAATGTCTGACCAAATAAATGAGCATCAACCTTTTGCAGTTTTAATCCGCAATCCAAATTCCAAAATCAAAAATCAAAAAAGGAGGTTGCATGCCGCTTAAAGTTAACTCGGCCGAAACCCGGCCCGGTGTTTTTACCGTATCTCCGATTGGAAGCCTGGATGCAAATTCGTACACGATTTTAGAAACAACCGTTGATTTGATTTTGAAAGAATCTCCGGATGTCCTCATCTTTGATATGGAATATTTAGATTATATCAACAGTATGGGGGTGCGCGTTCTATTAAAAGCCAAAAAGGCGCTTGAAAAGAGCAACGGCAAAATCATTTTCATGCATCTTCAGCGTCAGATAAAAAAGGTTTTTGAAATTTTAAATGCCCTGCCGACGTTACAGGTATTTTCAAACATCCAGGAGTTGGATAATTATCTGGACGCAATGCAGAAGAAAGCCCGCTAAAATCCGCAATCAATTTTGCTCTTCTGCTGCATGAATATAAGCCATGAAGTTGGCAAAAGAAGACATAATTGGACCCGATGAGTTGAGCTTTGGCCGCAAAGCGCAATAATAAGGATTGTTGGAATATGATGAAAAGATATGTGTTTCTTATTATACTTCTATTTTTTCTGGCGGGATGTGCCAGCGGCAAAACGGAATACTTCCCATCCCAGGGATATTCTGCTGATGTTGCCGAAGTCACCGTCATTCGGGAAAAACGGATGTTCGGACTTGGATTTTCAATGCACGTTATTTTAGAGGGCAAGGTGATCGCCCGCCTGAGAGCCGGGCAATATGTGACGTTTTTTACAGATCCCGGTGTTCGCACCATCGGAATACCCGATTCAAGCATCAGCGCGGCATTGGAACGCGGACGTAAACATTATTTTGTGATAAAAGCCGATTCGTCACAATTCGGATTTGAGATCGAAAGAATCAGTGAGCGCAAAGCAGCGCCATTGATGGCGGAATCGACGCCAATTAATTAGACATTTCGGATTGCGGAATGCGGATTTCGGATTGATTTCTACGCACAGTATCCCGCATATACGCAACAAAATCTGCGATAGAAGATATTTTCTCTGAATACTTGTTTCGCATTCAAACAAACAAGGGGCTTCTGTTATTCAGAAGCCCCTTGTTTGTTAAAGCTTATATCTAAACGAAAGCAGCCATTAGTAGCGCTGCCGCCCTTTACCCGTTTGCATCAGGGTGCGCTGGTTAAAATTTGTATATGATCAGCGCGGCGCCGAAAAACTGGCCCTCAGATCCCTGGTCCACCACCGGGCTGCCATCATCCGCATCGCCCACCAATTGAGTATAGCTGGCGATCCCCCGGGCGCTCCAATTTTGCGTAATTGCCCAGTTCAGCCCCAGATCGAGCCCGACATCTTTGATGCCTGCATCCGCATTGTACCGGCTCAGGCCGCTGCGCCTCGAATCACTGGCACTGACGCCAAAATAGGTTTGCATATAGTCATCGTCGGCATAGGTCGTGAAGGCGCCGATCGAGAGGACCCAGCTGGGGTTTATGATCCAGTTGTAGCCGCCCCTCAGCTTGGAATACCACCCATCATATGCATCGCCCGTATCGGCCAGGAATTCCAGGGAAACAGTCCAGTTATTGTAATCAAAGCCCCCGAAGAGACCCAGCTCATTGGCATCGCTGACCGCTCGCATTCTGTCCACCCGGCTGTTGTCCACATTGTCGCGCTCTGCCCGATAATTGTAAACGGGCCCCAGTCGCCACGTCTTACTTGGAATCAGGTTGGCTCTGAGATTCAATCCCAGCAATCTCACAAACATCCCGTTGTCAGCTTTGAAATCGGCAAACGGGACGGGAACCAATTCGTAGTCTTCCGAACCTTCATATTCGGGCTTAATTCCAATACCGCCACCCACAGAAACATCCGCAGCCTGCACTGCTGGCGCCATTAAGCATAACGCCGCCAGCAGCAATAGAAACTCGATGAATCGTTTTCCTAATTTCATCTGTGCTCCTCCTTTTGATGGTTTCATTAAATTATTTTCAATAAACTGTCCCTCGCTCAACTGCAAATACCGGATTATTAGAGCCGCCACCATCTATATCGATGGGCTTTATCTGGATTTCATGTACGGAAACGGATCGGCAAAAAAAAAGCCTGACCCGGCAGCTATTTTGAGGGAAGAAAAATGATTGATAACTATTTGCACAGTTGCGCTCAAATAGCAATAAAAAACCTGATCTCCGGCCGATAAAATGAATATGCCCGGCGCGCCAATCCGTCGATTTGCTGCAGAGCACTAATGGTCATTCTTTTTTAACTCCAATCCCAACAGGGTAATATCATCTTGAGGTTTGGCATTGTTGCCGAAATCCATTAAAGATTTAATGGACTGTTCAACGATGTCGGTAACCGATTCGCCCTTGATGGATTTAAGGGCATCATAAAATCGATCGGTACCGTAAAAATCGCCATCAGGATTCTCGTATTCGACGATTCCATCGGTATAGACAAACAGCTTATCGCCGGGATTCATTTGCGGGTGTCCTTCCTCGAATCGATTCTTTTTCTCACTCAAAAGATCAAATTCCCCCATTCCGATAGCAGGACCGCCCTTCTGTAACAGCTCCAATGTGCCGTTTTCCCGCAAAATAATGGAATGCGGGTGCCCGGCATTGCTGTATGTCAGTTCTCCGGTTTTCGTGTTGATTATCAGGTAGGTGATGGTGAAAAAGTTATTAAACCGCTCAAACGGAAATTCCGTATCAAGCGCAACAAGCACTTCGGCCGGGGCCCTTAATTCATAAGTTGTTGGGGATTTTCTCGATTTCCTGCCGAGAAGTTGGCCTGAATTCGGCTGTAAGAATTGCGAAACAGAGACCGTCACCATCGCAGCCTGAACCCCATGACCGCTGACATCAAGCATATAAATCGCCCAGTGGTCATCATCCAGCTGAAACATATTGAATATGTCGCCTCCCATGTGCTCACAGGGCTCAAATTCCCACGCAACCTCCAGATTCTCAACTGAGTCAATTTTTTGAGGCAAAAGACTCTTCTGGATTTCGGCCGCAGCCACAAGGTCTTCATCCAGCCGCTTCTGTTTTTCGAGCAGTTCCTGATTGAGCCGTTTCAGTTTTTTTTCGGCCACCGAGTATTTGAAGACTAAATCCTGCAGGAGTTGATTATTAATACCGTTGTCTTTTAAAGAAGCCCAGTATTCCAGTGCTTGCTTGAGCAACAAGGCGTATTGAGGATTTTTAATATCGAATTCTCTGATTTTCTCTTTTAAGGAATCTTCAAATTTCATCTTATTCAAACCGCTTGCGGAGTTTGTCCGCATTAAATTCGTAATCGTCATCAATAATTCCGTCTATGCCCACCCCTTCTAAGGTTGCCAGCAACTCGAACACATACCCCATGATCTCTTTGTTGTTGATAATACTGCCGTGCTGGGGCGCGATCGTCGTGAAGGGAATGTCTATAATTTGTTCAAGTGAGTATCTTAAGGCTTTGCAGGATGGCATAACGGTTTTATGAAAATTAAGGATGTCCTTGATCGGGCAGTTGGTTCTTTCCGCCGGGCACTTTTTAAGGTTTACGCACTCCATGCATTCCGGCCGCAATTTTAAAAAAAGCTCCCATTCGAGGCCCAAACTTCCGAAGAGATCGCTGGTGAAGAGAATACCGCTCTTTTCATCAAAGGTAACAATACTTCCTCCGGAGTGGGCGTAAGGGGTATTGACAAACCGGAGGGTGCGCCCGGAAGAGAAGCTATACTGATGCCTTATCTGGCTGATCGGCAGCAATCGGGTGGCAACGGAGTAATGGCGGATAAACATTAGATTTGCTGAATCGGATATGATTCTCAAGTCATTTCTTTTTATGATATCTTCAAAATTGGGAATACTGCCGCAAAGATCAGGATCATAGTGCTGGTAAAGGAGAGCGATAATCTGGTTGGGTGCAATTCCGGTTTGCAATATTTTCATCATAACGGTAGCAAAATCCGGCCGGCTGCCGCCGTCGATTACAATCGCTTCATCATTATCGATGATAAGATAGGGATTACAATGCAAACCTGCCTGTTCGTCAAAAAAGCCGATCCAATAGATACCATCAGCGATTTCAACCGAACTCTCAAGGTCAATGTCATCTTTTTTGGGGTTGAACATATGCATGGCCTTTCTAACAAATACTGATTCTTGTACTTAACCTCTAATGTTCTGTATTGAATATAAAAATGTCAAGACCCCTGAGATTCGATTAAGCCTATCTTCTTTGCATAAATGTTAACGGGGTTTCTGGAGAACAGAAACCCCGCATTCTTTGCCGGTTTAAATGCATCGATCGCTTTTACAATCAACACGGCACTTAATTCAGTTTCTTAATAGAAGCTATCTCAAAAATGCATCTAACGCCCAATAGCTGCGTTGTGAGCCTCCTTAAAATGCTCACATACTCAACGTATGCTGCGCTTTTGCGCTTGTCCCGCCATAGCTCGGTGCTCGTAAAAGGGCGACGGCGGATCGGCTCAGGCCTTGCACTTGGACGTGATCTACTATTTTTGAGATAGCTTATACCCATGAAGGGGCATGAAACGCTACCGCATTTCGGCAAAGTGCAGCGCAACGCGTTCCGCCTCAACGGGTGCATTATTCTGCAATCAATTTATTGCGATGCTCGACATAGCCGCCGCGAACCGCAACATAATAATCAAGAGCCGCTGCTTTGAGGGCATCAATATCTTCATACGTCAGCGACAATTCATTAAACTTGTCGTAGGCCGTTATCGCCAGGGTTGTCCGCCAGCTATACCCCCCGAATCTATCGTATTGGAGCCAGCCGACCGGATCCAAAAAATACGAGTCGATAAATCGTGCACTGTCGCGCAAAGTCGACGGACCCAATATCGGGTACATGATGTAAAAACCGTTACCCGCACCCCAAAACGCCAGCGTCTGGCCCAAATCCTCCGGGCTGGGCTTCAGATCCCAGTGCGAGGCCACTTCTCCAAGACCCGCTAATCCGACAGTAGAGTTAAGTAAAAAACCGCTCAATTCCTTAGCCGCCTTGGTGCCCTTAAATTGCAGTAAGCAATTCACAAAGCGAATCGGAAAACGCAGATTATAGAAAAAGTTGCTGATCACGGTCCTGAATTCCACCGGGATGAAAAAATTGTAAGTCTGGGCGGCGGGCTTCATTATCACGACATATAAAATGTCATTTAATTGAAAAAAAGCATAATTGATGCCATACAGCGGATCATTGATCTCCGCAACTTCATCGTCAAACTCCTCTTTTTCTTCGGAATCCTCATCGCCTTCCGATTCCTCATTGTCTTTAGCGGCTGATTCCTGATTCGTTTGGGCCCAATGTGTCTCCGAATCCCTGTCTGCCGCATAGGAAGGATTCCCGACACTGATTATCGCAAAAAAAGCCAGGATTATCGCTGCCGCCAATAATTTTTTCACAAATTGCGCTCCTTTCCTTCTCTACAGTTTGAATCTCCGACCGCATGGCTGCTGGGTGCCCCCCTGCAGTCGAGAGATCTTCGATAAAAAAATCGTATTTAATGCTCTACCGGTAGCTGTAATGCCACAAGTCTTGGTTTGCCGGCTTTTATTTGACTTTTTCCCGTAAAGTCTGCAGCAAATCCTCGGGCTTCTTTTTAGAAAGGATCTGTCTGAACTGCCCGCGATAGTTCTTGATCATACTGACCCCTTCAATGACCACGTCATATACCCGCCATTGGCCGGTGCTATTCGATGTTCGGTAAAAAAGCGGAACTTTTTTGTTATCCAGCGTAATGATATAGCTTTCAATTTCCACCCGGCCCTTATTGAGTTCGGTTTCTTTGCCGAATTCGATTTTTTCATGGGTATACGCCAAAATTCGGTCGGCATAAACATCTTCAAGGAGCTTGCTGAAAAGATCGATAAATTCCGTTTGTTGCTCCGGTTTGAATTTTTTCCAATCCCGACCGAGCGTGCGCTCGGATAGCTCTTTATAATCAAAAATTTCATTGATGATTTTGCGAATTTCAGCTAATTTGTCGTCGCGTGATAACGTTTTAAATGCCGGTTCCTTCATTTTTGCCAGCATTTTGTCGATCTGCCCTTCGACCATTGCTTTGGCATCGTCGGCATGAACCGGCACCGGTAAGATCAACACAACCGCAAGCAGTAAGATGCTCAGCCCGATAAGTTTTCTTTTCATATGTCCTTCCTCCTTACACATACATAGATTCAACACCCAAAACCCGATAGATACAAAGCTGCATTATTGATTCGTGTTATATTTTCGGCGGCGTGCTACGAGCTCGGTCGAATCGATTGCAGATTGCGGATTAAATCAATCCGAAATTGAGCGGTTCGACACCCAACCTTATTTTTTCTCGCCACCGACATCACCGAATGCATATTTGCTGACAAGCTCCATGATATCCGTTGGCGATTCGGTATCGGTGATGGTATCACCGTTTTTCAGCAGATCACCGCCGCCGCCGGCATCGATGCTCACAAATTTGTCGCCAATGAGCCCCTCGGTTTTGATGGAGGCAATGGCATCATCGTAAACCTCAATGCCGTTATTGATTTTTAATTCAACAACGGCCACCTGGTTTTCCTGGTCCATTTTAAAAGACTCGACCCGGCCGATCTCAAGCCCGAGCATATTTACGGGGTTGCCGACTCTGAGACCGGTCACGCTGTTAAACTTGGCATATAAAGAATAGGTGTTTTCCCCGAGAAACCCGACATTGCCAAGTTTTACAGTCATATAAGCAATGCAAAACAACCCGATGACCACAAAAATTCCGACAACTGTTTCCTGCGTATACTTTTTCATTAGGTTTTACCTCCGCGTTCACATTGAAAGCGTGCAATCGGTTTTTGGTTAAATCTGGCGAATTCCATTACGGATTCTATTTCAATTTGGGGCTTGCCCTGAGCCAGACCGGCAAGGATATTGAATTCGAAACAATCCTCTGCGGTCTTGGCCCCCTCGGCCAGGGTTTGAATGTTTGGCAAACCATGCTCCAGAAAATCCTTTTTAAAATCCTTCATAATGCGCTCAGCTTCATCCAAATCCGAATAAGGGAGCACCGTGGCATACTCATTAATGGTCTGCCGCGCGGAAAACCCGCCGACCGCACCAAAGTGTTTATTGATATAGGACCCCAGGGACCTGATGATCTCCTGAGTGGCGTCGTGCCCCATGTTCTCGCTGACGAGATCGATCTCTTCAAGCGCAAAAATGGCAACCGCATACATGGCATCCGGATGCCGCTTGCTCAAATCGGTTTGATAGCGGACTTTAAAGTGGCGCTTGGAGTATAGGCCGGTAATGTCTTCCTGCAGACTTTCAAGACTCGTCAGGATTTCCTCTCGGAATGGATGTTCAAACTCTTCGAATTCATCCGGCGTGCCCTGGAAAACGATCTTCTTGTCGTATAGCGCCAGAATGCGGTTGGAGATAAAATAGACATCCGGGATTTCATGGCTGATCAACAGCGCGGTAAATCCGAACCGGTTTTGATATTCCGCCACCATGCCCAGGATCGCATTTTTACGAATGGGGTCCTGGCCGGTGGTGGGCTCATCGAAGAGCACCAGGGAAGGATCGGTTACCAGCGCCCGGGCCAGTGCGGCCCGCTTCTGCATACCGCCCGACAGTTCAGACGGGTATTTATCAAACACATCGGTCAGCTCGGTCTGCTCGATGCTGGCCATGGCCTTCTCCGCAATTTCCTTTTTGCCCAGACGGGTAGTCTGCCGCAGCGGAAGGGCCACATTTTCAAAAATCGTCATCGAGTCAAAAAGGGCGTTGTTCTGAAACATGTAACTGATCTGACCGATGTAAGCATTCCATTCTTTTCTGCTCATTTTATCAATGGGTTTACCCCGGTACAGGATTTCACCCTCATCCGGCTTTAGCAGGCCGATGATGTGCTTGAGCGTCACGCTCTTACCGGTACCGCTCAACCCGATTAATGTGGTTACTTCGCCCTCATAAATCTTAAAATTTACCTTATCCAGAATGGTCCGCACGTCAAACGTTTTGCTCACGCCTTTAAATTCGATGATTGGCTCTTTTTCCATAATATGCCTTTACAAAATGAAAGAGGTTACAACATAATCTGAAATCAGGATCATCACACATGATAGAACGACAGCGGATGTGGTCGATAGGCTGACGCTTCTGGCGCCGTAACTGTCGGTACGCATATGGGTGAAAAAACCCTGAAAACAGCAAATGGTGACGACAAGAATTCCAAACACCAGGGATTTCACAAAACCCCCGGTGATATCTTCCATTTGAGTGGCGGAAATGACCCGGTAAAAATAAGCGCCGGAGTTAACTCCCAGCAAAACGCAGCCGCTGATCCACCCGCCGATGATACCGATAAGATCAAAAAAGGCTGTTAAAATAGGAAAGCTGATAATACCCGCCGCAATCCGTGGGCTGATCAAAAAACCCACCGGATCGATGCGCATGGTGGACAGGGCATCGATCTGTTCGGAAATACGCTGGATGCCGATCTCGGCCGTCATGGCCGATCCGGCCCGGGCGGTAATCATAATCGCTGTCAGAACCGGCCCCATTTCTCTGATTAATGAGAGGCCAACGGCCGTACCCAGGACACCGACCGATCCAAATTTAACCAGGACATGATACAGTTGCAGACCCAGTACCATGCCGGTAAAAAAGCCTACCAGCATAACGATCTGGGCGGATTTGGCGCCGATGAAGTAGATCTGCTGGACGATGGCGGAAATCTGCTTATGATGAAAAATCATAAAAAAGGCCCGGAATAAAAAAATGGCAATGGCCCCCAGATTACCGTTAATCCTCAAAGTTTTTGCGCCAAAAGGATGAAAAATCCACGTAAATGGATTTCCCGGTTTCTCAACTGCGATAGCGTTGGACGGGTTTTGTTCCTTCAAATTTTCTGCCATTATGAATCTTCCTTCCGTTTTTAACCGAATCTTCTAGTTCAATAGCTGAAACGCTATTTAAGGCGTGAGACATCCATCGCGAATCCAATCCTTTTATCCCTTTGACTTTTTATCACAAAAAATGCGAAGCGCAAGCCTAAAATGCAAATCCCGGACGAAATTTTCAGGATAGAATATAAACTCCTCGAAATCACGCTGTAAACCCCCAAAAAGGAGCAAAAACGGAGGGGGAGGGACCGACCCCCCCAATAATGCGGGTTTTACGATTGGCTGCGTTAGATTGGGGGAGAGCGCTGAGAATGGGGCAACATACCTTCCCTTTGCTTCTGATCCGCCTCAAATATTGATGTTGGCAAAATACGATCCCGATTAAAAAATAAATATCTTATCTCCCTGTTACGCTGCTGAAGACAGGCCTGTCGATAATATAATCTGGAAAGGATGATGTTCCGGACCTCTCTTGTTGACTTAAAATACCCGCATGATAACATTTTTAGCAAATCCGCCGGTTTTTTGCTCAAAAAAACAAGCTTTCCTCATTAAGGTGGTTTTTAAGCCTCAAATTGGATTCAATCGTAAAGTGCCCCGTAATCGGTTGAGCGCACTCGTATTGGAAGCGATGCGCGGCTCTGAAAGGGATGGTAGCGTTTCAAAATTACGCGTTCAATTGGACATTGAACTTATCAGAATGGGACTTTGGTCCAATAGGGAGTAAAAATGGCAAACAGTCTTTATATTGCCGCGATGGCGCCCGGAAGCGGCAAATCGGTAATTGCCCTTGGCATTATGGAATTGTTGTCAAGACGAATCCGCCGGCTGGGTTATTTTAGACCCGTCGTGCCTTCCGCCAAAGAACCCGATAACAACATCCGGCTGATAAAAGCGCGTTACCATCTGGACCTGTCTTATGAAGAGATGGTGGCCTATACCCATAATGCGGCCCGCAACATGGTTGCCGACGGACAAAGCGAAACCGTTTTAAAAAATATTATAAGTAAATACAAAAAATTGGAAAGAAAATGTCAATTTATTTTGTGCGAGGGCACGGATTTCACCGACGTGGGGTCCGCCTTTGAGTTCGACTTTAATGCCGAGGTGGCCAGCAATCTGGGAAGCCCGATTCTGGCGCTGGTCAACGGACGCAACAAATCACCTGATGAAATGATTGACGCTATGCAAGTCACCCGGGAGTCATTTGAAGAAAAAGGTTGCACAGTCGTGGCAACCATTATTAACCGCGTGGATATCAATCGAATAGCGGATGTTAAGGATCAAATAAAAAAAATGGGCCTGGAGAAAGCGCCGATTTACGTTCTGCCCGAAGAACCCATTCTCGGAAGACCAACGGTGGGTGAAATCGCTCGCAACCTGAATGCCCAAATCCTGCAGGGTGAACCCAAAGGATTAAACCGCGATGTGCATGACTTCAAGGTTGCCGCCATGAATCTACCGCATTTTTTGGATCATATCGCAGACGGCGATCTGATTATTACGCCCGGAGACCGGGCCGACGTGATTCTGGGAAGCCTGGCAACAACCGTCTCCGAGACCTCGCCGAATATCGCCGGATTACTTCTGACCGGAGGCCTGACGCCTGAAGATCAGATCCTGCGTCTGATGGACGGCTTCAAAAAACAATCACCGCTGCCGATTATCATGGTTGGCACCGACACCTATACCACCGCTTTGAATGCCAGTGTGGTAAGATCGGCGCTGACACCTGAAAACGACCGTAAAATCGCGGCCGCCCTGGGTGTTTTCGAATCTCATGTGAATACAAAACAGCTCGAGGATCGCATTGCGGTGGTACGTTCCTCCCGGGTGACGCCCATTATGTTCGAATACGAACTCATAGAAAGGGCCAAAGCTGACCGCCAACACATTGTTCTACCTGAGGGCGCAGAAGAACGCATTTTACGGGCCAGTGAAATTCTTTTGCGGCGCGGTGTCGTCGACATCACCTTGCTGGGAAACCCGGAGGAAATCAAAAATAAAACCGGCACCCTGGGTATCAACCTGGATGGAATTCAGATTATCGATCCCCTCACCTGCGAGTTGCGCACTGACTTTGCCCGGACATATTACGAAATGCGCAAGCACAAGGGCATATCCGAAAAAATGGCCGCCGATACCGCAACCGATGTCAACACCTTTGGCACGTTGATGGTATACAAAGATCTGGCCGACGGCATGGTTTCGGGCGCCATTCACACCACCGGTGAAACGATTCTGCCGGCCCTGCAAATAATTCGCACGCAACCCGGTTTTTCGGTTGTCTCCAGCGTTTTTTTCATGTGCCTGGCAGATCGTGTGCTCGTTTACGGAGATTGTGCCGTCAATCCTGATCCGAATGCGGAGCAGCTCGCCGAAATTGCCATCAGCTCTGCCGAAACCGCCGCCATCTATGGAATCGAACCGCGTATCGCGATGTGTTCGTATTCAACCGGCGAATCCGGCCGGGGCGCGGAAGTCGATAAAGTGCGGCAAGCCACCCGCATCGCCAGGGAACGCCGGCCGGATTTAAAAATTGAAGGCCCCATTCAGTACGATGCCGCCGTGGATGCCGGCGTCGCCAGGACCAAAATGCCGGATAGTGATGTTGCCGGCAAAGCCACGGTCTTTATTTTCCCGGATTTAAATACCGGCAATAATCTTTACAAGGCGGTGCAGCGGTCCGCCAATGCGGTTGCCATCGGCCCGGTTCTGCAGGGACTGAAAAAACCGGTCAACGATTTAAGCCGCGGCTGCACCATCCCGGATATCGTCAACACCGTCGCCATCACCGCCATTCAGGCGCAAGCGGTTGCCGTTAAATGAACGGCAGTCAATTGTCCGTTGTCAATCGTCAGTGGCTACAATTAAAGGTGTCGGGTGTCGAGCACACCTTATATTGGTTTGATTGGTTTAATTCGTTCAATTGGTTCGGTTTAAGCCAACCAATTCAACCAATAAGACAAATAAAACTAATTTAACAAATCCTTGAACCTCAAAACCCGAAACTTTATGCCAAAAAGAGAAAAACTATGAAGATTCTTGTGATCAATTCCGGCAGTTCGTCCATCAAATACCGGCTCTTCGACATGACGGGCAAAACCGTGCTGGCATCCGGTGTTGTGGAAAAAATCGGGGAAGCTGAGAGCCGCCTTGCCCATTATACCCGCAACAACAAAGGTGAAATGGAAGAAATCGTCGACACCGAACCTGTTGCCGATCACCCGCGAGGCTTTCAGCTGATCGGCGCAGTTTTAAACCAAACAGGCGCTCTTAAGGATACGAAGGAGCTGTTCGGTATCGGTCATCGGGTGGTACACGGCGGCGAAGAATTTAAGGAACCGACGCTTATTAATAAAAAAGTCATCGACATCATTCGCAGGCTGATCCCGCTTGCGCCCCTGCACAATCCGGCCAATCTGCTGGGTATTGAAGTCGCCATGCAAAGCGCCCCGCAGGTGCCTCAGGTGGCGGTGTTTGATACGGCCTTTCATCAATCGATTCCGGTGTATGCCTTTCGCTACGCCATCCCGCAGGATCTCTACGAAGCACACCATGTGCGCCGCTATGGCTTCCACGGTACATCCCACCATTATGTCGCCAAACAGGCCGCCAGATTAATGGACCGTCCCCTGAATTCGCTAAACCTGATCACCCTGCACCTGGGAAACGGCGCCAGCGCTGCCGCTATTAAAGAGGGTAAAAGTATAGACACGTCCATGGGTATGACACCCCTTGAAGGACTTATTATGGGGACCCGCAGCGGTGATATCGATCCGGCCATTATATTTTATTTGAAAAGAAAAACCGGTCTGGCGCGAGATAAAGTGGAATCCATACTCAACAAAGACAGTGGCCTGAAAGGAATCTGCGGCGTCAATGACATGCGCCAAATTGAAGAACTCGCCCGAGAAGGCAATTCCCAGGCACAGCTGGCAATCGAAATGGTTTGCTACCGCATCAAAAAATACATAGGCGCCTACTGTGCCGTCCTGGGCCGGCTCGATGCGCTGGTTTTTACGGCCGGAATCGGTGAAAAATCCCCTTTGATTCGTGCCGGTTCCTGCCGGGGGTTGGCGCATCTGGGCATCGAAGTGGATGCTGAGAAGAACAACCGCCAATCAAAAGAAGCATTTGAGATTCAGGCCGCAGATAACAGCGTCAGGGTCCTCGTTATTCCCACCAACGAAGAACTTGAAATTGCCGAGCAGACGGTTGCGTGTATCGAAAGCTATCGAAGCCGGGACAAATAATACAGGAGGCAAAGGTTATGCTCATCGAAGAAAAAGAGAAATCGGTTCGACTGACCAGCAGTGAAGCATTTCGCGGCCCCCTGCTGTGGCTCAGCAAACTCATTTTTATCCCCTGACGCCTCCACCGCCTCACCCAACAGCTGATGGCTTCCATAAAAGATCAAGCCGAAGGCTGTGCGGCCGAAACAAAAGCAAATTGAAGTATGATCTTGAATTCAAAGGGCCATTCGGAATTCAATAGGGATAATGTTCTTCTTGACCTGTTTTGTTTCCGTGTTGTAATTATGTGGTGCAAACGCAACTTATCGGGGGGAATATTTTTCCGAATAATTTTACATTCTTTAATATACATCTCTAACTTTACCATCGGATAGAGGCAATTTTTACGACCTTAAGCGCACCGGGGTGCATACCACAGTAAAATCCCAGAAGTGCCCCCCAAGCGTAACGGAACAGGAGGAGAAATATGAAGAGAACTCGTATCCAGCTTTTGCTGGTGTCCGTGGCAGTGATGGTCAGCATTACCGCCACGACGCTTAACTTTGGGCGGGAGGCATCGGCGGAGCAAACTGGAACCTTTACGGGGACCTGGATTGCCAGCGGTCAGCGTCAGACCCTCGACTTCGCCGCTGACCGCGAAGTCGGCACCTTCAAGCTCACAGGCCATGTCAACCTTCAGGACGAAGTCGGTGAGGAAGAGGATTACTGGGCGGAATGCATGGGCCTGTCCGATTCTGTCGCGGGCAGCGCGGCGCGCTGCGTCTGGCGAAGCATGCAAGGTGATAAAGTTTACATCGTGCTAGCCGGCCAACCGCTCAAAGAAGGTGTTAAGGTAACCGGAGAATTTATCGGCGGCACCGGCAATCTGAAAGGAATCGAGGGCACCTTTGCCTTTACCTGGTTCTCCGTTTTTATCAATAAGAACCAGGGCATTTTCACGGGCCACACGAAAGACCTCAGCGGGTCGTATCGAATTCCCTGAAGTGGCGGTGCTGCCAGCGGCCGAGGTGGCGCAAAGACAAGTATAAAGACCACCAGGTCACAGACCCTGTTTTTAAAAAATCCCTTGCGCGCCGGCATGAAATTCGCCGAAGCACAGAAACCGGCAGCTGACCGGACAACAACTGTAACGGGAGGATAATAATGTGGATTATTGAACTTTTAGCCGTGTTGGTCTTCATCTTTTTGGGAGCCCGTCTGGGCAGTATCGGCATCGGATTTGCCGGCGGCCTGGGCGTGCTGGTACTGGCACTGGTGTTCGGTCTCACACCGGGTGATATACCTATCGATGTGATTCTGATCATCATGTCCGTCATCGCTGCCATCGCCGCGATGCAAGTCGCCGGTGGCTTGGATTATCTGGTTTATCTGGCTGAAAGGATTCTGCGGAGTAACCCCAAATACATCACCTTCCTGGCCCCGCTGGTGACCTATGTCATGACTATTTTTGCCGGTACCGGCCTGACGGCTTTCTCGACACTGCCGGTGATCGCTGAGGTGGCCAAACGCGAAGGTATCCGTCCGTCCCGACCGCTGTCAATTGCGACCATCGCCTCGCAGATCGCGATTACAGCATCTCCGATCTCGGCCGCGGTGGTGTTCTTCGCGGGGGCTCTGGAACCAATGGGGGTTGGCTATGTTGAGCTGCTCGCTATCTGCATCCCCACCACTTTCGTTGCGGTGATGCTGGCCGCCGCTGTGACTAACTTTCTCGGCAAGGACCTCAAGGACGACCCGGTTTACCAGGATCGCCTCGCCAAAAATCTGGTGGCAATACCCACCGATGAAGAGAGGCTTCAGCGGGAAATTCCAGCGGGTGCCAGGACTTCGGTGCTGATCTTTTTAATCGCGATTATCGCCGTGGTCGGCTATGCGATGGCCATCAGCAGCACTGTCGGCCTGATCGAAGAACCGGTTCTGAAACGCGATGCGGCCATTATGACGTTTATGCTGGGCGCAGCCACTGCCATTGCCCTTTTTTGCAAAATCGACTGCAATAAGGTGCTTGGCGCCGCGACCTTCAAATCAGGTATGAGTGCCTGCGTATGTGTATTGGGAGTCGCCTGGCTCGGCACCACCTTCGTGGCGGCCCACATCGAAGAGATCAATGTATTTGCCGGCAACATCCTCGAGACCAAACCCTGGCTGCTTGCCGTGGTGCTGTTTTTCGCCGCCATGTTGCTTTACTCCCAGGCAGCCACCACCCGGGCCCTGATGCCGGCTGCGCTGGCACTGGGCGTCAACCCGGCAGCCGCCATTGCCGCTTTTGCGGCCGTCAGCGCCCTGTTCGTTTTGCCGACTTACCCCACCCTGTTGGCGGCAATCGAATTCGATGATACCGGATCGACCCGCATCGGTAAATACGTATTCGACCATCCGTTCCTGATCCCCGGCGTCCTGACCATTACGATAGCGGTCAGCCTCGGCTTCTTGATCGCACCGCTGGTGATTTGAGGCTCGTGGTCACGCTCAACGGCTACTGAAAGATGGAACCGGAGATACGATCTGGGCGAAAGAAAGTTTTTTCATCATGCAAGCACGAAAGGAGTTTCAGACATGCGTAAAATGGATGTTGATCAAATCTTAAAAAATACAGCCGCCGCCACTGGAATTGCGAAAAAAGATCTTCACGGTTTTTTTGCTCAGGGCGAGCAAAAAACGTATGCGCCCGAAGAATGGTTGTTTCATGAATCCACGCCCCGCCGGTGGGCCGGCGTTGTCCTGGAAGGTGAAGTGGAGATCGTCTTTGGCTTGCACGGCTCGAGCAAGCACCTGGCAATCCTTGGTCCGGGTGCCTTGATCAGCGAAAGCGCATTGCTGGATGAGCTGCCGCATTCCACCGGTGCAATGACCCGCAAAGGCGCAACCATCTGGCAAATTCCCAGGGAAAAATCAGAGGCCTTCCGGCAAAAAAAGCCGGATATGTTTTACCGCATTGTCGCCCGTGTAGCGCAGGGGATCAGTAATCGTCTGCGAGTGGTGTCCGAGCAGCTTGCGGGTGCAAAAAGTCCGGGCGAATTGATCGGCGGCGTGCGCCGGGAACACGATTCTTTAGGCGAACGCGAATTGCCCAACGACGCTTACTACGGGGTGCAAACTCAACGGGCGATTGAAAATTTCCCTATTTCAGGGGTGCCGTTGACGAATTTTGAACATATGATCGAGGCCCTGGCCTTAGTCAAAAAGGCCGCCGCCATGGCCAATCATGAACTGGGTGTTCTGGACGAAGACAAAATGAGCGCCATCTGCGCGGCCTGCGATGAACTCCTCGACGGCAAATTGCACAATTATTTTGTTGTGGACATGTTTCAGGGCGGCGCGGGAACCTCGACCAATATGAACGCCAATGAGGTAATCGCCAACCGCGGGCTGGAAATCATGGGGCACAAGAAAGGTGAATACGAATCCCTGCACCCCAATGACCACGTCAACTGTTCCCAATCCACCAACGATGCCTATCCGACCGCTATCAAACTGGCCGTGATCCTGTCGTTGAAAGATCTACTGGGAGCGATGACTGAACTCAAAGAGGCACTGCAAAAGAAAGGAGCAGAATTTGCTGACGTGCTCAAGATGGGGCGCACCGAAAACCAGGATGCCGTGCCCATGACCCTGGGCCAGGAATTCAACGCCTATGCTGTCATGATCGAAGGAGCCATGGAGGCCCTAAAGCGCGCTGAGAATGAATTTCACGATATTAATATGGGGGCCACCGCCATCGGCACCGGACTCAACAGCCCACCGGGATATGCTGATCTCGTAACCCTCAAGCTGTCCGAAGTCAGCGGTCTTCCGTTACGCAGAGCCCGCAACCTGGTGGAAGCCACTCAAAACGCCGGTTCTTTCGCACAAATGTCGGCCACCATGAAACGGACCGCGGTTCAAATCTCTAAAATCTGTAACGATCTGCGCTGGATGTCATCCGGGCCCCGTTGCGGTTTGAACGAGATTAACCTGCCCCCCATGCAGCCGGGATCATCCATTATGCCCGGGAAAGTCAATCCGGTCATCCCCGAGCTGGTCAACCAGATCTGTTACCAGATCATCGGCTATGACACCGTGGTTTCTATGGCTGCCGAAGCCAGCGAATTGGAGTTGTGTATGGCCGAACCCATCATTGCTTATGATTTGCTTCACGGTATGATGATTCTTAAAAATGCCTGCATTACGTTGGTCAGCCGTTGTATTGTCGGCATCGAAGCCAATCGCGAAGTTTGCCGTCAATATGTAGAAAACAGCATCGGTCTGGTAACCGCTTTGAATCCGGTGCTGGGCTATGAAAAATCAGCCGCCATTGCCAAAGAAGCCCTCAAAACCGGCGGTAGCGTTTATGAACTGGTTCTTGAAAAGGGCTGGCTTAAAAAAGATGAGCTGGATGATATGTTGCGTCCGGAGAATATGACGGATCCGCGCGAAATACCAAAATAATTCTTAAGCGAAAGGAGGGGGAGCCACATGAACTGGTATCTTTTCATACTTGGCTCATCCGTCGGCAAGAAGATACTGATGGCCGTCACCGGTATTTGCCTGATCGGTTTTCTGGGGGTACATTTGCTTGGCAATTTTATGGCCTTTGCAGGGCCCGAGGCGTTCAATGATTACGCAGCCAAACTGCATTCGCTGCAGCCGTATTTTACCGTTTTTAACATCGGGCTGGCGGCCCTGGGGCTGGTCCACATCGTGGTCGGCATTATTCTTTTTTTCGAAAATCTGAGAGCCCGGCCGACGAATTACGAAATGTACCGAAATCCCGGAGGTCGAACGATCGGATCCAATACCATACCGTACACCGGCGCATTGATTCTGGCATTTGTCGTCGTCCATCTGCTCAAATTTACATTCGTCGACAAATCCGCCACCCCTATATTCCAGCTGATGTCTGCAACCTTTGCCAACCCGTGGTATGTCATTTTGTACGTGGCAGCAATGGCAATCGTTGCCCTGCATATCAGCCACGGCTTCTGGAGCCTGTTTCAGACCTTCGGCATCAATCACCCCCGCTACATGCCGCTGATCATGATGCTGGGGCTGGTGGTGACGTTTGCTTTCGGCATCGGTTTTGCCAGCCTACCCGTTTACCTGTATTTAATTGACTAGGAGGATTCACCCATGCAGCAACTGGATGGAAAAATCCCTGCTGGTTCGCTTCATGAGAAGTGGGATCGCCATCGAAGGGAATTAAAGCTGATCAACCCGGCTAACCGCCGCCGCTTCAGCATCATTGTGGTAGGTACCGGCCTGGCCGGCGCTTCAGCATCAGCGACTTTGGCCGAAATGGGCTATAACGTCAAGACATTTTGCATACAGGACAGCCCGCGCAGAGCCCATAGCATCGCCGCCCAGGGCGGCATCAACGCAGCCAAAAATTATGCCAACGACGGCGACAGCATCTGGCGACTGTTTGCCGACACGGTCAAGGGCGGAGATTACCGCGCCCGGGAAGCCAACGTCTACCGCCTGGCGCAGGTCAGCAACAACATCATCGACCAGTGCGTCGCCCAGGGTGTGCCTTTTGCCAGGGAATACGGTGGGCTACTGGCCAATCGATCATTCGGCGGGGCTCAGGTCTCACGGACGTTCTATGCCAGAGGCCAGACGGGGCAGCAGCTTTTGCTGGGGTCTTATGGGGCCCTGTCCCGGCAAATCGCCGCCGGACAGGTGCAAATGTTTCCACGCCATGAAATGCTGAACCTGGTAGTGGCCGGTGGCAGGGCCCGGGGTATCATCGCTCGCAATTTGGTTAACGGAGAGCTCGAAGCCCATGCGGGCGATGCCGTCCTTCTGGCGACCGGTGGTTATTCCAATGTATTTTACCTGTCCACAAATGCCATTTCCTGCAATGTCAGCGCTATCTGGCAGTCTTACAAAAAAGGGGCCTTTTTTGCCAATCCCTGCTTCACGCAAATCCACCCCACCAGTCTGCCGCACGTTAGCGGCCATCAAACCAAGCTGACCTTAATGAGTGAAAGCCTGCGTAACGATGGACGGGTGTGGGTTCCCAGGAATCCAGACGACAAACGCCCGGCTAACGACATCCCTGAAACCGAGCGTAGTTATTACCTGGAAGAAAAATACCCGAGTTTTGGCAACCTTGTGCCCCGGGACGTGGCCTCCCGCAATGCCAAACAGCAGTGCGATGCCGCTAAAGGTGTCGGGCCAACGGGACGCGCTGTTTATCTGGATTTTATGGAGGCCATTCAGCGCGACGGCAAAGAGGCGATTGCCCGCAGGTACGGCAATTTGTTTGACATGTACCGCAACATCATCGACGAAGATCCCTATGAAACACCGATGATGATTTATCCGGCCGCACATTTCACCATGGGCGGTCTATGGGTGGATTACAACCTGATGAGCAACATTCCCGGTCTTTTTGTTCTGGGTGAAGCCAATTTTTCAGACCACGGGGCCAATCGCCTGGGCGCCAACGCCCTCATGCAGGGCCTGGCGGACGGATACTTTATTGTTCCCTATACCCTGGCCGGTTTCCTGGGCGAAGCGGGGAATTCGGACATAGGCAAAGACCATTCCGCCTTTAGTGAATCGATTCAGACAGTTAAGACCCGGATCGGAAAACTTCTCTCCATCAACGGCAAACGCACGGTGGAAGATATTCACCGGGAGCTCGGCCGGGTCATGGAAGATGATGTCGGGCTGGTCCGCAATGAGGCCGGGCTGAAGGAAGCCATCGAAAAAATCCGTGCGGTTCGTGAAGAATTCTGGGAAAATGTCAAGGTGGCCGGTCCTGCTAACAGGTACCGGCTGAATCTCCAGAAGGCCGTTCGTCTGGCCGATTTTCTTGAACTAGGCGAACTGATGGCCGTCGATGCGCTGGATCGCAAAGAATCCTGCGGTGGTCACCTGCGCGAGGAATCGGAAAGTGAGGAGGGCGAAGCGATCCGCAATGATGAAAATTTCTGCAATGTTTCAGCCTGGGAGTACAAAGGCGAAGGTGCGGCACCCGAGCTTCACAGAGAACCGCTTGTTTTCGAATATGTCGAATTAAGCCAAAGGAGTTACAAATAATGGGCGCACACAAAACGATCAACATTACCCTTAAAGTCTGGCGGCAGCAAGGATCTGAGGACCGGGGGCGCTTTGAGAACATTCCGGTCCAGGATGTTGACACCCACAGTTCGTTTCTGGAAATGCTGGATTTTTTAAATGAAAAATTAATCCTCGAAGATAAAGAGCCGATCGAGTTCGACAACGACTGTCGTGAAGGGATTTGCGGCACCTGCGGCGTTGTGGTCAACGGCATCCCCCATGGTCATGGCAAGGGGATGACCGTCTGCCAGCTGCACATGCGTGAGTTCAGCGACGGAGATACCATAGTGGTGGAGCCCTTTCGTGCGCGGGCATTTAAAGTGATTCAGGACCTGATTGTGGATCGCAACCCTCTGGAAAAGATCATTCAGGCCGGCGGTTACATATCTGTGAATACCGGGGGAGCACCGGATGCCAATGCCCTGCCCATAGCCCAGGAAAAGGCTGAAGAAGCCATGGACGCTGCTGCCTGCATCGGATGCGGCGCCTGCGTGGCCTCCTGTCCAAATGCCTCGGCCATGCTGTTTGTCAGCGCCAAGGTGTCCCAGTTTGCTCTGCTGCCCCAGGGAAAGCCGGAAGCGAACCACCGCGTGCTCGCCATACTCAAAGAGATGGATAACTGCGGTTTCGGCAACTGCACCAATCATCGAATGTGTGAGAGCGCATGCCCCAAAGAAGTATCCATTACCCATATTGCCCGCTTTAATCGGGAGTTCTTAAAAGCAGCACTGTCGAATAAATCTTTGCCTTGAGGAATATCGCCCGGTGTTAAGGCGCAATGCACCGACTTGAAAATCCGTTATCTAACAGGGAAAGAAAATACTTGCTTCTAAAAGCAAAAGAAAATATTAGTTTTTACACTGAAATGTGGGGCGAAACGGCAGATTTTCTTCTGCTGATTAGAGGCAAGCGGACTCTTTCTGTTTCCAAATGACAGCACCTTAGTTCTTCTAAACCGAAAATTCCGGTCTCAATCTTAAGATAGTATCCTTCTTTATTTAAGGGTTGTCTGCCCCTGGCACTAGTGTCATTGCGCTATGTTACGGGTGTCCGTAAATTCTAAGCATCAATAATCAGGCACTCAGCTTCGGACTTGACGATCGATGAGCGGGGCTTATGTTACCTCTGTTATCGGAATAGATTCCAGATACTTGTCTTTTATATTTTTTTTGAATAATTCCCGCGCACAGCAAGATTCTTCTTAAAACGGCCTATCAGAAAGGCAGGCTTATGAAAGTTGGAATTGTGGGTTGCGTTTTGGTGATGTGCTGCCTGAGTTTTGGGGTTTTGGTGACGGAGGTTGCTCCGGCGGCAGGGACGGTCACGGCCGAGACCGAAGCTTTTCCCCGCAGCCTGGAGAGCTACAACGTTGCTGAAGTCGGCGGTATCTGGGCGATTTTGAAAAATCGCGTCCAACAGGAACCCTTCAATCTGGTCGCCACCCTGATTTTCTTTCTGGCCATCATCCACACGTTTATGACCGGCAGGTTCATGGCTATTGCCCACAGATGGGAACATGACCATCAAGAAAAAGTCAAAAGCGGCGAAGCAAACCGCGATTCGGTCCACCACGGAGCTGAATTGTTTCACTTTTTGGGTGAAGTCGAGGCGGTCTTCGGCATCTGGGCCATTGCGCTGGTGATTGCCATCATCGGGTTTTACGATTGGAAAACCATGGTGAATTACATCAGCTATCGGGTAAATTATACCGAGCCGCTGTTTGTCGTGGTGATCATGACGCTGGCAGCCACCCGCCCCATTTTGAGGCTGTCGGAAACCATCATCCGCAAGATTGCCGGCCTGCTCGGCGGTTCGTTGACCGCCCAGTGGCTGACCACCCTGACCATCGGTCCGCTTTTAGGATCGTTTATCACCGAACCGGCCGCCATGACCATATCCGCCCTGGTACTGGCCCGGATGCTATACGAGCTCGAACCCAGTCAGCGGTTCAAGTACGCCACTTTGGGCTTATTATTTGTCAACATCTCGGTCGGCGGCACGTTAACCCACTTTGCCGCACCGCCGGTATTGATGGTCGCCAGCCCCTGGAAATGGACCACGGTGCACATGCTGACGCATTTCGGCTGGAAAGCCGAGCTTGGGATTCTGCTTTCAAATGCACTGTATTTTCTGCTGTTCCGCAAGGAGTTGATCCGGTTGGAAGAAAAATCCATGCTGGCGCGCCTCAAAGATGAAATTCAGGAAAAATATTTAAAACGCACAGACATGGATGCCAGATTCCAGGAATTTGTCACGACCGTAGATGATGAACAGGGAACGATCGTTGCCGTCGATAAGCAAATACAACAGGTCGCGGATGAAGTCAGACAGCGGCTGGAAAAACGCTACATCCCGGAACTGGTTGACAAAGGGATCAATAAAGAATTAGTCCAACAGGCATTCTCGCAGCGATTCGAAGAAATAAAACTGCGCGCCATGCGTCGGGGGTTGCCCGCCCTGCTGCCGGATGAACAAAGGGGAATGTTCAATGACCCCGATTGGGACAAGCGCGACGATCCGGTACCGGTCTGGGTGACGATTGTACATGTCTCTTTTATGGCCTGGACCATTCTGAATGCCCACCATCCGCAACTTTTTATCCCCGGCATGTTGTTTTTTCTGGGGTTTGCCGAAGTCACCAAGCCCTTTCAGAATCGGGTGGACCTGAAACCTGCACTGCTGGTGGGATTTTTTCTGGGCGGGCTGGTGATACACGGTGGCGTGCAGGGCTGGTGGATTGCACCGATTCTGGGCAATTTATCCGAAATCCCCCTGATGCTGGGCGCCACCATACTGACCGCTTTCAACGACAATGCCGCGATTACCTTTCTAAGCACCCTGGTGCCGGATTTTAGCGAGAGCCTCAAATATGCGGTGGTGGCCGGAGCGGTTGCCGGCGGCGGGTTGACCATCATTGCC
>Ga0209536_100001419_pt1 | contig 39926 bp, 36 predicted proteins | sample DeeMarSeWOR28_12_FD_187461 | JGI IMG/M metagenome (GOLD analysis project Ga0209536, IMG submission 187461) | Marine sediment microbial communities from White Oak River estuary, North Carolina - WOR-2-8_12 (SPAdes) (version 2) | ecosystem: Environmental > Aquatic > Marine > Intertidal zone >... | reverse complement strand
CGCAACCCTGCAGACCCGGCTGCAGGCCCGTCACGGTATCCGCAACGATGCAGTGGCCTGGCGTCGCCTGCAGGGTTCTGTCGATTTCGCCAATTACCTGCAACTGGCGCAGCAAACTGCGCTGCGGCCCTGGGTCATGTCATTGCATCCGGCCCAGGACAGCGGCGAGATCGAGCAGACACTGCGCCGGCAGTTCCGTGACCATATCGAAGAGGTTGCCGGCTGGGCTCCCGCGCCCTGGCGTCCGGCCATCCGCTGGGTGCGGCGCCTGCCGGACCTGCCGGCACTGCGTCACCTGCTGGCCGGCAAGCCGGCCCCTTCCTGGCTGCGCGATGACCCGGAACTGCGTGCCTTTACCAGCGAGCATATTGCCATCAGGCTGGATGCCATGCGGCAGTCAGACTGCCGGGTGCTGACGCAGGCATGGCAGGCGGGCATCCCCCTGTGGGACGCCTGGCTTGAGCACTGGCAGGCACTGTGGCCGGATGCCGCGCGCGAGTTACATGGCATGGGTGAACTGCGCCGGCTGATGCGGCATGAAATGCATGCCCTGCAGCATGAGGCGCACGTTAAAGGGTATGAACATCTTGATGCCCTGCAGGCACACCTGGTCAGCGCCTTCCGGCGTTACAGTTTCCTGCCGGCAGCGGCCTTCCTGCACCTCGCCCTGACGTCGCTTGACCTTGCACGGCTGCGGGGCGACCTGCTGGTGCGCAAGCTGTTCCAGGTCAGCCCGGAGCAGCTGGCATGAGCCTGCGTCCGGCCAGAGCCCGCTGGTTTGAGCTGCTGACAGCGCGTGAGACGCTGACCATGTCGGTCGAGGCGCTGGCGCGTACCGGCAGCGTCGAACTGGAAACGCACAGTGAGACACATGCCCGGGTCAGTCTGCCCGACCTGCAGGAGCGCATGGCGGATTACAATCGCCTCGCCCGGCGTTACCACCCCTTCTGGCCGCGCTGTGAAGTGCGGCCTGCGAGGGTCCCCGGTATGCCATACCGAATGCTTGACCGGGCGCTGGCGCGGCTGGAGCGCTGGGCCGAGGCCGCAGAGCCGCTGGTGCAGCATCTCGAGGCGCTCCAGGCCGAGCAGTCGGAGCTGTTGCTGGTGGAAGACATGCTGGGGGTGGAGACGGAGGCAACACTGGATTATTCCCTGCTGTCGAGTGCAGGCCCGGCGCTCGCTGTGCGCCTGTTCGTGCTGCCGGTCGGCTACCGGCTGACATCGCTGCCGGCCAGTCTGCTGTACTGCAAGTGCAACTCGCCTAATCATGATTTCCTGCTGGCGCTTGGCCTGCCGGCAGACATCGAGGCGTTTCGCATCGAGGTCGCTGCACAAAAGGGCCGCGTGCTGGTCCTGCCGGAATGGGTGCAGGGCCCGCGGGATGTCGCCAGGGGACAGGTCCGCCTGCGCCAGGCGCGCATCGCTGAGGAGATCGACGCACTGGAGCGGCAGATCGAGGCGCTTGCCGAACCCTATCACCTGGCCGAGTCGCTGGCGGAAATCAGCCGGCTTGAGTGGTTCATGACCAACGTGACGGAATTGCCGGTATCGGAAAACTTTGCCTGGGTGACCGGCTGGACCAGCGACATGGACGGCCAGGCGATCCAGCGCGCCATTGACGACGCCGGTGTCAGTGCCATTGTGCGTTACCCGCCGGCGCCGCGCGATGTGCGGCCACCCATGGTGCTGCAGAACCCGTGGTGGGCGCAGCCGTTCGAGCTGTTTGCCGGCATGATCGGTACGCCTGCCGGTGACGAGGCCGATCCCAGCCTGCTGGTGGCCGTACTGGTGCCGCTGTTGTTCGGTTACATGTTTGGTGATGTCGGCCACGGTTTCGTGCTGTTGCTGATCGGGTTGCTGCTGCAGCGCCGCTGGCCGCTGTTGCGGATCCTGGTGGCAAACGGTTGCTCTTCGATGCTGTTCGGTGTCGTGTTCGGCAGTGTCTTCGGGCGCGAGGACATTCTCCCGGCACTGTGGGTGCATCCGCTGGAGCAGCCGCTGCCGGTCATGCTGGTGCCGCTGATCGGCGGCGTGGTGATCCTGCTGCTGGGCATGTTGCTGAATGCCATCGAGGCCTGGTGGCGCGGCGGTTTCCGGGAGTGGCTGCAGGTCGAGGCCGCGGTACTGTGCATGTACCTGTCGCTGCTGGCGGCGCTGTTCCGGCCCGGCAGCCTGGTGATCACGGCGTTGTGCCTGCTCTGGTACCTGGCGGGCAGCGTGCGGGGGCTGCAGTCGGGCCGTCTTGCACGACTTGGTGTTGCCCTGGGAACGCTGGTCGAGAACATCATGCAGCTGTTGATCAACACGATTTCGTTTGTCCGCGTCGGCGCCTTTGCGCTGGCCCATGGCGGGCTGTCGCTGGCATTTGTCATCATGGCAGGGGCAACGCAGAATGTCGTGGCCGGTTTCCTGATCATGTTGCTGGGCAACGTCATCGTGATCCTGCTGGAAGGCCTGGTGGTCACCATCCAGACCACCCGTCTGGTACTGTTCGAGTTTTTTATCCGTTTCCTGCGCGGCAGCGGGCGTATGTTCCGGCCGTTGCTGGCGCCGCGTGAAACCGTTGATCTGAAGGAGTAATCACATGCAAAAACGTCTGAAAGGCATTATTGCCCTGCTGGCAGGCGCCGGCGGTGCCGGTATCCTGGCCACCTTCCTGCTGATGTGGATGCCGGCGCTGGCCGCCGGGCCGGCAGGCGCTGCCGCCAGCGTCCTGCCGGAGGGCGCCATCCAGTGGGGATTCCTGGCCGCCGCCCTTGCCACCGGGCTGTCATCACTGGGTGCCGGTATCGCGGTCGCCAGTGTCGGCAGCGCCGCCATTGGTGCGATTGCCGAAAAGCCGGAGCTGCTCGGGCGAACGCTGATCATGGTCGGACTGGCCGAAGGTATCGCGATCTACGGTCTGATCATCTCGATCCTTATCTTTAACCGGATCATGTAGCGGGACATGCCCATGGAACTGCCTGTCTACATCGGTGACACCGTCAGCGCGACCGGTTACCGGCTGGCCGGCCTGCGGGTGCATGTGCCGCCAGAGGATGAGGCCCTGGACGTGCTCGAGGCGGCCTGCAGTGAGGCACCGCTGGTATTGCTGGGCTCGGACCTTGCCAGCCGGATCCCGTCGCAGCAGCTCGATGAACTGCTGTCACGCGTTGCCCCGGCGGTGGTCGTGGTGCCGGACATACGTGGCCAGGTGCCCCTGCCGGAAATGGCGCACCGGCTTCGCAAGCTACTGGGGGTCCTGGAATGAGCGAACCCGAGAGCATCCTCGGTGCGAAGGTCAGGAACCTGCTGCAGGTGGTCGAGCAGCACCGTGACCGGCAGTGTGCCAGGCTCACCGAGGCCGCGAACCGCAAGGCGCATGAGATCGTCACGACTGCCTGGCGTGAGGAACGCGAACGGCTGCACCGGGAGGTCACACGCGTGCGCGAGGAGGTCAGGCAGAAACTGGTGTCGGTCGAGGCTCAGCACCAGACACGCCGGCGCCAGCGACGCCAGGCGAAGGACCAGGCACTGCTGAGCCATGCCTGTGACGCCCTGCGCGATGAGCTGGTGCAGCGCTGGCAGGACGCATCCGGCCGGCAGCAGTGGTCCGCCAGCGTGGTCAGACAGGCGGCAGACGCACTGCTCGGCAAGACCTGGACGATTCAGCATCCCCGGGACTGGCCTGCCGGCGAGCGCGCGGCAGTTGCGCGCCAGGTCGAGGAATTGTGCGGCGAGTCGCCGCAGTTTGAACCAGACAGCCGTCTGGATGCGGGACTGCGCATCTGTTCGCCGGGTGCGTGTGTTGACGGCAGTCTCGATGGACTGCTGCACGACGGCACCGATATTGCGGCGCAGTTACTGGCAAAGTGTGAGCTGGAGCCGGGAGAGAAACCATGAACGCAGGTGTTAGCGGTGCCGCACCGGCTGCAGATGCCACCATAACCTGGATCAGCGGTCCGGTGCTGCGGGCCCACACCCACCGGTCATTCCGCATCAATGAGTCCGTGATGGTCGGCGGGCAGAACCTGCTGGGCGAGGTCATTCGCCTCGACGGCCAGGATGCCGTGATCCAGGTGTATGAGGACACGACCGGCCTGCGGCCAGGGGACGCGATAACCGCCACGGGCACGGCGCTGTCCGTGCCGCTGGGTCCCGGCCTGCTGGGCAATATCTTCGACGGCCTGCTGCGACCGCTCAACGCCCAGGGCGACTATATCGACCCGGGTATTGGCGAGGAATCCATCGGCCAGAGCTGGCCGTTCAGTCCGCGGGTTGCCGTCGGCAGCCGGCTGGGCCCGGGCGAGGTGATCGGCCTGGTCAAGCGCAGCGATGCCAGGCCGCAACACTGCCTCGTGCCGCCGGAAGTATCCGGCGAGGTGCTGGAGATTGCACCGGCGGGTAACTACACCGGTGACCAGGCCATATGTGTGCTGCAGGATGCCAGTGGCGCACGGCGGGAGATCAGTATGCTGCAGCACTGGCCGGTGCGCAGGCCGCGGCCGGTCGAGGCGCGCATCCCGGTGGAAGGACCGCTGTTCACCGGGCAGCGAGTGCTCGACTGCCTGTTCCCGCTGGCCTGCGGCGGACGTGCCGCCATGCCTGGCGGTTTCGGCACCGGCAAGACCGTACTGCAGGAAACACTGGCCAAGTGGTGCGATGCCGATGTCATTGTCTATGTCGGCTGCGGCGAGCGTGGCAACGAGATGGCCGGTGTGCTGCACGAGTTTCCCCAGCTCGAGGATCCGCGTACCGGCCGGCCGCTGATGGAACGCACCGTGATCATCGCCAACACCTCGAACATGCCGGTGGCAGCCCGCGAGGCCAGCATCTACACGGCGGTCACTGTCGGCGAGTATTTCCGCGACCAGGGACTGCGCGTGTCGCTGATGGCGGATTCCACCAGCCGCTGGGCCGAGGCGTTGCGCGAGGTGTCGGGGCGGCTGGGCGAACTGCCGGGCGAGGCCGGTTACCCGGCCTATCTCAGCAGCCGGCAGGCGGACTTCTACGAGCGCGCCGCGCATGTCCGGACCCTGGCTGGCGAGGTCGGTTCGCTGAGCATCATCGGCGCGGTCAGCCCGCCATCAGCGGATTTCTCCGAGCCAGTGACCACGCACACGAAACGCTACGTACGCAGCTTCTGGGCGCTGGATGCCTCGCGGGCCCAGGCGCGTTTCTACCCGGCCATCCATCCGCTGCAGTCCTATTCGCAGGACATCGATGTGCTGACACCATTCTGGACCGAGGTTGGCAACCCGCAGTGGCCGGAGCAGCGCCGCCATTTCCTCGGACTGCTCGAGGAGCAGGCCAAACTCGAGCGCATGGCACGCATTGTCGGCAAGGATGCACTGCCGCCGCGCCAGCAGCATGTGCTGCTGTGCGCAGAGCTGATCAACGAGGCCTTCCTGAGGCAGTCCGCCTTCTCGGCCAATGACCGTTACTGTTCAGCGGCCAAGCAGGCGGCCATGATGCAGCTGATTGAACGATTCATCGAACTGTCGGCCGATGCCGTCGAGGCAAAGGTCAGGGTCGAGGATATCGGCCGGTTGCCGGTGCTGCGCCAGCTGCGCCGCATGGGCGAGGAGATTCCCAACGACGAGCCGGAGCAGCTCGAGGTGCTGGAAAAGGCGCTCGAGACGGCCTTCATGCAGATGACTGCCAGGGGGGCCGGCGATGCGGGCTGATGTCTTTGCTGACGGTGTGTCAACACGCATCGAGGGTCCGCTGCTGTTTCTCAGGCGGACCGTGAACGTTGGACTGAACGAGGCCGTCGAGGTCATCGGCAGCGATGGCCTCGTGCGTCTCGGGCGCATTGCCGCACTGGACCAGGAAATGCTGACGGTAGAGGTGCTGGAATCCACGGCCGGCCTGGACCTGGGCAGCACGCGGGTACGGTTTCGCGGCGAGGCGCTGACCTTTTCGGTTGGTCCGGATCTGCTTGGCCGGATCTACGATGGCGTGGGCCGCGTGATCGATGGCGGCCCGCCCGTGCCGGCCCTTGCCCGTCGCCGCATCGACGGGCCTTCCATCAATCCGGCTGCACGTGCGGTGCCGACCGATTTTATCCAGACCGGCGTCTCCACCATCGACCTCATGAACAGCCTGGTGCGCGGTCAGAAACTGCCGATCTTCTCAGGGGCCGGTCTGCCGCATGACCTGCTGGCCATCCAGATTGCCCGGCAGGCGCGGCTGCGTGACCGGGAGGCCGGTGAGTTTGCGCTGGTCTTCGTAGCCATCGGCGTGCCCTACGACACGGCCGAGCACTTCCGCCGCGAGATGGAGAACAGCGGTGTGCTTGAGCACACGGTCCTGTTCCTGAACCTGGCATCCGACTCCAGCACCCAGCGACTGCTGGCGCCGCGCTATGCCCTGACGGCCGCCGAGTACCTGGCCTTCGACGAGGGCAAGCATGTGCTGGTGGTGATGACGGACATGACCAATTACTGCGAGGCCCTGCGCGAGGTCTCGGCGAGTCACGGTGAGGTGCCGAGCCGCAAGGGCTTCCCGGGCTACATGTATTCCGACCTGGCAACATTGTACGAGCGTGCCGGCAGCATCAAGAACCGGCCGGGGTCGCTGACACAGCTGCCGATCCTCACCATGCCCTCGGATGACATCACCCATCCGATTCCCGATCTCACCGGCTATATCACCGAAGGCCAGATCGTGCTGGACCGGGAACTGGACCGCACCGACGTCTATCCGCCGGTCAACGTCCTGCCGTCGCTTTCGCGACTCATGAAAGACGGTACCGGCGAGGGCTTCACTCACGCCGATCATCCCGATCTTGCCAACCAGCTCTATGCCGCCTATGCACGTGCCGTGCACATGCGCGTGCTGGCCAGTGTGGTGGGCCGCGAGGGGCTGGCAGAGACCGACCGGTTGTTCCTCGATTTTGGCAGCCGCTTTGAACGCGAGCTGGTCAACCAGACGGGTGCGCGCACGCTCGACGAGACGATGGCGCTGGGCTGGCAGCTCCTGCGCAGCCTGCCGACCACGGAATTGCATCGCCTCAACGACCGGCAGATCGCGGACTACATCGAGTCCGACGAGGGGGCCGCATGAGCGGCATGGAGCAGGCACCCACCCGGTCGGCCGTGCTGGAACTCAAGGGTGAACGTGCTGTCGTCGGCGAGGCCTATGACTTCCTCGACGAGAAGCGCCTGCTGCTGGCTGCCGAACTGCTGCGCCAGCTCGAGGAACACGACCGCCTGCAGCGCGAATTCGAGGCGCTGCGACAGCAGGCGGCGGCAGCGCTGGTGCGGGCTGTTGCCCGGCACGGGCTGCAGGGGCTGGAGGTGTACCCGGCCGATGCCATCGAGGCGGGGCGGTTCGACACCGTGACCAGCAATTTCATGGGTGTCATCCTTGCCAGCACCGGGCTGCAGTTGCCGGATGGCGGCAGCGAGGCGGCCCCCGCCAACCCCTCACCCGAGGTGCGCGCCTGCCAGGCGGTGTTTCACCAGCTGCTGCTGCGTGCCGCCGGACTGGCCGGCGTTTCCGGCAACCTGCATCGCCTGTTGACCGAGTACCGTCTGACCGAGCGTCGCGCCCGGGCACTGGAAAACGTCATCCTGCCGGAGATAGAACAGTCCCTGAAGGTGATGACGACGCATCTGGAGGAGCTGGAGTTCGAGGATACCGTGCGGGTGCGCCGGCAGGCCGGCATCTAGACCGGTTTCTCCCGCCTGGCCCTTGTGAGTATCGGCGCAGATCGGCCTGGCCCGCAGGGTGGGTCACCTCCGTGTGTTGGATGTGTCGCATCGCTGCTTCGCCCGGCCTGCTGGTCACGGGTCTGCAGTGGAGGAGGCAGGCGAAACTTCCGGATGCTTGACGAGGATCAAGTCATTCACGACGTGGCGGGTGAAAATGTTCATATCAGGGCAGATCCTGCTGCGGAGGGAGGGCTGGCTATGGAACCGATTATGGCAGTTGAGTTTACCGCACGTGCCGGTGACGAGACGTTCAAGGAAGAGAGTGTGCATCTGCACAGCATCGATGAATTCTTCGACTACGTGGCACCCGGTGGAGGCTGTGAACAGATCCCCTCGGAGGTCGCTGAGATCCGGATGGTGTTTCTCAGGCCGCCGCACCCGAATGCACAGAACCCGGCGGCCGACCTGGTGGCGACCCTGCAGCTTGGCATGGTGTATTTCACCGGCCCGCTGGCGGAGATCGGGCAGCTTGTCGAGCAGCTGCTCGACAAGACCGGCCGGGGAGAGCTTTCAAAGGCATTCATGACCGTCACGGGCATGACGGGCTGATCACGACAGGGGACTTCCCGCAGGGTTAGCGGCAGGATGAAGGCAACATCGTACTCTGCATGTTGGTGCTCATGCAGGTCCATACGATGCTGCCCCTGCTTGTGTCCGGCGACAGCTGGATCGAGTCGCCCGGCTTCAGTTCCGGCAGGCTGTAGGTGATCGTGATGGTGCCCGTCGTGGGCACCGTGCCGACGCCAACGGAGACGACGTAGTCGTTGGTGATGCTGTTGGCCGGTGCAAGGCCGGCGTCGCTGTTGTCCTCGGGCATCATGCCGTTGTTGGCGTAATACTCTGATACGGCCGATTTGGCGCTTGCCGCCAGCAATACCCCGCTGGAGACCTTGGAACGAACCAGGTAGTCCTTGTAGGAGACCATGGCCATGTTCAGCAGTATGCCGATGATCGCGATGATGATCATCAGCTCGATAAGCGTGAAGCCGCCCTGGTTCCTGGTCTGCATGGTCATGTTATTCAGTGAGTTATGGTCAAGCATCTCCCTACTAGCGGCAGTTGATGCCAGAACTTGAGCCGCCGCAGGCACCTCAGGGCATGCCGCTGCGCCGTTGCCGGTGAGGGGCGGTTACGGCCGTTTGCTGTTAACCGCCGCAAACGCGGCCCTGGCCTCGGCAACGAACTGCATCACCTTGCGCCGGTCCTTGCGACCCGAGGCATCCTCGACACCGGTGTGGGTATCGACACCGGACGGTCTGACCGCGAGTATCGCCTCCTGCACGTTGTCCGCGGTCAGGCCACCGGCGAGGATCACCGGTCGTGGCGACAACGCCACCAGTTCACGACTTACCCGCCAGTCGTGTGTCTTGCCGGTGGCGCCGCTGGCGCCGGTCACGGGGTCGAAGGTATCGGTGATGAAGGCATCGACAACCGGGCTGAGATCGCGGACCATCGCGGCAAGCCCGGCACGTCCCTGTTTACCCACGACGAGACTTTTGATGACCTGTAAATCCGGCCGCAGTGTCTTCAACCTGGTGAGCTGCTCGATGTGAATCTCGCCGTGCAGTTGCACGATACCCGTGCCCAGATAGTCCATGAACATGGCGATATCGTCCGCATCATCCTGGTAGGTAATGGCGACACCGTAATGCGGCGGCGGGATTGAACGTATGATACCGGCCGCTTCCGGCTCGCTCAGGTCTTCCCGGTTGACCGGCAGTCGCAGCGGGAATCCCAGGTAGCCGACGCCGCAGTCCATCAGCAGCTGTGCTTCCTCTCGGTCGATGACACCGGCAACCTGGATGAAATGACGGTATCGCGTGCCGGATTCCATGGCTCTGCCTGACCGGACCGGCGTCTATTCGATGGAAACGGTGGCGAGGCCGCGGGGCGTGCGTATCGTTACCGGGCCGGTTCCGACCGGCGTGCCGTGATTCGCACGCCGTCGGCAATGCGGTTGCCGGGATGCTCGATGACGCGCTCGCCGGCCTTCAGACCCTGCAGGATACCGGCCTCAAGCTGGCTGTGTTCCCCGACCTCGACGTGGCGCAGCTGCGCACGGCCGGCTTCCACGATATAGACTGCCCAGCGAGACCCGTCACGAAACAGTGCGGTCAGCGGCAGTTTCAGTGCGTCCGGTTGCTCGCTCAGCACGATGCGGGTTTCGAGCTGGTAACCGTGTCCGAGGCGCGCCCATGCCTCCGGCGGGCTGGTTATGTCGATGATGACGTTGACGCGCTGTTCCTCGATGCCAAGTGCGGACACCTTGGTAAAACCGAACGGTTCAACGCGCCGGACCTGGCCCTCGAGTGTCTGCTCGCCGCCCCACTGCCTGATAATGACTCGCTGGCCGGCGGTGGCCCTGACGGCATCCGTGGACAGCAGGTCGGTGACAATCTCGAGATCCTCGGGATTGCCAATCTCCACCAGCGGCTCCCCGGCGTTCACGACGCCCTCGCTTTCGTGAAGCACGCGCAGGATGCGACCGTTGACCGGTGCCCTTAGCGGGACGCATTCGCAGCGCTCATGCCGCTCATGCGGTGATACGGGCGATACCAGCTGTGCACGGGCGCGTTCCAGTTCGAAGCTGCTCATCTGCAGGGCGGCACGCGCGGTGGCCAGCTCCGCCTTGCGGGTCTTGTAGCCGCGCTCGGCCTCGTCGAGGGCGTGTTCAGAGATCAGCTTGTCGCGGACCAGCTGGCGGGCGCGCTGCAGTTCGGATTCGGCGAACTCCAGTTCAGCTCTGGCGCTGTCGAGCTGCGCAAGCGCCAGATCCCTGGCCGACTCGGCGGCATTGATGTCTGCCCTGGCCTGCGCCTCGCTGCGCGGATCGAGGAAGGACGGATCGATCGGCTCGATCTCGGCGACCACGGTCTCGCCGGCCACGACACTGTCGCCAACCTCGGCCTCGATGCGCAGCGCCCGGCCTGCCACCGGCGCCGACAGCACGTAGATGTCCCTGACCCGTGTTTCACCCTCTTCATCGATGGTGATGAGCAGCGGCCCGTGCCGTGCCTCGACCAGGTCGACGGGTACCGGCTGCGGCATAAAGGTGTACACCAGCGCGGCCAGCAGCAAAAGGCCGAGCGTCCCCCAGAGTGTCATCCGTCGTGTCGTGACATTCACTGTCTTTACTCCCGCGTTTTCAGCACCGCGATCAGGTCCAGCCGGTCGAGGCGCCGCCACACCAGAGCGGCGGAGGCGGCGGTGGCCAGCAGCGCGACCAGCACCGCCGTGCCATAGGTCGACAGCTCGACAACCAGCGGTACCCGGTAGAGCTCGGTCTCGAAGGCAGAGGTCATCAACCAGGCGAGCCCCTGTCCGGCGAGACAGCCCAGCGGCAGGCCAACGAAGATCAGCAATGCCACCTCGCCCAGCAGGATATACGAGATTTCGGTCCGGCTGAAACCGAGTACGCGCAGCGTGGCCAGTTCCCGGCCGCGCTCCGACAGGGCGATGCGCGTGCTGTTGTAGACCACACCGAAGCCGAGCGCACAGGCGAACATGGCAAAGAAGGAAATGTAGATCAGCAGCGTTTCCGCCAGGGTCTCGTGGAAGGTGCTGACCGCCGCTTCGCGCAACATGACGGCCGAGATCTCCGGCAACGCCTTGAGTCGGGCGTAAAGCGCCGGCCGGGCCATCTCGTCCACCAGCAGGTTGGCGTATTCAAGCGACGGGCGTTCCTTCAGCAGCCGGTTCAGTGTGTCGATATCGATAAAGGCGGGCACACCGATATAGGTCTCGAACACGCCGGTCACCGGGACCTGCAGTTGTGGCCGGCGTCCCTCAAGCACGTCGACCTGCAGGGTGTCACCGGCGCTGAGGCCGAGCTTTTCCGCCAGCTTTGTGCCCAGCACCACGCCGCCGGGTGGCAGCGGCACCACATGGCCGCTGGCATCATAGACCCGCTGCAACTGCGCGTCAGGCGGTACCCCGGTCAGGGCGCCGCGATGGCTGCGGTTGCCGTGGCGCAGGTAGGCGCTGACAATGCGCATGGGTTCGACCGCCAGCACGCCCGGCAGGTGGGCGAATTCATAGGCCGCGGTGGACGACTGCGGCTCAACCAGCCCGACCATCATGTCCTGGCGCTGGGTGTCGTAGAAGTAGACCTGCACGATGTGATTGATGGAGTCGATCCACTGCAGCGCCATGACCAGCACCCCCACCGACAGGCCGATACCGGCACTGGTGAGCAGGGCGCGCCCCGGCCAGCGCACGATCTGCCGCAGGATGATGCGGGTTGGCTGGTCGAGCCATGCCGCGATGCGTGACGTGGACAGGCGCGTACGTCGATACAGGGGCGGGGACGGTGGTCGCATGGCCTCCGCCGGCGGCAGGGAGGCAGCCCGACGCATGGAGCCGAGCGTGCCGGCCAGCGCTGCGCCGAGGCTGACCACGGCCCCGGCAGCGAAGCTGGAGGGCTTCGGCGCGAATATCAGCAGCGGAAAACGGTAGAACTCGGCATACAGTTCGGTGCTGACCTTGCCGAACCAGGCGCCAATCAACCAGCCGAGGACGATGCCGACCCCGGTGATGGCGATTACCATCCTGGCATAGTGCCAGCCGATCTCCGTGCTGCGGTAACCGAAGGCCTTCATCAGGCCGATCTCGCTGCGTTCCGTCGCGATGATGCGTGCCAGCACCATGTTGGTAAGGAAGGCGGCGACTACCAGGAAGATGGTCGGCAGGATGCGCGCCATGGTGCCGAGCTGGTCGATCTCGTTCATCAGGAACCAGTTCGACAGCTGGTCGGCGCGGGCAATGGCACCGCTGCCGCCATAGCGGGCCAGTAGCTGGTCCAGCGGCTGGATGACGGACGCCGGCTGCGTGCCGTGCAGCAGTGACAGTGCAATGTCGTTGAATGCCCCGTCCAGATCGTAGGCGGCAGCCAGCGCCTTGCGTCCCATCCACAGCACCCCGAAGCGCTGGTTGTCGGGCATCAGCGCACCGGGTCCGATGGCATAGACATATTCCGGTGACAGGGCAATACCGACGACGTGCAGCGCGCGGCGCTTGCCGTTGATGATGGCATGCAGCCGGCTGCCGGGTGTCAGACCGTGTGCCTCGGCAAACGGTTCACTGAGTACCACCTCGTCCGGGCGGTCCGGTTGCACGCGGCGCCCGGCCAGCAGGGCGAGGCGGTTGAGCACGGACTCGCCATGTTCCGGGATCGACACCAGCTGTCCGATCACAGGTTCCTCGAAGCCTGCCATGTCCAGCGTCGCCAGCTTGCTGATGCGCGTTTCGGCGTGCTGCACGCCGGGGATATCGGCAATTCGCGCCGCGAGCTGTTCCGGGGCGCGCGTGACGCTGGCGAAGATGTCGGCAAACCGGTAACGCTCGTAGTAGGTAAAGGCGGTCTCCTGCAGCGAACTCAGGGTTGCCAGTGACATGACCAGTACGGCGACGCCGCTGGCGACGACCATGGCGATGGCCAGTACCTGGCCGCGCAGTCGCCACAGGTCGCGCAGCAGCTTTCGGTTGAGTGCGCTCACGGGCGACTACCAGGCGAGCTGCTGCACGGCTGCGCGCGCGGCATTGTGTTCCACCGAGGCAATCCGGCCGTCCGCGATGTGCACCACGCGGTCTGCCATGCCGCCGATGACGGTGTTGTGGGTGATGACGGCCGTGGCCGTGCCGATCTCGCGGTTGACGGTTTCGATGGCCTCGAGAACGATGATCCCGGTCTGGCTGTCGAGTGCGCCGGTCGGCTCGTCGCACAGCAGGATATCAGGTCGCTTGGCGATGGCCCGGGCGATGGCAACGCGCTGCTGTTCGCCGCCCGACAACTGGGCCGGGAAATGATCCAGTCGCTCACCCAGGCCGACCAGCTCGAGCGCCTCGGCAGGCCGCATCGATGCCGGTGCGATCTCCGTCACCAGTGCGACATTCTCCTCCGCGGTCAGGCTGGGAATGAGGTTGTAGAACTGAAAGACAAAACCGACATGGGCACGACGGAAACGGGTCAGTTCGCCTTCAGATGCAGCCGTGATTTCGCTGTTGTCGAAGAACACCTGACCGGCGCTCGGCACATCCAGGCCGCCGAGGATATTCAGCAGGGTCGACTTGCCGCTGCCGGATGGGCCCAGCAGCACGATAAGCTCGCCCTGGTAGAGATCAAGGTCGACGCCGCGCAGGGCGTGCACATCGACCTCACCGGTATGGTAGGTCTTGGTCAGGCCGCGTCCGCTCAGGGTGGCGGTCGCGCCCGGATTCCGGTCGTGATCGGGGGACATGTCGCTATTCTCGCAGGAGGGACATGCGGATGGGAAATCCGCGAGGCGAGTACGGCGTAGCCGGGGTGGTGCGGCTGTGCGTCTTTGAGAAAAACGCGTGTTAGCTGCCGCATAATGCCGTTTGCTTCGCTACGCAGACCGATGCACTACGAAGCTCGGCAGATCTGTCTTTTCGCATCAGCCAGATGACTGTATTCCGGGATCAGGTGCTTCAGGTGGTACAGCTCGAGTGCGGTCTCGACCTCCCTGGTGACCGCGACAAGAGAAAAGCCCAGTCCGCGATACCGGGCAGCGGCAACCGCTTGCACCAGGACTGCCACCCCGGCACAGTCCATGTCAGTCACCCCGGACATGGACAGGATTATGTGACGTCCCCTGTAAATACACTCGTGCAGTTCGGAACCCAGGGTCAGTGCGGTTTCGCAGTTGACCGTGCCGGCAACGCTGACAATGCAGGTCTTGTTATCCTGTTCCCTCGTCATGCACCGGATGGCGCCAGACTCACTCATGACCGCCCCCGGCTGGACTGAGTAAATTACCGACAGCCAGTGTTCCAGAACATGTAATGCCTGTGCCAGGCCCGGGAAATGCCCGATTTTCATGCTGTCGGGTTCAGCATCGTGTCGTTGTGCCATTGGGTTCCCCCCTGCCAGAGCCAATGGATACTGCCCAGCCTTTCTCGCAACTGGCGTGCCGTGCGCGTCTGGAAACCATCAGGCTCCGCCGTCCGATGCGGGCCTCCGCATCGTGGTGCCGGAGAGCCGCGCGACAGTCGACGATCTAGAGTGTAGCCCATGGAACCTGATCATGAGACTGTCGGAACATTACTGATTGGTAATGCGTGGGGGCAATCCATGCCATATTATTTGCAAGCCACTGAAGTGGCTGCGTTTCAGTGGGCCGTTGCGGCCAGGAGGAGTGGAGTTACAAGCGGCGAAATTCTGGCGGCGCCCCACAATGCGGTCGCGTTCATGTTGGCTTGCCAGGCAATTGACGGGAACAGTCGGATTGTGCCGGCGCGCAGGGCTGGGAAGGATTGGCGTGCAGGTGGGCTGGATGTAACCCAAAAGCCGCAATTTCCGGCGGGTGCAGCCCATTATAAACTTAAGGTGCAACAGCCGGGAGTGATTGTTTCCTCAAGCCATTAATAAATGGCGCGCCCGACAGGATTCGAACCTGTGACCCCTGCCTTCGGAGGGCAGTACTCTATCCAGCTGAGCTACGGGCGCAAGTTATTGATTGCATTGATGACGTACTGTGCAGGTCTGCCCCTGCGGGTTACGTCAAGTCATGCCAAGGCCGCAAAGGATACCGCCTCGTCTGCGACGGGTCTATGGCCGATGTGCCTGATTTCAGGGAATTTCCCGTCAATTCCACGGCTTTCCTGATTCCAGTATAATCCGGCCGCATTCATTTTCAGTCCACCGGACTCCCGGCCGGCGGTTTCAGTACGGTTTCCAATACCATTCAGGAGAAGACAGTGAGTAATAACGACAAGCAATTCGCGACCGTATTCGTTGCGGTACTCGGCGCCCTTGCGGTGCTGGCAATCATCCTTTACTTCCTGGCCGGCATGCTGGGAAGCCAGATCTCCGAGGGCAGATCCGAAGAGGTCATCCTCAAGAACATCAAGCCTGTTGGACAGGTCAATATCGCCGGTGAATCGGGCGCTGCAGAGGCCGCGCCGGCCATGACCGCAGACGCGGGTGCAGCGCCTGCCGCTGAACCGATGTCGGCTGAACAGATCTACCAGGCCAATTGCCTTGCCTGCCACAGCACAGGCGCGGCCGGCGCACCCAAGACGGGTGATACCGCCGCCTGGGCACCACGCATTGACAAGGGTATCGATACGCTGGTCAGCAATGCCATCAGCGGTATGAATGCCATGCCGCCGAAGGGTCTGTGCATGGCCTGCTCGGACGACGATCTGCGGGTTGTTGTCGAGTACATCGTGGGACAAAGCCAGTAGCGGCGTTACCGACGAGATTCACCCGATATGGGAAAGGGGCTGCATTTGCAGCCCCTTTTTTGTGCCCGGCGATATGGATCATGTGCATGCCGGGCACAAGGCGCAGCGTGCTCAGGACACCCGGTCGACGTAATCCAGCAGGCTGCCAGCGGTTGCCTCCGCCTCAAGCATCTGCGCGACGGCACCAGGCTCGAGCGGCCTGCTGAACAGGTAGCCCTGGAAATGGTCGCACAGCAGCTTGCGCAAAAAGGCCAGTTGGGCCTCGGTTTCAACACCCTCCGCGATAACCTCGAGTCCGGAGGCATGCGCCATGGCGATAATGCCGCGTACGATGGTGGCGATATCCGCGTCCGAGGTAATGTCCCGGACAAACGAGCGGTCGATCTTGATGGCGCTGATGGGGAAACGATTCAGGTAGTTGAGCGATGAGTAACCGGTGCCGAAGTCATCCACTGAAATGCGGATGCCGGCATCATGCAGGCTGCGTATCATGCCGGGCGCGTTATCGATGTTATCCATTACAGCACATTCGGTTACCTCGATTTCCAGCCTGTCAGGCGCAATGCGGCACTCGCGGGCCACGTTCATCAACTGTCTGACCAGGCGTGGTTGTTTGAAACAGGTTTCAGACAGATTGACGGCAACTGACAGGTCCTCATGTCCGCAGGCATGCCATGCCTGCAGCTGATGGCAGGCGCTGTGTAACACCCAGTCATCGATGTCCGGCATCAGGCCGGACTGCTCGGCGACCGGCAGGAAGCTGTCAGGCGACAACAGTCCTGAGGCGGGATGTTCCCAGCGCAACAGTGCCTCCAAGGCGGCAATTCGTCCGGTTTTCAGATCGACCTTGGGCTGGTAGTGCAGTACGAGCTGATCTTCTTTCAGGGCGACGGCAAGTTCCCGGGCCAGTGCCACGCTTTGCGTGGCTGGTGCCGGCTGCCCGGTGTATACCGGCTCCAGGCCCCTGGCATGGTGTACCGTTGCATGGATCTGCTGTAGCAGCGTGCTGGCATCTGTTCCCAGGCGTTCGTGCAGTGCATCTATGATGTGCGTGATGACAGGATCGGCGGCATCGTGCGCCTGTGGCTGCCAGTGCTCCAGGAACATGGCGGCCATTTCCAGCATGGTGGCCAGATAGTGTTTGCCAGACTCGCTTTCACGCTGAACCAGCATCGCCAGCCAGGTGCAGCCGGAACGCAGCTGCTCGAGTGTGGATTGCCGATGCGACTCGCCGTGCTTTCGGCTGGCCATGGCGACCACGCCGGTCATGCGGCTGCCGGCCATGACGGGGCAGGCAACCACCTCGCCGGACTGTTCCGTGAACGGCGTACTGGCGTCACGCCGGCAAACGATCTCCTGCTGCCCGCTCACGACGTCCCTTGCCGTGGCCAGCAATGCAGGTGGGGTATTGCCACCAGCCGGCCAGCCGGCAACCGGCGAGAAATCGCGGTTATCCCGACCCTGCATCAGCACGATGGCGTGTGTGACGCCGTCTATCATGCTGCATTGCTGGTCGAGCCATGATTGTGTCAGGCGCTTCAATGGATATGTCCCCCGGGACAGGATGTTGTTGTCTGAAGGTGGCGGCGGCCGTCCCCTGGTCCTGGCGCGCGCCTCGCGTACCTCAAAACATATCGGCAACGAGGCGCTATTCCGTAGGTAGGAACTGAGGTCTGCATCGCAAATTCGCGCCATTCACAGCCGGCAACCAGGCGGGTCACAGTGATGTGTTCGCTCATGCGATTCAGGCCACTGATGCAACGCTGGCGCACGGCAGCTGTCTCAAGGTATGCGGCATATCCGCGATAACCTCCTTGTACGGGCAGGCCTGCGGCAGATTAATTTCGCTATGAACAGGTGAGATCAGCTAGAATCGACGACCAATGAGCGGGCAACTGTTCAAGACATTGCGGCGATCATCCTTGCTGGACGGCGGCAATGTTGTCTATCTGGAGTCCCTCTACGAAAACTGGCTGGATGACCCTGATTCGGTCGCGCCGCAATGGCGCGAGTACTTCGATGCCCTGCCAGTGGTCAATGGTCATGTCAGCAGGGATCTGTCGCACGCCGGAATCCAGGCCGAGTACAGCCGACTGACCGGGCGGCTACGCGGTCACCGCATTGCGCGCATGACCGGTGCTCGCCTTGCACATGAAAGCAAGCAGGTGCGTGTGCTGCAGTTGATCAATGCCTACCGGTTCCTCGGACACCGGCACGCGCGCACCGATCCGCTGCAGCGTTTCGATGCCAGAACGATTCCCGAACTCTCGCTGGACTTTCACGAGCTGTCCGAAGGCGACCTCGATACGGTGTTCAATACCGGGTCACTGGTGGGCCCGCAAGAGGCCACGTTGCAGGAAATCCTCTTCGCACTCAACCGTACCTACTGCGAGACCGTCGGTGCCGAGTACATGCACATTACGGACACCACGAAGAAGCGCTGGCTGCAGCAGCGCCTGGAGAGTGTCCAGTCGCACCCGGGGCTGACGAATGAAATGCGGCACTGGCTGCTGGCGCGGCTGACGGCTGCCGAGGGTATCGAGCGCTACCTGCATTCCAGGTACGTTGGCCAGAAGCGTTTTTCGCTGGAAGGCGGTGAGAGCCTGATACCGCTTGTGGGAGAGCTGATCAACCGCGGCGGTGCGCAGGGCATCAGGGAAGTCGTTATCGGCATGTCACACCGCGGCCGTCTCAACATGCTGGTGAACATACTCGGCAAGTCGCCTGCGGAGCTGTTTTCGGAGTTCGAGGGGCGACATGACATGAAACTGGTCTCCGGCGACGTGAAATATCACCAGGGTTTCTCCTCTGACATACAGACGCCGGGTGGCAAGGTGCACCTGGCACTGGCCTTCAATCCCTCTCACCTGGAGATCGTTGCGCCGGTCGTGCAGGGGTCGATACGTGCACGGCAGCAGCGCTACAAAGACCGCAACTGGCGTAATGCACTGCCGGTTGTCATTCATGGCGATTCCGCTTTTGCCGGCCAGGGCGTCGTCATGGAGACCTTTAACATGTCCGACCTGCGCGGTTTCAGCACGCAGGGCACGGTGCATATCATCGTCAATAACCAGATCGGTTTTACCACCAGCCAGATCAAGGACGCCCGTTCCACGATGTACTGCACCGACGTCGCGAAGATGGTCAATGCGCCGATTTTCCACGTCAACGGCGATGACCCCGAGGCGGTGCTGTTTATCACCCAGGTGGCGCTGGATTACCGCATGCAGTTCAGCAAGGATGTCGTGATCGACCTGGTGTGCTACCGGCGTCACGGTCACAATGAGGCTGACGAGCCGGCGGCGACGCAGCCGTTGATGTACTCCGAGATCAAGTCCTTGCCAACCACCCGGGAGCACTATGCCGAAACGCTGGTTGACCTGAATGTCATCAGCCCGGAAAGGCCTGATGAGCTGGTCAGGCAATACCGCGACAGGCTGGATGCCGGCGACAGTGTCACCTCCGGGGTGACCGCAAACAATAATCACGACGGCGATGGGCCGGACGCGGACTGGACGCCGTATTTCGGTACTGCCTGGGACGAGCCCTGTGCTACCGGTGTTCACACGGAGACCCTGCGCCAGCTCACCGCCCGCCTGCAACGCCTGCCAGAGGGTTTCGAGCTGCATCCGCGTGTGGCCAGGATCGTCGACGACCGGCGCAAGATGGCGGCCGGCGCGATAGCGCTGGACTGGGGCTTTGCCGAGTCACTGGCGTTTGCCACCCTGCTGGATGATGGTTACCCGATCCGCCTCTCCGGCCAGGACAGCGAGCGCGGAACCTTCTTTCACCGGCATGCGGTCCTGCATAACCAGATCGACGGCAGTGGCTACACACCGCTGAGCAACCTGGCGGACAGCCAGCCGAATTTCCTGGTCATTGATTCCCTGCTGTCGGAAGAGGCGGTGCTCGCCTTCGAGTATGGTTACGCCACTGCCGATCCGGAAACCCTGGTGATCTGGGAGGCGCAGTATGGTGATTTCGCCAACGTCGCGCAGGTGGTAATTGACCAGTTCATCACCTCGGGTGAGGCCAAGTGGGGCCGCATGTGCGGGCTGACCATGTTCCTGCCGCACGGTTACGAGGGTCAGGGGCCCGAGCATTCCTCGGCGAGGCTGGAACGCTTCCTGCAGCTGTGCTCCGGGCATAACATCCAGGTGTGCAGTCCGACGACGCCCGCACAGATGTTCCACATGCTGCGCCGCCAGATGATCCGGCCGTTTCGCCGGCCGTTGATCGTCATGACACCGAAAAGCCTGCTGCGCCACAAGCTGGCCACCTCGAGTCTCGATGAATTGTCCGGCGGCGGTTTCCGGCCGGTAATCGGTGACACCGATGCCGCGGATACCGGTGTCATCACGCGGCTGGTGCTGTGCAGCGGCAAGGTCTACTACGATCTGCTGGAGAAGCGCCGCGAGGCGGGGCTGGAGCATGTCGGCATCGTCCGGCTGGAACAGCTGTATCCGTTCCCGTGGCGTCTGCTGCGCGCCGAACTGGCGCGTTACCCGGGTGTTCGCGAGTATGTCTGGTGCCAGGAAGAGCCAAGGAACCAGGGGGCGTGGTACAGCACGCGCCACAAGCTGGAAGAGGTCGTTGGCGCGGAATCCAGGGTTCTCTATACTGGCCGCGATGCATCATCAGCTCCTGCCGTCGGCTATCCCGTCCTGCATGTCCGCCAGCAGCAGGTGCTGGTCGCCGCGGCGCTGGGTCTGGATGACGCCGGGCTGCTGGTAAACGGTCTCAGCTGACAGGGACAACACGATGACCATAGAAGTCAAGGTACCTGAACTTCCGGAGTCAGTCAGTGACGGGGTGATCGTGGCCTGGCACAAGCAGCCGGGCGATGCCATCGTGCGTGACGAGGCGCTGGTTGATATCGAGACAGACAAGGTGATTCTTGAGGTGCCGGCCCCGAATGATGGCGTGCTGGACAGCATACTCATCAACAGCGGTGACACCGTCATCGCGGACCAGGTGATCGGTGTCATCAATGACGGCGCCATGGCGACTGCCATGCAGGCAGTTTCAGCGGCCGTCGCCGGGGAAACCCCCGGGGACAGCCTGGCCGGCATCGGGCCGGCAGCTCGCAAACTGCTGGCCGATTACGAACTCGATCCGGAAAGAATCAAGGGCACGGGCAGGGACGGCCGTATTACCAAGGCCGACGTGCTGACCTTCCTGCGCAGCCGGCCCGCGGAGCCGGAGGCTGTCGCTGCCAGACCGGCCGAGACACCCCGTATCACGCCTGGCCTGCCGGATGTCGACGAGGACCGGCCGCAGAAGCGCGTGCCCATGTCGCGGCTGCGAGCCCGTGTCGCCGAGCGCATGCTGCACGCCACGCAGTCCACCGCGATGCTGACCACCTTCAACGAGGTCAACATGCAGCCGGTGATGGACCTGCGTTCGAAACACAAAGAGGCCTTCGAGCAGCGGCACGGCGTTCGGCTGGGATTCATGTCCTTCTTCGTGCGCGCTGCCGCCGAGGCGCTTAAGCGTCATCCGGACATCAATGCATCCATCGACGGCGACGAGATCGTGTACCACGGCTTCTGCGATATCGGTGTCGCCATCGGCACCGAGCGTGGCCTCGTGGTACCAGTACTGCGCAATGCCGAATACATGAGCCTGGCGGAGATCGAGACCTATATTCTCGAGTTTGCCAACAAGGCGCGTGACGGCAGGCTGGAGATGGAGGACATTACCGGCGGCACCTTTACCATTTCCAATGGCGGTGTGTTCGGTTCCATGCTGTCGACACCGATCCTCAACCCGCCGCAGAGCGCGATACTCGGCATGCACAGGATCCAGGATCGCCCGGTGGCGGAGAACGGCCAGGTCGTGATCCGTCCGATCATGTACGTGGCGCTGACCTATGATCACCGCATCGTTGACGGCAAGAGCGCGGTGACGTTCCTCAGGACCATCAAGGAACTGCTGGAGGAACCGGCCAGCATGCTGCTGGAGATCTGAAGCCCGGTATTCATTGCAGGGAACACAAATTGTTTCAGCGCCAGGGCGCAGGGGACGCAAAGCAATCAATCAATGATGCAAAAACCCGTTGCAATCCCGGCGAGCCGGCAGCAGGCCCTGAGCGAGCAGGCGGAGACCCGTTAACATGGCATCTCAATCTGAAATGAATTCCTGCCCATGCGGGAACGACGAGAAATATTTTTTACAGTAGTTTTGTCTTTACGTCCCTTGCGCCTTTGCGGTGAGATTGCATTTTGAATACACACAGAACCGGGAAAAACCATGGACAGCTATGACGTAATTGTTATCGGCGCCGGGCCAGCTGGCTATATAGCCGCCATTCGCTGCACACAGCTGGGCCTGAAGACCGCCTGTGTCGACGACCGGGTCGGGAAGCAGGGCGAGCCGGTGCTTGGCGGGACCTGCCTGAACGCCGGCTGCATCCCCTCCAAGGCGCTGCTGGAGAGTTCGGCGCTGTACGAGAAGATCCGTGACAGCGCCGGCATGCACGGCATTGTCACCGGGGCAGTGGCGCATGACGTTGCCGCGATGATCGCCAACAAGGACAGGGTGGTTCAGGACCTGACGGGCGGTATCGAGACCCTGTTCAGATCTAACGGCGTGAAGTGGCTGCGCGGCAGCGGCCAGCTGCTGCCCGAAAGGCAGGTGCGTGTTATGTCGCACGACGGCAGTGCGCAGACACTGGCTACAGCAAACGTAATACTGGCGACCGGCTCTGCGCCGATGACCATCGATGCCGCCCCCCTGCATGGCGAACGCATCGTGGATTCCTCCGGCGCGCTTGACTGGACTGAAACACCGCAGCGGCTCGGCATTATCGGGGCCGGTGTCATCGGCCTCGAGCTGGGCAGTGTCTGGCGCCGGCTGGGCTCCGCGGTAACACTGCTCGAGGCGCAGGACGTTTTCCTGTCACTGGCGGACCGGCAGATCGCACGCGCCGCGCTGGCGCTGTTCCGCAAGCAGGGGCTTGATATCCGCATGGGCGCGCTGGTCAAGCGCACCGCGACCGACAACGGTGTTGTCAGCGTGGAGTACGAGGAGGGTGACGCTACGCAGACAGTGGATTTTGACCGTCTGATCGTTGCGGTCGGCCGGCGTCCCTACACCGAGGGGCTGGCGGCCGCGGAAACCGGTCTCCTGATGGATGAGGGCGGCTACGTCCACGTCGACGATGACTGCTGCACCAACCTGCCGGGTGTCTATGCCATTGGCGACGTGGTGCGCGGACCGATGCTGGCACACAAGGGTTCGGAAGAGGGTGTTGCAGTGGCCGAACGCATTGCCGGCCAGCAGTCAGCGGTGAATTACGACACCATTGCCTCGGTTATCTATACCCGGCCGGAGATCGCCTGGGTTGGCAAGACCGAGGAGGCGCTTAAAACCACCGGCAATCCCTATCGCAGTGGTGTATTTCCGTTTGCCGCCAGTGGCCGGGCGCGTGCCATGCAGGAAACCGACGGCATGGTCAAGGTGCTGAGCGACGAGGATAGCGACCGGGTGCTGGGTGTGCACATCATCGGAACATCGGCATCCGAGCTGGTCGCTACGGCAGTGATGGCCATGGAATTCTCCGGCAGCAGCGAGGATATTGCCCGTACTGTGTTCGCGCATCCGACCCTGTCGGAGAGCATTCACGAGGCGGCACTGGCCGTGGATGAACGCGCACTGCACATTGCCCGCAAGCGGCGCAGCTGAGTCTTCGTTTCCCGGGTCAGGCGGAGCGCCGGGCGGGGTCGGACATGAATCGGGCGAATCTGTCCGCCGGCAACGGGCGTGAGATGTAGTAGCCCTGTACGATGTCGCAGTGCATTGTTCTCAGCAGCTGCAGGTGCGATTCCTTTTCGACCCCTTCGGCGATAACCGACAGGCCGAGACTGTGTGCCATTGCAATGATGGCAGAGACGATGGCCGCGCCGCGCTTGTCCTCTTCCATGTTCAGAATGAAGCTGCGGTCGATCTTGAGCTTGTCGATCGGCAGATTCATCACGTAGCTCAGCGAGGAGTACCCGGTGCCGAAGTCATCCAGTGACAGCCTGACGCCCATGTCCCTGAATGCAGCCATTGTTTTTATCGCCAGGTCGGGGTCATGCAAAATACCGGTTTCGGTCAGTTCCAGCTCTATGGATGCCGGATCCAGCCCGGTGTGTTTCAGCGTGCGGCTGACCAGGCTCTCGAGCTCCCGGCCGTTGAAATGGACAGCGGAGACGTTGATGGACATCGTGATGGGGTTGGGACACGTGGCCTGCCACTTGCTGGCCTGTCGGCACGCCTGCACTATGACCCACTCGCTGATCGGCACGATCAGGCCGTATTCTTCTGCGATGGGAACAAATACCTCGGGCGATATGGCACCCAGTTCCGGATCCCGCCAGCGTAGCAGGGATTCGGCGCCGCATATATTGCCTGTGGCAAGGTCTACCTGTGGCTGGTAGTACAGTTCGAGTTCGCCTTTTTCAACGGCGCGCCGCAGCCGGCTCTCGATTTCGAGCTTGTGCACGGCCGCTTCATTGAGTTTCCTGGAGTAGTACTGGTAGTTGTTACGGCCCAGCTTCTTGGCGCTGTACATGGCAATATCGGCGTTCTTCATCAGGTCGCTGGCGTTATCGCCGTCGCCGGGGAACAGGGCGATGCCGATACTGCTCGTGACGAGCATCTCCTGCTGCTCGATAACGAACTTCTCCGCCAGAGACTCCAGGATACGCCTGGCGACCTTCTCGGCATCCGACGGGCCGTTGACCCGTGGCAGCAGGATAATGAATTCATCGCCCGCCAGGCGGGCCACGACATTGGTTGCATCATGCAGGCTTGCGTGCGAGACGATGTCGCTCTCGCGCAGGCAGCCGGAGAGCCGGTCGGCAAATGCCGCGAGCAGCTTGTCACCGGCCTGATGGCCAAGGGTGTCGTTGATGCGTTTGAAGTTGTCCAGGTCGAGGAACAGGATGGCCAGTTCATCCATGTTGCGGCGCGCCTCTGCCGTTGCGCGGTTAAGATAGTCCCTGAACATCATGCGATTGGGCAGTCCCGTCAGGCTGTCATGGTAGGCCACGTAGCGCACCTTTTCATGGTAATCACTGAGGTTCTCTCCCATTTCCCTGAAGGATCTCGCCAGGTCGCCGATTTCATCGCCGGATGTAACATCGATCGGCACACTCACCTGGCCGCGGCCTATCTCCCTGGCAGCGAGACTGAGTTTCTGTACGGGTTTGATCAGCAGGGACTTGAGGACGCTGTACAGCAGCGCCATGGTTATCAGTATCGTGATGCAGGTAATCAGGGTGACGGTGATTGCCAGCCGGTTGCGCTTGGCAAGCAGTTCCGCATCGGGATGAAACGAGAACATGTACAGCCAGTCATCCAGCTTCATGCCCCGAAAGCTGGCCGCCTCCCCGTTGAACACGCCTGCGACCAGCTGGTTGTCTGCAATTCCGGCCTGCAACCTGCCGAACAGCTCCGGCGGTACCCGCTCCGGGTCCTTCGAACCCTGCCTGCGAAACAGGATGTTGCCGTCGGCATCGGTGAAGAATACCCTGCCTTTTTCGCCGCCCCTTCCCTTCTGTGCATGGGCTTCCAGGAAGCCTGTGTCGATAGTCAGTTGCAGGTAGCCATGCAGTTCCAGCACGGAGTCTTCGTGTTTGTGGCCGGCGACCGGGTAGAACAGCGGTTTGCTGACGATCAGGGCGGGCTCGGCGTTATCCGGGTTGCGGAAGAACGCGGTGTAGGTTGTGTCGGTTTGCCTGCTGGATGCAATGAAGTGGGGATTGCCTGATTCGTCTTCTGTCTGATTGTCCAGCTTGCCAAGGGCGGAGCGAACCAGTTCGATGCCGTCGAGTGACAGGATGCGTATTTCGTAGTATTCCGGGTAGGCGATCTGGTAGGAAAACAGCAGTTCGTTTAACTCGTTCCTGAGGGTCTCGCTGTCAGACCAGGTCCGTCTTTCCTGCAGGTAGCGCCGGAGCAGGTTCGTGCTGGCAAACAGGCTGGCATTGGCGCGTGCCGTACGCAGCTGGAACCTGGTCTGGATACGGATCTGCTGCAGCAGGGTGGTCATCTGGTCCTGCGACCGGTTGCGCGCATCATCCAGCAGCATGGAGTATGCGCTCCAGCCCAGCGCCAGCAACGGCACGACGATCAGCGGGATCAGCAGCAGTAATAACTTGGTTTGTAGGCGCAAATCAGCTTCCCTGGTGTCCGTGGCTGTCCATGCGCAGCACAGGCCATGCCCCGTTCTGCAGGCAACACTGCTAGATGCGGCAGTTTTACCAAAAACTTGAGATATTTCAGTCCGGTCCCGGTGGTCGCGGCTCTCTGATGACAGTTGCGCAGGACGGGTACGGAGTCTGCCGTTCCGGTACCATTGTCCGGGCTCCGGGACCGCCATGCCTGACGGCGGTCACAGATTGTGTCCATACCATTCCAGTCAGAGGAGATAGCGCATGTCCAGCAAGTCAATCACCCCGCCTGTTACGATGGCAGCCTGTCTGGCCTTTGCCGTGTCAGTCGCAGGCGTTGCCATTGCCGATCCGGCGGCAAACCCGTTCGCCATGGCGCCGGTCAGTGGTGGTCAGCTGATGCTGGCCGAGGGTAAATGCGGCATGAGGCGCATGGATGCCAATGGCGACGGCAAGGTCACCAGGGAAGAGTTCATGCAGGGCCACGAGGCCATGTTTGACTCGATGGACGCCAATGGCGATGGTGTCATCGATGCCGACGAGCGCCAGGGGCACCAGATGCGCGGCAAGTGCAGGATGCAGCAGGACGGCTGAGGTGTTCAGGAAGCCGCCGCCGGGTGGCACGGACCAGTCAGGCAGGCCCCATCGGCCTGCCTGTTTTGTCTGTCGAACGGGTGCCGGCGAAATGTCGAATGTTGATCCGCGTCAATATCCCGCGCGGTGCTTTCGATCAGAATTGCGGACCATGGGGGCTGATTCACCCGTCAACAGCGGGGTGTGAAAGCCGGCGGTAAAGGCAGAAAAGGAGATTGGCATGGCACATGTCGTTGTGTTGGGGGCGGGTACCGGGGGTATGCCGGCAGCTTATGAACTGAAGGACGTGCTGGGTGGTGATCACAGGATCACCGTGGTCAATGCATCCGAGCAGTTCCAGTTTGTGCCGTCGAATCCGTGGGTTGGTGTGGGCTGGCGCAAGCGCGAGGATATTACCTTCCCGATTGCGCCGTGCCTGCAACGCAAGGGCATCGAATTTATCGCTGGCCATGTCAGCCGGATAGACGCGCAGGGCAGTCGTCTGGAGATGGCGGACGGGCAGACGGTCGACTATGACTACCTGCTGATTGCAACCGGGCCGAAGCTTGCCTTCGATGAAGTGCCCGGCGCCGGTCCCGAGGGACACACGGTATCCGTGTGCACCGTTGATCATGCCGAAAAGGCGCACGAGGGCTACCGCAGGCTGCTCGAGGAACCGGGCCATGTCATTGTTGGCGCGATGCCGATGGCCAGCTGTTTCGGGCCGGCCTACGAGTATGCCTTCATACTTGATACCGACCTGCGCAAGCGGCGGCTGCGAAACAAGGTGCCGATTACCTTCGTCACCAGCGAACCCTATATCGGCCATCTCGGCCTGGGTGGCGTGGGTGATTCACGCGGCATGCTCGAAAGTGAAATGCGGCAGCACGATATCAAGTGGATCACGAATGCCAGGGTCACGCGCGTCGAGGACGGCAAGATGTTTCTCGAGCAGTGCGGTGACGACGGCGCCAAGGTCCGCGACTACGAACTGGAGTTCAACTATTCCATGATGCTGCCCGCCTTCAAGGGTGTGGACTGCGTCGCGCAGGTGGATGGCCTGTGCAACCCGCGCGGCTTCGTCATCGTGGACGAGTTCCAGCGCAGCCCGAAGTATCACAATATCTACTCCGCCGGTGTGTGCATCGCCATCCCGCCGGTCGAGCCCACGCCCGTGCCGACCGGGGCCCCGAAGACCGGCTACATGATCGAGTCCATGGTAACGGCGATCGTGCATAACATCCGGGCGGCCATCGACGGCAAGGACATCACCAGCAAGGCCACCTGGAATGCCATCTGCCTGGCGGACATGGGAGACACCGGCGCGGCGTTTGTTGCCCTGCCGCAGATCCCGCCGCGCAATGTTGCCTGGATGAAGAAGGGCAAGTGGGTGCACATGGCCAAGATCGCGTTCGAGAAGTATTTCCTGCGAAAGATGCAGAAGGGGACGTCGGAGCCGGTCTACGAGAAATATATTCTCAAGGCACTGGGGATCGAGCGGCTGGAGTAGCCGCCGGTATTCCTTTGGGAAATCCGCGCTAGCCTGGCTGGCCGGGCGATGGACTGTCTTCGGTCGGGGTTACCCAGCGTGCCCCGTCGGCGGTGGCTTCCTTTTTCCAGAACGGTGCGCGCGTCTTCAGCGTGTCGATCATGAACTCGCAGGCGCGGAAGGCCGCCTTGCGATGGGCGCTGGCCACTGCGACAAACACGATTCGGTCGTTGGGCGACAGCGGGCCAACGCGATGGATGATGATGCTGTCGATGAGCTCCCAGCGTTGCATGGCTTCGGCTTCGATCCCGGCGAGTGCCTTCTCGGTCATGCCAGGGTAGTGCTCCAGCGTCAGCCGGGCGATGGCATCACCCTGGTTCAGGTCCCGCACCAGTCCGGTAAAGCTGACCACGGCACCGGCGCGACCCGCCAGCCCGCTGCGCAGTCGCTCGAGCTCCTCGCCCGGGTCGAAGTCTTCTGTCTGCACCGAGATCATGTTCAGCCACCCGTAACCGGCGGGAACCAGGCAATCTCGTCGCCGTCATTGATCACGGCCTGCGGGTCACTGACCTGCTGGTTGACCGCAACCAGCAGGCGATCATCAGCCAGTGCCTCGCGCCAGGGCTCACCCCGCTCCTGCAGCCATCGCTGCAGTCCGGCGACTGTCCCGACGGCCTCGGGGAGTGCAATGGCCTCGTCTCCGAGCCCCAGCGTCTCGCGCAGACTGGCAAAATAGCGCAGCTGTACCATGGGTGAGGTTCCTAACCGCCGGTCTTGGCCATGAACCGGACTACCTGCTGGGGTTTTTCCCGGAATTCATGGCGCTCGGGTTTCAGGGTAATGGCATGCCGTACCGCCTCTCGCAGGTCCGCATCGCTGATGCCCGCGCGCAGCAGCGGGCGGAACTCAAAGCGGTGTTCCTGGCCGAGGCAGAGGTACAGTGCGCCGTCAACGGCCAGCCTGACACGGTTACAGGTCTCACAGAAATGCTGCGATATGGGGGTAATGAAGCCGATATTCAGATTAGTGCCGGCGATTTGCATGTAACGTGCAGGACCGCCGCCAGGTACGACACCCGGAACCAGCGGGAAACGTTTTGCCAGTTTGTCCTTTACGGTCTGCAGGTTCAGGTAGTGGCTGGCGGCGCTTCTGCCGGTGTCGCCGACCGGCATGGTCTCGATCAGGCGCAGTGTGAAATCATGCTCGATGCAGAATTCGACCATGTCCTCGATTTCGTCATCGTTGACGCCCTTCATGACGACCATGTTGATCTTGATCGGTGCAAAACCGGCACGTTTCGCTGCCATCAGGCCGTCCAGCACCTTGTCGAGCTTGCCACGGGTGATTTCCCGGAAACGCACGGCGTTCAGGGAGTCCAGCGAGACATTGATGCGGCCGATGCCGGCCTCGCGCAGCGCCCCGGCGTGCCGCGCCAGCGCCACTGCGTTGGTGCTGAGCGAGAGATCATCGAGATCCGGTATCGCGGCAAGCCGGCGGGCCAGCAGTGGCAGGTCCTTGCGGACCAGCGGTTCACCGCCGGTGATTCGCACACGGCGCACACCAAGGGAGGCAAAGGCGGAGATGACGCGCTCTATCTCGGGGAACGTCAGCCATTCATCGGGCTCGCTGAAGTCCCGGTAGTCACCCGGCAGGCAGTAAAAACAGCGCAGGTCACAGCGGTCCGTGACCGAGAGGCGGACATACTCGACGCTGCGTCCGAATGGATCGACCAAGCCGGTGTTCATGGTTACAGAGGCTACCCCCGCCGCGTGTTTTTCTCCAGCCCGTATCTATATAAGTATAGACGATTCCCGGTTCAGGCTATTCCCTGGCCGGCTGCAAGCTTTTGCTCGAGGCGTTGTTTGTCTTCCGGCGTGTTCAGGTTCAGGAATATCTCGGGCATGGCGGAGAAATCCGCCAGCGCCATCCGGTGCTGTTCATACCAGGTGTCGATCTTGCGGCCACCCTCGTGCAGATAGGCCAGCAGGTCGGGCAGTAAATCGCAGCGCAGCAGCGCATACACCGGCTGCAGGCGATCGCCGTCGTGTGCAACGCAGATCTCGGCGCTTGATGACGCCATGGCGCGGTACAGTGTCTCCGCCAGCCCTGCAGGCACAAACGGTGAATCACAGGGCACCGTCATCAACAGGGGCGTGCCGGCTGTCTGCATGCCGGTGGCCATGCCGACCAGCGGGCCGAAATAATCGCCCAGCATGTCCTCGACGACCGGGTAGCCAAAGTCGCGATAACGGTCCAGGTTGCGGTTGGCATTGACGAGAATGACGCCGACCTGGGGCCGCAGCCCGGCAATGATGTAATCGAGCAGGGGCCTGCCAAGCAGTTCTATGAGGCCCTTGTCCTCGCCATCCATGCGCCTGGCCTTGCCACCGGCAAGGATGACGGCCGTGATGTCCTCGCGGTTCAGGGATGCTGGTGACGTCATAAGGGCCTCAACAGGTCAATACGGGATGCAATGATGTTTTTTGCCGTTGGACTGGCTGCCGGCTCTTCGTTACGCTTCAACCGGCATGGCGAATGGATCATGCTGCCGTTTGCCTGCATGCGGGATAATGCCACAGGCGAATGCTTACCGGGAGGCGGGTCATGAACGAAGATGTCGTGAACATGGAAATACGGAAATTTCTCAAGAAGGTCGGTATCACATCCCAGCGGGAGATCGAGAAGGCCCTGCAGGAGGCCGAGGCTGCCGGCAGCCTGGCAGGCGGCGGTCCTCTCAAGGCAACCATGACACTGGAGATCGCCGCGCTCGGACTTGTGCACTCGGTGGATGGTGATATCGCCGTTGAATGACCTGATCTAGCGCAGGGTCTCTGGCTGTGCGGGCTGCGCATCAAACACGATGTTGCCCGCACCGTGGTAGACCAGGAAGTGCTTGCCCTTGGCGCGGGCGATCATGGTAACGCCGAGTTCCTGCGCCAGTTCCAGGCCCATGTGGGTCACGCCTGAGCGTGACAGCAGCACGGCAATGCCCATGTGGGCGGCCTTCATGACAATCTCCGAGGTCAGGCGGCCGGTGGTGTAAAACACCTTGTCCTCGCCGCTGATGCCGTCAAGCCACATATAGCCGGAGATTGCATCGGCTGCGTTATGGCGTCCGACGTCCTCGGTGTACATCAGGATTTCCGCGCCCTGGCACAGGCCGCAGCCGTGGACCGCTCCGGCGCGCCTGTAGACCCCGTTGCAGTCGGTGACGTTGTCCAGCAGTGCATAGATGGTCGATTGCCGTACGCTGACATCCGGCAGACGGACTGTGTACAGCGAGTCCAGCGTGCAGCTGAAGACCGTGCCCTGGCCGCAGCCGGTGGTGACGGTACGCTTGCTCAGCTTTTCGTCCCAGCCATCGATGCCGTCGCGTGTGACCACCTTGACCGACTCGGTGCGGTGATCGACGGTGACCGATTTTATCTGCTCCAGTTCATCGACAAAGCGCTGGTTGCGCAGGTAGCCAATAGCCAGTGCCTCGGGGTGGGCACCGATGGTCATCAGGGTGACGATTTAGCGTTCGTCCACGTACAGCGTGAGTGGCGACTCACCCGGTATTTCGACACTGCGTGTACGGTTGTGCTCGTCGACCACGCTGACGGGATGAGTCGGTGCAAGCCCGGCATGGGTGATTTCCGGCCGGTAGCGTTCCTGTGTGCGGGGCATGTCAGAACCTGTAATACACGCTGTGGTGCATTTGTCTCTCGGGATTGAGGCCTATACTATGGGCTAACGTCAACGTATGGCAATCCATAAAAAAACGGGTAATTGTTCTGCATGACTGATTCCCTATCGACACCGGTGCCCGATTCGTTCTCCGTGTCCGTCATCGTCGAATACCGCAAGGCCAGGGACAATCGCTGGGAGGACGGTCACTGGCAGGTTAGCGGTGTGGTCGCCGGCAGCGAGGCAGCCGGGCGGGCCGTAAGTGCGCGGCAGCTGCATACGGCAACCGAGGGACAGCAGTACCTGTGGAGCGGTTTGCGCATAAAGCTGTACAGGGACGATGCGGAGAGCTACTACTTTAATCTGCTTAGCGACAATCCCAGCGTCTTTATCATCTGTAACCAGGAGGCGGGCGAGCCACCTGCACCCTCCATAGCTACGCTGAGCTATGGCGAGGCCACGTCCTATATGGAAACGGACGTGGTGGTCGAGTCCGTGGACATGCCTGCAGAGCTGTATCGCTGGGCGGAGCGTTTCGTGCTGGAGCATTACGTTCAGGAGAAACGCAAAAAACGCAAACGGGAAAACTGGAAGGAAGGTAATGGGTCGCGCAACTGAGCCGGACGAAGATGTGCAGGATGGCGCCGGGGATTTCCTGTCGCGCTGGTCGAGGCGCAAGCTCGAGGCGCGCGAGGGGTGCACTGGCACGGGTGACGTCGTTGCCGGCGCATCGCAGGCTGCCGGGGAGACGGATGCCGCCCTGGAACCGGTGCAGCCGGAGCGGGAACTGACTGATGCCGATATGCCGCCACTTGAATCCCTGACCGAGGACAGTGATTTCACGCCCTTCATGTCGCCCGGCGTCAGCGACGGCCTGCGCCGACTGGCGCTGCGCAAACTGTTCGGCCAGCCGGCCTTCAATATCACCGACGGTCTGAACGACTACGACGAGGATTACACGCAGTTTGCGAACCTCGGCAATGTCGTAACCCACGAGATGAAGCGCATGCTGAAACGCGAACTGGAGGGCATCGAGGGGGAGTCGGCGCCGGCGGATGTGCCGCCAGCCGAACCGGGGGCTGCCGATGCGGCGTTGCCGGAAGAGCAGCAGTCCCTGGAATCTGCCGCCGGGAATAGTGACAGTGTCGGGGCGAGTGTTGCTGCGGTTGATGATAACGAACACCCGGAGCGGGACATGTCAGAAGACAGGGCCACATGACGGATATTCACCGGCAACCGGCAATGCAGCTGTCCGGCAGCACGCCTGATGGACGGGCGCGCGCCGCCGCGATGCAGGCGGCAGGCCTTGCGGAACGACAGCCGGCGGGCATTGTTGCCTACCAGTCCGCCGGCAGGCTGCTGGTGCTTGGCAGCGAAGCCGCCATTGCTGACGTCACGGCTGCGCTCGCCGGTTATACCGACATCAGTGTCACCGGCCACGTGCCGCATGACGCCGACGAGGCGCCGGTGCTGAGTGGCTACCTCGGCCACTTCGAACTGCAGACGGCCGGCAAGCCGCAGCTCTATGACCTGGTGCTGGACCTGGGTGCGCCGCCATTGATGACATCCGAACTGCTGCCGCCCGGCTATTTTGCGCCGGACGGTGACCCGCGTGCCCTGCAGGCTGCGCTCGGGGAGCTTCCCGGGCTGACCGGCGAGTTTGAAAAGCCGCAGTACTTTCGCTACGACGCCGCCATCTGTGCCCATGGCAGGAGCGGCATGACGGCCTGTACGCGCTGTCTTGATACCTGCCCGACAGATGCCATCAGCTCCCTTGGTGACACCATCGCTGTGAATGCGAACCTCTGCCAGGGTGCGGGCAGTTGTGCCACGGCCTGTCCGACCGGAGCGATAAGCTACGGTTATCCGCGTCTCTCCGATACCCTGCAGCGCCTGCGATTGTTGCTGCAGGCCTACCGAGATGCAGGCGGTGCGGATGCCGTGCTGCTGTTTCACGATGCCGCAGCCGGTCGCGATGCCGTCCTGCAGCTGGCGGCCCGGTTACCGGAGCGGGTCATCCCCGTTGAGGTGGAGGAGCTGGGCAGTGTCGGTATGGACGCCTGGCTGGCGGCACTCGCCTATGGTGCCGCGGGCGTGGTGCTGCTGACCACGCCGTCACTGCCGGCCAGCGTGTTGCGCGAGGTGAGCCTGCAGTCGGATGTGGCCGGACAGTTGCTGGCGGGTATGGGTTACCCCGCATCGGCCCTGCAGATCTGTCAGGCACAGGACGATGCGCTGGCGCAGTTGTCCGGGACATTGCCCGCTACGGACGGAAGACGGCCGGCGGGCTTTGCGGCGCTCGATGAGAAACGTACCGTGATACGACTGGCGCTGGATCACCTGCATGCCCAGGCGTCTGCGCCTCGCCCGCTGGTGACGCTGCCAGCCGGTGCACCCTTTGGCGAGGTGCTGCTCGATGAATCGCGCTGCACCCTGTGCATGGCCTGCGTCTCGCAGTGCCCCGCACATGCCCTGGAGTCCGGTGACGAAAGCCCGCAGCTGCTGTTCATCGAGGCCAACTGCGTGCAGTGCGGTCTGTGTTGCCGCACCTGTCCGGAGGATGCCATTGCCGCCACGCCGCGTTACCTCTACGATCAGCAACAGCGCAACACGCGCAGGTTACTGCACGAGGCTGAGCCGTTTCTGTGTGTCAGTTGCGGCAAGCCGTTTGCCACCCGACAGGTGATCGAGAAGATCACCTCCAGAATGAAGGGGCATGCGATGTTTCAGGGCGATGCACTGGAGCGACTGAAAATGTGCGAGGACTGCCGCGTCAAGGCCATGTTCGACGACGAGACCGGCAGCGACAAGCCCGCGTCACCGGGAGGCTGGTTATGAGCGGCGAGGTATTGCCGGCCGAAGAAGGCATCGACCCGGGAGAACAGGCGCGAGCCGATGTCTACCGCCTGCTGGGTGCGCTGCTGGCCGCTCCGCCCGGCGCGGCACTCATCGAGATGCTGCGCGGCATCAGCCCGGAGCCGGCGGATGGCGGCGATGCCATGACGGCTGCCTGGTACGCACTCAGGGCGGCCGCGGAACAGGCCGAGCCCGAGCGCCTCGAGGATGAATACTTCAGTCTCTTTATCGGCCTTGGGCGGGGCGAGGTGGTTCCCTATGCCTCGTTCTATATCCATGGTTTTCTTATGGAAAAGGTGCTAGCCTCGTTGCGGGGCGAGCTCGCCGGGCTCGGTATTGAGCGCCGGAATAACGTCGCCGAGCCGGAGGATCACGTTGCAGCCCTGTGCGAGGTCATGGGGATGATTATCGCTGGACATGGTCTACACTTGAATCAATTGGCCTTTTTCGAAGACTATGTCGGTTCGTGGGCAGGGCGTTTTTTCGAGGACCTTGCAAGGGCCGGGACCGCGAATTTCTACCGGGCCGTGGCACAGCTGGGGCAGGAATTTCTCGCAGTGGAGCGACAATATTTCTCGTTGCCGAAATAGCCTTCCGGGCCGTAGTGCTGGGTTCCATTCCGTAATCTGGTGGAGGATGCAATGAACAAGAAACATGCCGGATACGCGGCCGATCGCCGCGGTTTTCTCAAGGGGGTCGCCGCCGCTGGCGGTGCAACGGCGCTGACAGCCGTGTTTGCCTCCCGGCTGGTCGCTGACGACACGGTCGGCACGGCGGCCAGGAAGGTCACGGAGCCCGCGGCATCACGCGGCTATCAGGAAACCGACCACGTCAGGGAGTATTACCGGACACTCAGGACGTGATCCGGTTTTTTGTGTGCTGATTTTTTCACCAGACACCGATCGACGCCCAGGGGTGGCGCTGTCGGCCGGGTATTTCGCAGAACAAGGCGCAATGCCATTTCCGGAATCGAGGAGGCTGGACTATGAAACTGGTCAAGAAACACGGTACTGAACAGTCAACGGTGCGCGCCGTACTGAACGCGGCCACCATGGACCGCAGAACCTTTCTCAGGCGCTCAGGCATCGGTGTCGGCGGCATCGCCGCAGCCAGTTCCCTTTCCCTGTCCATGATGCAGAAGGCAGAGGCCGCCGATGCACCGGCAGCCGCGGGCGGCGAGGCCACCCAGGTCCGCAGCATCTGTACCCACTGCTCGGTTGGCTGCGGCATATATGCCGAGGTGGAAAACGGCGTCTGGACCGGCCAGGAACCCGCCTTTGACCATCCGTTCAACCGCGGCGCGCACTGCGCCAAGGGCGCCTCGGTGCGCGAACATGGCCACGGCGAGCGCCGCCTGAAATACCCGACCAAGCTCGTCAATGGCAAGTGGACGAAGGTGTCCTGGGAACAGGCCATCAACGAGATCGGCGACCAGATGCTCGCCATCCGCGAGAATTCCGGACCGGATTCCGTCTACTGGCTGGGTTCGGCCAAGCACAACAACGAGCAGGCCTACCTGTTTCGCAAGTTTGCCGCGCTCTGGGGCACCAACAACGTCGATCATCAGGCGCGAATCTGCCATTCCACCACGGTTGCCGGTGTTGCCAACACCTGGGGCTACGGCGCCATGACCAATTCCTACAACGACATCCACAACAGCCAGGCAATCCTGATCATCGGCGGCAATCCCGCCGAGGCGCACCCGGTGTCGCTGCAGCATGTCTTCCGTGCCACGGAGCGCAACAACGCGCCGCTGATCGTAATCGACCCGCGTTTCACTCGCACCGCAGCGCATGCCGACCTCTTCATGCGCATCCGACCCGGTACCGACGTGCCGGTGGTCTGGGGCATGCTCTGGCACATCTTCGAGAACGGCTGGGAAGACAAGGAGTTTATCCGCCAGCGTGTCTACGGCATGGACGATATCCGTGCCGAGGTGGCGAAGTGGACGCCGGACGAGGTGGAGCGCGTCTCCGGAGTGCCGGAGGAAACCGTCAAGCGCGCGGCGAAGCTCATGGCGGAGCACCGCCCGGGGACCTTCATCTGGTGTATGGGCGGCACCCAGCACACCATCGGCAACAACAACACGCGTGCCTACTGCGTGTTCCAGCTGGCGCTGGGCAATATGGGCGTCAGCGGCGGCGGCACCAACATCTTCCGTGGCCACGACAACGTGCAGGGCGCCACCGACTTCGGCGTGCTGAGCCATACCCTGCCGGGCTACTACGGCCTGACGGAAGGCGCCTGGAAGCATTGGGCCGCAGTCTGGGGCGTCGACTACGACTGGCTGGTTGGCCGCTTCGACAGGGAAGAACGCCCGGGAGAGTTCTTCGGCGAGGAAGGACCGAGTGACAAGATGGTCAATTCCATGCTGGAAAAGGGCATACCGGTGTCGCGCTGGATCGACGGTGTGCTGGAAGACAAGAACAACATTGCCCAGCGCGACAACCTGCGGGCGATGGTCTTCTGGGGGCATGCCCCCAACAGCCAGACGCGCGGCACCGAGATGAAGGAGGCGATGGAGAAACTGGAGCTGATGGTCGTCATCGATCCGTATCCGACGGTCAGCGCCGTCATGCACGACCGGACCGATGGCGTCTACCTGCTGCCGGCGGCCACCCAGTTCGAGACCTATGGCTCGGTCACCGCCTCCAACCGCTCCCTGCAGTGGCGCGACAAGGTCATCGACCCCCTGTTCGAGTCGCTGCCGGACCACACCATCATGTACAAGCTTGCCAGCAAGCTGGGTTTCGCAGACGAGCTGTGCAAGAACGTCGCGGTGGAAAATGACGAGCCCAGCATCGAGGACATCACCCGGGAATTCAACAAGGGCATGTGGACCATCGGCTATACCGGCCAGAGCCCGGAACGCCTGAAGCAGCACCAGCAGAACTGGCACACCTTCGACTACACCTCGCTGGAGGCGAAGGGCGGACCGGCGAACGGTGATTACTACGGCATGCCCTGGCCCTGCTGGGGCACCGCGGAGATGGGCCACCCCGGGACACCCAATCTCTACGACACCAGCAAGCCGGTGGAGCGCGGCGGTCTGAATTTCCGCGCCCGCTTCGGCGTGGAGCGCGACGGCGTCAACCTGCTGGCCGAGGGTTCCTATCCCGTGGGCAGTGAAATCAAGGACGGTTACCCGGAGTTCACCGCCGACATGCTGAAAAAACTCGGCTGGTGGGATGACCTGACGGACGCTGAAAAGGCGCTTGCCGAGGGCAAGAACTGGAAGACCGACCGTTCCGGCGGCATCCAGCGGGTCGCCATCAAGCACGGCTGCTCACCGTTCGGCAATGCCAAGGCGCGTGCCGTTGTCTGGACCTTCCCCGATCCGGTGCCGGTGCACCGCGAACCGCTGTATACCTCGCGGCGCGACCTGGTGGAAAAATACCCCAGCTACGAGGACCGCAAGTCGTTCTACCGCCTGCCGACGCGTTACGGTTCCATCCAGGCGAAGGACTACACGGGCGAGTACCCGCTGATCATGACCAGCGGCAGGCTGGTGGAATACGAGGGCGGCGGTGACGAGACACGCTCCAACCCCTGGCTGGCCGAACTGCAGCAGGACATGTTTGCCGAGATCAACATCGTCGACGCCAACAACAACGGCATCCAGGACGGCCAGCAGATCTGGGTGGAGTCGCCGGAAGGCGCGCGCATCAAGGTCATGGCCAAGGTGACACAGGAGGGAGTGGCTGCCGGGGTCGTGTGGCTGCCATTCCACTTCGGCGGACATTTCCAGGGCAGGGACCTGCGGGACAAGTATCCCGCCGGCAGCGATCCCTACGTGCTGGGTGAGGCCTGTAACACGGCATTCACCTACGGCTACGATTCCGTAACCCAGATGCAGGAGACCAAGTGTTCCCTGTGCCGTATCAGCCGAGCTTGAGAAGCGGAGGAGACTAGATCATGGCCCGAATGAAATTTCTCTGTGACGTTGAACGGTGTATCGAATGCAATGCCTGTGTCACGGCATGCAAGAACGAGAACGAGGTGCCCTGGGGCGTCAACCGCCGCCGGGTGGTGACTATCAATGACGGCTCACCGGGGGAGCGCTCGATGTCGGTTGCGTGCATGCACTGCACCGATGCGCCCTGTGTCGCCGTCTGCCCGGTTGACTGTTTCTACTACACCGACGATGGTGTCGTTCTGCATGACAAGGACATCTGCATCGGCTGCGGCTACTGTTTCTATGCCTGTCCCTTCGGTGCGCCGCAGTTCCCGCAGGAGGGCGTCTTCGGTCAGCGCGGCAAGATGGACAAGTGCACCTTCTGCGCCGGCGGACCTGAAGAGGACAACTCGCCCGCCGAGCATGCCAAGTACGGCAGTAACCGGCTGGCCGAGGGCAAGCTGCCACTGTGCGCCGAGATGTGCGCCACCAAGGCGCTGCTTGCCGGTGATGGCAACACCGTGTCCGATATCTATCGCGAGCGCGTGACCTGGCGCGGGTCTTCAGGTCTTTCCTGGGGCTGGGGCGTTGCCTATGGCAAGGCCGGCCTGCGCAAGGGTAAGGCGATCGAGGGCAAGGCCACGGGCGGTGACTAGCCGCAAAGCTGTCCGGGCGAATGCCTGCCAGTGACCTGAAGAATGACAGGCGGCCCGCTGCGGGGCCGTCAGGAGGAGTCAGTACGCATGGCCAGTAACAAGTCGTCACGCATCCGGCATCACCGTATCGTCGTGTACTCGCTGCTGTCGCTGCTGGTGATGACGCTGGTGTTGCCGCTGGTTCCCTACGCCATCGCCGGGCTCGATCCGTTTGCCGGCAAGCCAGCCAACCCGGGGGCAGAGTTGTGGCGCGACGTGCGGCAGCGTGACCGCAGCACGACCGGCAGTACACAGGTGCAGGGTGTCGACACCGGTGTGCTGATCAATTTCTACGGCGAGGAGTGGCGCCAGTTCCGTATGCAAAAACTGGTGCCCTATGGCGCCGCCCTGATGGGCAGTGTGCTGTCTGTCATCCTGCTGTTCTACCTGGTGCGCGGCCCGCTGCGCATACAGGGCGGACCGACTGGCAGAAAAATCCAGCGCTTCAGCGTATTCGAACGCACCATCCACTGGTTTACCGCCGGTGTGTTCTGGCTGCTGGCGCTGACAGGGCTGATCCTGCTGTATGGTCGCTTCGTGCTCATCCCGCTGCTTGGTCCCGAGGGATTTGGCCTGACGGCATCCGCCTGCAAGGAAGCGCACAACCTGTTCGGTCCGATGTTCCTTGTTGCCATACTGCTGCTGCTTGTCACCTTCGTGAAAGATAATTTCTATGCGCGCGGCGAC
>Ga0209536_100001418_pt1 | contig 39937 bp, 28 predicted proteins | sample DeeMarSeWOR28_12_FD_187461 | JGI IMG/M metagenome (GOLD analysis project Ga0209536, IMG submission 187461) | Marine sediment microbial communities from White Oak River estuary, North Carolina - WOR-2-8_12 (SPAdes) (version 2) | ecosystem: Environmental > Aquatic > Marine > Intertidal zone >... | reverse complement strand
CCCGCAGGCGGCCAGTCCGCCGTTCTCCAGCGCGTCGGCAGCCTCCGCTGCTTCGCGCCGCTCCGCTTCCGACGCCAACAGGTCAGCCACGTCGGTGGAGAACCCCAGGACGCGGGCGGCATCGCGCACGGCGGAGCGGCCACGATAGGTGATCGCCTCACACACCATCGCCGCGTGCTCTCGACCGTACCGGCGGTAGACGTACTGCAGTACCTCCTCACGCTTCTCGTGCTCGATATCGAGGTCGATGTCGGGGGCACCGCCTCGCTCTTCCGACAAAAAGCGCTCGAACAGAAGCTCGAACTTGATGGGATCCACCGCCGTGATCCCCAGGCAGTAGCAGACACAGGAGTTGGCGGCCGATCCCCTCCCCTGCAGCAGGATTCCCTGGCGGCGGGCGAAGCGGACGATGTCCCAGACGGTGAGGAAGTAGCCGGCCAGGTCGAGGCGCGCGATCACGGCGAGCTCGTGGCGGATCTGGCGGCGGACGCGTTGTGTCAGCCCTCGCTTTCCATTCGCGTGGGAGTCGGAGGCGGTGGTCGGGCACGGCGCGGAGGCGCTCCAAATGTCCGCTCGAGTCTCACGCCGTGCCCTCCCCTCGAGATTCTTTCCGTCCCCTCCATCGGTACGACGCGAACGGCGGCGCACCGGCAGATCCTCTGAGCGTTCAGTACGATATCCACGGTGAAGCGCCGGTTGACCCTCCGACCGTTCAGCCCGCCCGCCTAAGGGGGTGCCGGGGGAATCGCCGAGCGGACATTTGGAGCGCCCCAGCCCAACCTCCGTCTCGGCAAAGGCTCCGCGCGACATGAAGCGAGGTGATTCCGACGGCACCGCCGTCCCGCGCATCGTGGAGCAAGAGGATCCCACCGGCACCTCACCACTCCCGCTGGAAGTAACGCGAATCGGATCCCCGTTCCGACGCTGACCCGTGACGCCGCCGTACCGCTCCACCGCTCCCCTCCAGACGAGCGTCTCCAAGAACTCCTGTCTCGTGACTCCAGGCGGCACCTGGAAGCCCGGCATCGCAGGCGATAGATCGGCCAGTCGGAAAGAGCACACGGCGGCCAGTGCGAGGGAGTTCTCCACTACGTCGGGGCGATGACGCCAGCGTCGCCACACCACCGACGGCGGCTTCAGGTACCACTCGCCGTTAGGTCGGAGACGCGTGCCCGCTTCGTCCAGTGTCACCTGGTGCCGCAGGCAGGTGAGCACGTCGTGAACGATGCGGCCCGACGGTGTTGCATAGTGCACGTCATTCGTAGCTACCGCCTTCACACCTTCGGCATCCGCCAGCTCCAGCAGTCGATCCGCTAGCTCCCGCTCTTCCGGCAACGCATGGTCCCAGACCTCTATAGCCACGTGGTCGCTGTAGACATCGCGCAGAAAGTCGAGTGACTCCCGCGCCCCTATCCCATCACCCTTTCGCACCCGCCGGGCTAGCTCGCCCTGGGGACAACCTGTGAGGGCCAGCAAACCACCGCCGAGTTCTGCCAGATCGTCCCAGGTCACCCGCGGCATTCCACGGACGGGACGACCTAGCGCGGGCGGTGGTGGATCCTCCAAGTGTCCGCTCGGCGATTCCCCCTGCACCCCCGGCACCCTCGCCGCGCCCGACCGTGCACGCGTCACGAGCTGGGAGAGGTTGGCGTAACCCTCGGCAGTTCGGGCCAACAGGGTGAGGTGGCTGGGCAGCCGAGAAGGTTCGGCCGCAGCAATCGTCAGCTCCGCCCCGACGATCGCCTCAATGCCGGCCTCCCGGGCCGCTCGGCTGAAGCGCACCGCACCGCCCAGGTCGTCGTGGTCCGTAAGGGCCAGAGCCTCGACCCCCAGATCGGCGGCCTGCTGGACCAGGGCCTCCGGCGTGGAGGCACCATCGAGCAGCGAGAAGGCGGAATGGCAGTGAAGCTCGGCGTAAGAGGGCATCGGTCGCGGCACCCGAATAAAACCCGTATATCATGGCGACAAAAAACCCCACCCGAGGGTGGGAGCCAGAGCAGAGGGGCGGCTTCAAAAGGTGGGGGGAGTGGGTCGCCCCTCCACTCTGGGATACCGAATATACACCGAAGCTCGCCGGCGCGCAAGCATTCCCTCGCCATTGTCTTTATATTACAAAGTACTTGACACTACCAACACTACCCCCTACCTTCGCTTCCATGGACAACGAAGCCCGGCAAAAACAGGACAGCCCATCCTCCGCCTCGCACGCCCGCGCGTTCGATGATCTCCGCTTCATCAGGGAAACGATGGCACGCGCCAGCTCCTTCACCGCGATTCCTGGATGGGGCACGGTGATCATGGGCGTGACCGCGCTGGTCGCCGCCGCCCTCGCCGCAAGGCAAGCGACACCCGACCGCTGGTTCTTCATCTGGCAGGCCGAAGCCTGGCTCGCCCTCATCATCGGGGTCACCGCGATGATTCAGAAGGCGCGCCGGCTGGAGGCACCACTGTTCAGCGGAGCCGGTGGAAGATTCGTGTTCGGGCTCGGCCCTCCCCTGATGGCCGGCGCAGTCCTCACCGCCGTCCTTCACTCACTGGGACTCTACGACGCCATGCCCGGCACCTGGCTGCTGCTGTACGGCACCGCTGTCGTCACCGGGGGCGCTGTTTCCGTGCGAGCGGTTCGTGTCATGGGGCTGTGCTTCATGCTGGCGGGCGTACTGGCATTCGTCACACCACCCGGCTGGGGAAACCCGCTCATGGCCACCGGATTCGGCGGCTTCAACATCCTTTTCGGGGCACTGATCGCCCTCCGGCACGGTGGCTAGCGAGTCATCCCCTGGAGTCGTCACCGAGCTCGACCGCCTCATCCATCAGCGCGTTCGGCTCGGCATCATGAGCGCTCTAGCCGTCAGTGATTCACTCACCTTCAGCGACCTGAAGACCGCGCTGGAGATCACCGACGGTAACCTGAGCGTTCACGCCCGAAAGCTGGAGGACGCAGGGTACATCGCCTGTACCAAGTCTTTCGATGGAAGAGTTCCAAGAACCGAATTCGCTTTGACCTCGGATGGGCGTCGAGCCCTGGAAGACTACCTGGATCGCATGGAAGACGTGATCCGTGCGACGCGCAGAAGCTGAGGGACTGAAGAAGATGAACGGCAAATCGAAACTCGTACTCGAGGTACTGCTCGTAGGGATCCTTCTCGGTATCCTCGGCGACTCCCTGATGCGCGCCGGCCCCTGGGGTCTGAATTTCACGCTCTGGACTGCTGCAATAGCGGGCGTCGCCGTCGCTCTGGCGGCCCGCCACGGCGTCGAATGGTCGCGAAGCACAACATGGATCATCGCTCTGATACCGGTCTTTGCGGCCGGATTCGCCTGGCGGGCTACGCCGGTGCTCAAGCTACTCGACCTGCTCGCACTCGTCGTCTTGACGTCGGGCTGGAGCCTGAGCGTCACCGGCGCGCTACGAAGTTGGGGCGGGCTCGACTACGTGGTCGGGCTGGCGAACTCGGGGGCCGCGGCCGCCGCTGGAGCGGCGGTCCTATCCAAGAAAGACGTGAAGTTGGCCAAGGCACCAAGCCCCGTGGCCGTGAAGCGTGCGCGCGCGGTCGCCCTGGGTCTGATCATGGCGTTCCCTATCGTGTTCGTGTTCGGCGGCCTGCTGATGGGGGCGGACGCCGTGTTCGACCGCCTGGTAACGACGACGTTCGACATCGACTTCGCGAAATCCTTCGGGCACGCGGCGCTGGCGGCCTTCTTCGCCTGGATCGTCATCGGCTTCTTGCTCCTCGTGCTCAAGATCAATCGACCGTTGCTTTCGGAGTTGAAGATCGAGCAGCCGGGGCTCGGGATACTCGAGGTGGCCGTGCCGTTGGTTTTGCTCGACCTTCTCTTCCTCGTGTTCGTCGTAGTGCAGGTGCGTTATCTGTTCGGCGACGCTTCGCTGGTACAGGACACCGTCGGCCTCACCTATTCCGAATACGCGCGCCAGGGCTTCTTCGAGCTCGTTGCCGTGGCCGCGCTGGCGCTGCCGCTGCTCCTCATCGCGGATTGGGCGTTGGCGGACGCGGACGGCCGCAGCGTGGCTGCCTACCGAATACTCGCGAGCGCGCTTCTCGTATTGCTTCTTGTGATCATGGCGTCCGCCGTGAAGCGGATGGTCCTGTACCAGAACGCGTACGGCCTGACCGACGATCGCCTCTACGCCACGTTCTTCATGGGGTGGCTCGGGGTCGTCTTGCTCTGGTTCGCCGCAACCGTCCTCCGCGGCCGGAGACAGGTCTTCGCCACCGGAGCCGCTGCCGCCGGACTACTCGCCATACTGTCTCTCAACGTCGTCAATCCGGATGCTCTCATCGCCCGGGTGAACGTCGAGCGTGCCTTGTCGGGTGAGGACTTCGACGCGGATTACGCAATGTCCCTCAGCGCCGATGCCGTGCCGGTCCTCGTCCCGGCGCTGTCGGACCTCGGCCCGGAAGATCGCTGTAGGACCGCCGAATGGATCCTCGATCGCTGGTCCCCGCCCACAGAAAAGGACTGGCGAACCTGGAATCTCGGCACGTCGAGCGCTTGGCGCGTCGCCCGCCAAGAATTCGACCGCTTGGAGGATATGCGCTGCGAGCCGCCGGGCCAGGCCGATGGGAACGAGGCGGGAAGCGCCGTGCGGTGACGTGCTAGAGGTGATCGCTTGAAGCGCATTCCTCGAACAGCGTCGAGCCGTGCGCTCTTCCCTTCATACGCAGAAGGTCGTGCAGCATCTCATGCTTCACGACCCAGCTCGTGTTGCCCACCGTGCGTATCAAGTAGATGTCGTGAGGTGCTATCCAAAGGCCGAGTGCATCCTTACCATCGACACGCAGGGAATCGGCGCTGAACCACTGAACGCGTTCGAAGTCGCCCTTCGTGCCGCTGCATCCCTCCACCTCTTCCCACCACTCGAGATAGACGAGCGGCGGATCGTATTCCGACAGCCCGTGCAGGCCGACGTCGTTGGGGCCGGAAGTCTGCTCGCAGGCGATCGCCATCGCGGCCGCCAGCAGGGCCGCTAGTGCCAGGGCACGAATGGAAGCATCCCTGCTCATTCCCAAATGATCCCACCGCACGGGTGTTGTCGAAGCGCCACGGCCTTTGTCCTCATCATCGCAAGAACCTTCGGCTGGATGGCCTTTAGCGTGCCCCGCTACCCCACCGCGCCCGTCTCTTTGGCGTAAGTCCGCTTCTAGAGCAGGGAAGATTCATGCCAGCAGGGCCAACTTCTTGCGCGCCTCGCCGTCACGCATAGGTTCGCGCATACGGCGAACATCGATGGACTCAGCCCACGGCGCGACTCGTTCGCGTGCCGTTCGGAGGCGAAATCATGGACTTGGGCATAGAAGGCAAAGTCGCAGCGGTCGGCGGCGCCAGTACGGGGCTCGGCAAGGCCGTCGCCTGGGCACTGGCACGTGAGGGCGCCCGGGTGGCGATTTGCGCACGAGGTCGTGAGCAGCTCGAGCGGACCGGGCTGGCCATCAACCGAGCTTCCGGCAGAGAGACCCTGAGTTTCCCCTGCGATCTGGCTACTGCGAGCGGGCCGCTGGAATTCGTCGAAGCAACGGTCAAGCAGTTTGGCCGGCTAGACATCCTGGTCACTAACGCCGGCGGTCCACCGGCGACGATCAGTTCCCAAACCCCGGCAGACGCCTGGCCCAAAGCTTTGGAGTTGAGCCTTCTCAGCACCATCCGACTCGCGCAGGCCGCGATCCCCTACATGCGCAGGAACGGTTGGGGACGGATCGTCTGCATCACCTCCGTGTCGGTCAAGTCGCCTCTACCCGGCATGGTCCTCTCCAACACGGTGCGTCCCGGCGTGGTGGGCTACGCCAAGACGGTCGCCCAAGAGTTCGCCCAGGACGGCATCACGGTGAACGTGATCTGCCCCGGTTACATGGCGACCGACCGCGTCACCGAATTGGCCGAGACCCGGGCGGCGGCATCAGGGCAGAGCGTGGAAGAAGTGGTGGCGGGCCTGGTGGGCAACATCCCGGCCGGTCGCATGGGTGATCCGAAGGAGCTGGGTGACTTGGTGGCCTTCCTCGCCTCGGAGCGCGCCGCCTACATCACCGGTACCACCACGCAGATCGACGGCGGATACGTTCGCGGGCTGCTCTAGCCGCTCCCCCGCGGCCCTCGCGCCTGAAACCTCGCCTTTCAGCAGCCGTAGTGTGCCCTAGGCGCCCTTGCAACCCAAACAGGCTAGACGTTGTCGAACTGAACGGGGCGAGAGAGGGCCGCGAGTCGGGCGGGTGAGAGTCGCAATCCCATACAAGTCAAGCAAGTACGCGAACGGAGCAGCATCATGAAGCGACGGACCAAGGTCGTCCTCGGGATCATCGTCATCGTCGGCGTCGCCGGTGGAGCCTATGCGGCGGTGAACAACGGCGGCTCGGACGACGACGCGATCAAGACCGTCGAGGCCGAGCGCGGCGACATCGTCGACAAGGCGCTGGCGGTCGGTCGAATCGAGCCGGAGATCGAGATCAGCGTCAAGTCGAAGATCTCGGGTGTGGTCAGCAGAGAGTTCGCTGATGTGGGCGACTTCGTGCGAGCGGGCGATCTGTTGCTCGAGATCAAGCCGAATCCGACACCGCTCGAGCTCGTTGAAACACGGCGGCAGCTGGAACTCCGCCAGCTAGAGCTCGCCAATCTCCGCAAGGAGCTCGACCGCAAGGCCGCCTTGTTGGAGCAGGGCCTCATCCCTCAGGACGAGTACGAGTCCGCTGAAAGAGCGTACGGCGAGGCCGAACTGAACGTGAAGCTGGCGCGTGAGAGGCTGGCGCTGCTCGAAGAAGGTCGCGTCCAGACGTCGGACCAGAGCATCGAGGCCGTAGTGAAATCGCCCATCGATGGCTTCATCTTGGAAAAGAACGTGGAAATCGGCGACCCGGTCACGCCGCTCAACCCGTACCAGGAGGGAACGGTGCTGATGACGATGGCCGAGATGAGCGCCCTCATCTTCCGCGGTACCGTGGACGAGATCGATGTGGGGAGGCTTAGCGAGGGGATGCCAGTGGAGATCAAGATCGGTGCTCTGCCCGGCGTAGAAGTTACTGGAGTCCTCTCGAAGATCTCGCTCAAAGCACGTACGGAAGACAACGCCACCGTCTTTCCCATCGAGATCGAGCTCGGCGAATCGAACGACGTCGTGCTCAGGGCCGGCTACTCGGCCAACGCCGACGTGATCATCGATCGGCGCGAGGGCGTGGTCATGATCCCGGAACGCCTCGTCAGCTTTTCTGGTGACACCGCCAAGGTCACAGTTCTTCTCGGTGACGGGACCCAGGAAGAGCGCATCATCGAGACCGGTCTCAGCGACGCGATTAACATCGAAGTACTCTCCGGCATCGAGGAAGGCGCGAAAGTCGTCGAGCCACCACCGCGGGAGATCGAGTGATCAACACTCAGTGATCAGCGGCCTTTGTGCCCGTCCGATACGACACTTGGGCCCACTGTTCACTAGTCACAGGTGACCGAAAGAGATATCAGAAGGTAGACCCGTGCGCTTATTCGGCTCCATAAAGGACTTCTTCCACGACATCCGCACCCAAAGGCTCCGGACTTTTCTCACGATCATGGGCATCACCTGGGGTACGGTCGCTGTGATCGTGCTGCTAGCCTTCGGCGTCGGCATGGAGAAGCAAACCCGGAAGCGTATGCACGGACTGGGCGAGCGGATCGTCATCCTCTTCGGGAACCGCACGACAAAGTCCTTCGCCGGCTTCCCAGAGGGTCGCTACATCCGGTTCCAGGAAGAGGACGCGGCGCTGCTTCAGCAAGAGATACCGGAGATCGTCGAGATCAGCCCCGAGTACAGCACCTGGAGCGTCCCGGCGCGACGCGGCCGGAACAGCGCAAACCCCAACGTCACCGGCATCTACCCCGTCTTCGGCGAGATGCGGAACGTCATCGCCGACTGGGGCGGGCGCTTCATCTCCCAAGCCGACATGGACGAGCGGCGCCGCGTGGCGTTCCTAGGAAACGAGCTCGAGAAACTGCTCTTCGAAGGCGAGGACGCCGTCGGCAAGCAGGTGTTCATCGGCGAAGTCCCGTTCACGGTGATCGGCGTCCTGAAAGAGAAGCAGCAGAACTCGTCGTACAACTCCAGGGACCGCGACCGGGTCTTCATTCCGGCCAGCACGCACCAGGCGATCTTTGGCCAGCGCTACGTGCAGAACATCATCTATCGCACCAACAGCCCCGAGGTCGTCAAGTCGGTCGAGCGACGCGTCAATGAGGTGCTGGGCCGCAAGTACCGCTTCGACCCGACTGACGAAGACGCGATCTGGGAATGGGATACAAGCGAGTTCGAGGCGATCATCGACAAGATCTTCATCGGCATGAACACGTTCCTCGGGATCGTGGGCGCGTTCACGCTCACCGTCGGCGGGATCGGCGTCGCCAACATCATGTACATAGTGGTCAAGGAACGTACACGTGAAATCGGCGTTCGCCGCTCTATCGGCGCACGCAAGCGAGACATCATGCTGCAGTTCCTCGGCGAAACCTTCGTCGTCGTTGCCAGCGGCGCGATCCTCGGTTTCCTGATCTCGCTGGCGCTCGTAAAAGTCGGCCAGTTGATACCGCTACAGGAGTTCATCGGGGTACCCACGATCTCGCCTATGGTCGCCATTGCGACGGTCATACTGTTGACATTTGTGGCGCTTCTGGCCGGCTATTTCCCAGCACGAAAAGCGGCGAACCTGGACCCGGTGGAGTGCCTGAGGCACTGATCGACTAGACCGAGATCACCTGGCAGATGTGGAAGATACTCATAGGAGAATTCCTCGGTGACCTGAAGACGCAAAAGACGCGCGTCTTCCTGACGATGTTCGCCATCACATGGGGCACCATCTCCGTCGTTCTGCTGCTCGCCTTCGGTGAAGGGCTTCGCCACTCCATCGTTCAGGGCCTGCTCAACGCCGGCGAGCGCATGTTTATGGTCTACGGTGGAACCACGAGCAAGGAGTTCGAGGGCCTGCCTAAAGGGCGACGAGTCAGGTTGAGCGAGGAAGACCTCGATTTGATCCAGCGCTCGATCGAAGAGATCGACATGGTCAGCCCCTCCTACGGACGTTGGGGCACTTCGCTCGAGGTCGGCGACAACAGGACGACCACCTACATGGAGGGCGTCTACCCCACCTTCGAGACCTTGCGCCGCATGTATCCGCAGGCGCAAAGCCGCTTCATCAATCAGCGCGACCTGGATGAGAAGCGAAGAGTCCTGTTCTTGGGCAACGATATCGCCGAGGAGTTGTTCGGGGCCGAGGACCCGGTAGGCAAGACCGTAATGCTGGACAACCTGCCGTTCACCGTCGTGGGCGTGATGCAGAAGAAGTTCCAGGATAGCATGAACAACGGTCCCGATTCCGACCGCGCGATCATCCCGGCATCGACGTTCAAAACCATCTACGGCTACCGCTACGTCAACCATCTACTGTTGAGACCGCGGAATCCCGGGCGCGCGGAATTCGTGAAGGCGGAGTTGTTCAGAGTCATGGGAGCCCGTTACAAGTTCGATCCCGAGGACGAACGCGCGCTCCCGATGTGGGATTTCATCGAAGATGAGAAGATGAGCAACCAGATCGCTCTCGGCATCGAGATCTTCCTCGGGCTGGTCGGCGGATTCACGCTGCTCGTCGCCGGCATCGGCGTCGCCAACATCATGTACGTGGTGGTCAGGGAGCGCACGCGGGAAATCGGCATCAAACGCTCCATCGGCGCCCGCAAGCGCCACATCATAAGCCAGTTCATCTTCGAGGCTCTGGCGCTCACTATGATCGGCGGAACCATCGGCCTCACCTTCTCCACAGGACTCGTATTCCTCGTGGACAGCCTCCCGGCCGACGAGGGGGCTATGGCCTACCTGGCGAACCCCAAGTTGTCCTGGCCCATTGCGCTCGGCTGCGTGATCACGCTGATCATGATCGGGCTGGCCGCGGGCGTGCTGCCGGCGCGGCGCGCGGCGAAGATCGACCCTGTCGAAGCGCTACGCTACGAGTAAACGAGCTGGTATTCTGGCTACCGCGGAATGACGCCGACGATTCGCAGCGGCCCGCCGCTACCACCTGCGATCTTCATCGGCAAGGCAATGACATAGGCGCCGGTCGCCGGTAGCCGGTCCAGCCGGGCCACGTTCTCGAACGCCGGGATGTTCTCGGCGTACAGAACGCGATGACTCTCGAACAGCGTCGACTGCCCGTAGTCTATGCTCGGCGTGTCGATCCCCAACGCATCGATCCGGCGATTCTCCACCAACCATGCCGCCGCCTCCGGATGCAGCGCCGGGAAGTGGAGCTGCGGAACCGCGTCCGGCCCACTCAGCGACGTGCCGAGATAGGTCTCGCGATCCGGCCAGCGCGCGCCCCAGCCCGTGTGCAGCAGCAGGATCGAGCCGTCGGGTATCCGCCCGTGCTCCGCCTCCCAAACCTCGAGATCGCCGACGCCGACCTGGTAGTCGGGGTCCGCCGCCGCGGAGGTGCTCACATCGACGACCACCGCAGGCCCGATCAGCCTCATGATGGGAATCTGCTCGGCGGTGTGGCGCCCCTCCGAAAAGTGGACGGGCGCGTCCAGGTGTGTGCCTCCGTGCTCCGCCATGCAGAAGTTGTTGGCGGCGTAGTAGTAGCCGCCCTCGACCATGCCCGCGGAGACAACCTCCAATTCGAACGGTTGCGCGGTCGGCCAGAAGATCGCGTTCTCGTCGTAGTCGTAGGTCATGTCGACCCACTCGGCGCCGGTACCCGAGAACAGCGCCGCAAGGGTCGCGCCCGGGTCTTCGCCGGCGCGGTTACACCCGCTCATGACCAACAAAGCTGCGAGCAATAATCCGAACCGTCCCGAACCGTTCATCGCTGACCTCCTGAGCGTCGTGGCCTACCCGGCCTCTACAATAGTGTCCGTCCTCGAGGGCGGGAACCACCAACCCATTGGAACCGCACGGATCGTTCGCAAAGAGGATTCCTTCCAATGGGTCGGGTCTGAGCATCTTTACGGGGGGCACCGGACGGCAGGTCTGCACCGAGCCGCCGGGTGGGCGTCACCTCAGTGCTGTGGATCTTCGGTAAGAGGCTAGGCGGCCTCGCTACGCCGGTACAGCTTCCCCAATACGACCAGCTCGACGCAGATCACGACGACGACTACGACCCAAGCCGCCGTCTCCCACCAGCCACTCGGCTCGAGTATGCCGTAGGCGATCGCCGCTATGGCCAGCGCGATCCAGATGGCGGTGAAGATCCCGAAGGCCGATACAGGCATACCGCGGCCGAGCTGCGCCGCGTCGTGCCGCCTCAGCATGTAGACCCGCGCCTGGGTCAGGGCATAAAGCGTACAGAAGATGGCGAAGAACCAGCGGCGCAAGAAACCCATGGCGGACTCGAGGCCGCCGCTGGCCGGGACCAGAATCGCCAGCACCAGGCCAGCGACGACCGCCAGCAGCACAAATACCGTCAGACCGGTCGCGCTGCGCCTGCCCTCATCAGACTTTCCGTCATTCATATTCATTGGCTCAGAATACCCGCACCTGAAACTGCAACAATCGGCCCGGTTGCGGAAGACCGCACTGATCGAAGTTGGCGGAGTCGGTGATGTTGGCCGCCGTAACCACCAGCTCCAGCTGGCCCCCGGCCCTGCCGCTGCCAAGACTCCTTCCCCAGGCGACCTCCAGATCTACCCACGTGTCGGAGCCCAGTTGGACCTCCTGCGCCAGGTCCGGATGCACGCACCAGCGTTGACCCACGTGAGCCACCCGGCCCGTCCCTCGAAAACCGGACCAGACCGGTGTCGAGGCCGTCACGTTCCCCGCGATCCACGGTTGGTATTCCGGGTTGCTCTGGCTCGCGGGTTGGTTCGGGTCATCTTGTGTGACGTGCTTTAGGGTCAGGTCGCCGCCGATGGACCAGCCTCTTCGGAAAGAGTGGTTGTAGAACAACTCGACACCCAAGCTGCGGATGACCTCGCGGTTCTGTCGCTGGAGTTGACCGTCACCCAAGCTGACTCGAACGATGGCGTCGCTCAGCCTCTGGTAGAAACCGACGATCTGCCCCTCCCCACGACCGATCGCGGTCGTCAGTCCCAGCTCGGCAACCGCAAGCACTTCCGGGTTCAATGACGGGTTCACGACGAACCTGCCCAAGGCTCCCGAGTACAGTTCTCTGAGCGCTGGAAAGCGAACGCGTCGACTGATCCCAGCGTTCAGCAACCAGCCGCCGTCACCCAGAGCGTAGGTACCGCCGGCGCGCAGGCCCCAGGCCCAGATCGGGTCCCGCGACTGTGCGCCGCCGGTCTCGGGCGTGTCCGAATAGTCGACGCTTCCGCCCACGCTCAACCGCCCTCGGGGGGACACGTTGCCCCCATTGACGACCGGCTGCTCCACCTCGACGCCCAGACTGAAAAAGCGCTGTCGATACCGGGCTTCGCCCTCATCAACCAGCACCTCGTCGTGCCGCGCGTCCACGAAGGTCAGAGCGCCGCGCAGGATCCCCGACCCCAGCGTGTGGTCGCCGAGCAGCCGAAACGAGAGGTTGCGGTCATCACCCAGCTCGCCACCGTTTATCGAATCGTAGGCCAGGCTCTCGAAAGTACTGATCTCGGTCTCGGCCAGATCGATTCCGACACTGGCTTCCAAGTCGCCCTGGCCCCAAGGTGTACCGCCCCAACCCGTGCCGCCGGAGATAGCCGTCACCCACCGCGAGGCCTTAGGATACCGCCACAGTCGCGGCTCCAACACATGCAATTCGGGCGGCACGCCCTTGTTCGACGACTGCGCAAACGAGCTGAGCGATCCCCACGGGCCATCGTCATCCTCGTAACGCGCGACGACGTAGCCGTTCAGCTGCTCGAAGTCGCTGTTGATGCGGTCGGACCCCGCGCCCTCATACGGTGGCGCGACGTTTTTCGAGCGCGGCACGGCCGAACGGTTCCGGTAGCCGCCGCCGCCACGAAGCATCCAATCGCCACCACCCGTCCTGGCTGCCGTGGCCAGCCCCAGCGCCACCGCACCGTTACCCAGTTGATCGATACCGGCCATGAACTGGTAGGGCTGAGGATCGGCGGGGATGCCGGGACCATCGGCGATACCCACTAGAACGACACCGCCCAGCGCGTTCGGTCCGTGTAGTACCGAAGACAGCCCGCGCACCAGGGTGAGCTCGCGAGCCGCAGTCATCGGGATGATCGACAGATCGGTTCGATTGTCCCAGCCCAGCGTCAGCGGCACGCCGTCGACGAGAACCGCTACCCGTCGGGATTCCATCCCGCGCAGCTGCGGTTGCGCCTCGCCACGCGAGTTTTCGCGGATCATGATCAGCGGCGTCCGTCGCAGCAGCTCCGACAACGTCGGTGAGGGGTGCGCCCGTACCGAGTCTAGCGGCACTCTCAGCGCGCTAGCACCTCCGGCCGTGGCCACCGGCCGGGCGACGGTGACTGCGATCTCTTCCACGGTGTAGACCGTGTCCGGAGGAACCGTGTCCTGCTGCTGGGCGAGACTAGTGGAAACCGGAGCGGCGACTATCGCCATGGCCGTACAAACTCGCAGGCGCCATACGCTTAGAAGGCGCGGAGAACAGCGCCGAGATTCTATCCGTTTCCCCCTTCTCGCCATGGTCTGCCGTTCCGCCGTTCTCAGAATCGAGACCGCCAATCGCTCTCCGGGCACTTTTCGCCGAGGGGATTCCATTCAGTACGAGGGGCCGAAGTACCTAAGCAAACCCGGGGAGGCGGGGATTTCAACCTCCCCGAGTCAGGGGGCTCAGACCGCTCCGCGGAGCAGCTACTCGGGCCGGCGTGCCCGTACGAAGGCGGAGCAGATGCGGCCCTCCTCCAGCCAGCTTTCCTTGACCGGCACACCCAGATCGCGGGCCAACTGGAGCATCTCTTCTTCCTCGTAGGCCCGGGTGACCTCCACATCGATGTCTACGAATCCTGCCTCAGCCAGTTTGCCCCGGTACTCGTCTTCGTGTAGAGCGCCGGCGACGCAGCCCGCCCACGCCTCGAGGTTCTTGCGCAGCTCCTCAGGCAGCACGCCCTGGATCACGATATCGGACACCGCGAAACGGCCGCCGGGGCGCAGCACGCGATAGGCCTCTCGCAACACTCGGTCTTTATCCGTGGAAAGATTGATCACGCAGTTGGAGATCACCACGTCGACGCTGTTGTCCGGCAGGGGTATGTCTTCGATGCTACCCTTGAGGAACTCCGCGTTGCCGATCCCGGCCTCTTCTCGGTTGCGCCGGGCCAGCTCCAACATCTCGTCGGTCATGTCCACGCCGTACGCCTTACCGGTCTCGCCCACGCGCCGCGCCGACAGCAGCACGTCGATGCCCCCGCCCGAACCTAGATCGAGCACGGTCTCGCCCGGCTTGAGCTCCGCCAGCGCAGTGGGATTACCGCAGCCCAACGAGGCGAGCACCGCCGCCTCGGGCAGTTCCACCATCTCGTCTATCGTGTAGAGATCACGGGAGATGATGTCCTTCTCCGTATCCGTAGAACCGCAGCATTCAGACGCCGACGGCCCACAACAACTCGCCGGCGCGGCCTTCTCTACTTGCTGGGCAGCCGCCGCGTAGCGCTCGCGGACTGCCTCCTTGATGTCCGTGCCTTTGGTCATGACTCCTCCTCGTTATCCAGCCTGCTCGTCTATACTGCAGCACCTTCCGCCCCGCGACACGAGACCGGACGCGGCCGCATCGGCCAGGCGGCCGATCAGCCGGATCATCGAGCCTCGCACTTGGGGATCGAACTCGGACAGCAGACGCCGTTCCTGGGCCAGGATGTCCTTCTCGATGCTCCCCCGTAGTCGGGCTCCGGACGACGTCGTCTTCAAGAGCAGCGCCCGTCCGTCTTCGGGGTGCCGCGTCCTGCTCACGTAACCCTTGCGCTCCAGCGCGTCCACCACGCGACTGGCCGTGCTCTTCTCCAGATACAGCTCGGCGGCCAGTTCATTCAGCGTCAGCGGACCGTCCCGCTCGAGCGCCTCCAACGCCCAACTCTGGGTCACTGAGATATCGTGGCAGCAGATCCGATCGCGATCCCTGAACTGGTAAACGCGCTTCAGATCGTAGAGCACGCGATGCAGCGCCGCCGTGTCGGCGTCCAGGGCAGAGTCCGGCCCCCTGGCGCCCGGCTGTGGCCGCTGCCCTTCCCTCGTCCTGGCATCTGTCGTCCGCATGAGCGTCACCTAATAGTTGGTAGTACCAACTATATGAGCGCGTCGCGATTCTGTCAAGACACCGTCTGCGCACCGCCCCCCCACATCCCAATTCTCCTTGACGCGCTCACCGACGCTGGGCCAAGTTGCCGCACCAGAAAAGCCTCGTGCCCCGGGCTCAGCTGACCACGAATTCTTTCGAGGAGGGATTGGAGATGAGAAGGTTGCTTCTCGTTGGCTGTCTGGCGGGGCTCTTCTTCGCCCCCGCCACCTTATCCGCCCAGTGGTCGCTCGGCGGGCAGTTCAGTTGGGGCGACGAGCTCGACTTCGCCTTCGGTGGACGAGTCATTTGGGACTGGCCGTTCGAGCCCGGTGCCTTTACGACCGGCTCGTTCGATCTCTTCTTCCCCGAGGCGGACGTTGACTATTGGGAAGTCAACGTCAACATCGGCCAGCCGATTCCTATCAATTCCGACAGTTTCAAACCGTACGCCGGCGCAGGGCTCAACTGGGCGCACATCTCGGCAGGCAGCACTTCCGACAACAAGTTCGGCCTGAACCTTCTGGCCGGCCTGAGGTACATGCTGCCCAGCGTGGCTCCCTTCGGCGAACTGCGTTGGGAGCTCGGAGGCGGCAAGCAGTTCGTGATCACCGCCGGGGTGATGTTCAGTATTTCCAGCTGACAAGAACTCAGCGAAGAGGAGAGGGCGCTGCATATGGAAGCGCCCCCCTCTCTTGATCGTCGATGATATCGAGCCCCTGGTTAGCTTCCCGGCATCGTCAGCGGCTCTCGAGCTTCGAGGAAAGTAATGCCGATGGACTCCACCTTGGCACGGAAAGCTGCGACATCCTCTTCGAACGCCAGGTTCACCTCATCCAGAGCCGCCTCGAGTTTCTCCTCCGCGTACCGTAGGTAGGTGAGCTGACCCTCGGTCGGCGGATCCCATGAACTGCTCATGGAGAAATAGGCGTTTCGGATCCGCGGGTGTACGCTGTTGTCCTCTGCGATACCCTTGTCAGTGCCCGGCGGCGTCCACAGCTGCTTCTCCAACTCCGTGAGCTTCTGCTTCAGCTGTCGAGCTTCTCGGAGCACTTCACGATTCGGCGACGCGGCATCGTCCTGCGGCCCCTGCCCGCTCATCGCGGTCGCCTCTGCGGCTTCTTCGTCGTCTTCGGCGTCGTGCTCGGCCAGCATGCCGAGGACCTTGTCGATCTCGTCCCGCGTATCGCGGAGGCGCTTCACCGCCTCGGCCAGCACCTCCTGGGCCTCACCGGCACGGACCAGTGCCTCGTGGTTCGCCTCTCGCTGCGCGATGGTGAGGCTATAACGCGGATCTTGCAGCACGTTTAGGGTGCCGCTGGCCTCGTGGTCGCCATACTTCAGCGTAATCGTGTACGTGCCGGGGACCACATCGGGTCCGCCACCGCCACCGAAGAAGCCGCCCCCGCCCTCCGTACCGGGACCGGCGCTGGGGCGCTCGAAGGCCTCTCGACTCAGATTCCAGGTGATGCGGTTGACTCCCTGTTCTACCGGGCGCTCGAACTCGTTGATCACCTCGCCGTCTGCGTTCTTCACTTCGACCTCGATCTGGGGACCGCTCACTCGCGGTCCGGCCGGCCGCTCCTCCTCGGTGTCTTCTTCTTCCTCACCACCGGCCGCGCGCTTCGCCGCCTTGCGCTGCCGCTCGATCTCGTCGTTGGGATGAGGCAGATCGTCCCCGCTAATCGAGAACGTGATCATCGCCCCATAGTCCCGGTTCTCGCCGCGGAATTCGCCGTTCCCGGGGAACCGCGATGCGCCGGTCTGCTTCACCCGGTACTGGACCGCATCCGCCATCGCGAAGAGATGGAGTGGTTGCCTCATGATCTCCGGTGTAAGGGAGCGCAACGGCGAGATGTCGTCGATCACGTAGGCCGCACGTCCGTGCGTTCCGATGACTAGGTCATGCTCACGGGGATGTACGATCAGCGCCATCGCCGAAGCCGTGGGAAAACCGTGCGTCCATTGGAACCAGCTTGCTCCGCCGTTCAGGCTCACGTACAAGCCGAATTCCGTGCCCAGGAACAGCAGGTCTTCTTTCACCGCGTCCTGCTCCACCACCAGCGCATAGCCCCAGACGTCGTCCGTCGCCAAGCTCTCGAACCTGTCGCCGTAATTCGTCGCCTTGAAGGCATAGGTCTCCCAGTTGCCGCGGCGGTGATCGTCGAACACCACGTAGGCGACGGAGGCATCGAACTTCGACGGCTCGATGTGCGGCACCCAGGTATTGGCCGGCACATCTCTCGCATTTTCCTCGACGCTCTCCCACGTCGTGCCGCCGTCACGTGTTACGTGGACGCGCCCGTCGTCGGTTCCTACCCAGATCACACCGCGTTCCAGCGCGCTGGGCGCAATGGTTATGATGGTCGTGAAGTTCTCTGCGCCGGTGACGTCCAGGGTCAGGCCACCGCTCTCCTCTTGCTTCTGCCACTCCGGGTTGTTCGTAGTGAGGTCGGGGCTGATGATCGTCCACGTATCGCCGCGGTCGGTGGACTTGTGAAGGAACTGGCTCCCGTAGTAGACGGTGTTGCCGTCGAAGGGATCGATGGCAATTGCCGCGTTCCAGTTGAAGCGCAACTCAATGTCGTCGGGATGGACCGGGCGGATGCTCTTCCGCTCTCCCGTCCAGTTGTTCCAGCGGCTCAGGTTGCCGCCCTGGCTCATGGCGTATCCGCTGTGCGGATCGCCGGGAATCGCCAGGGTTGCGAATCCGTCACCGAAACCGACTTCGTCCCAGTGGTGGTTGCGAATGCCGCCGTTCTCCCAAACGTAGGCGGGCCCGCGCCATGAACCATTGTCCTGCAACCCGCCCAGCACGTTGTACGGCTGCTCCATATCCACGTTGATGTGGTAGAACTGGGCCAGCGGCAGATTCGACGCAAACCGCCAACTTTGACCGTGGTCGCGACTGAAGTAGACGCCCCCGTCGTTCCCCTCGATGATTTGAGCGGGATCGTTGGGGTTGATCCACATGGCGTGATGGTCGGGATGCGCCGAGGCCCAGCTGACCAGCGTTTCGAAGCTCTCGCCGCCGTCGGTCGAGACGCTGACGAGAGAGTGAAGGCTATAGACTCGATTGGGATCCTTAGGGTCTACGCGCAGGTCGGCGTAGTAGAAGGGACGGTTTCCGACGTCCTCACCCGCACTCATCCGCCTCCACGAATAGCCGCCGTCCTCCGACTTGTAGAGCGCGTTCTCTTCCTTCGCCTCGATGTAAGCGTAGACGATATTCGGATTCGAAGGCGCGATGGCCAGCCCGATGCGGCCGAGCTCGCCTTCTGGAAGGCCGTCCTCCGGCGTCAGCCGCTTCCAGTTACGGCCACCGTCCACCGTCAGGTAGATGCCCGACCCCGGACCACCTGAACGGAAGGACCAGGGCCAGCGCTGGTAGTCCCACATCGCCACGATCAACTTGTTCGGGTTCGTGGGGTCAATCTCCATATCGCCGACGCCGGTGTTGTCGTTGACGAAGAGCACCTTCGACCACGTCGTTCCGCCGTCTTCGGTCTTGTAGACGCCGCGCTCGGGATTCGGCTTCCACATCGAGCCCATGGCGCCCACGAACGCGACGTCGGGGTTCGACGGGTGGAGCTTGATCCGGTGTATGCGCTCCGTCGCGTCGAGCCCCAGGTGCTCCCAATTGCGGCCGGCGTCCAACGACCTGTAGACGCCGTTTCCGCCGCCCGAGACGCTGTTCCGCGGGTTCCCTTCACCGGTCCCCACCCAGACGATGTCCGGGCTGGCCTGGAAGATCGCGATCTCGCCAATCGCGTGGACCGGCTGGTCATCGAACAGCGGCTCCCAGGTCAGCCCGCCATCCAACGACTTCCAGACGCCTCCGGTGGCGGCACCGACATAGACGATCTCGGGGTCCGATTCCACCGCGTTGACTACGGCGATGCGGCCGCTCATCCCCGCGGGACCGATGGAGCGCGCCTGCATGCCGGCCAGCAGTTCGGGATCGATTTGCGCGTGGAGCGGGGAGGCCAACGCGGAGATGATCATCGAAGCCGCGGCTACGGAAACCAGACGGTGGAGCATGACCCTCCTCCTGTGTTACGACCGGTATCGAGAGCTGGGAACGAGACAAGCTATGATTCCGCGCACGTGTCTGCCAGACAAACTGTTCACGATCTGTAAGGCGAACCGATCTCGTGCGAGATGCCCGGTTCACTCCCAGCATCGCCATTATCTTGCCTGTACATTATGCAGCGACCCAGCAGCGATCCCCGGAGACATATGCTGCCCAGAGCGGCCAGTTTGTTGTACTTTGGTGGAGGTTTCAACCATCTCGCCCCCGCGCTTCCTTATGCTGCGGACTCTGCAAGAGATGTCGGGGTCCCTCGCAAGTGAAGAACGGCGAGGCGGCAACAGGCGCTGTTCCCGATACCCCGCAGGGCACCGGTCCTGGTGAGGGATTATTGCACCATGCGTCCCGCCGAGGGTCGCTCTGGAGTATCCCATGATATCCGAGCTCGTTCGCACGTTCGATTACATCACTGCGTTTATTGAGCAGTCCGTCGCTGATTTGTCCGACCATGAAATGGTCATGCAACCCGATGGCGTCCCGAATCACGCGATGTGGACCCTCGGTCACATGATCTACAGCTGCCAGGGGATCGCGGCTGAATTAGGTTCTGAGCTCTGGCTTCCGGCAGCGTGGGAATCGCATTTCGGTTACGGGAGCGAACCCTTGCCCGACCGAGGCAAGTATCCCTCCAAGTCAGAGCTAAGCAAGCTATTCACCGACTCAACGAATCGCCTTCGAGAGACTCTTCTGAACACCGACGAGTCCGTCCTGCGAAGAGCATTGCCCGACGATACACTCCCAACCATGGGGCACTTACTTCTACAGGTCGTCGTGGGTCACAACGCCTATCACGCCGGGCAATTGGCCGTATGGCGGCGTGCCATCGGCAAGGAGTCTACCGGTGTCTTTGTCTAACACGCTCGATTCGCCTCGGGCGCTGCCCAACCAGCGTTTGCAGCTGTCACTGCCGCCATTCGGCGCACGGCCTTTGGCCGTGCTGCGCTGAGTGCTCCTCGGAGTTGGAGCGCACTTGCTTGTTGCCAGAGATCAGCCCCCGCCTCTGAGCAGCTCCCGTGCCTCATCTTCGGTGAGCCCGGGCTCGCCCACGTCCGTGCGGGCATCGAGCAATCCTCGGTCCTCCCCCATTCTGGCCAGGGCCAGCGAACCTGCAGCGGAGCCCGCACCCGACAGTGCGAAGATGGGGCCCAAAACCAAAAAGACGTCCCCTCCAAGAGCTGCGGCCAAGACAAAGATCCCGGACAGCAGAAGACCCCCAATCCCTCCCCACACTGCAAAGCGCGGAAGCGACATTTGGTCAAACCTGCGCCGGCCCTCGACGATCCCCAGGATCCCGGAGAACGTGACGCCGGCAAGAAAGCCAAGCAGAGCGAAAAGGAGCGGAAACGGGACGTCGGCGGCGCCAAAACCGGCTATGAGCAGGAGGACGAGTCCCGCGCCGAACCATGCTATTGCCCAGGTCAGGCCCATCCCGACAGCACCGCGGATGCGTCTCAGCCACTTCTTCATTACTTCCTCCCCGTGCACTTGGACGTTCGTCCACCGATGCTGCTTCCCGCCTAGCCACACATCAGCTTTGCGTGCAAATTAGGAGATCGGAAAGCGGGGGCCAAGTGGACGGACCGACCGGGTCCGACGGTGCCTGGTGCGAGGTCGAGAGTGCGCCTCTATCGACACGGGGGCGATGCCAACAGTTGGGCGCTGCCGTCCGACAAAGGTACGAAGGGCACCAAGCCATATTGAGCGCTGAGCAACTCACGCCACCCCAGGAGCGCAGACCGTGACCGGCGCTACCCACACCAGCAACCTCTCCGTCAGATCAGAACTATCATGACAGCGCGTAACATCGTCATCACCGGCGCGACGGACGGCATGGGGAAAGTGGCTGCGAAAGAGCTGGCACGCCGAGGCGCACAGCTGCTCCTGGTCGGCCGAAATCGCGAGCGCTGCGAGTTGGTAAGGGCCGAGTGCATCACCAAGCCTGGCAACCAACAGGTCGACTACGTGGTGGCCGACCTCTCGACGGTCCGCGAGGTGCGCCGGGCCGCGGACGAGATCAAGCAGCGGGTCGACCGCGTCGATACTCTCGTGAACAACGCCGGCGGAGCGTTCCCGTGGCGGCGAACTGAAACAGAGGAAGGACTCGAACTCGCTTTCATGCTGCAGTACCTGTCGCGCTACGTTCTGACCAAGGAACTCCTTGACCACCTACGCGCATCCGAGGATCCGCTCGTCATGACGGTCGCCGGGGGCGGCACCTACGCCAAGGACATCGACCTCGACGACCTGCAGAGCGAGCGCGATTACAGAAAGTTCCGCCTCATTGGCAAGGCAGCCGCGCTCAATGAGTTGCTCACGATGGAGGGGGCGCGGCGCTACGAGGGGATTACGTTTTGCAACTATGGCCCTGGGCTGGTGCGCACCAAGACGACTATGGCCACGGCGATGGCGTGGCTTTTCTTTCAGTCGATCGGGCGGCTGTTCTCGCGCTCGCCGGAGCAGGCGGGTGCCGACATGGCGGAGTTGGCCGTGGGCGGTCACGCAGGAGGCTTCTTCGGCCCCGAGCTCAAGCGCAACGAGCCGGTGTGGGCGCTGGCCCACCCTGAGGTTGGGCCGGCGCTCTTTGAGAAGACTGAGGAGCTGTTGAGGGATCTGCCAGCCGGCCGCAACTAACATGCGCGTGCAGCTGCCGCTGCGCCCTAGCGGGCGACTGCCTTGGCTCCGTTTTGACTGCGAATTCCGTGGCCCTGGTGGCCACGAGCTGATTACCGTGGTTCGATAAGCGTCAGCAAACGTGGTGGGCGCGGTTGAAGTCAGCGTTGCATTTCAAGCCGTTTGACGGCGGACAGTTTAGTAGGTGAGGGCGAGATGACGGTGCTTGTGGTCGGAGCGACCGGGGCAACGGGACGGCTGCTCGTGGAGCAGCTGCTGAAGAGCGGACAGGATGTACGGGTGATCGTGCGATTGCCCGACAAGCTGCCAGAGGATCTTAAGAGCCACAAACGATTGTCCGTGATCCGCGCAAGCGTCTTGGATCTCGGCGATGTCGAGATGGCTCGCCATGTCCACGGATGTGACGCGGTAGCCTCGTGTCTGGGTCACAATCTTACTCTGAAGGGCATGTTTGGCCATCCGCGCCGACTCGTGACCGATGCCACCAGAAGACTGTGTTGTGCCATCAAGACACACAGGTCAGCACGGCCTACCAAATTCGTGCTCATGAACACGACGGCGAACAGCAATCGCGATCTCGACGAGAGCATGTCGTTTGCTGACAAGTGTGTCATTGCACTTCTTCGTATGTTTCTACCACCGCAAAAAGATAATGAGAAGGCTGCGGACTTCCTGCGGACGGAAATTGGCCAGAACGACAGTGCGATCGAATGGGCTGCCGTACGTCCGGACGGTTTGACCGATGAATCCGGGGTCACTGAGTACGAGGTGCATCCATCACCAATTCGAGGGGTAATCTTTGACGCCGGCAAGACGAGTCGTATCAATGTTGCTCATTTCATGACCGCTTTGATCGTTGACGATGCCACATGGAACGAGTGGAAGGGGAAGATGCCGGTGATCTACAGCAAGACAGATGTCAGAGACGAATCGGCGACATAAAAGACATTTGCAGCGGGCGCTGTAGCCTCTTAGACGGATCGATGAAGATGACACAACGTACTTCCGCACGTGTTGTAGGAGCCCTGTTCATTCTCGCGACGGTTGCCAGCACAGTGGCTGTCCTGGTTCTGCAACCCGTTATCGGCGCTTCGGATTACCTCACCCAAGCGTCTCTCAACCAAGCCCGGTTGGCGACGGGAATCCTCTTTGAACTCATCAATCACATCGCAGTTGTCGGGATTGCGGTGGCTATTTACCCCGTCTTGAGAAAGTTCAGCGAACGCTTGTCTCTGGGGTATGTCGCTGCCAGAACCATAGAAGCCGTGCTCTTCGCCGTCGGCACACTGCAGTTGCTGACGCTCGTGACGCTGAGTCAGCAATTCGTAGCTGCAGGCACTCCGCCTGATTCCCACTTTCAAACCTTCGGCGGCCTATTGCTGGCTGGACACGATTGGGACGATGCGGCCCTAGCATTCGCGGCGTTCAGCCTGGGTGCCCTGATACTAAACTATGTGCTGTATCAGGCGAGACTCGTGCCTCGATGGTTGTCCGTGTGGGGCCTTGTCGGCGCGATCTTGATTCTGACGGCGCGCGTGATGGTGATCTTTGGCCTCGAACTCACTCCGGCTATCCAGATCGCCTTGGATGCTCCGATTGCCATACAAGAAATGGCGTTCGCGATATGGCTGATCGTTAGAGGCTTCAACGCAGCGGAGTTCGCGTCCGAGCCCTAAGAAAGCGCATGTAAAATGGCCGGCCAGCCAGCGTTTGCGGCTGGCGCAGCCGCCATTCGGCGAAAAACCTCGGGTTGCGACCCGATACGACACGCCTGTGTAATCCGCAAGACAACAAGAGAGCGCCTATCCTGCCGGCGCCCTCTTTGACCAACGGTCCGTGACTTGACTACCGCTCCGGCATCGCGAGAGGAACTTGCACTTCCAGAAAGGTGATCCCCGCCGATTCAACTTGCGCGCGGAAGTCTGCCACGTCTTCATCGAACACCCGATTCAGCTCCGCCAGCGCTTCCTGCAGGCCCGCTTCGGCCTGCTGCAGGTAGTACATCTGCGCCTGCGTAGGAGCATCCCACGACGATTCAAGGGATCCGCTGACGTAATTGATCTGCCGGGAAACATTGTTCGTGCGCTGGATGCCTTTGGTGCTGCCCGGCGGCGTCCAAAATTGCTCCTCGACTTCAGTCAGAGTCCTCTTCAGGTTATTACCCGCCCGCATCAGCTCGCGGTTGACGCCTTCGTCTGTGCTCGTGGCCGTCGTCTCCTCTTCACCTTTTCGCGCGAACTTGAGCACATCATCGATCTCGGTGCGCGTCTCGCGGATTCGCTCGATCGCGTCCGTGATCGTCTCCTGTAGAGAACCAACGTACATCTGCGCCTCGTACTTGGCGATGCGCTCGGCCTGCGGGATGTCGTAGCGCGGGTCGGAGAGTACGTTGACCGACGTCGCAGCCTCGCTGTCACCGTACTTCACCGTCACGGTGTACGCCCCAGGCTGCACCTGCGGCCCGCTGGACTCGCCGAAGAACGACTGCTGACCGCCGCGCGGACGACTGAAGGCGTCGACTGCAAGGTTCCAGGCGACGCGATTCACACCCAGAACCGCCGGTTGCCGGAAAGTGCGGATCACTTCGCCGTCCGCATCGCTGACTTCGATAGTGACCTGCTCGCGCCGCTCGCCCGGCTCTTCCCCGGCCTGTGCCGCGGGCGCGTCCTTCGGGTGCGGCAGTCCTTCGGCGTTCAACGAGAACGTGATCAGAGCACCGTACTGGCGATTGTCACCGAAGAAGTCGTCCTGTCCCGGCGAGCTGATGCCCGACGATTGGTTGGTCTGGTACTGCACGGCATCGGGGATCGCGAAGACGTGGAGCGGCTCGGCCATCGTTTCCGGCGTGATAGAACGCAGCGGTCGAATGTCATCGATCACGAACGCCGAGCGCCCATGCGTCCCGACCACCAGGTCGTGATCCCGCGGATGCACGATCAACGCCATCACCGACGATGTCGGTACACCCTCGGTCCACTTGAACCAGCTGTTGCCACCGTTCAGGGTCACGTAGAGGCCGAACTCAGTGCCCAGGAACAGCAGGTCCTCTTTCACGGGATCCTGCTCGATGACCAGCGCATATCCCCATAGATCGTCACTGGCCAGACTCTCCCACTTGTTGCCGTATTCAGTCGTCTTGTACACGTAGGTCTCGAAGTTGCCGCGCCGGTGATCGTCGAACGCGACATAGGCGACGGACGCATCGAACTTCGACGGCTCGATGTGCGGCACCCACGTGTTCTTCGGGACGCCCTTGATCTTCTCTTCCAGACTCGTCCACGTCGCACCGCCATCGCGCGTTACGTGCACGCGACCGTCGTCGGTCCCGACCCAGATCAAGCCCTGCTCGAGGGCGCTGGGCGCGATCGTCACGATCGTCGTGAAGTTCTCGGCGCCGGTGACGTCGTAGGTCAGGCCGCCGCTCTCGAGTTGGTTTTGCCACTCGGGATTGTTGGTGCTCAGGTCAGGGCTGATGATCTCCCAACTCAGTCCACGGTCCGTCGACTTGTGTACGAACTGGCTGCCGTAGTAGACGGTGTTGCCGTCGAACGGATCGATGGCGATGGCGGCGTTCCAATTAAAACGCATGTCCACACCGTCGGGATGTCCCGGCCGAATGTCACGAGACTCGCCGTTCTCCAAGTTCCAACGCCGCAGGAAGCCTTGCTGGCTCATGGCGTAACCCAACGTCGGCTCATTCGGATCGGCCAGGACCGCGAACCCGTCGCCACCGCCGAGGCGAGTCCAATGGTGGTTGCCGATGCCGCCGCGCTCCCAAACCGAGCTGGGACCGCGCCACGAACCGTTATCTTGGAAACCGCCGACGATGTTATACGGCATCTCCATGTCTACGTTTATGTGGTAGTACTGCGCCAGCGGCAGATTACGAACGAACTTCCAGGTCGCGCCGCGGTCGCGACTGATATAGACGCCGCCGTCGTTACCTTCGTAAATCAGGTTGGGGTTGTTCGGATCGATCCACATGGCGTGATGGTCCGAGTGCACTCCGCCACGAACCAGGACGTCGAAGGTCTTCCCGCCGTCCGTCGACAAGCTGACCCGCGAGTAGAGGCTGTAGACGCGATTCGGATCCTGGGGATCGACCCGCAGGTCGTAGTAATAGAAGGGGCGGTTGCCGATCTCCTCGTCGGTGCTCGTCTTCGTCCAGTTGAACCCTCCATCCACTGACTTGTAGAGCGCGTTCTCTTCGGCCTCGATGAGCGCGTAGACGATGTTCGGGTCCGACGGCGCGATCGCGAGGCCGATTCGCCCCAGCTCGCCTGCCGGAAGCCCGTCCTCGGCGGTCAGTTGCTTCCAGGTCCGACCGCCGTCCACAGTCATATATAGACCGGAGCCCGGGCCGCCCGAGCGGAAGAACCACGGCCAGCGCTGGTAGTCCCACATCGCCGCGATCAGCTTGTTCGGGTTCGTGGGGTCCATCACCATGTCGCCGACGCCGGTGTTCTCGTTGACGTAGAGGATCTTCGACCACGTCGCGCCGCCGTCCTCGGTCTTGTAGACGCCACGCTCGGGGTTCGGCTTCCACATCGAGCCCATAGCACCCACGAAAGCGATGTCGGGATTTGTGGGGTGGAGCTCGATGCGATGGATGCGCTCGGTCTTCTCGAGGCCCAAGTGTTCCCAGGTCCGCCCGGCGTCCATCGACTTGAACATCCCCCAGCCTGTCCCTGACACGCTGTTCCGCGGGTTCCCTTCGCCGGTGCCCACCCAGACGATGTCGGGGCTGGCCTGGAAAACCGCGACGTTGCCGATGGCGTGGACCGGCTGGTCATCGAAGATCGGTTCGAACGTGAGCCCACCGTTCACCGACTTCCAGACGCCGCCGGTGGCGGTGCCCACGTAGACGATATCCGGGTTCGAGACCACGGCGTCGATGTCGGCGATGCGGCCGCTCATGGTGGCGGGCCCTACCGTACGCGCCTTCATACCGGCGAGTAGCTCGGGATCGACTTGCGCGTGGAGCGGTGCGACCGCTGCCATCAACAGCAATACGGCGGCACCACCCGTGATCAGGCGGCGGAGCATGGCAACCTCCTGCTTTGGTCGTCCGATTGTGTGGTTGGTTATCCTAAACTAGGGGCCAGCGTTGCTGGTTGCCAGCGGGCTAGCTGGGTCGGGCCGCGTCGCAGTACTTGGCCGCTGCCGGGTTCGGCGGTAATCCGTCCGTTCTCGTATGCGACCTCGCCCCGTCGGATCGTGACAAGCGGCCATCCGGTTACTTCCCAACCCTCGAAGAGCGAGAAGCCGGCTCGCGACAGCATGTCTTCTAGCTCGATCGTGCGTGTGTCGTTCGGGTCCCAGATCGTGATGTCCGCGTCGGAGCCCACCGCGATCGTTCCCTTGCGCGGGTAGAGGCCGAACAGTCTTGCCGAGTTTGTTGAGTTGAGCTCGACGAATCGCTCGAGCGAGATGCGACCTTTGACGACGCCTTCGGAGAACAGGACGGGGTACATCTCCTGCATTCCCGGTACGCCGGGTCTCAGGTCCTCAATGTTGAGCGACGGGTCCATCTTCTGCTCGCGGCTCCAGGCGACGGTGTCCGACCCGAGCGTGTGGACCGATCCGTCCTCCAAGCCTTTCCACAGCGCTTCGACGTCCGCCGGCTCGCGTAGCGGCGGTTGGCCAACGTAGAGCGGTCCATCGGGCTCTTGGAAGCGCTCCGATGTGAAGTGCAGGTAGAGGGGTCGCGTTTCAACATAGACCGGGAGCCCGCGGCGCTGTGCCTCACGGCAGATGTCCAGCGGCTCAGCCGCCGATAGATGGACGACATAGATGGGCGCGCCGGTCGTCTCACAATAAGCGATCGCCCGGCGCGTGGCGATCGTCTCCGAGAGTAGCGGCCGGCTGCCGGCGTAGTGGCGGAGCGCGCTCTTCCCTTCCTTTACGAGCGCGCGGGTCGCCTCGGCGATGATCGCGGGGTCCTCGCAATGCACCACCGACATCAGGCCAGCTTCGCCCGCTTGCCGCATGACGCGAACGTAGTCCTCGAGGTTCTGGTCAAAGCTGGAGATGACCATGAAGATCTTGATGCTGGTGTGCCCGGCCTCTATTAGCTCCTGGATCCGCGTCTCGTCCAGCTCGCTGGGATCGATGAGAACCGGATGCAGCATGATGTCGGCTATGGCCTCCTGACGGACGAACTCCTCGTCTCGGGCGATGCCTTCCTGAATGGTCACGCCCTGGCCGGGGTAGGTCATGTTGCCGATGGTCGTGATGCCGCCCGCCAGCGCCGCTTCCGATCCGCTGGTCAGATGATCCGCGAACAGGTACTGCGGCGGCGTATCCTCGCCCTGGGTGAGGTGCGCGTGCGGGTCTATTCCCCCGGGCAGCAGCAACAGGTCCTCCGCATCGATCACCCGCTCGCCGTCCGGAACGAGCCCGGGCCCGATCTCGGTGATCACGCCGTCTCGCACACGAACATCGACTTTGCTTTGTCCCTCAGACGTCACAACCGTTCCGCCGCGAACGAGCAGCCCATTCTGTCGACGTGGGCTGACGCTCGCCTGCGCTTTCTCTGATGTGCCCGCAGCGAGCGCCGCCACTCCCAGTCCGGTCCTGTAGACGAAGTCCCGTCGTGAGATGTTGTTCATCGCGCTACCTCGAGTTCAGTCGCAGTTCGGCCATCCTTTGCTCGGCCTCTTCGACAAAGGGCTGTAACTCCGGATCGCAGTCTTTCCACAGTTCGGCGAAACGCTCATAATGATTCAACGCTTCACTCACTTCGCCCAGTGCCTCGTAAATCTGCGCCCGGCGAAAGTGAGCGGGAGCGACGTAGGCGATCTCGTGACGCTGTAACGCGCCCAAGGATTCGTACCAGCTGAGAGCGTCCCGGCCGCGGCCTGCAGCGAGCAGAAGCTCAGCCATCAAATAGCGCTCCGCAGCCATCGAGACGACCGGCGACGCGTAGATCTCATCGTAATGGCCTTCGAAGGGGGCATCTTCGAGCAAGCGCAAAGCCTCTTCGACCTCGCCGTGAGCCGCGTAGACGGCTGCGCGAATCCCTGGCGTCAACGTCGCAGACAGGTTGCCTCCGACGTGCCACTTCACGCTCTCCAGACGTTCGGCGTAGGCCAGCGCAGCTGAGTCGCGACCGAGACGCGCGTTCAAGGCGCCGAGCAGATACAGCCGGATCGCCGGTTGTACTTCGACCGGCGGCAGGAGCATCGCAAACTCGCTGGGCGACAGGCTGCTGACGTCCCAAGCTTCGACCTCACGAAGCCGATCCTCCAGTGCACTCGGATCGTAGGGCGCGAACGGTAGCAAGGTGAGGTCGGCGCGATGACTCGGCCCGATACCGTAGAGACGATCGGCTTCGTTCAGCGACCGCTCGGCTTGAAGCCAACGACCGCTGGCGGCGTCCAGGTAGGCGCGCATGGCGTAGCCGGCAGCTCGCACCTGGGTCGGCCGATGCTCGGCCGTCAGAGCTTCGTTAATCCACCTCGACTCGACCGGATCTTGGTAGAACGATGTGCCGACCATGATCGCCGAGTACAATCCCAGCGTCTCGACCGTCTGCAGCTCATGCTGCGCCTGGACTCTCAGATCTGGATCGCCACTGGCCAAGGCCTTGAGCACACGTATGCTGACGGCAAACCAAGGTGCGCGCCCCGATGCCAAGGCTCGGTCCAGCAGCGTATCGGCGGCTGCTAACTCGCCCCGCTTGACCGCGAGGACCGCAAGGTGATGCAGGGCGAAGAGGTTATCAAGATCGACGCTCAGCACGCGCTCGAACGCCGCTCGGGAACGCTGCATGGACTGGCCATGAATCGGAGCGAGGTGGAAGATCGATTCTCCCAGCATGTAGTTCGCCTCGACGTCGTCAGGGTACTCGCCGAGGAAGGTCCGATAAGCATCCTCCGCCGCATCCAAATCGCCACGCAGAAACGCGTCGAGACCCACCAGCAGCCGCCGCTCTCGAGGCGGCAGACGCGTACTATCCTCCGCAGCCCGAGCGGCAGTCCGGCGCGCGAGCTCACCGTAGCCCTCCCACGCGGTCGACACCGCAAGCTGGTATCGAGCCAGAACGAAGGAGCTGTCCAGTTCGAGTGCGCGCTGAAACGCTTCGGCAGCGCCCGACAGGTCGCCGCCGTACAGAGCACTGTGCCCTGCCAAATAGGCCTTTAAGGCCGGAACGGACTGCGTCGTGATCGCCGCCGTGCGGACCAGCCGGTCAGCGGAGGCACCTAGGAGATCGACCACCAGCCGCCGAGCCAAGTCGTCCACGAGCGACTGGATCTCGGTCTCTCGTCCCTCTACCGCCTCCACCACGGCACGCTCACCACGAGTCGAATTGTAGAGCGACGCGTTGACACCTAGGTCCTCTGTTGAGCCGACGATGCTACCCAGCACGTACAGGCCCGCACCGAATCGGGCGGCGACCTCCTGCGCGTCGCTAGGATCGAGGACAGTTCTCTCTCGAACGGCACCCAGCAGGGCGTGAGGGTCAACGGTCCGGAGATCCCCCGCTCCATCCAGCGCTCCGCCGAGCAGGTGTGCCATCCCCTCGCGCAGGTACATCAGCTCTTCATCCCCGTGAACGGCGAAGGGAAAGATCGCAACGCGGTTGGCGGACAGCTCTCTCTCCGGCAGGGGCCGGCGCGCCCAAACCCACAACGCGGCGAGAGCCACCACAAGTATCACGGCACCCGCGATCAGAAGGCGCAGCGGCCGACTCGCCGGGAGCTCGCCTTCTTCTCCACCCGAGGCCGGAGTGCGACGAACACCCTGTGGCGTGATGTCAAACGCCCAGGCAAGCACCAGAGCGACAGGGAATCCGATGAGAGTGAGAACGACGACCAGCGTGAGCGCCCAATCGGGAAAGCCGAGCGCCGGGAACGCGATCTCCGCCGCCTGCCAGATGACGAAGGCGACAGCCGCGTAGACGACCGCGACGCGGTAGACCCGACGCCGTTTCAATTCACTCAAGACCGCGCGAAGGTCGAAATCCATCGTCGCCGTGCCTATTCCCCTTAAGTCCCAATACGAAGCTGCGCGAGCCGCTGCTCCGCCTCCTCGACCTGCGCACGAAATCTCGGATCGCAATCGTTCCACAGCTCGATGAAGCGCGAGTAGTGGGCGACGGCCTTCTCACGATCACCGAGTGTCTCGTAGATCTCACCCTGTCTGAAGTGTGATGGCGCCCTGTAGATCAGATCGTAGGCCGTGAACACGTAGGTGAAGGTGCTATACCAGGCCAGCGCCTCGTCGTCGCGACCGAGAGCGTGCAGTAATTCCGCGCGGGCGAATCGCTCGTGCCCGTGAGCAAGGAACGGAGATGCCCAGACTCCGTCCCAAGTCACCTCGAGCCCCGCAAGCTCCAGCTCCCGAAGCGCGTCGCTGAAGTCCCCTTTCTCCCACGCTACCCGAGCCCGCACGCCCCGGGCAAGGTCGTCAGACACGGCCGGAGCTGAAGGCGGCCCTCCCCGCCCTTCCAACTCGGCAGCGCGTTCGAGAGCTGCCAGGTCATCTCGTAGACGCGCCGCCAACAACCCCAACAAATAGGACTCGATGAGCCCGTGATGACCGTCGTGCGGTGTCCAAAACGAAGGTGCCGATGCGATCGTGTCCGTCCGAGCGAGTTCCGAGCGCAGCACAATCTCACGCGTTGCCTCGAGTTCGTCCCTCGAAACGGGGACGAAGGGAGCCGCCACGAACAGCGCATGATTCTCCACGGCGCCCGCCGCGTCGAATGCCGCAGCAGCTTCGAGTTCCGCCAGCGCGGCATTGAGACGCCCACGTGACATTTCGATGTGAGCCGTATAGATGAGGCCGACACCTCGCACCACCGCGGGCCGCGTCGCTTCAGTCATCAGCCGGGCAAGCGACAAAAGGTACGTGCGATCCCTCACCATGACCGCCACCGGCCACAGCGTGTTGTGTATGACGAAGTCACTCGCCTCCCTCAGCTCTTCCCGGGCACGCTCTTGGGCCACAGCGTCCTGGCGAACGACGGCCTGGACGGTCTTCACCAGCATCGCCCTGTCCCCATCGGGGTCGACGCTCAAGTAGCGCGCCCCGAGTGAATCGACTTCTGCCAGGCTCCTTTCATCCACTGCGGCGAGTCCAACAGGGATCGACCACAGATGCTCCAGCGCTCCGACGTGATCGGGCTCGACCTCCAGCACTCGCTCCCAGATCTCTCGGCTCTCGGCGATGGATCGTCCACGCAGAGGGTTTTGGTGAAACAGCACCTCGCCTAGCAGGTACCAGGCGGCGAAGTCCTCGGGGTACGCGCGGATGACCTCACGAAGCAATCGCTCCGGCTCGTCCGCCGCGCCGCCCAGCCAGGCGGCGAACGCTCTGATGAGAGGACGCTCCTGCTCGCCGAGACGCTCCTGGTGGGCCAGCGCGAGGTCCACCTCCTGTCTGGCGAGGACCGAATCTCCGAGATAGCAGGCCGCCTTGCCCTTCCAGTAATGCGCGAGAGCGAACGCCGTATCTTCTACGACGGCTCTCCCGAACGCTTCGAAGGCACGCGAGTACTCCCCAACCCTGAACGCGTTCACGCCTTCCACGTAGGCCTTGAACGCGCTGATCGAACTAGTTGTGAGCGCGGCGACTCCAGTGAGATGCTCGCCCCGCACCTCGAACTCCCGAGCCAGCAGCTGGCGGGCAAGAGTATCCACGCTGGCAAAGATCTGTGACTCATCGCCCGCCGTTGTCACAGCCTCCGCCTGCAGGTTTCCGCTGCGATCGTAGAGGCTGGCACTGACTTCCAAGCGTCCGCCAGCTTCAACGACACTGCCTAGAACGTAGAGCCCCGCTCCGAACCGTTCGGCGACTAAGCGACCCTCTTCGGGCCCGGGATAGGTGTAGCCTTGCTGGTTCACGAAACTTGCCAACATGTGAGGGTCGATTTTTCGGAACTCACCGGCACCATCGAGCTTGCGGCTGAGCAGGTCGACCATGCCGCTGCTCAGGTAGGCGAACTCGTCCCCACCGTGAACGGAGAATGGAAGAACGGCGATGGCGGTAGATGTGACCTCGACATCCGTCGGCGCATACCGATCGATCGCCCACCAAGCACCCAGCGCAACAAGCAAAACGACGAGCAGAGCGAGTGCGAAACGGGCCATGCGACCACTAGGGGCTTCGTCCGGCCGTGGCTCGGTTCGCGTGACCCCACCCGCCGTGAGCTCGAAAGCCCAGGCCAAGACCAGGGCGACGGGAAAGCCGATGAGTGTGAGCACGACGACGAGAGTGAGTGGCCAATCCGGCAAGCCGAGTGCCGGGAACGCGATCTCCGCCGCCTGCCAGATGACGAAGGCGACGGCTGCGTAGACGACCGCGACGCGGTAGACGCGACGCCGCTTCAGCTCCGCGAGAAACGCTTTGAGATCCATGTCTCCCAGTGGCTCAGTAGTCGCGCATCACTGTCGCGTCGCCTTGGCCTCTCCGGCCAAGATCCACTCGCCGCCATCGATCGAGATCTCGCTGGTCCAGGTGATCACGCCGGGCGACACGTCAGTGACCGTCCAGCGGAAGGCGACCTGCGTGCCCTCGGCCTCGAACTCTGCCAGGTAGGTGAAGACATTCTCGTCCAGAGGGCCGAAAAACTCCAGGTTGCCACCCAGACCGTCGATCCCGTACGCGAAGTACTGCCCTTTGACCTGATCGTAACCCATGACGTTGAGCTCCGCGTAAGGCCCCAACGCCCCGGTCCAATCGTAGCGGCAGAGAACCTGGAACCCGCCCTCGAACCACTCGGCGGTCATCGTCGCGTGGTAGGCTCCCTCTGGAAAAAGCGGGTTGGGCTTCGCCTCCGCCTCGATCTTCCACTCACCGATCCAGAAGCCGAGCTTCTCGTGTTCGGGCCCCGGCTTCGCTTCCTGAGCCTGTCCGGCGGCCGCAGGCAACACGAGCGCAAGGGCCGCTGCGATGGCAGCAGGCTTGAACATCTGTCCCTCCAGGCGAACGGGTGCGCGTTTGATCTTCACTCAATAAGCTCCGACAACCCGATGGTCCGGAGCAGATCTTGATATCTCGGATCCGATTGGATCGAGTCAAGCACCGGGTCCACCGGGAAGAAGAGCGGCCAGTCGGTCCGCGCCTCGGTGGCCTGGTACAGCCACGCCATGGCCTCATCATTCTCGCCGAGGCCGACGTACACGATCGCGATGTAGTCGGGATTCACGAACCGTTCCGCCGCGGACTCTTGAAGTTCACGTATCACTCGCTCCGCATCGCTTCTTCGGCCGGCACGCGCGTAGGCAAAGCCCAGGTATGTGGCGGGGATCAGGTTCCGCCTTTCCGACATCCGTGCGGCCAGTTCGAGATCCGATATCCCCTCGTCCAACATCCCGAGCTGAACGTAGACGCCGCCGCGAAGGGCACGTATCAAGGAATGCGGGCCCGCTTCCAGGGCATCACTGTATACCTCCACCGCTCGGTCGTATTGCCGAGCCACATACAGGATGTAGCCCAAGTTCATCTGGATGTACGGCGATTGGGGATCCAAGGCGATCGCCCGCCGGGCCGCTTCAAGCGCCTCGGCGAAGCGAGCCCGACCCATCAGAGACAGCGACAACCAGTGTGGCGCGAGCGCATAGTTCGGCTTCAGCTCGATGGCACGCCGGAAAGTGGCCTCCGCAGCCTCGAAATCCCAATCGTAGAATAGTTGGACGCCTCCCAGGGAGGTGTGGGCCTCCGCCAGCATCGGGTCCAACGCCAGCGCTCGTTCCGCCGCCTCACGTGCTCTGGGGAATGCATCCCTGGGCGCGAGACCCCAGCCTTGTGTCAGGATCATGTGAACATCGGCGAGCCCCGCGTGCGCCAGCGCGAAATCGGCATCGAGCTCTATCGCCGCTTCGAAGTGCTCGATGGCGCGCGTCAGCCCCTCCATGTCCAGCTGGTTCCAGCGGTAGCGACCCAGCAAATACAGGTCGTACGCGGTTAAGCTCTCGGTCGGGTGTCTTTCTATGCGCTCAATTTCTGACGCGGCGAGCTCAATCTCCAGCGCAGCCGCGACTCGCTCGGCAACGTCGCTCTGGATCTCGAACAGGTGGGCGGCGGTCAGATCTCGATCGTAGTCCTCCGCCCAGACGTGATCGTCTGCGCTCGCATCGATGAGCTGCACCGTGAGACGGACCTGGTCCTCGGCTTTGCGGGCGCTCCCTTCGAGAAGAAAACCGACGCCGAGCTCCCCGGCGATCTGTCCAGCCGAAGGGCGTTGCTCTCGGTATCGCATCACCGAGGTGCGTGAGATCACCCGGACACCCGAGATGTCGGAGAGCTTCCGGATGATCTCCTCGTGCATACCATCGGCGAAGTAGGCGTCGTCCGGATTCGGGCTGAAGTTGTCGAAGGGGAGAACCGCGATGGCCGGCTTCGCGTCGTCGATCACCGACTCCGTCTCGGACGTCGTCACCGCTTGTTCCCCAGGCCTCACCACGGTGAGGAGGATCGCGGCGATCGCCAGCAGCGCGGTGATCATCAACAGCTCTGCCCCGCTCAGCCGCTGCTGCCCCTTCTCGCCGTGATACCAGGCGAGGATGAGGACGACGAAGAGACCGACAAGCAGCAGAACGTGGACGGCCCGCTGGAGTCCCGGCGCGATGCCCCAAGGTTCCGCCATCACTTCGATCGACTGGAAGACGACGAACGCCGCGGCGAGATAAGCCAGTGCCCACTGGACCAGCTTTCGTTCCTTCAGTCTTCGGAGAACTGATTCCTCAGGCATAACCCCCTCGCTAAACTCTCGAACCAGAGCTGGACAGCGGCTTCTCAGTCTGGATCATTCCTTGAATCCCGCCCGCCTGAGGAGCTCGTCGTACCTCGGATCGGCCTTCAGGTCCCTGTGCAAAGTCCTCCCGTACGATGACTTCAGATACACGACGGTACCCCCTCGCTCATCGACCGCTCTTCTTAGCCACTCAAAGGCCGCATCGCTTTCCCCCAGTCCCGCATAGATGTTAGCGACGGCCATCGCGCCGATCGAGCCTCGCGCGTGCAGATCCAGAGCGTCAGCGAGAATCGCCTCTGCCTTCTCCCGCTCACCTGCCCACCCGTAATCTCCTCCCACATACGCGACCAGAGTCGGGTTGCCTGTGGAACGGCTGATTGCGTCTACCCTCTCCGCATGGGCTATTACCTCTGCGGAGTCACCCTTCATCATGTAGTTGTGGGCGAGATAGATGTGGGCCCATACCAGGCCCGGATCTAGCGCCAGTGCGTTCCTCATCTGTTCAATCGATTCGTCGTATCGGTTGGCGTAGAAATACACCACGCCCGGCCAGGCGTGCATCATAGGCGTGAGGGGATCAAGCTCCGTTACCCGAGCAGCCGTCTCTATGGCCTCATCATCTCGTCCCATCCAGCTCAGGTACTGGGCATAGAGCTGGTGGACTTCGGTACTTCCTGGACTGAGCTCCAGAGCACGTCGGAAATACGGCTCAGGGCCCGACATGTCCCAGTTCGCGACGAACATGATGCTTCCATGCAGGGCGTACGCTTCCCCAAGGCTCTCGTCAAGCTCAATTGCCTGGGTCAGCGCGTCAGCGGCTTTCTCGTAGCCTTCACCGGCAGTCGAGGAGAACACGCGAGCAAGTTCGCGGTGACACCAGGCGAGCCCGACATAAGCGAGAGCAAAAGTCGAATCGAGAGCGATGGCTCTCTCGAACGACTCCATGGCCCTCTGCCACTCCTCCGGGGTGTGCTCGCGCGAGAACATGCGTCCCCTCAGATAATGCTCGTAGGCCTCAAGGTTGTCTGTGGGCCGCGCTGTAACGCGTTCCTGCTCCTCGGGTGTGAGTACGGCCTTGAGTTCCGCGGCGATTTGCGACGCGATCTCGCTTTGGATGTCCAGAAGGTTCTCGATCGAAAGCGGCCGGTCGTAGGTCTCGGCCCAAACGTGGTCGTCCGTGTGAGCGTCGATCAGCTGTACGTTGATTCGAACGCTGTCCTGCGCTCTCAATAGACCGGCCTCCAGCACGTACCGTACGCGGACCGCTTCGGCAATCTCGCTCATGGTCATTGGGGAGTCACGAAAGCGCATCACCGATTGACGCGAGATGACCCGAAGACCGCTGAGCTTCGAAAGCCGGGTCAGGATCTCATCGTGGATGCCGTCGGTGAAGTAGAGGTCCTCTTCTCGGCCACTGCGATTCACCCAGGGAAGCGCGGCCACGGACGGCCGGTCTGCCGATCGATTGGTCGCAACAGCCTCGTCCTCGTCGTGCGAAACCTCACCACTCCCGCCGCCGACCAGAGTTATCGCCACGGCGCCGAGCGCCAGCAGGCCGGCGATGATCAGCAGCTCGGCCCCGCTCAGCCGCTGCCGGCCCCGCTCGCCGTGATACCAGGCGAGAATCAAGACGACGAAGAGACCGACGAGCAGCAGAACGTGGATAGCCCGCTGGAGTCCCGGGCCGATGCCCCAGGGCTCCGCCATCACTTCGATCGATTGGAAGACGACGAACGCCGCGGCGAGGTACGCCAGCGCCCACTGGACGAGTTTTCTTTCCTTCAGGCGTTGGAGAAACGGGGGTCTATCGTTGCTCATTCCGAAACCCACCTCTCCAATCCCATCTTGCAGAGCAAGCCAATGAACCTGGGATCCGAGCGCACCTCGTCGAAAAGCGTATCGCTCGATACGTGGAAGAGCGATCGGTCATGCTCCTCATAGGCGCGCTCCAGCGCATCCAGAGCTTCCTCGCGCTCACCCAGCGCAGCATGTATCCGTGCTCGCCAGGAGGAAATGGCCGCGCCCGCCTCCACCCGCCCTTCGATCTCAGCCAGTATCTCTCTTGCCTTCGATAGGTTACCCACCCGTGCGTGAGCGACAGCTAGGTAGCTCAGGTACCAGTGTGCCCGACCACCCAGTTCGATGGCTCGGTCCAGCTCGGCGATCGCATCCTTCGGGCGCCCCGTTAGCAAGTACCCGGTCCCTGCCCAGTAGTGGGCGTGTACGAAGCCCGGCTCCCGGCTAATGACGTCCAGAGCTTCTTGCAGATAGCTCTCGTAATCACCGCGGGCCCAAAGCACCCACCAGGGTTGTTGCCGCGCCGCCCAGTCGAGAGGGTCGAGCTCCCTGGCACGCTGCGCAGACCCGAGAGCTTCTTCGAACTGCTTCTCGAAGTACAGCAGAAACACGGCGTACCAGGCCCAAGCACGGGCATCATTCGGGTTCACCCTAATCGCCTGCTCGAGTCGCTGACGCGCCGCCTCGCGGTCCCAATCGAGAGAAATCGCGAGTATACTCAGAACCGTGTGAGCTTCGGAGAGGGTCGCATCCAGATCGAGTGCTCGTTGCGCGATCTCTCGTGCCGTCGCCATCGCTTCCTTGGCTTCGGGTCCGGCGAACCTACTGAGTTGCTCGTACGCGGCGGCGAGGCCCGAGTGGGCAGCGGCATAAGTCGGGTCCAACTCGATCGCCTTCTCGAACAGCTCGATCGCCCGACGGGCCCACGACTCGGGCGTCAGCTCGGCCAAACAGACCCGCGCCCGCAGATAGTAGTCATAGGCCTCGAGGTTCTCCGTCCGAGGCCGCTCAAGCAAGGCGGTCGGGTCCGCAAGCCGGATCATCAACTCCCGGGCGATGCTGCCAGCGATGTCATCCTGGATCTGAAAGACGTCGTCGAGTTCCCGGTCATAATGCTCCGACCACAGGTGATAGCCATCGCTCGTGTCGATCAGCTGGGCGGTGATGCGCAGCCGGTCGCCCGATTTGCGCACGCTGCCCTCCAAGACGTGGCTCACCCCCAAAGCCCGACCGACGTCGCGGACGTCCGGGTGCGCTCCCTTGAACTGGAAAGAGGAGGTACGGGCAGTAACACGAAGTCCCGGGACCCTCGTGAGAGCATCAATCAACTCTTCCGACATACCGTCACTGAAGTACTCCTGGTCACCCTCAGCGCTCATGTCGGCAAACGGAAGGACTGCTATGGAACGTTCCCCGGCGACTGTCTGGCGTATTCCGACATCATCGGGTGAGGAAGCGGCCTCGGAAGAAGAAGTCGGCGTCCGCTTCACACCTTCCGGGGTCACATCGAACACCCAGGCGAACACCAACGCGATGGGGAATCCCAGGATGGTCGCGGCGATCACCAGAGTGAGCGTCCAATCCGGTAGGCGCAGTGCTGGGAAGGCAATCTCGGCGGCCTGCCAGATGACGAACGCCACCACCGCGTAGACCACGGCGACGCGGTAGACCCGACGCCGCTTCAGTTCACGAAACAGCCGCTCAAGACGGGGCATGGATAGGCCCGCGACTAGAGGAGTCCGTGGGGCTTTGCCGAGGAAGTGAGCCTTGCTACAAGATGGGACCCGGAACTTCCGGGAGCAATCTTCACTTTCTAATATGTCGAGCCAAAGATAAGCACCGCTGAAGAGGACCCGACCATGCCGAAGCTAGGAACGCGTCTGGCGACCAGCGCCGCACTCCTGTCCCTCTTCGCCGCAATCGCGTGCGGCCCGCCCCGGGAAGAGGCCAGTCCCCGCGTCGTCAACGCCGACTGGGTCATTGAGCGTTTGGGCAACGAGGGACTGGTGCGCATCCGTGTCGGCGACGAAGACGAGTACAACGCCGCTCACTTGCCGGGCGCCCACTACCTATCGCTGCAGATGATCTCCACACCCCACGGCGAGGGGTTGATGCTGCAGATGCCGGAGGTAGAACAACTGGCCTCGACCTTCGCATCGCTCGGTATGAGCGACGACTCGCGCGTCGTCGTCTACTGGGGCAAGGACTGGGTGACGCCGACGGCCCGTGTGGCCCTGACCCTCGATTACCTGGGGATGGGATCCCGCACCTCGATCCTGGACGGTGGTATGCCCGCTTGGCAGGCGGCCGGCCATCCGGTCACGCTGACGACCCGCACACGCGCGCGCTCGCGGCGCAGCTCGGAATCAACATTTTTCTGCCGCACCCCGTCGACCTCGTCCGGCTGCATCTCGCACTCGCCACCGCATCCGAGAGCGCCATGCAGCCGAGGCCTCGAGTTGCGGTGCTGCGCGACCCCGACGCTGCATCGGCCATCGAAGACGCGGGCATCCGATTCGAAGACATCGAGCAGGCGGCCGTGGGCTACTGCTA
>Ga0209536_100001417_pt1 | contig 39945 bp, 36 predicted proteins | sample DeeMarSeWOR28_12_FD_187461 | JGI IMG/M metagenome (GOLD analysis project Ga0209536, IMG submission 187461) | Marine sediment microbial communities from White Oak River estuary, North Carolina - WOR-2-8_12 (SPAdes) (version 2) | ecosystem: Environmental > Aquatic > Marine > Intertidal zone >... | reverse complement strand
GTCGGGGAACGTGTAACCCAGATCCCGCGTGAGATCGAACGCACCACACCGCTCGGCGATGGTGCCGGTATTGGCGATCGCGTCGGGGCGATCGTGGAACAGCTCGGCGACCATGCCGGGCGGCCGCAGATAGAACTCGCTGTTGGGACGACGGACGTCGTGTGATCCGTCCAGGGTGGTTCGATGGCGGATGGCGACGAGGGCGTCGTGCAACCGGTGCCGCTCCCGCCGATGATAGTGCACGTCACCCGTGGCGACGACGGACAGTCCAGCACCGTCCGCGATATCCGCGAGCGCCCGTGTGAGCGCACGATCGCCCTGGACCGCGTTGCGCTGCAGCTCCACGTAGAACCGTTCCGGTCCGAAAACGTTGCGGCAACGCTCGGCAAAGCGGTGTGCGGCGGTGATCCCTTCTCGACGGAGCACGCCAGGCAAGAGCCCTCCACGGCACCCCGAAAGAATGATCAATCCGCCGTGGCGCGATTCGAGTGAGGCAAAGTCGAGGCGTGGGTCACGACGGTCTTCGCGTCCGAGATGGGCTTCGGTGACGAGTCGGCAGAGGTTGGCGTAGCCTTCGGCCGTCTCAGCGAGGAGTGTGACATGGGCACCGTCGAGTAGGGTCAACTCCGCGCCGGTGATCGCCTGTACGCCGTGCTGCCTTGCCGCCTGGGCGAAGGCCATGGACCCGTAGATGCCGTGGTGGTCGGTGAGCGCGAGCGCTGGATAGCCGAGCTGTGCGGCTTCGAGTGCCAGCTGCTCGGGCAGCGAGGCGCCGTCGAGAAAGGAGAACGCGGAGTGGGCGTGGAGCTCGATGTACATGATGGCCGCAAAAATGGCGGACGGCGGTCAGCCACACGTCCGTCGCTGTTCAGGGTTGTTGGACGAACCACGCTCCCGTGTGCAAATCCTCGAACAGCACGACGTGAGCGCCGCCCTCCAGGACCACGTCGACGTACCGGCGCGTGATCGGTGTGCGCCACCACTCGTCGTCGATGCGCCAGACTTCGAGGATGTCGGCGACACGGCCTGCGGACAGGGGGGCAGATGGTCGGCCGGCCGTCGGCGACGCGGTTGCTGCCGGTCGTGCGTCGGTGTGTGACGTGCCGTCGGTGCCGTGGGTTTCGGTTGTCTGCCGTACCTCGACCGGCATGCCGTCGGCGTCCACGAGCACATCGGCCGGTGCGGGGACGTTCAGGGCTCGAAGTCGATCAACGCGTAGCGCCGCTCGGGAATGCGGGACCATGGTTGTACCTCGACGATGTGAAAGAGTCGGGATTGCTCGAACCGGGTCTTGATCTCGCGGGCCGCGTCGTGCAGAGCACGGCGCCGTCCGGCGCGCGCGGCACTGTCGGCATCACGGGCGAAAAGCTGGAGCTCGCCGGTTCCGGGGGCGAATGCGGTGAATGCCAGGACGAGATGCTCGACTGCCCCGCCGGGCGGGGTGCTCTCCAAGCGAGCCTGGAGCGGTGCGACGATGCGCTCGCGATCGGCCGATGGATCTTTGAGGATGACGGTGGCCGTCCACGACGAACCGTGCTCGAGCGTCGCGTGCAAGCGGGCGGTCTGCACACGCCAGCCCGTTCGTCGCGGATGTCGAAGTGCCCGCTCGACGAGCTTGTCGATGGCGTGGGCCAGCAGGAGTCGATCAGCGGCAGGCATCGGAAAGTCGAGACCGGCGACGATCGGCTCGGGACGCTCACGGCCCGTCACCGGTTCCACCTCTCGACCCGTGGCGAGACGCCAGGCCCGCCGGCCCTCACGGCCGAACTGTGAGACGAGCGCAGGCTCGGGCAGACGGGCGACGTCAGCCAGTGTTGCGATCCCGAGCTGTCGGAGCCGCCGATGCGTGTTGGTACTCACCGGTAGCACAGCGACTCGCTGCTTGCCGAGAAACACCGCTGCCTCTGGATCGTGCACCACCAGCGGTACACCGGGCTTGGCCCGCGTGGCGGCGACCCAGGAGAGAAACTTGCCGCGTGCCCAACCAAGCCGCGCGACGTCGATGACGGCCGTGCGGCCGAAGGTATTGGTAACGACGCGCATCTGCTGTATCGGATCCCCGTGCAGCCGTTCTAGCCCGTCGACACCGATGAATACCCGGCCGAGCTCGGTCGGCTCGATGACCGGGCTCACCCGCTCGAGCGCGAGAAGAAGTTGCGTGAACGTCTCGTCGTATCGCACGGGGTCGGGCTCGATCACCGTGAGCGATGGGCAAAGGCCGATGGCCTGGCTCACGGTCGTACCGGCACGCACGCCCACCCGTCGGGCGAGAGGGGAGACCTGCCAGATCCGTCGCGTGTCGGTAGGGGAGAGTAACGCCGTGGGCAGTCCGGCGAGCTCGGGACGGCGCCACTCCTCACACCGTAGCGGAAACAGCGGGATCCAGAGACAGACGGCGTGGTCGCTCGACAGGGTGGAGGATGCACTGCTCGCGAGATCGGGCCGGTCATCGGCACGGGATACCGGTGCGTGGACGCGCGATTGCGCAGGTGCGGCTCGTCGCCGGATTCCAGGCCATCGCTGCCGCTGCATGTCGCTCCTACGCACTCCGGGCGAACAGGCTCAACTGGGTGTCGGCATGCGCCGGCCGTCCACGCGGCTGCTCCCTGGATCCATCGGTCGCGGGGAGGCCGTACGCTGCGGCGATGCGCTCGAACCGGCGGACGAGGGCCGCACGATACCCGGGCGGTGCGTCGCACCCCCGGCGGTAGGCTGCCTGGTACCGCAGCACGAGGTGGGGGTAGTGGTGCTCCAGGACTGCCAGTGTCCGCCGCCGTACCGCAGCGTACAGACGCAGGGGGCTGGGAAAGACGAACTGCGCATCGGCTTCCCGGGCCGCCTGCATCAGGGCGTGTAATTGCCTGTTGGTGTCCGAGATGCCAGGAAGCACGGGAGCAACGATGAGCCCCGCCCGAATACCGGCCGCGCGCAACCGCCCGAGCGCGCGCAGGCGCGCATGAGGAACCGGTGAGCGTGCCTCGAATCGCTCGGTGATGTGCGGGTCGGCACTCACGAGCGAGATGTACACAGAGATCTCGTGCCGACGGGTGAGCCGGGAGAGGCACTCGACGTCGCGAGTGACGAGGGGGCTCTTGGTGATGATCCCAATGCGCATGTCCCGCTCCCGCAGGAGCCGGTTGAGCACGGCGCGCGTCAGCTGATATTGCCGCTCGGCGGGTTGGTACGGGTCGGTGCCGGTGCCGATCAGCAGGCTCTGCATGCCGTCCTGCTCAGCGCGGCGACGCACGAGCCGCAAGTCACGCTCGAGCGCAGCCAGGACCGTGTGCCGGGTCTTGACGAAGATGCGGTGCTCGAACGGCTCCAGCGGAGTTACGGTCTCATGATCGTCGAAGCCCCGATCGGGCAGGCGCTCGTCGTCCCGGGCACGCTGCACGACGTACCGATGGGCGAAGCGGGCATAGCAGTAGGTACAGCCATACTCGCAGCCCACGTACGGATTGATCGACCAGAAACTCATACCCGTCGATTCGGGAGCGTTGACGATCGACCGCACCGGGAGCTCGAGGAACTTGGTGCCACGCCGCCGCTCTTCGAGCACGGCAAGGGGACGGGTGCCCGAAGCCGACTCCAAGGTCGGAAACAACCCGGTCATCCGCAGGCGCCCCATCCGCACGCCGGGCAGAAGGCACACGCCGACGCCCGCACGAGTCGAGAACTGCACTCCGGGCATCGTGCACGCTCGCGTGCCGCTACCGGTTTCGCTGCAGGGGAAAATCGCTCAAGCCATTCATTTGAAATGACTTGGGTCGATACGACTGGAAGATGTTTCGGGTTTTGTTCGGTACCCATAAGCCGAATATAACCCGAAACCTGTGCGGTGCAACTCCCCGTTCTCGATTGCGTGCCGGGAACGGCTACGCCGGGATGCGGCATGTCGTTACACAGGGGAGGGCCTTGCCTTGCCATGTCACAGACGAGTAACGAGATTGCCAGCGCTCGGTAACAGAGCGATCACATCGCTGCGAACCCGAACCCCAGGGATCCCTCTTGCAGGCCAGCTTGTCTCCGAGCCCGGCGGGTACACACCATCATCCGTTGCTGCGCGTCCTCGCCGTCCTGCTGCTGTTGTTCGTCTTCCTCCTGGGGGTGAACGGTCTGGGAGACGGTTTCAAGTCCCTGGGCAACGACCTGCTCGACACGTTCTTCACCGCCACGCGCAATCCCTTCATGGGGCTCATGGTGGGTCTCTTGGCGACGACGCTCGTGCAGAGTTCCTCGGTCACGACGTCGCTCATCGTCGGCTTCGTCGCCGCTCCGGACAACCCGCTGCCGATTGCCAACGCCGTCCCGATGATCATGGGCGCGAACATCGGCACGACGGTGACGAACACGATCGTGTCCCTCGCCCACATGGGCCGGAAGGAGGAGTTTCGTCGCGCCTTTGCGGTGGCGACGTGCCACGATTTCTTCAACTACATCGCGGTGGTCGTTCTCCTGCCCTTGGAACTCGTGACCGGCTACCTCCGTTACCTCGCGACGGAGCTGTCCGCCCTACTGACCGGCGTCGGCGGCGTGGAGTACGACAGCCCCATCAAGGGACTGTTGAAAGCGGCGCTCAAGCCGATCAAGCAGACGATCGAAGCGGTGTTCGGCTCGGGACAGCTCGCGGCTGTGGTGATGATCCTGCTGAGCGGGGTCCTGATCTTCACCGCCCTCATGCTGCTCGTGCGCGTCATGCGGACCGCGATGCACTCCCGGGTCGAGGTGATCGTCTCGCGGGGGCTGCACCGCTCGGCAATCTACGCGATTCTGGTCGGTATCCTCGCCACGGTGCTGGTGCAATCGAGCTCGATCACGACGTCGCTGCTCGTGCCGTTGGCCGGCGCCGGCCTGCTCACCCTCGAGCAGGCGTTCCCGATCACGATCGGAGCGAACATCGGCACCACCGTGACGGCGCTGATGGCGGCACTCGCCGTCACCGGCGTTAATGCGCGGGCTGGGGTGACGATCGCCCTGGTCCACCTGCTCTTCAATCTCTCGGGTATGCTGCTGATCTACCCGGTAGCGGCGATACGCAGGGCTCCGCTCACGGCTGCGCGGAAGCTCGCCGATGTGGCGGTCCGCTCGCGGGTGCTCGCCCTCGCGTACGTCGCGATCTTGTTCTACGGACTGCCGGCCCTGTTCGCGCTGCTGAACAGGCTGGTGCAGTAGGCGCGGAGGCTTCCAATGCTACGGGAACTGCTGAGCATCTTCCGATCCGACGAGCCCCTCAGCGTCATGGGCGAGCGGTTCGCTGAGATGCTGAACTTGGCGCAGCAGATGACGCTGCAGGCGGGGGATATCTACTTCCGCATGGATCCTGAGCCCGAGGGGCGGAGCAGGATCTACAAGGCGGACGTGCAGGTGAACAAGCTGGAGCGCACGATCCGGAAGCTGGTCATTGCTCACCTCTCCATTCGGGGGAACACGGCGTCGCTCCCGTACTGTCTGCTGCTCATGAGTCTCGTGAAGGACGTCGAGCGCATCGGCGATTACGCGAAGAACCTGGCAGAGGCTCCGGAGCTCAACCAGCAGCCGCTGCCGGATGACGACATCGTGACGGAGCTGAAGGAAATCCGGGCCGGGGTCGAGACCGCCTTCGCGGCCACCGCCCAGGTCTTCACCTCCTCCGATCGCGAACGCGCCATGGCGCTCATCCGCCAGGGCCGGGACCTCACCCATCGCTGCGAGGCACTGATCCTCCGTATCTCGCGTAGCGAGTACCGCGCCGACCTCGCGGCCGCCACGATCCTCGGGTCGCGCTACTATAAACGGATCGGTGCCCACGTGCTGAACATCCTCTCGAGCGTCGTGATGCCGCTGCACAAGCTCGACTACTACGACGAGAAGGAACTCACGCCTCTGGACCAGGACGACGACTGAGAGCACGCTGCCCGTGAAGTTCAGGCTACTCCCTCGCAACGAGGATTTCTTCAGTCTCTTTGTCGAGGTTGCCAATCGGTCGCACACGGCTGCGGACCATCTCTATCAGTTGTTCTCCGGTGACGGTGGCCGGCTGACGTACTGGGTCGAGCAGGTAAAGCGTCTCGAGCACGAGGCGGACGAGCTCACCCACGAGGTCGTGAATCGTCTCGATCGCACCTTCATCACGCCGATCGACCGCGAGGACATCCATCTGCTCTCGTCGGACCTCGACGACGTCATCGACAGGATCGATGCAATTGCCCGACGAGCGGAGATCTTCCGACTCGGGCCGGCTCCGCAGGGAATTCGTGACCTGTGCGAGGTCCTGCGGCAGATCACTGCGGAGATCGCGACGGCAATGGCCAAGCTCAAGGCCAGGGACCATATCATCGACCACTGCATCGAGGCCAAGCGGCTGGAGGAGGTAGGCGACGCGATCTACCACGCGATGCTGGGCAAACTGTTCGACGAGGAGAAGGATCCTATCGCCCTCATCAAGTGGAAGGAGATCTACGACAAGCTCGAGGCTGCCATCGATGACACGGAGGATGTCGCGAACGACCTGCAGTCGATCGTGCTGAAGAACGCCTGATGCTCGAGTCGGTCTGGTTCGTTCTCGCGATCGTCTCAGTCGCGCTCATCTTCGACTTCATCAACGGCTTTCACGACAGCGCCAACAGCATCGCCACGATCGTCTCGACTCGCGTGCTTTCACCGGTCGCGGCGGTGATCTGGGCGGCGTTCTTCAACTTCGTCGCGGCCTTCGGCTTTGGCACCGCAGTGGCGAAGACCATTGGCAGCGGTCTGATCGATATCTCCATCGTCGACCCGCTGGTAGTTCTCGCAGGGCTCATCGGCGCGATCCTGTGGGACCTCGCAACCTGGTACTTCGGCATTCCGTCGAGTTCCTCGCACGCGCTGATCGGAGGGTACGGCGGCGCGGCCGTGGCCAAAGCCGGCGTGCACGCGCTGATCCTCGGTGGCTGGATCATGCCGATCCTGTTCATCTTCGTGGCCCCCATTCTGGGCTTGTTTCTCGGGATGAGCTTGATGGTGGCCACGGCTTGGACCTTTCGGGGTGCTAGCCCGCGCTCGATCGACAAGTACTTCCGCCGGTTCCAGCTCGTTTCCGCCGCGGCCTACAGCTTGAGTCACGGTACGAACGACGCCCAGAAGACGATGGGGATCATCGTCGGACTGCTGTTCGCGTCGCGAGAGTTGTTTCAGGATTTCCCGATCGCTGCGTTTCGACTGGACACGCCGACTGAGATCCCGACCTGGGTCATCCTCTCGGCTCATGCCGCGATCGCGCTCGGCACGATGGCCGGCGGCTGGCGCATCGTGAAGACGATGGGGTCTCGGCTCACGAGGCTGAAACCAGTGCACGGGTTCTGTGCGGAGACTGGGGGCGCCGTATCGGTGTTCCTGGCGTCGTGGCTCGGCATTCCGGTGAGCACGACACACGTGATCACGGGGGCCATCGTCGGCGTCGGCTCGGCGCAGCGACTCTCGTCGGTGCGGTGGGGCCTTGCCAGCCGCATCGTGTGGGCCTGGATTCTCACGATCCCCGCATCGGCCGGCATCGGGGGGATCTGCTATCTGCTGCTACACGTCGTCGTTCGGTAACAGCCCCGGGCGCTCGACTCGGACCCATCTCCCGCAAGGACAGCCAGCACGCGAACGACAGGAGGTGTAGCATCCGCTGACGGACACGATCTCAGCCATGCGCTGAGCGCCTCTGTGTTCCCCCCATCAGCGATGATCGCGTCCAGAATCCGGATGGCTCCGACTCGCTGACCAGTCTGGAGCCGGTCGAGCACCTCGTTCAACAACTCCAGCCGCTGTGCATCGCACCGCTTCCCGGCGGCGTGCCCGAGTGCAATGACGTCCCGCTTGAGCCGCCGGACCGTGGGACCCGGATCGGGCCAGACTGCCGCGCGTAGCCGCCGGCGCAGCACAGTCAGCAATGCCTCGCGTAGCGCAGATGGAAGGTGACTGGAAGACGGGGGCGCGTGGCGCAAATGCTCCAGCACTGCTGCGACCGTCCCGTGGTTCTCGATCGGTCGCGGAGGCGAATCGCCGATCATGAGGAGCTCGTCCACCGCCCCGGCTGCGATGGTCCAGCGGACTCCTGCCGCCAGCACGGGGGGCCCCCGTACTATGGCGAGGGCGGGCGGCTCATCTGTCGTCCCCCCGCCGGCGGAAGACGACGCGGCGGCGCAGAGGAGCTCGCGCGCTGCCAGGGTCGCGTTCACGAGACGCGCGCGACCGGGCGCACTGGTGCTCGGAACCGCGAGCGCCAGCTGTAGGGCCACCTTCCGCGCGAGCCTTTGCTCCAGCTGCAGTCTGCGCTCGACGCTCGCGGGCGGTGCGAACCAGTGAACGTCGGCAACCGAGTGGACCGAGCCGAGCCGTGCGATCCGGCCAATCCGCTGCGCCACGCGAACCGGCGTCCACGGGAGGTCGTAGTGGATCACCGTGTCGGCGTCCTGCAGGTCGAGTCCCTCCGATACCAGATCGGTTGCGATCAGCAGCTCGATCTGGTGGCGACCGTCTGCCACACGACGGGACCGCCGGGCGACCGGTGCGAACAGATCAAGGGCGGTCTCCAACGCCACCGGACCCGATGCGATCTTCGCTCTCCCGCCAGCCACGACCGCAAGCCGTCTCCAGGAGAGATCGCGTGCCAGCTCATGGGCGGTCGCCACGGAGCCGCAGAATACGATGGCTCGACGCGGCCGCGCGCCGAGGAGGGCGGCAAGCCGACGGCTCTTGGGACTTCCTCCCCCGCATGGCAGCCGCTGCAGGAGCGACAGGAGGCGATGCCGCTCCGCGGCGAGATCGGCAGCCACCACCGCCGGGCCGTGCGTCTCGGTCAGCAGTCCGGCCAGCTCGAGTTGCAGATCGTCACCGGGGCCGAGCAGGAACCGAAGGTCGCGGCGCCTCGGAGGGGTGTCACTCACGGTGAGGGCGCGATCGGTGTAGGCGAGGTGACGACGGAGCGTCTCGCGAAGCGCCGAGCTGGACGATGCCAGCCGATGCCACACGTGCGCACGGAGCAGGTGTGCGGTGCCGCGCGGAACTCCGGGAAAGGTCAGCTCGTCCAGGGCACGCTCGAGAAGGGCCATTGTTGCGCCTGGGGCCGTCGCCGCCCGGATCACGGTTCCGTCCCGTATTGCGGGGAGTGAGAGTCCGGTGTCAGCGAGGGCCTCGGCGGGTCGCGCGACGGTCAGGCGGGTCACTGCCCGCGCCAGCCGTCCTGCAAGCGCCTGATCATCGTGCGGAGCCAGCGTCGGTACTCCCAAGAACGCCAGGGCGCTGTCGGGGAGAAACAGACGCAGGAGGCTCAGGAGATCACCCACGCCATTGACCACGGGTGTAGCCGTCAGGGCCAGCACGTGAGCGCCGGCCAGCGTGCGGGCACATCGGTCGTAGCGAATCGTGGCCCGATTTCGCAGTCGGTGCGCTTCGTCGATGATCACGAGATCGCTCGCTGGAATCTGCCCGCCCCGACTCAGCAACTCGTGCGATACGGTAGTGAGCCGTACCGCTACGTCGCAGGATACACGGCTCCATTGCGACTGGAGACACGCCGGGACCACGGCGGTGACGTGGGGATACCGGCCCGCGACTGCGAGTGCGACATACGTCTTGCCCATGCCAACTGCGTCGGCGAGCAGCGCGCCCCCAAACGTCCGCAGGGAGGCCGCCAGCCGCTGCGCCGCGGCGACCTGATGAGGGAGCAGCCAGGAGGGCGGTTTCCAGCCGTCGAGCGAAGTACCACGCTCGCAGCGCACGAGGAGCTCGTAAACGTCCGGCAGTGGACGCGGCTCGAGGCTGGCAAGCGTCCACGCGAGTGGCTCGCGGACCACGTACAGCGCCTCAGCGCCGATCAGGGACGAGAGCGCGCAGCCGGGCCTGGATGGGCTCGGGAAGGCCAAGCGCTTGCGCGACGGATGCGTCGAGATCGGCATGGGCGACGCTAGACGCGTGATGGGCTTCCCGCGCGAGTTCGGCGAGCGACCGTAGGGCGCCACTGCTGCGAGGCAGGGGAACCGTGCCGATCGCACGCGCGTTGCATCGGCGATACCCTCCACGGGCTTCATCAGCGGTGACATGGATCAACGCGGCCGCCCAGCAGGAATTCAGGACCGCAGATGCGGCGAGCGCGGTCATCCGATCCGGGAACGACGCGACGTAGCAACTGTTCAGCGGGACGGCTGTTGCCATCAGCTGGTCGAGCACGGCAGCGGTCGGGCGGCGAGCGATGTCACGCCATACCACGCGATGGCCGCTCAGGGCCGGCTCCGTGCGGAAGAGCGTCCACAATGGCCCGCCCCGATAGTCCACTCGGGCGGCAAGTACCTCGGCGTGCCGGGTGACGAAGGCCGCCGCCCGAGCGGGGAGGGTTTGGCGAGGGATACCCGACCGCTGATAGGCCCACAGGACGACGCGGCTGGCAGCAACGGCAAACGGGCGCACGTCCCGTCCACGCACCGCCGGGCGCAGGACCTGGCGCTCGAGCGTGACCATGCCGCCGAGGAGGCTGCGAACGCGCATGGTGCGACCGGCCGGCTCGAGGGGCTCGCCCACCAGCAGACCGTCGACCCCCGTCTTGACCCCAAGGTGCGGTGTCGCAACGTCGGCCAACGGGCGTCCTGACGAACGGAGCGACTCGATAGCATCGCGCGTGCGGTCGGGCACCAAGATCCATGGGCCCGGTCGTGCCAACTGGTGCTGCGACAGAAGGTCGGCGGAACTGCGGGCGAGCCGGACGGCGTGCGTCGGATGCGGCGGGTCAGCACGGGCGATCAGGGCCAGCGGGTACGTCGTCGCGCCGAACCCAGCGGCCTCCTGGTCCGAAATCCGGTGCAACGAGGTGATCGTGACGCTGGTCGCGAGATGCTGACGCAGCTCTGACGCATAGTCAGCCGACGCCACCTTGCTCGGGAGCAGCAGCGCCACAACACCGCCTGGCGCCACGAGCTCCAAAGCGCGCTCGACGAATGCCACTGCGAGATCCGGTAGATGCCGGAAGCCTCGGTTGTCACTCGCACGCCAGAGGCGAAAGCGTTGCCGCAGCTCAGCCCGGTCGCGCGGTGCGATCCGCTCAGCTCGGACCCACGGGGGATTGCCGATGACGAGGTCGAACCCTCCGGCCTCGAGCACGTCAGGGACGTGGATCTCGAAGGAGAAGAACGGCACGCCTCCGTCGTCGAGCGATGCAGTCGCCCGCTCCAGCGCGCCAAGATCATCACGTAATGCGCGCAGCCTCGTCTGCTGGGCGGGAGGAAGCCGGTTCCGCTCGCCAAAGAGATCTCGGCTCTCAGCAGCAGACTCGAGGTCGGCGAGCGCGGCCGTGCAGGACCGTGTGGCCCGAGCGAGGAGCTCTCGACCCAGCGTGAGCTCGTGTCGTCTCAGGTCCTCGTTGAGGGTACGCACCTCCGGCCCCCGTGCGTCGAAGAGCCGCATGCGGGCTTCAGCCACGCGCCGAGTCAGTGCCGCTGTGGCAGCTGCCGGAAACACGGCGTGCGCCCGCGCGGCCCCGAGCGGATCGAGCAGGGTGTTGCCCTGACGGATGACGCCGTCCAGGTTTGGCAGTGGCGCGATTGCCGGCACAGTGGTTGACGGATCGTCGGCGACGACGGCGAGCCACAACCGCAGCTCGGCGAGCCGAACGGCGATCGGATTGAGGTCGATCCCGAAGAGATTGTCCCGCAGGAGACGTCGTCGAAGCGACCAGCGCCGCTCGATCGTGCCCGGGGTGAGGTGCATGCCGATGTCCGTTAGGGCTTCGAGCGCTCCCAGCAGAAAGGCGCCGCTGCCGACGGCAGGATCGAGAATGCGCAGCCGAGCGACCACGGCTCCCGCCCGCGTTCTCAGCTCGGCGGTGAGTGACCCTCGGTCCATGACCTGTGTGGCTTCGTCGGGTGCCAGTCGACCTGGGCGGGACAGGGCAGCCGTGAGCGCCTCGCGGACCACGCTGTGGACAATGTCTTCCGGAGTGAAGAAGCTGCCGGTCTTCGAGCGCTCGTCCCCGTCCATCAGGCGCTCGAACACACGTCCGAGCATGTCGGGCGCTACGGCGTCGACCCGCCGCGCTTCGTGGACGCAGAAGTGGTAGCGGTCGAACAGTTGCTCGAAGACGTCGATCCACAACTCGTCCGGGAAGTACGTGTGCGTGAGGCGCCGCTCGGCCGGGTGGCGCCGGAACAGACCCCCGTTCAGATAGGGGATGTCCATCCCGACTGGAGCCTGCCGTGCTTCCAGCGGTACGTTGAGCGTGCCGAAGAACAACGGATCCAAGGCTCGACGATGGAAATCGCCTCCGCTCGCGAGTGTCCGGTCCAGCAATGACCGCAGGTAGCGTGGATCACCGGCGAGCCAGCCCTTTGCCTGAACGAAGTAGAGAAACAGCATGCGAAGCAGGCTGTGCAGCGCGACGAGACGACGCTGTGCGACCGGTACGTCAGACGGCAGCGCCTCAGCCATCCGAGCCCAGGTACGACGGAATCCCCTGAAGAACCGGTTACTGACCGCCTCGATCGAAAGCACGTCGGCGACGTGCAGACTGTGATGGAGCGCGGACCGAGTGCGTCCAGGAGCGAGTGCCTGGAGCTGTGCCGTCGCCACAGCCGCCGGCAGATGCGCGTCGAATACGAGTGCTCGAGTCGCCTCGGCCGTGCCGGGTCGAGGGGCAGCGATGGCGATCCCGCCGGGCCCAACACCTACCCCGAGACCGCGCTCACCCGCTGCCCCCAACTGACGCGCCAGTGCCCGGGCCCGCTCACGCGGGTCGGAATCGGCCTGCGCGACGACGAGAAAGCCGCGCCAGCGCGCTGCGACGACCGCCTTGCTTCCGTAGGGCGTGCCTGCCTGGCGATATCCGAGCTGTACGAAGAGTCGGGTAACGTCGGCCGTGGTCTGGGCGGCGCGCAGTGTGTCCAGCAACATGGCTCGATGTGAGAAGTCCGAACCATGCTACCTGACCTCCCTCATCGGTCTGCAACCGCAATCGCGCATCGGTGCGCGATTACGTGCGCTGCCGAGGAGGCGTCAGGCCGATTTCAGGGTGCGCGCGAGACTGAGATCGATGTCACGAGCGACGGGGGGCGGCCAGACGCCATCCCGCAGCGCGAGCTCGATGATGGCGCGCTCGTTGCGGAGCCGCTGCCGGGTCGGACCGTCCACAAGCCCACGAGCTGTTGCGCTTGCCAGTTCATCCTCATCGAGCCAAATGGGGGCACCGTCGACGGGCTGCCACAGATCGAGAAACAGATCGTGGCCAATCCAGCGATCGCCGTGGAATTCGTGGGGCAGGCAGAGATTGGTGTACCAGCCGGTGAACGATCCATCGGCGCGGTGGAATCGGCCGATATCATGCCAGCGATCGGGGAACACGAACCAGACGATGGGTGCGCCCGTGTCCAGAATCACGCTACCCGAGGCCGTCACGGTCTTGCCCTCGTATGGCTCGAGGAGGAGCACCTTGGTGTCCGGCTTGTCGAGCACGAGCCACTCGTGATAGACGGTGGCTGGCTTCCCCGGCCGCCGATACTCGAGCTCAATCAGTCGCGACATGCGATCGGACCATCCATGACGTCGGAAGCAAGCATCAACCCCGTGACTCGGAAGGTAGGATCACCGCTTCGCCGGTGCCACCGCTCCTAAAGCCTCGCCGGCGCTCCTATATTCCGCATGCACGTTGCCAACACATGGACCCCTTCGCGGCCGGACCGATGACCGATGCGATGCCACGGATCCTGTTCGCCCTCGCCGCCACTGTCGTCGTGACGGGCTGTGGTGAGTCCAGGCTCGCCTCACTACAGACCGCGATTGAGCACCACGCGGCGACGAGTGGGGCCGAAACGGTCGGCGTGTATTTCAGGGATCTGGCGTCCGGCGATTCACTCCTGTTCGACGCCGATGCGAGAATGCACGCTGCCAGCATGATGAAGGTCCCGGTGCTGATCCAGCTGTTTCGCGATCAGGACGCCGGGCGCCTGTCGCTGGACGACAGCGTCGTGATCACCAAGACGTTTCGGTCGATCGTCGACAGCTCGACGTTCGATCTCGATGCCCCCGATGACGCCGACACCGTGCTGTACGCTCGGATTGGCGAGCGCGCGTCCATTGCGTCGCTCGCCGAGCGCATGATCACAGTGTCGAGCAATCTCGCCACCAACATGCTGATCGAGTTGGTCGGTGCCGCGCGGGTGCAGGCGACGATGCGCGAGCTCGGCGCCGACTCCATTGCGGTGCTGCGCGGTGTGGAAGACATCAAGGCCTATGAGGCTGGCCTCAGCAACACCACGACGGCTCGGGACCTGGGCGCCATATTCACCGCGATCGCCGCCGGCACGGCAGCCAGCGCCGAGTCGTGCCGCGAGATGATCGCGATCCTGGAGCGGCAAGAGTTCAACGAGGGCATCCCGGCAGGGGTGCCGTCTGAGGTCCGCGTCGCCCACAAGACGGGATGGATCTCGGGCATCCGGCACGACGGCGGCATCGTCACGCTCCCCGACGGCCGACGGTACGTGCTGGTCGTGCTGACACGGGGAATCGCCGACGTTGCGGTCGCCGACTCGCTCATCGTCGACGTCTCCCGCCTGGTGTACGACTCCGTCGCGGGCTGACCCGGTCGCCTACGCCTTGGGGTGGGGCGCCGTCTGGAACGCCGGGGGGATCTTCGGCTTCTCGGTATCCGCGACATAGTTGGGCGACATGATCTGCACCCCTGCCTGCTGGAACGCATCCTGGATGTTCGCGTGCATCGCCGAGTACAGACCGGCCATCTCGCTCGGGTTGTCGGTGTACGCGTTCAGCTGGTAGCTCACGTAGAAGTCGTTGAGCGCCGTCTGGAGCACGAAGGGCGTTGGCGTCGAGAGGAGGCCGTCTGTCTTGTCGGCCGCCGACAGCAAGAGCTCCTGCACCTGACGCCACGGCGCGTCGTAGCCGATCGTCACCGTCGTGTGCAGGATCACGCCCCCCTCCGCAGCAGCAGCAGAGTAGTTGATGATGTGACTCGCGAGGACCATGGCGTTGGGGATCGTGACCTCGACATGCTTCGGCGTGCGGACGCGCGTCACCAGTAGGGTCTTCTCGATCACATCGCCCTCGGTGTCGGCGATCTTCACCCGGTCTCCCAACTGGAAGGGGCGCATGTAGGTCATCACGGTGCCGGCGACAACATTGGCGATCGCGGCCGACGAGCCGAACGAGACGAGGACCCCGAGGAAGATCGAAATCCCTCGGAAGGCGGGAGTCTGCGAGCCCGGCAGGTAGGGGAAGACGACCACGGCGGCGAAGACGATCACCAGGAACCGAACGATCTTGTAGGTCGGTGTCGCCCAGTCCCGGTGGAAGCCACGCAGCGTCACCGTCCCCGTCTCGAGGCCCGTGAACAGGAAGCGGATGAACTTGAGGAGGTAGTAGAACACCACCACCAACACGGCGATGGTGAAGAGATTCGGGAGGTAGTTCACGAACGCCGTCCACCCCCGCGTCACCGGCGTGAGTGTCCAGGTGAACAGCGTGCGTCCCATCCCACGGGTCCAGGGGAAGAAGCTGAACACGGCCGGTAAGAACAGGTAGATCACCGAGCCGATCGCGACGATCCGCCCGACCCTGGCGGCGAACAGTAGGAAGTGCGTGGCCTGCGCCGCGGAGAGCAGCACCAACCGCTGCAACCGGATCGAGCGAATCCACCGCCCCTGCCCCCGCTGGATGAAGCGGTAGAGGATGGGAAAGGACCTGTTGAGCAGCAGGAGGACTATGACCAACGCCAGCAGTGTCAGCAGCGTGAGGCCCGCACCGACGAGGATCGTGCGGAGACTGGCCGCACCATGGCGGCTGCGTACCGCAACGCGGATTCGTTCGGCGTACTGGTCTGCCAACTCCTGACGCCCGAGTCCCGCTTCGGCCGCATCCCGCTCGGTTACCGTCATGATCACCAGCGTGTCGAGCCGGATATCCACGGCCCCGAGGGTGTCGCTCACCACGATTCGGTCGGCGGTGAGCAGCGGGTCCTCGGCGATCAGGCGGACGCGCCGCTCCACGGCGCGCGCCCGCTCCGCCGGCACGAACGGACCGAGCGTTCCGTGGAGCTGGAACAGGGTGTCTCCGCGGAAGACCACGTACGTCCGTGCCGGCGCACCGGCGGCCGTGGTATCCGCTTGCACGGAATCCTGCTGGGCTGTGAGCGGAGAACCGAGGGTGGCGGAGAGCGAGGCAAAGGCTACCGCTCGGAGCGGTGCGTACCTGATGTATCCCAGGATCGACATGGCGACGGTACCCGGCGCGTGAGTATGGTGCGGAACAACGGAACCCGGCCTGCCAGGGCTAGCCGGCTGGCACCTCCTCGAATCTGCCACCGAGGTGCCGTGCCAGGAAGCGCTCAGCTGCGGCGTAGAACCTCAGCCTGTTCTCCGGCTTGGCGAAGCCGTGGCCCTCGTCCGGAAACAACAGGTACTCGTGGTCAATGCCCTTCTCCCGCATGACGGCGACGATCTGTTCCGATTCCGCCTGCTTGACGCGTGGGTCGTTGGCGCCCTGCGCGATCAGCAGGGGGATGCGGATGCGGTCTACGTGCGTGAGTGGCGAGCGAGCCCGCAGGAACTCGGCGTCGGCCTCGGGATTGCCCACTCGGTCGTGCAGCATCGCCAGGTAGCTCGACCAGTATGGCGGAATGGTCTCGATGAACGTGATCAGGTTGCTCGGACCGACGATATCGATCGCACAGCGGAACAGGTCGGGTGTGAACGTGGCGCCGACGAGTGCGGCGTAGCCCCCGTACGAACCGCCGTAGACCGCGATGCGTGACGGATCGGCCACGCCGCCGTCCACCGCCCACTGCACGGCGTCGACCAGGTCGTCGTGCATTCGGCCGCCCCACTCCTTGTTGCCCGCATTGAGGAACCGCTTCCCGTAGCCGGTCGATCCGCGGAAGTTGACCTGCAGGCAGGCATAGCCGCGATTGGCGAACCACTGGGCTTCTGGGTCGTATCCCCAGGTATCGCGGTGCCACGGTCCGCCATGCACGTTCAGCACCAGGGGCAGGCCGGATGCATCGGCGCCGGCAGGACTCGTCAGGTAGCCGTGAATCGTGAGCCCATCGCGCGTCTCGAAACTAATGGGCTCCATCGCTGCCAGTGTGAATGGCGCAAGCGCGGGGCGAGTGGTGAAGAGAAAACGGCCGGTGCGGGTAGCGCGGTCGTACAGGTAATAGGCGACGGGGTTTCGGTCCTCGACGTACTCGACGATCCACCGGTCGTCGGCGTGGGTGCGACTCTGGATGGAGAAGTCGCCCGGATTGAGGGTGCGCAAGGCAGCGACGTCGTCCGCCAACGACTGGTCCAGTACTTCCCACTCGTGGCGAGCCCGGGTGAAGGCCACCAGTTGCACCTCTCGTGAGTCGGGGTGCAGGACGACGCCCGCAACATCGTACTGGGGGTCTGCGGCGAGCACCTCCGAGGCCGTGTCGCCGATCGAGCGGCGGGTGAGTCGGGCGGCATTGGCGTCGTGCGAATCGACCAGATAGAGTTGCTCGCCGTCCAGCGTGAATCCCAGCGGCCAGCTGCTCATCGCATCCTCCGCGCTCCACCGGAGCCACGGCACCCAGTCGCCGCCTTCCGCGGCGCGGATCAGTAGCTCTGTCCCCCCGTCTTCCGTGGACGTCTGCGCCGCTCGCACCCGCAGCGACGAATCGGCCAGCCAGCCGAGCACATTGCCGGGGTTTCGCTCGACTCGCGTGAGTGCGTCGGTTCGGAGGTCGAGATGGTAGACGTCGTGCAGTCGCTCGTCGTCCTTGTTGATCGCGAGCAGTAGTTCGGCTGGATGACGCTTCTCGCGCGCCACCAGCTGTACCTGGACGTTCGCGAACGGCGTCACGTCCTCGATCGTCCCTCGCTCCAGATGAACCTTGAAGAGATGCCAGTTCTCGTCTCCCCCCACATCCTGCAGATAGAGCAAGTGTTCGCCGTCGTGCGCCCAGAAATACGCCCGGATCCCCCGGTCGGTATCGCGCGTCACCGGTCGGAACGCGTCGCCGTCGACCGGTCCGACCCAGACGTTGAGGACGCCCTCGAGCGGTGCCAGGTAGGCGAGGTGCGCACCATCGGGTGACAACTGCGGATCGGCCTTTTCCGGGTTGCCGAACAGGACGTCGCGCGGAATCAGGGGAGGCAGAGTCATGATGTGCTCGGGAGCATGTCCGGATAGAGATTCGTCTCGCCCTCGCTCTTCGCTACGATCACCGCACCGACGCTGTCGCTGAAGATGTTGATCGTGGTGCGGAACATGTCGATCGGTCGATCGACGGCGAGCATCGTCCCGATGATCAGTCCCACCTGCGCATCGGAGAAGCCGATCGCTTGGGTGACGATGAAGATGACGACGACGCCGGCCGCGGGAATGCCTGCCGCCCCGATCGCGGAGAGGAGCGCGGTCAGCACGATGAGGAACTGCTGTGACAGATCGAGTTGCATGCCCAGGACCTGGCTGATGAAGATGACGCCCGCGCATTCGTACAGGGCGGTCCCGTTCATGTTGACGGTCGCCCCCATGGGCAGCACGAAGCTCGAGATCGTATTGGACACGCCAGCCTTGTTCTCGACATCGCTCATCGTGACCGGCAGTGTCGCGTTCGACGAGCAGGTCGAGAACGCGGTGATCATCGCCGATCCCATGGCGCGGAAATGATAGATCGGGTTGATGCGTACGGTGACATAGAAGAGCAGCGGCAGCACCACGAACAGGTGGATCAAGAATCCTGTCAGGATCGTGATCATGTAGAGCGCCAACGTGACGAACAGACTGACGCCGGCCGAGGCCACGGTGTTGACGATCAGGCCGAAGACCCCGAACGGCGCGAAGGCGATCACCACCTGGGTGATCTTCATCATCGTTTCGAAGAACGCGTCGAAGAAGCTGCGCATCGTCTCCCGGTTCGTCGCACCGATGCGCGTGATCGCAAAGCCCAAGAAGATCGAGAAGAAGATGATCCCGAGCATGTGTCCCGACGACATGGCCTCGATGGGATTGAGCGGGATCATGTCGATGAGGATCTGTCCGGGGCTTCGGGGAGTGACGATCGTGGATGGATCGAACTGGTCGCCCACCGGGATGTTCGCGCCGACACCCGGCTTGAAGGCGTTGGTCACGATGATGCCGATCAGGATGGCGAGGAGACTCGACACGAAGTAGTAGGCGAACGTCTTGATGCCAAGCCGCCCGATGCTCTTCCCGTCCCCGACGCTCGAGACGCCGCTCACGATGGAGCTGAAGATGAGCGGCACGATCACCATGCGCAGGAGATTGATGAAGATCGTGCCGAGCGACACGATGAGCGTGAACACCCAACCGGTCGGCTCACCGCCATACGTCACCTGGAAGAGGACGCCCACGGCGACGCCGAGGACCATCGCGATGAGGATCTGCCAGTGGAGCTTGAGCTTCATGTCACCTCCCTGATCGCCACGCGAGCGCGGTCGCGCCACGGTCCGGCGTTCCGCTGCCGACGGAGGGTACGGTCCGACCCCGTCGGGAGAGGAATGTAGCGCTCCGTACCGGTGGTGTGGTCCGCGCTCGGCGCCGCTGTCAGCGCGCCCGTCGGCGGCGTACCACGAGCCCCGTATAGGCGACGACATTCGCCGCGACGACCGCCATGCCCAGGACGAGCCGGAGCGTCGGTGTCAACTCACCTGGGTAGATGATGGGCAGGACGTAGTGCTCGATGAAGCCGCCTTCGTAGCCGGCCAGCCCAGCCTGGCGCCTGAGCGCGATCTCCCACGGTGTCAGCGGACAGATCCACCCGACGAACTCGATCGCCGCTCCGTAGAGGGCGACCGGAACATGGATCCAGGCGAGCCGCCGCCAGCGCCACGTCACGAACCCCCCAGCCACGACGAACACGATGAAGGCCAGGTGAAGTACGACGAGGGCGTCGGCGGCGAGGCGGAAATGCACCGGACTGTCCTCCGGATCAGCTGCCGGCCGTGCGGCGTTCCAACCGATCGACGACGACCGTGGCCGTGAGGGTCCCCGTGACGTTCGTGGCGGTCCGCGCCATGTCGGGAATCCGATCCACGCCGAGGAGCACGGCCATGCCGTCGAGAGGGATGCCGATCGTCCCGAGGGCCGGGGCAAGGCTGAGGACACTCCCTCCGGGAATGCTGGGGACCGTGAAGGAGACGATCATCGTCGCGAGCAGCGCGCCACCGATCCCGCTCGCGGGAAGGGGTACGTCGTACAGCCAGGCGAGGAACACCACGGCTGCTCCCTGGAATAGCGCGGCCCCAGCCCGTCCCAGCGCCGCACCAAGCGAGATCACGAACCCGGCGACGGGACGCGCAGTGTCGAAATGCACGTCGGCGGCCTCGAGCATGGCGGGCACTGTGGCCGGTGAGCTCGTCGTGCTCGCCCCGATGATCTGGGGCGTCACGCAGCCGCGGAGAAAGCGACGGACCGGCATCCGACCGACCAAGCGGACAGCCGGAAGGTATACCACCGCGACGAAGAGGATCTCACCGATCAGGACTGCAATCACGAAGATGGCGAGCGTCTGCAGGATCGCCCAGCCCGCACGTCCGGTGATCGGTGCAGCAAGGGCGAACACACCGACCGGAGCGAGCAGCATCAGCCAGTGGACCAGCTTGATCAGTGCGGCCGCCAGCGCGTTGCCCAGAGCAAGCAGACGATCGCGATGCTGTGGGTCGAGCGCGCCCGCGGCGGCCGCGAGCAGCGTAGTGAACAGGACCAGTGGTAACAGAGCTCCGTCGGCGGCGGCGGCAAACGGATTCTCGGGAATCAGGTTGACGAGGAAGTCGATCGGACCGGGGAGTGTGGGGACCTCGGCGGCGTTCGGTACCGCAGCCTGAACCGCAGCCTCAGATGCGAATGGCAGCAGCGCCCGCATCACGCCCATGCCGAGGAGCACGCTCACGACGGTCGTTGCCACGAAGAACCCGAGGGTAACGGCTCCCATGCGCCCGAGTCGTACCAGGTTCCCGAGGCCGGCGACCCCGACGAAGACGACGGTGGTCACCAGGGGGATGACTACCATCTTGAGCAAGTTGACGAAGGCGGTGCCCACCGGGGTCACGCCGGCCGTGAGCGCCATGAGGACGGGGGATTCCGTGACCGCGGCGGCCAATCCCAGCAGCAGGCCGGCGACGAGCCCGAGCGCGATCGCGATGTTCAGTTTCACACGCGAGCACTCGCCTTGATCAGATGGGCGGCGATGACGTTGCGCTGGATCTCGTTCGAGCCCTCGTAGATCTGGGTGATCTTCGCATCACGCAGCAGCTTCTCGACCGGGTACTCCTTCATGTAGCCGTAGCCGCCGAACACCTGCACCGCGTCTACGGTGACCTTCATGCACGCGTCGGAGGCGAAGGTCTTGCAGATCGCAGAGGCCTGCGCAATGTCCTTGACGCCCGCATCGATCATGCGTGCTGCCGAGTACACGAGGGCGCGGGATGCCTCGACCGCGATCGCCATGTCCGCCAGCATGAACTGCAATCCCTGGAATGACGAGATCGGGTGCCCGAACTGTTTGCGAACGGTGGCGTAGTGGACCGCTTCGTCGAGGGCACGCTGGGCGATTCCCACCGCCTGCGCCGCGACTCCGGGCCGGGCGTGGTCGAAGGTCTTGAGCGCCACGATGAAGCCCATGCCTTCGCGTGCGAGTAGGTTCTCGGCCGGCACGCGCACGTCCTCGAAGATCACCTCCCGCGTGGCGGACGCGCGGATACCCAGCTTGTTCTCCTTCTTTCCGAAGGAGAGACCCGGCGTGTCCTTGTCCACGATGAACGTGCTGGCGCCGCGTGCCCCCTTCGAGCGGTCCGTGACCGCGACGACGGTGTAGATCTCCGCCTCACCGCCGTTCGTGATCCACTGCTTCGTGCCGTTCAAGACGTAGTGGTCGCCGTCCCTCACGGCGGTGGTGCGGATCCGGCCGGCGTCCGAGCCGGCATCGGCTTCGGTAATCGCAAACGCCGCGAGCTTCTCGCCGCGGGCGATCGCCGGGAGATACCGCTGCTTCTGTTCCTCCGTGCCGAACAGCAGAATGGGAAACGCGCCGAGTCCCGTGCCGCCGAAGGCCAGGGCGATGCCACCGCATCCCCACGACAACTGCTCTGTCACGATCGCCATCTCCGTCACGCCCCCGCCCATGCCACCGTACTGCTCCGGGACGAAGACGCCGAAAATGTCGGCGTCGGCGAGGAGGCGGACGATGTCCCAGGGGAACTCGGCGGACTCGTCCAACTCCGCAGCGACGGGCTTGATCTGTTCCTCGGCGATCTGGCGACACAGATCGCGGATCATCTGCTGGTCTTCGGTCAGGAGGTAGTCCATGGTGTCCTGCGCCTTGATCTCGGAGCGTCGGTGGCGGTGGGCGCGATCTGGAGGATCGCGCGGAGTGCGCGGCGGCTCGACGGCCGGCCGGAATCGCCTACCATTCTATTCAGGGAGCCCGGGCACGGCCAGTAACGACGGGTGCGAGGCGTGGCGACGGGCGCGGGGAGGGGGTAGCTTGTAGCACTTTCCTCCGGAGGACGACGTGAGACACGCACAGCGAACCGTTCCACGGTGGGCGCTCATCTTGGGTGCGTCGAGCGGCTTCGGCGGGGCCACGGCCAGGGAGCTGGCGAAGTCGGGGTACGACATCCTCGGTGTCCATCTCGATCGAGCCAGTCGAGAGCAGTACGTCGAGGACCTCAAGGCTGAGATCGAGGACACGGGACATCGCGCGTGGTACTTCAACGTCAACGCGAACGACGACGACAAGCGGAAGGAAGTGATCGACGCCGTCGAGGCGGACATTGCCAAGAACGGCGGGACCGTCGCGATCCTGATGCATTCCTTGGCGTTCGGCACGCTCAAGCCCTACATCGCCGAGGACGCCATCACCAAGCGAAACATGCACATGACCATGGACGTCATGGCGCACTCGCTCGTCTTCTGGAGCCAGGAACTGGTGATGCGCAAGCTGATGCAGGAAGGCGGGCGGATCTTCTGCATGACGTCCTCTGGGTCGACGCGGGTCATTCCCTCGTATGGGGCGGTATCGGCCGCCAAGTGCGCGCTGGAGTCTCACACGCGCCAACTGGCAATGGAGTTGGCTCCCTACGGCATTACGGTGAACGCGCTACGAGGTGGGGTGACCCGGACCCCGGCGGCCGAGCGGATTCCGGAGAGCGACAAGCTGTTCCTGGAAGCAGTGCAGCGGAACCCTCACAAGCGACTCACCACACCCGAAGACGTGGCGAAAGCCGTAGTGGCGCTGGCCAAGCCGGGCACAGACTGGATCACCGGTAACGTCATCAACGTCGATGGCGGTGAGGAGATCGCTGGAGGCTAGCGTCGGGAGTGCTCTGCGGTGCGCTCCTCGAGTCGCGCCAGCTCGTCCTCGAGCTGTGTCAGCCGCTGGACGATCTCGTCTTCGGCCGGCTCCGATGCGACGATCGGGACCCCGCGGCGGTTCAGCAGCGTTTCGACGAGCGCGTCGGTGTAGCCGACGACGGTGTGGGCGAGACCGCGATCCAACACGCGGTTGAGGCGGAGCACTGCCGCGAGCGACTGCCGGGGAGGCAGCAGGGATACCGTCTCGGACAGATGCCGAATGAGCAGTTCCCTGAGTTGCTGCATCTCCTCGACGACCTCGCCAGCAGCGAGCCCACGGGCTGCGGCCGCTACGCCGTACGCCTCGCAGGCCTGAAACCAGAGCTCGGTGGCCTGGCGACGGAGGGGACCGGCAAGCTGGATGACGATGTCGACCATGAGCTGGAGATACCTGTCGACCGTCGGCCGTCGGATGTGGGGTGCCTGCGCCAGCCGGTTGGAGACCCATCTGGCCCATTCGGCGATCAGGGCGTCACGGTGCTCCCTGATGGTTGCCGATACCGCGAGCAAGGCCGGGTTGGATGGCCGCATCATGGGCGGTCCGCCTGCTCCGGGTGGGGGTCGTTGAGCACGACGCGGAATGTAATGATGGTAGTCTGGAGGTCAAAGCATTCGTGGCGACGGCGCGGACATTTCCTTTCGAGTTGACCGGAGTTGACGGCGGTCCCCTGCGCGGAGAAGTCCGTTCGCAAGCGCCGACCGAGATGCGCCCGGCAGTCGTCGTGTGCCATGGGTTTAAGGGGTTCAAGGACTGGGGGTTCTTCCCCACTGTTGCCGGCCGAATCGCGCAGGCCGGCATGACCGCCGTCACTTTCAATTTCTCCGGCAGCGGCATCGGTCCGGATGGCTCGTCGTTCTCCGAGCCGGAGCGGTTTCGACGTGCCACGCCGTCCGGGGATCTCTCGGATCTGCGGACCGTATGGAACGCCCTCCGGGATGGTCGCCTGCTCGACGCGCTGCGCACGCCATCGGCGATCGGCATGTTCGGCCACAGTCGCGGCGGAGCAACGGCTCTCCTGCACGCCTCCGCGCACCCGGAGTGCCGCGCACTGGTCACCTGGTCGGCAATCTCCTCGCATATGCGTTGGGGCCCGGAGACCGTCCGACGCTGGCGCAAGGCAGGGATGATCGAGATCGTGAACGCACGGACCGGCGAGATCCTGCCGCTCGGGATCGACTACCTCGAGGCCCTTGAGCGCGACGGGGAGCGGCTCGATCCGTTGGCTGCAGCTCGCCGGCTCGCCACGCCGTGGCGGCTCTTGCACGGTGGCGCGGACGAGACGGTGAAGGTCGCGGAGGCCCGGGCACTCCACGCCGCGGCACCCGAGGCCACGACGGAATTGGTGGTGCTCGAGGGAGGCAGCCATACGCTGGGAGCCAAGCACCCCTGGGCGGGATCGACGGCGCAGCTAGCTCGCGCGCTCGATCTCACGATCGACTGGTTCGTGCGGTATCTCTTCTGAAGGCAAGAGCGGCGACGGCCCCAAACGCGGGGGCCGTCTGCTTCGGCTTACAAGCCAGCGGCGTAGAGCGACTCGACCAACCTCGGCCGCTGTCCCGTACCTGCGGTGATGACGTGGCGCCGGCGGATCAGCAGTCCCGCAGCGGCGAACGTTGCCAAGGCGATGAGACCGACACCCAGGTTTCTGATATGCGCCTCCCTTCGAGAGCCGACGACGGTTTCTGCACTCGCATCCGGTACCAATATAGGTACCTTCGCAACCGGCGACTGGTGACACAGATCACTTTCTTACACCTCACGCCACCCGGCGATTCGGCGACAGCAACGACGAGTGATGAACATCGGCGTCGATGAAGTCCGTTCGCGCTTGGCGCGGCACGTACCGGTCGCGGCAGATGCCGTGGGACGGATGCAAGCAGCAGTGTCCGTCGTACTCGCTCCCGACGAGTCGGGTGCGCTGTCGCTGCTCCTGATCAGGCGAGCGGAGGTGCCCGGCGATCCGTGGTCCGGACAGATGGGCCTGCCCGGTGGGCGCCGAGAGGATGGCGACCCGGACCTGCTGGCCACCGCGCTTCGCGAGACAGAGGAAGAGACCGGCGTGCGCCTCCCGGCCGACGCCGTGCTGGGAACCCTCGACGACATCGCGCCGCTCACCCCGGTCCTACCCCCCGTGCTCGTCCGGCCGTTCGTGTGCGCGATCGGTCAGATCCCGCAGGTGACCCCAAGCCATGAGGTGGCAGACTTCCTGTGGGTGCCGATCGACGGACTCCCGACCTCGGCAGGGAAGGTCGAGGTGCCGATTCGCGGAGACCTTCGCATCATGCCGGCGTATCTAGTCGGCCCGCATGTCGTGTGGGGCATGACACACCGTATCATCAATAACTTCATGCGTTTAGTTGCCGTGTAGCGCGCACGACGTGCCATCCAATATCGTGCTGCCTGTTATTTAGGCCCGACGAATTATAGAATTTGCTGGCACGAATTCCTGAGTTCGGAGGGTCCATGACTGCGAACCAGACACCAACCGCTCGCCGACTCTCCGCTGCCACGGAGGACTACCTCAAGGCGATCTACGAGCTCCAGGCGGTTGAGGGTGTCGCGCATACGAGCGCGATTGCACAGGCGCTCGAGCTTGCTCCCCCGTCGGTGACGGGTATGGTGAAGCGGCTGGAGGAATCGGGGCTACTCCAGCACACCCCGTACAAGGGCGCACAGCTCACGACCGCCGGTCGACGGACGGCCCTGCGGCTGGTACGGCGGCATCGAATACTGGAGGTGTATCTCGCCGCGAAGCTCGGCTACGACTGGGACTCAGTGCACGCGGAGGCAGAGCTTCTCGAGCACGCCGTCTCCGATGAGCTGGTCGAGCGGATGGCGTTGGCGCTCGGGAACCCTCGGTACGACCCCCACGGTGCGCCGATCCCCTCGAAGGAGGGCGTTGTCGAGGAACCGGTGCTGATCCCCTTGTCCGAAATACCGGTCGGCACCATGGCCGAGCTCAGGCAAGTGAGCGATCGCGATGCCGAGCGACTGCGGTACCTCGCGCGGATGGGGCTGCGGCTCGGCACGGTCTTCGAGGTCGTTGCGCGGCAGCCATTCCGAGGACCGGTGACCGTCCGAGTGTCAGCGACCAGTGCGAGGGATCAGGTGGTCGGCCACCAGCTTGCCGAATCGCTGGGATGCGTGCCACGCGGCAGGGAGGTGGGATGACATCGCCGTCGGTCGGCGCGCCCCGGTCAGTCGCGGCCGGAGTCGGGTGCGGCCTCCATCACCGTCAGGATATGACCGAGCCTGCGATCCCGTGCCGGCCGCAGCGTGTCGACCCTGTCCGAGTACGCCTTCTCGATGGCGTGCACGAGCTTCCGCTGCCGTTCCTGGTCGAGTTGCGACCAGGTCGGGAGATCGCGCCAGATACTCTCGAATGACTGCAGGAGATGCTGCAGGAATCCTGTGACCCCGCGATCACCTGCGGCAAGGTGATAGGTGAGATGGGGTCCGGCGGCTGCCCAGCCGAGCGCCGGGCCGACCGACACGGCCCGGTCGAGATCCTCCACGTCGATTACGCCTTCCAGGACCAGGTCGATTGCCTCCCGCCACACCGCGGCGGCGACTCGCGTGGCGACATTCCCCGGGATCTGCTTGCGGATCACGACAGGGATGCGCCCGAGCGCGCCCAGCCATCCCTTGACCACCTCGACCAGCGCCCCGTCAGTGACCGGGCCGGGCACGAGCTCCACCAGAGGAATGAGCTCCGGGGGATTGAGCGGGTGGGCAACGAGGCAGCGGTCCTGACGCACGCACCGCGCGAACACGTCGCCGGGCTTCAGCGCACTCGCCGAGCTCGTCACGGCCCGCGCCGAGCCCGCCACCGACTCGATGCTCTCGAACAGCTTCTGCTTGATCTTGAGGTCTTCCGGGCCTGCCTCGATCACCCACTGGGAGCCCCGGCAGGCCTCGAGAATGCTGCGCCCCAGGGTCAACTGCGTGAGGCCCGCATCGAGCGCCGCGGCATCGGCCAACTGAAGATCCACCAGCGCCCGCGCGCGCGCGCGGATCTCCGTGACGGCGGCATCGAAGGTGTGCGCATCGGAATCGTACAGCGATACCGGCCAGCCCTGTGCCACACACATCGCAGCCCAACCCCGTCCGACACTGCCGGCTCCGATCACGGCGACGCGTACCTGCCCGATGCTCATGGACCCCTCCCTGGATCGGTTCACCCACGGGGTCGTCGAAGGTCCAGCACGCGGGTGAGCAGTTCCCTCATGCGGAGCACATCGACGCCAAGTGCCACGCGCACGGGCGAACCATCATCGGATTCGACGGTGCGTCCGCGTGACTCATCCTCACCAAGGTCCACGGTCAGCCGGCGTTCCGCCAGGTCCAGCAGGCCCGGTGCGAGAATCTCACCGATCGGGAGCACGTCGTTCACCACACACCCGTCGCACCGGCCCCGCGCACGGTGCGAATCGACGGAGAACTGCAGCGCGTCGCCCAGCCACCGGGTGAGCGGATCGGCGCTGGCGCGGGCGTCGTGCACTTCGGCGGCTTCGATCGCCATCCGCCGCGTCGCGTCCAGTCCAACCATCACCGTGTCGAGGCCGGCACGGAGCACTCGCTCCGTGGCCTCCGGGTCGCACCACGTGTTGAAGTCCGCCCATCGTCCGGTGCTGGCGCGCTGGTCCAGGCTCCCGAACATCCCGAGGTGCCTGCGGACCCGCCGACGAACGAGGTCGGGATCGACCGCGAGGGCGGTCGCGAGGTTGGTGAGCGGGCCCAAGGTCACGAGCACGACGGGCTCGGCGGCGAGGTCGAGCGCGCTGAGGAGCGCTCGGTGGTCGGGCCGGATGGGCGTTTCACCCGACACGGCAGCGTAGCCGACACCTGAGGGTCCGTGCGTCTCCGGTGCGGTGACGAGGGCGCGGTCGAGCGGCCGTCCGGCACCTGGCAGCAGCGGCACATCGGGACGCCCTGCCCGATCGAGCAGGTCGCGCGCATTGCGGGTCGCAGCGTCGAGTGTGGCGTTGCCGTAGCTCGTCACCAACGCCACTATTCGCAGCTCCGGTGATCGGAGGGCGAGGGCGAGGGCGACGACGTCATCGATGCCGGGGTCCGTGTCGACGACGACGGGGGTCGGGAGCATGGACGAAGTCTAGGTCGCGAGTGTCGAAAACGGGACAGCGCGGTCCAGCCTCTGGCCAATGTTTCGCTGTGTCCGTAACGTTCCCTCGGGGACGAATCGACGAAAAGGCGGCGTGTGACGACATCCGAAGATCTCAAGCGCATCCGTTCCGAGTTCGCGGCGTTGATCGAACGGTTTGGGAAGGGGTGGGAAGAAGGCAAGACCGACGCGATGGTGGAGGTCTTCACCGAGGATGGCGTGTACGTTCCGGACCCGTTCTCGGCGTCGCTCGAAGGCCGGGACGCCATTCGCGAGTACTGGGGCAAGCTACCCTTCGAGCAGGCCGACGTGACCTTCCGTTTCGGTGAGGTGTACGTGGCCGGACCGTGGTTCGCGACGGAGTTCCGCTGCACCTTCCGCCGCCGCCGTACCGGAGAGCCCGTAGACGTCCGCGGGGCAGTGTTCTGCGAGACGCGCGACGAGTTGATCTCGGAAATGCGGATGTACTGGGATCGCCGGACGGGGGAGTAGCGGTGCTGGGTCGTGCCGAGCTGTTCGTCGGCACGCAGGGATGGAATTACCCGTCCTGGGTCGGGCCGTTCTACCCGGCCGGCACGCGTCCGGCCCGGATGCTTGCATCCTACGTACTCGCGTTTCCCACGGTCGAAGTCGATTCCACCGCGTACGGCATTCCCACCGATCCCGCGGTACTCGGCTGGCGGTCGTGTGCACCCGCACACTTCCACTTCGCGCTCAAGCTTCCACAAGAGATCACGCATGAGCGGCGGTTGAAGGACTGTACCTCGCTCCTGAGGCGTTTCGTCGATCGGGTGTCGCAGCTCGGTGATGCCCTCGGGCCGATCCTGATACAGCTGAGTCCGGCGTTTCGTCCGACTACTGGCAACCGCGACGTGCTTCGTGATTTCATCGCTGAGTTGCCGGAAGGAAGGCGTTGGGCGGTGGAGTTCCGGCATCCCGGCTGGATGCACGCGGCGACCCTGGAGACGCTCAAGTCGCGCAACGTGGCCGCCGTTCTCGTGGATGGCCGATGGATCCGCAAGGAACTGATGCGCGAGGTGGCGCTCGAGCCGACCGCGGACTTTGCCTACATCCGGTGGATGGGGCGGGATCGCAGCCTGACGGATTTCTCCAGGCCACAGATCGATCGCAGTGAGGACCTCGACTGGTGGCTCGAGGTCGTGCGGCTGCTCGAAGAGCGGGTGAGCCGGATCTTCGGCTACTTCAGCAACTTCCACGAAGGCCATGCTCCCCACAGCGCCCGTGAGCTGCAGCGGCGCATGGGCCAAGAACCCGTCGCTCCGGAGCGTCTACAGGAGCAGCGAGAGCTGTTCTAGCGCCATCCGCGCGGCGACCTCCGGGCCGGCGTCACGAGCGCCCTCCGCCTCTGACGTGCGCTCCGCCACCTCTCTATCTTCCCACGCATGCATCGCCTTCGCGTCATGGTCGCTCAAATGCGTCCCACCAAGGGCGCCTATTCCGAGAACCTCCGGCGGGCAGCCGGAGTGCTCGCGCAGGCGACCGCGCTCGACGCGCCTCCGGATCTGATCGTATTCCCCGAGACCGCCCTGACCGGGTACTTCCTCGAAGGTGGCGTCCGCGAGCTGGCAGTGACCACCGAGACGCTCTTCCGGGATCTGTCCGCGCAACACGCGTTGGCTGCTGCGCCGCCGGTGGACGTCGTCATTGGCTTCTACGAGGAACACCTCAACCGGTACTACAACTCGGCGATGTATGCGACGCTGGGCGGGTCGGACGCGGGCGTGCGCCACGTTCATCGGAAAGTGTTCCTTCCGACGTACGGGTTGTTCGACGAGGAACGCTTCGTCGAGCATGGACGCTCGGTGCACGCGTTCGACACACGCTGGGGACGGATGGCGCTCGGGGTCTGTGAGGATGCGTGGCATACGATCGTTCCGACGCTTGCAGCGCTCGATGGTGCGCAGGTCTACCTCGTGCCAAGCGCCTCGCCCGCCCGCGGCGTGGCGCCGGACGACGAGTGTGGCGCGGACGCCGAGCGGCGACCGTCCAGCGTGCGGCGCTGGGAGACCCTTGGGCGGCAGATTGCCGGCGAGCACGGCATCTACGTCGTGTTCGCCCAGCTGGTCGGGTTCGAGGGTGGCAAGGGTCTGCAGGGCAGCTCGCTGATCGTGGATCCGCACGGCGACGTCCTGGTGCGGGGCCCCCTGTTTGACGAGGCGCTGCTGACGGCGACGTTCGAGCAGGAAGAGATCACGCGGGCCCGCTTCGAGCAGCCCCTCCTCTCCGATCTCGAGACGCAGTATCTGAACCTGCTCGCTGGACGCCACGAGCGTGCGGACGCGCCGCCCCGAGTGGTGGTCGGCCCGCTCGAAACCGCCCCGTCTACCCGGCCGACTGCAACGGCGTGTCCCGTCGTGGGACCTGTGGATCGTGAGGATCCCATGGCGATCGATCCGGAGCTGATCGAGCGCTGGCTCGTGGCGTTCCTGCGCGACGAGATCGTACGGCGGCGCGGGTTTACGCGGGGCGTCATGGGTCTTTCGGGCGGGATCGACAGTTCGGTCAGCGCGGCGCTCGCGGCTCGCGCGCTTGGCAACGAGGCCATCGTAGGTGTGCGGATGCCATACCGAACATCGAGTGCGGAGAGCCTCGAGCATGCGGAGTTACTTGCCGGGCAGCTCGGCATCGAGATGGTGACCGTCGATATCAGCGACGCGGTCGACGCGTACGTCGGCGCGGCGGATCCGGCTCTCGACGCGACGCGGCGTGGTAACGTCATGGCGCGGATGCGCATGATCACGCTGTTCGATCTCTCGGCCAAGCACCGTGCGCTCCCGATCGGTACGGGCAACAAGACCGAGCGGCTCCTGGGGTACTTCACGTGGCATGCGGACGACTCGCCGCCCGTGAACCCGATCGGCGATCTCTTCAAGAGTCAGGTGATTGCACTGGCTCGGCACCTCGGCATCCCGGACGTCATTGTCCGCAAGCCCGCCAGCGCGGATCTGATCGAGGGGCAGACTGACGAGAGCGATCTCGGGATCACCTACGCCAAGGCCGATCGGATCCTCCACTGGCTGCTATTGGGGATGACGGAGGAGCAGGTGATCGAACAGGGATTTCGGGCGGAGGAGGTTGCGGTCGTGTCCCGGCGGCTCCACTCGACGCACTGGAAGCGACGGCTCCCGACCGTTGCGATGGTGAGCAGTACCGCGATCGGCGAGAACTACCTGCGGCCGGTGGACTACTAGAGTGAAGAATGCAAATTGCAGATTGCAGTGTGGGGAGCGAGGCGAGCCAACCGGTATACCATCCCCTCTTCATCCGTCGCCCCCGCCCGCTGCACGTCGTACGCTCCACCCCGCATGCACGCCGCTAGCGCATGAGCGATCCTGATCTGACGCCTCGTCCCGTCTCCGCATCACAGACGACGATGACGGAGCTGATGATGCCCAACATGGCGAACACGCTGGGCAACGTGTTTGGCGGCGTCATCCTCTCGCTCATCGACCGCGTGGCCGCGGTGGCTGCGATCCGGCACGCGGGCGGACCATGTGTGACGGTCTCCGTCGACCAGGTGGACTTCAGGGAGCCCATTCACGTAGGCGAGTTGGTGATTGCGCGGGCGAGCGTCAACTTCGTTGGGCGCACGTCACTCGAAATCGGCGTACGCATCGAGGCCGAGCACGTGCCCTCCGGGCGGAGGCGTCACACGAACAGTTGCTACGTTACCTTCGTGGCCATCGATGCCGACGAACGCCCTCGACCGGTGGCGCCGATCGTGCCCGAAACGGCCGAGCAGAAGCGGCGCCATGCCGACGCCCAGGCCAGGCGCGCGCTCAGACAGCGACACCGAGAGGAACGCAGGTGACGGACGGCGGCCTGGCGGTCGTGCTGAGCGGTGGCGGCGCGAAGACCGCGGCACACGTGGGTGCACTGCGGGCGCTCGAGGAACGGGGGGTGCGTCCGTCCCGGTTTGTCGGCACCTCGATGGGAGCGGTGGTCGGCGCGGCGTTCGCAGCCGGTCTCAGCTACGACGACATACTCCAGCGGGTCCTCACGCTGAGCCGGCGTGACATTGCCCGGGTGTCGTGGACCCTGCTCATGGGCCCATATGCAGCGAGCCTGCTCCAGCCCGATCGCCTGCGGAGGACGATCGAGTTCCTGGTGCCTGCCCGGCGGTTCTCGCAGCTGAGCACGCCCCTCACCGTGACGGCCGTCGATGCTGCGACCGGTGACCTGGTGCTGTTCGGCGATGGCGGCGACAGCCGGGCCTCGCTCGTGGATGCCCTCACGGCCGCGTGCTCGCTCCCCATCTTCTACCCACCGACAATCCTGGGTGGTCGCGAGCTCGTGGATGGGGGCCTGCGGTCCGTGCTCCCGCTCGGCGTCGCTGCGGCGTTCGAGCCGCGTCTCATGATCGGGGTCCGCGTTGGGCCGTCGTTTCGGGCCCGGCCGGCCGCTTCCGTCGGGGTGGTGCCCCCCCTGCTTCAGGCGCACAATCGCGCGATGCGCACGCTGATGGCCGCGCAGACGGATACGGAGATCAGCCGCTGGCGCGGCGGTTCGGTCCCACTGATCCTGGTGGAACCGGAAGTACACCAGGCGGCGACCTTTGCCATCGGGAAGGTCGTCGCGTATGTCGAGGAGGGATACCGCCGAACAGTCGAAGCGGTCGAGCGCTCCTCGTATCGGGATCTGCTCCGAGCGGCCTCGAGCGAGTGACCGTCGGAGCACGAGGGCCGCTCGCTCGTGGCCATTGCACGCGCCGCAGTTCGATGGGCGCGCCGGGAGCGCCCGGCGCTACCGGAGTCGTGACGCCCGGGCCCCCGCTGTTACTTTTCTGAGCGGTGTCGGCCAGGCTGGCGGGACCCCTCGATCGGGTGGGCGGAGCCGGAGCCTGACGGTGCCCGTTTGTCAGAGCTGTAGCCGTTCTCGGAATCGTCCTGAGTGCAGTCAAGCAACCGACGGTAACCGCCGGCGCCGAACGCGGGAGCAGAGCATGACGGAAACCGCGGTCAAGTACTTCAGCGTCGCCGAGGCGAACGCCACGCTCCCGTATGTGCGCCGTATCGTCGAGGACATCGTGGCCGAGTATGAGGGTTGGAAGGATGCGATCTACCGATACGAGGTAATCGCGGCGGGCAACACGGCCGACTCGGGTGAGTCCGACGAGCAGGTCCAGCTGCGGGGCGAGGTGGACGAGATCGCACAACGCATCAATGCATACATCAACGAGTTGACGTCTGTGGGCTGTGTGTTCAAGGGCTTTGAGGGCGGCCTCGTGGACTTCCACAGTCAGCTTCACGGGCGGGACGTCTATCTCTGCTGGCGGCTCGGAGAGCCCGACGTGGGCCACTGGCATGAGATCGAGTCGGGTTTCGCGGGGCGCCAACCTCTCCCTCCAGAACTCCTGCACGGAGACGCCGAGTAGATGTCACTGGTGCTGTTCGTACATATCCTGGGGACCGCGATGTGGATTGGCGGCACGCTCGCCGGCTTGGTGGTCGTCTCAACGGCCCAGGATGAGCCTGGACCGGTGAAAGCCGGCGCGTTTCGGATCGTGGCACGACTGCACACCATGGTCATCGGCTTCGGTGCGCTGCTGGTGCTTGGCTCGGGGGTCATCCTGACGATGGCGCTGGACACGGAGGGATTGGGCGATCTCATGCGGGATCCCAAGCTCTGGGTCATGATCCTCACCGGCATCATTGCGGGGCTGATCGTGCTGTTCGTCGGATTGCCGACGGCTTCGCGGCTCGGTGCGCTTGCGGTCGCGTCCGATAGCGGTGCGCTTCCCCCCGCGCTCGAGATCTATCGCAAGCGTCTCGGCGTCCTCACGATGATCTCCGGTACGCTGGCGGTCCTCTCACTGCTGGCTTGGTATGTCCTCTGAGTGTACCGGTGCTCGGACCGACGTGCTCCTCGCCCTGAGGCATGATGGCTGACGAGCGCTGGCGCCTGACGCAGGCCATCAAGGCTCCGACGGAGGGGCCGACGTACGAGCCCGTGCACCGCCTGGGCCGCATGGTCCTGCGGGCCGCCACCCATATGGGCCGCTTCTCCTATCTGGTCGTGGAGATTCTGCGAGGGCTCGGCGAGTGGCGCATCTGGGTGTCGCGCACGTTCGAGCAGGCTCAGCAAGTCGGTATCGGATCGCTCTTCATCGTGCTGTTGACAGCGGCATTTGCCGGTGGCGTGACGTCACTACAGGCCGGCTACCAGTTCACGGGGGGCATACCGGTCTATTTCGCCGCCGGTGTGATCGTGCAGTCGATCATTCTGGAACTGGGACCGGTGCTGACCGCGATGGTCCTTGCGGGGAGGATCGGAGCCCGCTACGCGGCCGAGTTGGGCACGATGCGGGTCACCGAGCAGATCGACGCGCTGGAGAGCCTCGGCCGCTCGCCGGTTTCCCACCTCGTGATCCCTCGCGTCGTGGCCGGGACCCTGATGATGCCGATCCTAGTGATCTTCGCGGATTTCACCGGCATCCTCTCGGGATGGGCGGCCGCCACGCAGACCCTACAGATCACCAACGCGGATTTCATCTACGGCGCCCGGTACTTCTTCAAGCCCTACGACCTGTGGTACTCGCTCGTCAAGTCCCTGTTCTTTGGCCTGGCGGTGACGCTGGTACCGTGCTACATGGGTTTCAATACCCAGAAGGGTGCGGAGGGCGTCGGGCGGGCAACCACTGCGGCGGTCGTCACGGCCTCGGTGCTGATCCTGGCGCTCGACGCCTTCCTGTCGCAGATCCTGCTCGTATGACGACCGCGGAACGGCGGAGCCAAGTGCCGGCGATCAGGTGGCGCTCAGGTGCGGCGCCCAGTGCGGCAAGCAGGTCGGACGGGGCACTCCGCGCACCGCGGTTGGCGCGCGGTGCAGATACGAGCCCCGAGGTCCATCAGTGCCTGGTTGAACTCCCAGGCCACGGCTGGCCTTCGCGGGAGCAGGCGCTCCGCGAGTTCCCATATGGGTCGGAGCAGCGTCGCAGGGCTGCTGTGTTTCCCGCTGCGACGACTGCCGAGGGCGAACACACGGGTCAACACGCGCGCGACGTTGGTGTCCACGGCGGGCGCGCGCTTTTCGTAGGCGAACGTGGCGACGGCGCCGGCCGTATACCGGCCAATGCCGGGCAGCGTTTCGAGCGTCATCGGATCGCTCGGCACGACGCCGTCGTGGTCCCGGGCGACGATGCGGGCGAGGCGGTGCAGATTGGCGGCACGGCGATAGTATCCCAGTCCTTGCCACACCTCGCGCACCTGGCTCGGGCGGGCAAGGGCGAGGCGGTCGATGGTCGGGAAGCGATCGAGGAAGCGGCTGTAGTAATCGCGGACCCGACCGACCTGCGTCTGCTGCAGCATGAACTCCGAGACGAGTACCCGGTAGGGATCCCGGGTGCGGCGCCACGGCAGGTCACGACCATGCGTGCGGAACCAGCGAAGCAGCCGGCGCTTGAACGACAGGGCATTCGGAGGTGGCCTGCGCATGGGGCAGGAAGATACATGCGGGGAGCGGAACGGCGGAACAGCGATACGGGGCACGAGCGTATGACCCGTGTCGCGCGCGACGCGCAACGCGCACCATGCAGCGTGCCCGGTGCGCCCCGGCTCCGGACGACTGTGCCGGGGAGTGGCACGGCATGATCGAGATGCGCGGGGTTCGGAAGCAGTTCGGCGCGAACGTGGTGCTGGACGGGGTCGACTTCACGGTGCGGGGCGGCGAGACGGTTTCCCTGCTCGGGCCGTCGGGTACGGGAAAGAGCGTCCTGCTCAAGCACATCAACGGGCTGATCCACCCAGATGCCGGGGAAGTCTACGTCGACAAGCAGCCGGTTCCGCTGCTCGGCCGGAAGGAACTGGCGAAACTCCGCACCCGGATCGGCTACGTCTTTCAGTTCGGGGCGTTGTTCGACTCGATGAGCGTGTTCGAGAACATCCGGTTGGGTATCACCGATCAGGACTGCCAGTCGGACGAAGCGTTCTGTCACAACCGGGCGCTGGAGTGTCTGGCCATGGTGAATCTGCCGCTGCAGACAGCCGAGAAGTTTCCGGCCGATCTCTCCGGCGGTATGAAGAAGCGGGTCGGGATCGCACGGGCGATTGCCGGTGAGCCGACCTATCTGCTGTATGACGAGCCGACGTCGGGGTTGGACCCGGTCAACGCGGACATCATCGATGCGCTCATCGAGAAGTTGCAGGACGAGCTCGGGGTCACAAGCATCGTGGTCTCCCACGACGTCCGAGGGGCGTTCCGCGTCGGTGATCGAGTAGCGCTCCTCTCTGAGGGCCGGATTCGGATGGTCGGAACGCCGGATGAGATGCGGCAAAGCCGCGATCCGGCGGTCCGGAGCTTTCTCGAGCGGGACTTCGGGTAGTCCCCGCAAATCGAGGTCGAACGCACATGGATCTGTACTACAAACAGGAACTCACGGTCGGCGGATTCGTCCTCGCCGCGCTCGTGGTACTCATCGGTGGGCTCATGTGGCTGACGGGGAAGTCGCTCGGCGGGGGCGGCCGAGTCACCGTACCGGTGCAATTCACGAGCATCCAGGGACTCACCGAGGGTGATCCTGTGATGATCTCCGGTGTCTCGGTTGGGCGCGTGGCGCGGGTCCGGCTGGAGGCGGTCGGGCGCGTGATCGTTCAGCTCGAGGTGAACGAGCGGGTGCGTCCGCGGGCGGACGCGCAGGCCAGCATCCGGTCGCTGGACTTCCTCGGCGCCAAGTACGTGCTCTACCAGCCTGGCGAGGCGGATGCACTCCTGGAGGAAGGCGAGATGATCGTCGGAAATCAGGAACGCGACCTCGCCACGGGAGCGGCCGAGTTGACCGATCAGGCGTCGGCCGTGCTGCAGGCCTCACGCGATCTGCTCTCGCCGGAGACCGCACAGCAGGTGCGTTCGACGCTCAATGCGGCAGAGCGCGCAATGGACGTTGTGCACCGCGTCGGCTCGGGGCCCATGGTAACGGAGGCCGAGTCCGCCATCACGTCGCTCAGCGCCGCGGCCGCCAGCCTCGATTCGGTGTTGTCGAACCCGGATCTACACCGTTCCCTCGCCGAGATGGACGAGATCGCGGTCGGTGTGCGGGAGATGACCCAGGGGCTCGCCGCCGTCTCGCAGAACCTGGCACTCATGCTGGAAACCATGAGGTCACCCGAGGGTACCGTCGGGCGCCTGCTCACCGACAGCACGTTGTACGTCGACATGCATGAGACGATGGTCTCGCTCCGGATGCTGCTCGACGACGTCAGGGAGCGACCGGGACGTTACGTCAACGTCAGCGTGTTCTAGCGCGGCACGCGGTGCGCCGCGGTCCCGGTGCTACCGAGCCAACCCCTGGCCACCGTGCAGCACGGGGCGCCGTTGATTCCCGTCGGCCTCCCCGAACCTATATTTGGCCACCATGTTGAGCGTCACCTTTCTCGGCACCTCCGCGGCGCGGCCGACCGTTGAGCGGGGGGTGTCCTCGCTCGCGGTAACGCGGGAGGGGAAGACGCTGCTGTTCGACTGCGGGGAGGGTACGCAGCGTCAGCTCATGCGCTTCGGTGTTGGATTCACGTTCTCCGAGATCCTCTTCACGCACTTTCATGCCGACCACTTCCTGGGCCTTACCGGCCTCGTACGAACACTCGGGCTGCAGGGCCGCGAAGAGCCGCTCACGTTGTATGGCCCGGCGGGAGCCTCTCACTATCTCGGTGCCGCGGCGCAGCTCGGCGTGGAGCGGTCACCGTTCGAGATCGTGATCCGGGAGGTGCAGGCGGGCGAGCGGCTCGACCGGGATGGATACGAATTGGAGGTGATTCCGGTCGAGCACGGACGCCACGCCGCGGGGTACGCTCTTCGCGAGCACCAGCGTCTCGGTCGCTTCAACCCGGCGCGGGCCCGGGAACTCGGCGTACCTGAAGGTCCGTTGTGGGGCCGGCTCCACCGCGGGGAGGCCGTCGAGTTCGACGTTGCGACCGAGTCGGGTGCTGTCGAGCGGCGCACCGTAGGGCCGGACGATCTCGTCGGTGCTCCGCGGCCAGGTCGCCTCCTGGTCTACAGCGGCGATACGCGCCCGTGCGAAGCGGTCGTAGCGGCGTCAGAGGGCGCCGATCTGCTGATCCACGAGGCAACATTCAGCCACGAGGAGTTGGAGCGCGCTCGAGAGACGGCGCACTCGACAGCGCGGGAGGCTGCACAAGTCGCGCTGGCGGCAGGGGTGCGACGGCTTGCCCTCACCCACCTGTCAGCGCGGTATTCCGCCGCACCCGACGTGTTGCGCGATGAGGCGCGCCAGGTCTTTCGCGACACGACCGTCGCTCGGGACGGCCTGGTGATCGACATCCCCTTCCAGGACGCCGACTAGGCGGTGGTAACGGTGGGAACACCGCCCGGCGAGCGCCGGGCGGTCAGTCCCTCAATTCCCTACATCGCCCAGCCGGTGGTTTGGTGGCACTGGGCGCAGTTGGTGGGCCAGCCGGCGGGATGCTGGGCTTCGTAGGTCGCCTGGTGGCAGGCGTAGCAGTCGGTGTTGCTGGCCGGGCTGAACAGCGGGGCGAAGGTATCAGCGTCGTGGCACGCAAAGCAGGCGAGCGCCTCGTGGTCGCTCGGCAGGACAAAGCCGCTGGCCTGCTCATGGTCGAAGCTCGTACCCACCCAGCCGGAAGTCGTGTGGCACAAGGTGCAGTTGGTGGGCCAGCCGGCGGGGTGCTGGGCCTCGTAGTCGGCCTGATGGCAGGTGATGCAGTCCTGGTCGCTCGCCGGGTTCCACAGGGGCGCGAAGGTGTCGGGGTCGTGGCAGGCCGAACAGGAAAACGTGGCGTGGACGCCCAGCAGCCGGAAGCCGCCGCTGGCCTGCTCGTGATCGATGTTCCCCCCGCCGCCGGTCCATCCCTCCGGGCTGTGGCACAGCGCGCAGTCGGTGGGCCAGCCCTCGGGATGCACGCGCTGGTAGTCGGCCAGATGGCAGGCCACACAGTCGATGTTGTCGGCCGGGTCGGCGGCCACGGTGCCGCTGCCTGGGGTGTGGCAGGCCGTGCAGGCGGCCGCCACGTGCGCGCCCACGAGGGCGAAGCCGCCCGAGGCGGTCTCGTGCCCGTTGACCTTCTCGGAGTGCGGGACGGCGTCCATCACGTGACACAAGGTGCAGACAGCCGCGTCGAAGCCCCAGGCGACGTGGCGGTAGTCGTTAGCCGCGGTGTGGCAGCGCATGCACTCGTTCTCGAGGGCGGTGCCGGGGCTGACGCTCAACTCGGCGCGGCCAATGGCGTCGCCGGCGCGCGCCTGGATGTCCACCCGCCCGGCGCGCAGCGTGGCCGCAAGGCCCGCCGCCACGGTGGCGACGGCGGGATCGGAGGAGGTCCAGGTGAATTCGGCATCGGCCACCGGGTCGCCCAGGACATCGAATGCTTCGGCGGTGAACCGGACCGTGTCGAGGCTGAAGGGGTGGACCACGTGGGCCGGGGTGACGACGACGAGCGCCGGGATGCCGGCGCCGTCCGGCCCGGAGCCGTTCTCCTTCTCGTCACAGCCGCCGACGGCCACG
>Ga0209536_100001416_pt1 | contig 39957 bp, 28 predicted proteins | sample DeeMarSeWOR28_12_FD_187461 | JGI IMG/M metagenome (GOLD analysis project Ga0209536, IMG submission 187461) | Marine sediment microbial communities from White Oak River estuary, North Carolina - WOR-2-8_12 (SPAdes) (version 2) | ecosystem: Environmental > Aquatic > Marine > Intertidal zone >... | reverse complement strand
CTACCCAGCCGAGCACGTCCCGGACAATCGACCAGCGCGGGCGCTTTACCACGGCGCCCTGGCCGAGAATCCAGTAGTCATAGGCCCGATCGATCATGCCCTCGTTGGCGGCAAATACCACCCATTCGTTGACGGCGTCAGCCAGTTCCCCTGCGTCCAGGGCCAGGCCGAAGGCCGATGGCACCTTCACCGGGTCCGGCTGTGGTACGACGACGGTGTACTCGGGGTGCAACAGTGTCCAGGCAGCGCCGTTTTCCGCCGGCACCAGGAACGCATCCAGTTCAGGGTGCCGGCCCTCGAAGAAGGACTGCCAGAATTCCAGCGTGACGAACTCCACCTCCGCATCGCCGAAGTAGCGCCGCATGCTGTAGGCGACCTGTCGGGTATCAAGCGGCACGCCGATCTTCATCCCCTGGCTGCGGTGCAGCGCCTCGATGCTGCCGAACTCATGGCGGCGCTCGTCGCGCACCGCCAGCGCCATGGTCCCCGTCAGGTAGGGCGCGGACAGGCGCAGGGAGGGGAACCAGTACGGCCGGTACCAGGTGCCTGGCATCACGTCGATCACGCCATCGTCAAGCATCGCGGGCATATTCGGCCATTCGATCGGGATGAACTCCGCCAGGACTCCCAGTGACTCCGCCAGGCTGCGTGACAGTTCGATGTCGAAGCCGACGAGATCGCCGTCGAGGTTGAAGAAGCTGAAGGGCAGGTTGGCCGGGTCATAGCCCACGCGCAGGGTGCCGCGTTCCAGGATGCGCGTGAGTGCCGGCAGGTCGCTGGCCGTCGGGTCGATGTTCACGCTGGCGAGTTTCCGGTGGATGATGGCTGACAAGGTGTCGCGGTCGGTTTGCATCTGCCGCAGCGCCTCGTCCTTGTGGTAGGCAGTGTCGATGGTAGCGGCGAGCACCAGCCGCATGGCAATAACGGTGACGAGCGTGCCGGCTGCAATCACGGCGCCGGCGGCCAGCAGCCGGCTGCGCCTTATCACCAGGAACCCGCCCATGGCGCCGGCACCGAGCAGGGCGAATGCCAGCAGGTTCATTGCGGTTACCATGGAGTCGAACTTGCCGGTGATGATAGTGGTTGGGATATAGAGCTGGAACAGATCGTGTGGCAGGCCGAAGTAATCCATCAGGAAGGGCAGCGCGACCTGCGCCTTGGCGAAATAACTCGGCACGCCGACCGCGAACAGGCTCGAGTAGTCTGCTGCGGACAGGGCACTGCCGGCCAGCCACGCGGCGAACGGCACGAACAGCAGGGTCAGCAGCCGCCCGGCGTTGGGGAAGTTGAACAGGATGGGCACCAGGATTTCGGCGGCAGAGTCGCTTTCCGCGGTGAGCAGTCCGCGCCGTTGCAACAGTGACTTGGTGCGCTCCACCAGCAGCGGCAGCACGATGAACGCGTTGTTGGCCACGAATGCCGTAAGCAGGGCATCCTTCGAGATCCCCATGACCTCGCGGTAGCGAAACGGCGTCATCGACGTTACCAGCAGCGGCAGGACCAGGAATGCGAGCAGCAACGATGCGGCACCGAAGGTGATGAAATAGACCTCCAGCCTGATGAGCGTTTCCGGTGTCATGGTGCCGGCGGTCACCGCGCCGATGGCGAAGACGCCGATCGGGGTCAGGCTGATGATGAACCGGGTGATGCGTGTTATCGATGCGTTGAACACCCGCAGGGGGGCAAGTAGGCGCTCCCTGTCCTCGAGGCCAATCAGGCCAATGCCGATCAGCGAACTGAACAGGACGACCGCGGGTATGACGGCGTTTGAGAGTGAGTGGAACGGGTTCGCGGTAAAGTAGAGATCCGCGATCGAGAACGGCTGCTTGGGCTCGACGAGGGCGTGGCTGAAAAACGAGGCGCTCTGCATGACCGGGAAGGCGACCGGCATTACCGCAATGACCGCGAACGACAGCACCCAGACCAGTACGAGCAGCAGGCCGCCGCGCACGGCAAGCCGTTTCGCCTCGACCGCATCGAGTTGCCCGAAGCCGATGATCAGTGACATCACCAGGTATGGCAGGACAGTCATCTGCATCAGCCGGATGTAGATATCGGCGACGGGCTGCAGGACCGAGGCAGGTTCGCCGAAGAAAAGTCCGGTGAATATGCCGAGTGCCAGCCCGGCAATGATCCATACGGAGAGACTTATCCTGCCGATCGCGGCGAGTATGCGCTTGAAATGCATGTCAGTTATCAGTGCAGAAACTGCGTTTTGTCAGGGTCAGCGGCGCCTGTAGTAACCAATAACCGGCGGCTGAGGGCAGGGACCGGTACCGGCCAGGTGAATGCCCGGCAGGCATCATCGATGCGCTTCTTGCATGGCGCTGTTGCCTGGCCTGACGACCAGTCCCTGCGCCAGGTCCGCGCGCTGCAGGTCTGCCGTGTGTGTTCGCAAGCGTGCCGGCAACGTTGACCAGTCCAGCGGGGTCCGGAAGTCCGGTGCCTCGTATGCGGTCACCTCGATACCATCTGCCGGTAACTCGAGCAGCGTAAAGCCCCTGGCCGAGCGATGTTCCGTGCCGATCAGGCGTCGCGGCCCGGCGCCGAGGCAGGCCTGGCCCACGAAAGCGATGCCGCCGCTGGCACCGGGATAGAAGGCATGGTGGTGACCGCTGAGCCAGAGTTCCACGCCGGCGTTCTCCAGCAGCGCCTGCAGTCCCGGGTCGCCGATAAACTCACGCTCGCGACCGCGGGCCAGGGGCCATAGCGGCAGGTGGCTGAAGATGATGCGTCGCTGGTACACCGCTCCATGCCTCTCGAGTAGCTGGCGCAGCCATGCCATCTGGCCTTCCGGAAGGTGACCGATTACTGTTGCGTCGAGCGAGATGAAGAGGATGTCCCCCAGGCTGAAGGCGTAGTGATAGGGATAGCCGGTGTGATCGAGGAACACCACCCCCGGGCGGCGCGGCAGCCATTGTTCGTCGAAGATCCTGCGTTCCAGCCCGAAGCCGTCATAGGCCGAGGCATCGTGGTTGCCGGGCGTGACGGCCAGGGGGATGCCGGCGGCCTGCAGTGGTTCGCTGACATGCCTATGGAAGGCGTCCCACATTTGCTCGACGTCGGCGCGGCTCAGGTGCGGCCTTCGCTGGCCGGCCACCATGTCGCCGGTGCTGATCACCAGATCCGGTTCGAGCGCGATTATACTGGATACTGCGCCGTCGACTGTCGCTCCGTAACGGGTGCTGCCGTAGTCACCGTTAAGGTCCGAGATGACGGCAACACGCAGGGGTTCGCCGGCAGCGGAGAGCAGCGGAAGCAGCGCCAGTGACAGGAACCATAGCGTCAGCGAGCGAAGGCCATGTCGCTGGCGGCAGGCAGCGGGGGTCTGTTTCATCGCCTTGCGGCGTCCGTCTGTGCGAGAGCGCTTTCGAACCGTGAGAGGTAGTCATTCGGGAATCGCCAAACCGGAGAATCACCGCGCTGCTCCAGGCCGCGTTCGGCCGGCGCGAGCCCGTGGCGCAGTGTCATCAGGATATCGCCGCTGACCCAGGGGCTCTTGCGGAAATAGGCGTGGCCGTTGCCTTCATCGAAGCTGTCGGCTTCGGCTACGTCGATCAGGGCAAGACGCGACGAGGAGCTGGCGAACTGGCGCATCCGCTCGTCCAGCGTTCCGGGCAGGATCTGTCCCAGTCGCCTGTGTGCGAAAATTTTCTGTGACAGGTGCAGGGCCTGGTCGCTTGGCGAGGTATACAGTGTCAGGCGGTCCTGCACGCGCAACAGGCCGTCGATGACATAGCTGGCAAACGTGCCGGTATCCACGTCCGAGCCGACCAGGATGACGTTGCCGAGCCGGGTCGCGCGGCTGGTTTCCTCGTCGCTGTCGTGCTGGTGGATCAGGGCGAGCTCGTAGAGCGTGGTAAGCACCACGCGGGTCCCGGCGCTGTAGCCGACGATATGGATGCGCTCGGCGGAGGTTTCGCGGGCCAGGAAGTCCAGGAACTGGCGCAGCCCCCAGGCCGAGACGCGTGCGGTCTCGATGTCCTTCATATAGGCGAGCCGCGCCGGCGTCGATGGCCAGGAGAAGGCTATGAAAGCGCCTTCATGGCCGAGGAAGTGCCACATCTCGGATGCCACCAGCAGCGGTTTCTCGAAGTTCACCTTGTAGCCATGCACGTAGATATAGATGTCCTTGACCGGCGAACGCGACAGGCGGTCCTCGATCTCACGAACGAAATCGCGCGAAGCTCTTTCATCGACCTCCGTGGCAATCTCCGAGGGTGTGAATACCGAGACAGTCGAGGCCAGGACGCCGGCTTCATTCACGTCTCTGACCCTCAGCGGGAATGAGCCCGGGCGTTTCTTCAGCAGGGATATCCTGCGTGCCTCGTCCCAGGTGCTATCGCTGTCGCCGAAGATGATGTCCGCCGAGCCGAGGCGTACCAGGTAGCCCCGCTCGCCGCTGTACCAGGGTTCGTCCGCGTCGTCGCCGGTGTCCGCGGGGGCACGGCTGGTGGCGTAAAGCATGTCGAGTGCGCCGGGGTCGTCCTGCGCGACGCCGGCAGCTGCATCGAAAGGTGCATCTGTCTGATCGTAGACCGCCGGCGCCGGCATGAGGTCGAGCTGGTGGAGTGTGTTGCCAGCACAGCCCGTGAGCAGTATTGCGGCGCTGATGGCTGCATGTAATATGATTCTCATTGCACCTGCTATTTCGCTTTGACAGTTCGCTGAAAGGGGCAGTCCCGCGGTCGCCATATCGGCGGAAGTGCGGCAATATTCCGCGGCGTCCTGCGATATCCCGGCACCAGAGATAGAGAATAAACGTAAATTCGGAGCTGCGGCAAGGGATGCGCGCCACGGAAAACCGGATGATGCGCGTGCGATCAACACCGGTTCCCGCCTGGTGCCGGCGTTCCCTGCAGGTAAAATAGTTGCTACCCTTTCGTTACAGGATTCAGGGGAGACATCTTTGTGAGAGCCATGATGCGTGTACTGGCGGTCTGCATTCCGTTGCTGGGTGGCTGCGCCGGGGTGGCCACTCAGGGCGAATCCCCCGGTGCCGCCCGGTCTGAGCACCCGGGTGTGATGCGCGGCATGTACAGTTACATGGCCGATGCCGCACTGTTTACAGATTGCAAGAGCGGGGAAAGCATGCCGGTGGCGACGGTTGCCGACAATCTCGCACTTGAACGGGCCTACCTGCAGGAGCGGCACGATCCGGGTCAGGCATTGCTTGTGACACTCGAGGGGCGAGTTGAATCAAGGATGCCAATGGAGGGGGCAGGGCCAGTAGATACGTTGATACCGGAAAGGTTTATTGGCATCCAGTCCGGGAAAGATTGTAGTACAGACTTGACAAATCCCGGGCTGGTGAACACCTACTGGAAGCTCACCTATCTGGGGGATGCGAAGGCAGTGCATTTCCAGGGCGGGCGGGAGCCGCACATCGTGCTGCATCCCGACAACCGGGTCACGGGTTCCGATGGCTGCAATCTGCTGAGCGGCGCCTTCCGGCTGGATCAGGACCACCTGTCATTTGCGCGCACCGCCTCTACCATGATGGCCTGCCCGCAAGGCCTTGAGCAGGAACAGCAATTCAATAGTGTGCTGGTCAGCGCCACAAGTTACAGGATCCTGAATGAATATCTTGAACTGCTGGGCGAGGGTGGCAGCATGCTGGCGCGCTTCATGGCGAATCCGTCCAGATGATTTTTCTGCCATCGCTGCTGCTGTCGTGGTTGAGCCGGGCGGCAGCGCTGTTCACCGGCGCAGGGGCGCCGACAGGGCGTGGTTCGCCCCTGGTGATTCCGTGCAAACCTGAACCGGAAGTCGCTGCTGTTATGAAATACACATGTTCCTGCAAGATACCCCGCCCGGGCATGCGTGCTTTTTCCCTGGTGTCGTTGTTATTGTCCGCGCTCCCCGCGCAAGCCGCGCTCACCATGGAACAGGTACTCAGAAAGCCTTATTTCGATGCTGCCGATATTGAAGAAATACAAAAGGGTGGGTTTGGCGTTGCCAGGATACACGAGGTTTCTGACCGCGAGATTGCGGTTGCTATCGCATGCCTGGTGAAGGGTGCACCTGACGAAGCGCTGGCGCCTTTCCTCGGTGACTCGCTGCCTGTCGATAAAAAACTTCTGCAAGATCAGTCGCTGATCGATCCCGGTTCCCCTCAAAGATCATTTGAGGGGATTTCGCTTGCAAGCAATGAGGGTGACGAGATTCAGCACTACCTCGATGCTAGAGCTGGTATAGGACTGAATCTCTCTAGTGAAGAAATCGCCATGCTTCAGGCATTACAGGTAACAGGCGATGCCGGGCGGGTTGAGGCTTCCCTGGAGCATATGCTGCATGCGAGATATATGTCGTATCGGAATGGTGGGCTTGCCGGCACCCAGCCATATGCCCGGGAAAAGGGAGAGGACGTGAGTCCCGGCGAGGAACTGCGCAAGACGGGAGAAAATATGAAAGGGCTGCATGAACTCTATCCGGAATTTCACAATGCCTGGCTCACCTATCCGCGCAATCTGCCGGAAGATCTCGTCGCCGATGACTATTTCTGGATCAAGCTTGATATCGACGAGCGTCCCGCCTTCCTGCTTTCACACAGGCTGGTGTCCAGCAATGAAGACAGGATCCTGGTTGGCATACGCGATTACTACGCTTCGCATTTCTTTGATGTGGCGCAGCGTGTGGCAGCCGTGACCCGTCTGAAGTCAGGTGAAGACATATTGATATATGTAGAGAGAGCCTGGGTCGATTACTGGAGCGGCTTCGCATCGCTCAGCAAGAAGATCGGACACAAGGTCATGAAGCAGCAAATGGAACATTTGCTGGAGGATCATGCTATATGCGGGCGTTAGCCCGGCCACCCCGGATGGCATGCCGGGTAGTATGCAGGGACAGCATAACTTGCGAATCTAACAGACACTTTACCCGCACCTGCCGGTGCCTTGTTAATTTCCATAGCCGGGTTTGTAAGGCCCATTAGTCGATGTAACATGACAGTATCAGTCTGAATAGAGGCCGAAATGTATGCGTTACTGAAAAGTCAAATGACCAACGGTTTTACAGGCCATCTACTCGTAGTTGGCTGTAAAAAATACCGGAAATACAACCGATGAGAGACTTTAGCAGGATCGGGCATAAGGCGATTACCTGGATCGAGGACGTGGGTCTCCTGATAATAGCAGTTGCTACTGTAATCGCACTTTCAATAGAAGTCGTATCCATGTTCGAAGCAAGGACAGTCACCTTGGCGGACTTGCTGCTTCTCTTTATCTATCTCGAAGTGCTCGCGATGGTGGCGATGTATCTTGATTCCGGCAAGTTGCCAGTTCGAATGCCGCTGTATATCGCGATTGTGGCACTGGCACGCTATATGATTCTGGACATGAAAAGCCTGGATACCTGGAAAATGCTAGGTGTTGCAGGTGCGGTTCTGCTTATCGCGTTAGCTATCCTTGTGATCCGATATGGCCATACCCGATTTCCATACGGCAAAGAGGGTAACAGCTGACCAGGCACCCGGACCGGACGACGGCTTCACCACCACATGGTTACATCGTTCGAATGATCGGACTTGCTGCATACCGTAACTAGACAGACATTCCGGGAACGGCAACATCCGGGGGGTATTCCAGCCGTTGAACGGCAATTTACCGGGCGATCCACCTGGATGCACGGTTACGACCACGTGCCTGCCGTACATCGTAACTCATTGCAAGTCCTGAATGTACTGTACACGGACGACCCTTTTCAGCCAGCCTGACATCACCACCAGCCTGGAAAGGCCATTTGATCTGCTGACGCTGACTGAAACCTGGGCAGGACTGATCTTCCCCGTCGCCGCAGTCACCAAGGCCTGGTGAATTTTGCTCCTCTGCAAGGGAAGGGCTTCCAGTGAAACCCGGCGGCTATATGCAGTTATTCTCAGCCATGGTCCCCACCATAAGGCTGCCTTTGTCTGTACAATATCAAAGAAGTAACCAGCGAGGTCGTGCGATCCATGCACAGGGTCATCTTGGCTGTCTACCGTATTGGTACTCCGGCCCTAGCGGAAAAACCGCATGCTGCCTTGCGTCAGCATCGGCTAGCCGTTTCTGTTTTCGCAACCGCGCTGATCATTCTGTCGGCTGTCACTTCAATCGCCGCAGACGACCGTTCCCCGCTAGTCGTTGTGAAAACCGCGCAGACCGAGGCCGTGATCACGCAGGTTCCATTGACCGGCACCGTCACCTCGGCGCGGGTCTCAAGGCTTTCGACCGAGGTCGGCGGCCAGGTCGAGGCGGTGAATGTCGAGGTTGGTGACCGCGTCGAAACCGGCGCTGCGCTAATCGAACTCGACCGCGAAATCGAACAGCTCGTCGTGGTGGCGCTGCAGGCTTCAATCCGGCAGGCCAGTGCCGAACTCGCCGATGCGAAGCGCCGCTACCAGGACGCAAGGCGCCTGCGCGAACAGAAAAACATCTCTGAAAACGAGTTGCGCCTGCGCGAGGCGGAAGTCGAAGTCGATGGTGCCATGCTCAAACAGAAGCAGGCCGAGCTGCAGCGCCAGCAGGCGCGCGTTGAGCGCCATACCCTGCGGGCGCCCTTCAGCGGTTTGATCAGCGAACGCCTGACCGAAGCCGGTGAATGGATCGAGCCCGGCAGGCCGGTGCTCACGCTGGTTGCCATCGACGAGCTGCGTATCGAGTTCCGCGTGCCGCAGGAGTTCTACTCCGGCATTAACCCGCAAAGCACACTCAGTGTCACCCTGGATGCCCTGCCTGAGCTCGAGTTCGACGGTACTATCGACGCCGTGGTGCCGGTCAGCGACCCGAGTTCGCGCACCTTCCTGATCCACGTCAAGGTGGATAGCGGTGATGCGCGCCTGACGCCGGGCATGTCCGTTCATGGCAAGCTCAACCTGACCACCGGCCGCCAGGGCGTGGTGATCTCGCGCGACGCGATCCTGCGCTACCCGGATGGCCGAGTCACCGTGTGGGTGATCAACCCGGACAGCGAGCCGCCGACCGTCTCCGAAAAACGCGTCACCACCGGACACAGTTTCGACGGTTTGATCACGATCCGTGAAGGCGTCCGGGCGGGCGATGTCATCGTCGTGCGCGGCAACGAATTCCTTCAGGAAGGCCAGCAGGTGCTTATACAGCGCAGGGAATAATGGATCCCTTTGTCTATGTTTGAAGCCATCATAAAACGCGGCATCCTGATGACAGTTATCATCCTGATCGTGAGCGTGCTCGGCGTGATGGCCGCACTGCGCATCCCGGTGCAGATGATCCCCGATCTCGAAGTGCGCACTATCACCGTGCGCACCTCCTGGCCCGGTGCAACCCCGCAGGACATCGAAAAGGAAATCGTGATCGAGCAGGAAGAATACTTGCGCAGCATCCCCGGTCTGCAGCGCATTATTTCCTCCTCATCCTTCGGTCGGGCATCGATCGAACTCGAGTTCCCGTTCGGCATCGATCTCAACGAGACCCTGATCAACGTCAACAATGCGCTGTCGCAGGTGCCGTCCTATCCCATCAACGTCGATGAGCCGCGCATCTATGCCACCTCGTTCTCGAGCAATTCGTTCATGTACTTCCGCGTCGCACCACTGGCGGGTAACCCGCGCAAGCTCGACATGGTGCTGATGCAGGACTTCATCGATGACCACGTGCGTTCCCGCATGGAAACCGTTCCTGGCGTGTCGCTTGTGAACGTCTATGGTGGCGCCGAGCGCCAGGTCCAGGTCCTCCTCGACCCGGAGCGCCTGTCCGAGCGGGACATCAGCATCGAGGACGTGCGCCGCGCGATCACCGCGCGCAATCGCGACATCTCCGGCGGTGAAATCGAATCCGGCAAGCGTCGCTACCTGCTGCGCACCGTGGGCCGCTTCGAGGACCTGCAGGAACTGCGCGACCTGATTCTCGTTCGGCGCGGGGACTCGCTGATCCGCCTCGGCGATGTTGCCGAGGTCAGGCTCGACCACTACGAACTGAGCCGTTTTTCCTACACCGATGGCGAACCCGTGATCGGCCTGTCGGTGCGGCGCCAGGCGGGCTCCAACGTGATCGATATCAAGGAACAACTGATGCTCGAGATGGAGCAGGTCAACCGGGACATCCTCAACCCGGCCGGCATGTTCATGCGTCTGATCGCCGATGACGTCGGCTACGTTCAGGCCTCCGTGCAGAACGTCTGGACCAACCTGAGTATCGGCGCGGTTCTTGCCAGCCTGGTGATGTTCCTGTTCCTGCGCTCCGGCAGGGCTACGCTGGTTGGCGTGATCGGCATCCCCGTCTGCACCATCGCCGGTTTCATCGGCCTGCTGATCGCCGGCCGCACCATCAACGTGATTTCGCTCGCCGGCATCGCATTCGCGATCGGAATGACGCTGGACAACGGCATCGTGGTGCTGGAGAGCATCGAACACCAGCGCCGCAAGGGCCTCGACAGGCTGCGCGCGGCCGTGGTCGGCGTACAACTGGTCTGGCCCGCGGTGCTTGCCTCCACGCTGACCACAGTGCTGGTGTTCGTGCCCATCCTGTTCATCCGGGAAGAAGCCGGCCAGCTCTATTCGGACATCGCGATCGCGATCTCGGCCTCGATACTGACCTCGATGCTGGTCGCCATCGCCGTGATCCCCACCGCCACCGCACGTCTGGAGTTCTCAACCGACAACCTCCATGTCGACGGGCAGACGCATGACCTGCACCAGCGCGTGATCGACCGCATCCACTGGCTGCTCGCCAGCCCCGGCAAGCGCAGCACCATCATTGCCGGCGTCGCCCTGTTCAGCATCGGGATTTTCGTCTTTCTCACACCACCGGCGGAGTACCTGCCCGAGGGCGAGGAACCCAAGGCCTTCGCCTCGATGACCTCGCCGCCAGGCTACAACATCGACACCATGGCACGGATCGGCAATGAGTTGCAGGCCTACTTCCTGCCATTCACGCAGCACGAACCGGAGCAGTTCGGCGATGGCGAGACCGGGGTGCCGGCGCTGAAATACATCAACATGAACATCGAGGCGCAGCGCATCCGCATCATCACGCAACCGAAAGACCCGGCGCACATCAAGCCGCTCATGGAAGCACTGGAGAAGAAATACCGCGAGTATCCGGCCATGCGCAGCTTCGTCACGCGCGGCTCGATCATCACCAGCAACTCCGGCGGCACGCGCAGCGTCAACCTCGACATCTCCGGACCCAGCCTGTCGGACATCTACGCCGCCGCGCTGGCCGCCTACCGTCGCGCCGAGGAAGTGTTCGATTCGCCGCGCCTGCGCGCCGACCCGTCCACGCTGTCGCTGTCGCAACCGCTGATCGAGGTCAGGCCGATATGGGCCCGCGCCAGCGAAGTCGGCATGACCACGCAGGACTTCGGTTACACCATCGCCGCGCTCACCGATGGCGCCTTCGTCGACGAGTTCTACCTCGACGACGACAAGATTGACATCTACCTGTACAGCAAGGTCGGCCGCAACGCATCGCCTGACAGCCTCAACCAGATTGCCGTGTACACCCCGATCGGTGCCGTGGTGCCACTGTCCTCCATCGCGCGCATCGATGAGACCGTGGACACCAACATCATCCGCCGACTCAACAGCCAGCGTACGGTCACGCTCAACATCATCCCGCCGGACAGGGTCGCACTCGAAACCGGTGTCGAAATCGTCAAGCGCGACGTGGTGGAATATCTGCGCGGTACCGGCGCCGTACCCAGCAGTATCGGCATGACTATCTCAGGCGCCAGTGACCAGCTGCAGGCCACGCGCGAAGCCCTGGCCGAAAACTATGTCGTCGCCATCATTATCATCTACCTGCTGCTGGTCGCCATCTTCAGCCACTGGGGCTACCCGTTGCTGATCATGACCACGATACCGCTCGGCGTCGCAGGCGGCATCTTCGGCCTGTGGCTGTTCAATCTCGGTGGCGCATGGCTGCCGTTAATCGGCATGAACGAACTGCACCTCAGCTTCGACATGATCGCAATGCTTGGCTTCCTGATCCTGATGGGTACCGTGGTAAACAATCCAATCCTGATTGTCCATCAGGCCATGACCAACGTGCGCGAGAGAAGTATGAGCGCCATGGAAGCTGTGCGTCATGCGGTCGATGCACGACTGCGGCCAATCGCCATGTCAACGCTCACTACGGTGTTCGGTCTTGCGCCACTGGTTTTCCTTGCTGGTGAGGGTACCGAGCTTTACCGTGGCGTGGGCGTGATCGTGATGTTTGGCCTCCTTGGAACGGCCATGGTCAGCCTGACGTTCTTGCCGGCATTGACGGTGCTGATATTGAGGATTTCACGAGCCGGTTAAATAACGGCAAAAGGCCGTGACATCATTTTCTGGTTCCCGTTCACCTGTCATGTCTGGATAGAGGCCAGAACCCGGACAAGCCGTTGTAAAATCCCGTCTAGAAGTCATGCTGCTGCCAGCATTCGTTTCGGTGGTAATGTTCCTCCCATGAACCAGCCGTTCAATGCAAGTTGTTGTTAATGTCCGGGTAGCATGAGCAAGCTGCTAACACGTATCGGCAATCTATTGATTTTGGGCGATTCGGCACCAACCAAACGGTTATTGTAGAGGAGACTAGCCAGCTGTCTGAGTAACTGACTGCCTCTGTACCCCGGAGAGGTTGTGCCCGGTTAGATTTGCGATTACGCCGCGACGGTTTGGTTACGTCCCCGATGCTTGGCCTCATAGAGAGCCCGGTCCGCCTGCGCAACGAGTTCATCGAGTCCCTCGCAACAGTTCATCCCTACGCAACCTATCGACACTGTTACGAGCAGACCGGCCGCCAGATCATCGAAATGTCCAACCTCAATACGGTGCCGAATCTTCTCCGCAATCAGCAGCGCCCCGTTCAAGTCTGTGGCCGGTAACAACACGACGAATTCCTCACCACCCCATCGTGCCACGGTATCGCCTTTACGAAGACAGCCGCGCATTAGACGAATGATCCGCTTAAGGACCTCGTCACCGGTCGCGTGCCCATAGGTATCGTTGATGCATTTGAAATGATCTACGTCGATAAAAAGTAAAGATACAACGCTCTTGATTCTGCGGTGCTCACTAATCTCCCGGTGGGCCTGATTGGTGAAACTAGCACGATTCAGTGCCCCGGTTAGCCCGTCGCGCATGGCCCGCGTTTCAGCACGCCGCTGCAGGATATTGCTGCGTCGTTCCAGTTTGCCGAAAGAGAGCGCCATGAAGGCTACGACGAGCCCTACGGTCTGGCTGCTCGCGACTATTAAGATCAGGAACGAGGTCTCGGCGGCATCCGGATTGATATCGAGTATGCTGAGGCCCAGCAAGTACGGTGCCATCATGACAAGCGCAAGGTGACGTCTGGCAAGCGCACTGATGTGGGTTGGGCCGAGCAGCGGCCCCAGGAAGCCGTGAAAGACGGTACTCAAGGCCGTAGCCACACACAGCGTGGTCAGCATCAGGACGGTGGTTAGCGACATCCTGGCATGGGGCTCCTCTATACCGAACACGAATCCGACCAGCGCAAGTGCCGGCGCGCTGTACGCAATTACGGACATCATTTGTGAGATTACCGCATTACCGTACTGGCGCAACAGCAGTGAGGCGGCCAGCAGCAGCAGACATAGTGCAGTGCCCGTCGATACAACGGCATCCGCCCCCGCAGGATACGAATTGAATTGCTGGAGCCAAACGCTGGCCTCGTCGGGAAAGGCCAGCCGTGCCAGTGCGCCGAGCAATACAACGGAACAAACCCCATCAATGAACGGACGGGCGCGTGGATTTTTGAGCACAACACAAATTGCCAGCAGTATCACACACAGTGCGGTTACCGGGTGTATTGCCGGACTGTCGGCCAGCGGCTGAACGATGTCGACAAGGCCCAACCGATACGCAACCAGAGCAACTACCGCAATCAGGAAACTGCACAGTGCGAACAGGGAGGCTAGACCCAGCGCGGCCCTGACCGGCCCTTTCACATGCGCCTTCGACGCCTTGCCTGCGCGGGAAGAATCTCGTCCTAACAACACATCTCTTCTCCCAGGGCGATTCGGGGGTGGAACCCCTGTTCAGACGCCTTGACAAGAGCCTAGACAGATAAGCGCCGGTATACGTTGCATAACATCACATGATCGGTAACAGGCATAACAAATACACGACTGCCTCTTGTCGCTTACGGTCAATAGATTGGCGCATAGGGATATGACACTAACGAGAAGGTTGAGTATTGTGATAACTAATCTTTGCCCAGCGAAGCGTCAACTAGTGTTGCCTTATGGGGCGGTGGGTTGCGGTCATATAGTTACCCATTGGATGTCTTTACGCGCTTCAACTAATTACTCACAACAGTTCAGGTGAACGTGTGACTACGGATTACCCCGGCGTGGCCACCCTGTCTATGTGGTATCCACACCGAGGGATATAGTATTGTTTGAACGGTCGGTTCAGATACAGAAACGCGTGATTCAACTAGGTACGTACCGACCGAAATCAATGGCAACGAGCGCGTAAGGATATGCAAGATGATGAGTACAAAACGAGCAGATGCGGACGGTATCCGCTCAATCCCTGCAGCAAATCAACGAAGCCGCCAGACCGTGAATCTGGTGGTATGCCTGCTGCTGATGGTGACTATCCTGATGGCTGGCTGCACAACCCTGCAGCCAATGGCAGGTAATGCCGAAACCCTGCGCAGTGAACTTCGCGGTGGTGAGACGGTCAAGCCGGGCGACAAGGTTCGCGTTGTTTCCCGGGATGGGCTCTCCCGCCTGCTCATTGTTACAGAACTCGATCAGAACGTCCTCAAGGGGCATCCGGAGGGTATCAGTACGGCAGAAGCGGTAGTTACCATCCCGATCGATGACATCGTCTTTATGGAAGGGAAGAAAGTCAGTGTGGAGAAAACGGCGGCATACGCAGGCGGAATCACCGTGGGATCGGTACTCACTCTGGGTATCGCTCTCATAATTGCTTTTGCTACGATGTCATGGTGACAAAGAATGCGGGGCGGGTAAAAGATCCGGGAAGCGTTGGTGAATGCTGGTGTCCGAACTTACGCGAAATTGGCATGGGTGTAGCACATGAATATTGAGTCACCTGGTCCGGGTACCGGCGGCAGCTCTTGTCTCACTGAGCTGGCGGCTAGCCTCACAATAATGCTGATGCTGCTACTTGTCGCCGTTCTGACGGGCTGCACGAACCTGCAGCCAGTCGCAACGGACCCCGAAACGCTGCAGGAGCAGATCAGCGACGGAACGGCGATGCATGAAGGTGAGACTGTTCGCGTTGTCACCCGGGATGGGGTCTCACATCTGCTCGTGGTTAGCGCAGTTGAAGAGGATTCTCTCAGGGGGCATGCACTTGGAGCAAGGGCGGGTGACGTCGTTATCGAGATTCCTCTTGATGACATCCTCCTGCTGGAGAAAGAGAAAGTCAACGCAGTAGAAACTACGGCTGGTTCCGTCGGCATCGCGACTATTCTGTTCGCTGCAGCATTTATCATCGCGCCTTTTGCAGTCCTTGGTGCCTTGGGGCTCTGATAATACAAGGGGTTCGCAAATTGGTACTCCAAAACACAGGTAGAGCATAATGAATGATTCACACTGGAAGGCTGCAATTCTGGCCCGGGCCTGGTCTGCAGTGTGGCCAGGAAGGTGCAGATACATAAACACAATATGGATCGTGCTACTGGGTTTACTGCTGGCGGGCTGTACGACCCTGCGGCCGATTGATGTGAACGCGGAGACCCTGCATCAGAAAATCCGCAGCGGTGAGGCGGTAAAGACGGGGGACACCATTCGTGCAATCACCATCGATGGGATGGCTCATCTGCTCTATGTCACTGCAGTTGAAGAAAATGTCGTCATAGGGCATCCGCCAGGTGCCGCGTTGGATGCCGAGGATACCGTACTCCCCGTTGATGACATCGTCCTGGTAGAGGTCAGCAGACTAAGCACTGGCAGTGGCCGGACATTTGCAGCCGGGGCTGGTACAGGCACAGTGATCGTGGGGGTACTGCTTCTTATCGGGATAATCAGTCTCTAATGCATTGCTCTTGATAGATGTCAGGCAATTCGGTGAGGACAGTATCCCGCGTTTGCCTTTATATCTTATCCTGCTCCGCGTCTTTACGCATAGACTTCCACATGTTATTTATCGATGGTGTGAGTAGCGGCGCCAGCGGATCAGCGCCTCGGCTCTAGTGTGCCAAGTCGGCGATGAGCACTAACCGCTTATGCCAGTCAGTCGAATACTGATAACTGAAAGGGAAAGTCCGGAGTGCTGCGAACTTGGTAGTAGAGATTGTCTGACGGGAGCGGCAAGTTCATGCCAGATTTAAGGCCATTAGGTACTAGCAACGTCCTTTTTAGCCTGTCCTGGGGGACAGAAGCTAGAGGCTGGGTACACGTATCTTGGCTCACTTCTGTAGGATGACCTTTTGCTTGAACGGCTGTGATCATTATTTTCGTCAGTGTTCACTGCCGCACCTACTGCACCACCCAAGGCTCCGCCAACAATTGCGCCATCACGGCCACCGATCTCGTTGCCAATCGCAGCTCCTGCAGCAACGCCAATAGCGCCACCAATAGCCGCGTCTAAAGTGGAATTATCCGCAATCGCAGATGCAGACGTCAGCGCACACAAAAGTACAACATAACGAATATTCATAGGGACTCGTCCTTTGCGGGTAATTTGGCGGGTGTAGTTAACGTTTTGGCGTGAAATGTAAAGACACAATGAAATGAACATGTGATCATATTTCTACTTGCTGATTCTGTAAGCAAGGACGATCAAGCAGTATCTAACCACTTTACGCCTCGCCGAGACCCCTCACGTCTCATGGCGGGGTTTTTTATTGTCTACTGACTACAGCAGGGTGCCATTGTCTCCTTTGTATATACACGCAATTCCTAGAGTGACAATGAAAGTGACAGTATTGAATATGTGGCTGGTGGCTGGCTGGATAAAAACCTGTAATTTATTGATAAATGGCGCCCCGGAGACGATTCGAACGTCCGACCTAGCGCTTAGGAGGCGCTTGCTCTATCCAACTGAGCTACCGGGGCAAGTAGGTGAATAAATCAGGCCAGGCATAAGCCTGGCCTGTTGTTTGGTGGAGCCGAGGAGGATCGAACTCCCGACCTTCGCATTGCGAACGCGACGCTCTCCCAGCTGAGCTACGGCCCCGTGTCTGGCATTGACCGGGCAAACCGGTCTCAGGTGGGCAATTCTAGCACTGCATCAGTTTTGACTGCTACACGACTGGCGATATAGCAAAAGTCTGGATTTAGGACTGCCTCATCATCCGGGCAACCCGGGGCTTGCCGGTCAGATGGGGTCGTTATCTGCCGCACCCAGTGCAATTTCGAAATCGATGACCTTGCATACAAGGTGCTCGAAGTTGATGACATAGGCATCTTCTTCAAGCAGCATGCGAATGGTCTTGATGCGCTGATCATTCGGGTCGTGTAAATCGGGTAAGGCTTGCGGCATTATTGTATCCATTCCTTTTTGATTTGTTGGGTCATTCCAGACAAATAGCCCTGATAACAGTGCTGTCTGGTTCAGTAGAGTTATCGTCATGCCACCGCCGTATTTTAGGCGTGAATTGTGTCAGGATGCACAAAGTGACAAAAGAATGGCGCCCGTGTGTCTGTCAAGTTCATTCCGAGTCTGCCACTAGTAACCGGCTGAAATTGGCAACCCCTGGAAGAGGCCCGCGTTCGAACATGTGCTCCCTGCCGGGATGGCCGATCACTTCCCGGGCAGCCGGTACCCGTTACCACAGTTTTACAAGCCCCTGAATACACATCGGGCCGGGCTGAAAAAAGCGCCATTATCCAAGCATTTCCTGCGCGCAAATTCTTTTTCTGCTGATATACTTAGCTCTGGTTAGGCTGTTGCGGGGTACAACAGGCATAACCTGCTGTGGCAAGTGCTATCTTATGGGATTCAGTGACTTGACAGCCCTGATGTCTTTTTGACTTTCGTCCGTTGTCATGGGTAACATCGCGCTGTCGGAAATAACTGCAACTTTATTCAGGTTTTTATTAAAAAACGTCGGTGGGGAAAACCAGGAAGCTCACATGCCGAATGAAGCCAAGGTCCTGATTATCGAGGAAGATTCCGGTTGTGGGCAGGAGTTGCAGGCGATACTCCGCTTTATAAACCAGGCCCCTGTCCTTGTGGACAGTCAGCACTGGGGGGGCGCATTTGAGGGGGGCAATCATTATCTTGCGGCCCTGGTCGATGCAACGGGTAGCGACAGCAGACTGAGTGAACTGCTGAATGCCATACACCTGAAAAACCCGGATCTGCCGGTCTACCTGCTGACCGAAAAGGGCAGGGAGCCGACCGTAGCGATCGACCCCGGTTCCTGCATTCTCGGGCGTCTGGAGATCCCGCCCAGCTACACGCAACTGACAAGTGCCTTGCACCAGGCGGAAATTTATCTTGAATCACAGGATGTGGCCGAAGCGGCGCATCGACCGGTCGATCTCTTTCGCAGCCTGGTCGGCAGCAGCCGGTCGATCCAGCATGTCCGCAAGCTGATCGAGCAGGTCTCTGGAAGTGATGCCAATGTGCTTATCCTCGGAGAGTCCGGCACCGGCAAGGAAGTGGTTGCCAGGAACCTGCACTATCATTCCTCGCGCCGGGGCAGGCCCTTCGTCCCGGTGAATTGCGGTGCCATACCGGGAGACCTGCTCGAGTCGGAGTTGTTTGGTCATGAGAAAGGGGCCTTCACCGGTGCCATATCCGCACGCGAAGGCCGTTTCCAGATGGCGGAAGGAGGCACGCTGTTTCTCGACGAGATAGGCGATATGAGCCTCGCCATGCAGGTGAAGATCCTGCGCGTGTTGCAGGAACGTACCTTCGAGCGCGTCGGCTCCAACGACACCATTACCACGGATGTCAGGATCATCGCGGCAACCCACCGTGATCTTGAAGCCGCGATCAAGGCGGGGGAGTTTCGCGAAGACCTGTATTACCGGCTGAATGTTTTCCCGATCGAGATGCCGCCACTGTCGCAGCGCATCGAGGACATACCCCTGCTGGTCAATGAACTGGTGCGGCGCATCGAGCACGAGAAGCGCGGCTCGGTTCGACTCTCACCCGGGGCAATCTATGCCCTGTGCCAGTACAACTGGCCCGGCAATGTACGCGAACTGGCCAACCTGATCGAGCGCCTTGCCATTCTGCACCCCTACAGCGTGGTAGAGGCGACAGATCTGCCAGAGACGTTCCGCCTGGACGAGGAAATCGATCCCGAGTTGCTGGGCGATGCCCTGATCGGCTCACCGGTGACCTCGGACGATCTCGACCCGAGACTGCCGCAGGGCGGGCTGAACCTCAAGCAGCACCTCAGCAGCCTGGAGGTGAACTACATACGTCAGGCGCTGGCGGAATCCGGCGGTGTTGTTGCGCATGCAGCAAAACGCCTGGGCATGCGGCGTACCACGCTGGTTGAAAAGCTGCGCAAGTACGGGCTGCAACGCAGCAACACGGTATCCTGAAAAACGTTTGTTCCGGCTGCTCGCGTCAACTGAATGACGTTGACGGACGGGGGGCTGCACGGACTTTATAAGTTACGCGGGATATGATAATTTCCGCCTTTATATAATAATGAGAATAAGGGGCATCAAATACTCGATTAACTCTTTTGTTTGAAACTGCTGGCTTGTACAGGCAATGGCCTGTGGCCGGTCGCATGTGTTAGGCGACTGGTCATAATGTAAGCATGCGTGAGCGGCATGCAATTGTGCCACTCGTGGCGCATTACAATAACGATACAAGAAGAGCAATGGCAGAAAACAAGAAAGCAAGGCGGGGGCACAGCAGGGCGCGCCATCAGGGGAACACAAACCGGCCTGCCGTCAATGGCAGTTTTGCCCGTGAATATAACTATGTGCTTCACACCACGCCAGGGGAGCAGGAATTCCTGGATTCCCACAAGACCGTGCTGGCGGCCGGTTCGGCGCGATTTGCCGAAGTCTATTACAACTACCTGTATGACAATCCCGATATTGCCGATGTGCTGTACTCGCATGAGCACAGTGGCGGTGACGTCAGTGAGCTGATCCGTAACGAGCTGAAACTGATGCTCGATGTGTTCTCGCCGTCCGGATGTGATGCGCGGGAAGAGATGCTCATCGGTGCAGGACGTGAGCACCTGCACAGAGGTATCAAACCGGTCTGGGTGACCGGCGCGTACCGGCTGTTTCTCGAATATGTTTTCCGGCTGGTCAGGGAACTTGATGCTACGCAGGAGGACAAATTCCGCCTGGAAACGTTACTGGTCAGGCAGATCATGCGGGACCACGGGCTCATGATCGAAGGCTACTGGAATGCTGCCCTCGGAACAGCCAGGAAAGAAATTGCCCACGTCGCCGAGCAATACCGCAAGGTCGAGGACCTGCTGGCAGGATTGCCACACCTGATGTGGACGGTCGATGTGGAAAACAACCGTATCCTCTATGCCAATTACCAGCTGCATGCCCTGTATGACCCGCTGCCCGACGCGCCTGTCCCGTTTCTCGACGATACGCATGCGGAGGACAGGGAACTCGTGCTGAATGCCTGGCAACAGGCAGTCAATGGCGGCACGGCCAGCGCCGAGGTGCGCATGACGCTCGCCGAATCACCCGAACACTGGTACCGCCTGTTGCTGTACCCGTCGATGAACCGGCGTGGTCGCGTAATCCAGATGTACTGCCTGCTCGAGGACATCAACAGCGAAATACATGAACGCAAGCAGCTCCAGCAACTGAGCACAACAGACAAGCTCACCGGTCTGCCCAACCGCGCCCTGTGGAATGACCACCTCGGCATGGCGCTGGCGGCATCCCGCCGGGTGCCAGGTTCACAGGTTGCCGTGATCTCGCTCGATATCAACCAGTTCAAGATGTACAACGACACACTTGGCCGTTCGGTCGGCGACAGGCTTTTGCGGGAAATCGCCGGGCGGCTGGATTCCGTTGTGCGCGAGTCGGATTCGCTGGCGCGTCTCGGTGGTGACCAGTTCGGCATCCTGCTGCAACCTGTCAATGATGCCAGGGCCGCCAGCGAGCGTGTCATTACCCAGATACTGGACTGCTTTGATGTGCCGTTCAGCTGTAGCGACAAGCAGTTGTGCGTCAATGTCACCCTCGGCGCGTCCTGTTTTCCCGACCACGGTACCAATGATGAAACCCTGCTGACGAATGCCGAAAGCGCGATGTATCGCGCCAAGCGCAACGGGCTGCCATACCAGTTTTACGATCCTGTCAGCGACGTCAGCCCTGCAGAGCAACTGCGCTACTCGGGCCAGATACAGGGCGCGCTGGACAATGACGAGTTCGAACTCTTTTACCAGCCGCAGGTGGACCTGCAGACCTCCCGGGTATCCGGGGCCGAGGCGCTGTTGCGCTGGCAGCATCCCCAGGAGGGTATGGTCCTGCCGCAGCGGATTATACCGGTAGCGGAACAGCTGGGTATGATTTCGCCCATTACCGACTGGGTGCTGATAACCGCGCTGCGCCAGTGCAGGCAATGGTCCTGCGATGGCCGTCCGGTGCCGGTGTCGGTTAATGTCTCGGCCAGATCATTCCAGAACCCGCGACTGCTGGAAAAGATACAGACCGCCCTGCGGGAAGCCAACGTTGATGGCGACTGTCTCGAGGTCGAGATCACCGAAGCCACCCTGATGCTGGATCTTGACCGGGCAGCCAGCGTGCTCTCCGCGCTGAGTGACTGCGGTGTGGCTGTCGCCATTGATGATTTCGGGACCGGCTATTCATCCCTGGCCTACCTGAAGCGCCTCCCGATTCATACCCTGAAGATCGACCAGTCATTCATTATTGATGTGGCATTCGACAAGCAGGACATCGCCATCGTCCAGTCGATTATCGAACTTGGTCACAACCTGGGCTACAAGGTGGTGGCCGAGGGTGTTGAAAACGGCATGGCCTGGGATATGCTGAATAATCTCGGCTGTGACGCGGCCCAGGGTTACCACATCAGCAGGCCACTGCCCGTGGAACGCTTCTCCGGCTGGCTCAGCGCCGACCACTGACCCCCTGATATTTACTGCCCGGCAGGCCAGCCGCGACATGCTCTGCGGCCAGCCTGCATCTGCTGCTGTTTAACACCTCAACACCTGCCTGATCCGCTGGTTTTATGGCGCCGGCATGCCTGGCCGGCATGAGATGTCGAAAATATGACGCGGTCGACAGACGCCTGGCTCGTTACCTGCTAGAAGTAATAATTTATATATAACAATAAGATACATCGATCCTGGCGGCCATTATCAGCATTCTTCCAACCTGGTATGCCAATTGCAATGGTATCCGGCAGCAGGACCCCAAAACAGAAACTGTACCGGCAGGAATCGAGAAACGAATGAAACTGGCATTGCACACAACAGGGGAGGCGGCTTGATGCTGGCATCCGAAATAAAGCTGGCATCGAGGCCGTCTCCGCGCAGGGACCGCATACGGACTATCGCAGTCACCAGTGGCAAGGGCGGGGTGGGTAAAACCACGATTGCCACCAACCTGGCCCTGGCTCTGGCAAAGGGCGGGCAGCGCACCATGCTGCTGGATGCCGACCTGGGAATGGCCAACGTCGATATCCTGCTGGGCATTCACCCGGAAATTACCCTGCTGGACGTGATCAACGGCCAGCACCGGCTACAGGACATCGTGGTAGCCGGACCTGATAATCTTCAAGTGGTTCCCGCAGCCTCCGGCCGGCTGGAACTCGCCACGCTGGATCGCAGCACATGCTCAGGCCTGGTCAGGGCATTCAGTGAACTCGGCGATGATGTCGATACCCTGGTTGTCGATACGGCAAGCGGTATATCCGACAGTATCGCCACCTTCTGCCGCGCCTCACAAGACGTGCTCATCGTCACCGGGGAGGAGCCGGCATCGCAGAAAGACAACGCCGCGCTGGTCGCGCGACTGCATGCGGAATACGGTATTACCCGCTTTCACCTGCTCGCCAACATGGTGGAAAACGAACAAGCCGGGCGTCACGCATACAACAGCTTCTGTCATTCCCTGGATGATCTGCATGAAGTGACAGTGTCCTACGCCGGCTTTGTGCCGCTGGATGCCACAGTCCGGCAGGCAGCCATGGCACACAGGCCGTTGATCGAGTCATTCCCGAAAAGTCGCGCGGCAATGGCGATCCGCAACCTTGCCCTGAGAACCGGTCACTGGCCGTTTGCCCATGCCGCAGGCGGACACATGGAGTTTTTCGTAGAACGCTTGATTAAACAAAACAACGTCGAGATGGAGGTGAAGTCATGAAAGCAAACACAGCATCGGTACCGGTCAGAAAGCCCAGCAACGACGAACTGGTCATTATGCACGAGCCGCTGGTCAAGCGTATCGCGTTCCACCTGATGAGCCGTTTGCCGCCCAGCGTGCAGGCGGATGACCTGATCCAGGCCGGTATGATCGGACTGATCGAGGCGGCCAAGAACTTTGATCCGGAACAGGGTGCAAGCTTCGAGACCTATGCGGGTATCCGCATACGCGGTTCCATGCTGGACGAGATCCGCCGTACCGACTGGACCCCGCGTTCGGTGCACAGGAAGGCACGCGAGGTCGCCGAGGCTGTTCGCATCATCGAGAACCGCGAGGGCCGCGACGCCCGCGACGTGGAAGTTGCCAGTGAAATGGGCCTCGGCCTGGACGAATACCACAAGATTCTGCAGGACGCGACAGGCTGCAGGATATTCAGTTTCGAGGACCCGGCCTCTCTCGGCGAGGAGGGCTTCTCCAGCAACGAGCGCCAGTCCAACCAGCCGTACGAGAGCCTGCAGAAGGAAAATTTCAAGGCGGGGCTGGCCCAGGCAATCAAGGGCCTGCCCGAGCGTGAACGCCTGGTCATGGCACTGTATTACGACGAGGAACTGAACCTGCGCGAGATAGGCGATATTCTGGGTGTCAGCGAGTCACGTGTCTGCCAGATTCATGGCCAGTCGCTTATCCGCCTGCGCGCACGCATGGAGGAGTGGCTGAAGGACTGACCGCAAGGGCAGCCCAAACGTCATCGAGCATGTCTATGCCCCGGCAAACTGAACACCTGGTGTGGTACACGCGGCGTGATGGCAAGGTCCGGGGGCCATACAGCGCCGGCCACGTGACCCGGTATATCCTGCTCGGCCGTATCCGGGTGACTGACGAGCTCAGCGGCGACAGGTCCAGCTGGCGTCCGCTCACGGAATGCAGCGAATTTCTGCCGGAAGAATTCAGCGGGATGGCTAGCTGGGAGGATTACCAGCGGCTGGTGATGGCGCGGATCAGCGTCGATGAACGCCGCTCACAGCGGCGCCAGAATGGTGGCGAGAGGCTGCCGGCCGGGGTGCCGGAGCGGCGACACGGTCCAGAGCGCCGGCAGCTGGACAGAAATATTGAATCCTTTGTTTGGCACCTCATGGGCCATGAGCATGACCCCTGCAAACGGCAGGAATCTTCATCGTTACGAGCCTATTTGCTCGCGACCCTCCTGGTTACCCTCGTCGTGGCATGGTTCAGTGCCGTGTTCAGGTAACTGACAGCCTTTCTCTTATAGTCGATGATGCGCTGCCAAAGGACTGTGTGGTATATCGCCACACCCTGAGACTGTCCGACCAGTAGTCCGCTGGCAGCCCGGCCTTCATCTTGAGGTGGGCCAGAAACTGTGCCGGGTCCGGCAATGACTCCCATACCGATGGCAAAAAGGTCCCCCGGGCCGCATCGTCTTGCAGAATCAGTCCGTCGACACCGGGCCGGATCTGGCCCAGCAGTTCCTGCTCACTGTCGAATTCCAGCGGCTCTGACTCGCTCAGTACCGAAACATGGATATCCAGCCCGGCAAGTTCGTCCTTGTGCAGCGGGGGAAAACGCGGATCGCGGAACGCCGCGGCCCAGGCATTCTGACTGACGTCCTCCGCCAGTGGCCGGTATGCCTCGAGGCTGCCAATGCAGCCCCGCAGCTGGCCGCCGGTCGTGTTGAGCGTGACGAAGCTGGCACGTTCCGCCGCCAGGGACGGCGGCAGCGTGTCGAGACTGACCCTGTACGGCCGGCCATGTTCAAGGCCGTGAATGAGAGAAGTGCAGGCAATATCCAGCAGGGTGTCCTGCTCGATGCGCGGGTAAACCTGCTGCACCTCAGCTGAAGACATAGGCGCCGTAACCGACCACCTGATCATGCGGGCCGGCAGTATCACCCGAGTTGCGCAGATCCAGCGTCGTTGCGGACAGCGCATGGCGCTGTGCATACAGTAGCAGACCGCTGACGGGATTGCGGCCACAGGCCTGGTCGTAACCGATGGTCTCGAAATCAAGTGCCTCGATCTTGCAGGTCGTTGCCGCATCCAGTTCTCTGGCCGTTGCATAGTCGTGGTAATGACTGAGGTCCGAACTGACGATGACCAGCGTGCCGGCATCCCCTGCCAGGGTCTCGATAACCTCGCAGACATCTTCGGCACCTGCTTCACCGATCACCAGCGGCACCAGGGTGAAATCACCCAGGGTGACCTGCAGAAACGGCAGGTGCACCTCGAGGCTGTGTTCCTGCCGGTGCGCCTCGTCGAGGACATGGACCTGCGGCAGGGCGGTAAGTCGATCGATGGCGTCCCGGTCGATGGCAACCGGGCCGAGCGGGGTCATGAACGTGGTGGCGGAAGGTGCGGCAATCCCCCGGAAGGGCACACGGTGAGCGGGTCCAAGCAGGACAACGCGACGGTAGGTATCCCGGTGTTCACGAAGACAGGCGTAACCGCTCGCGGCAACCGGCCCGGAATAGATAAACCCGGCATGCGGCAGGATCATCGCCTTCGGCACTGCTGCAGACGGATGTGCCTCCTGCAGGTAGTGTTGCAGCAGGTCGCGCAATTCGTCGGGGTCAGCCGGGTAGAAGGTGCCGGCCACGGCGGGTTGTCGAATCGTGTTGATCATGCCTCGAACCGCCTCCTTACTATTTCAATAGGCGCAGATTCGGGAAAAAGCAAGTGGCCGGGGTCAGCCGGTATGCTGTAGCACGATGCCGGCCAGCGGCGGCAGGGAGAGCGAGATCGACCAGGGACGCCCTGAACAGGGGATTGCCTCGGCCTCCACCTGGCCCTGGTTGCCAACATCGGAACCGCCGTAATAACCGGAGTCCGAGTTGAAGCGTTCACGATAGGCGCCCGGGGCCGGTACGCCGACCCGGACTCCGTACCGGGGGACCGGCGTGTAGTTGAGTACGACCACGGCCATGTCATCGCCGTCCCTGCGCACGAAGCTCAGCATGGACTCGTCCGCGGCATTGCACTCGATCCACTCAAAGCCCTCCGGGGAGAAATCGTAGCGGTGCAGTGCCGGCATCTCGCGGTACATGCGGTTCAGGTCGCCGACCACCTTGTGCATGCCACGGTGGAGCGGGTAGTCCAGCAGGTACCATTCGATGCTGGCGTCGAAATTCCACTCGCGGCCCTGGGCAATTTCGTTACCCATGAACAACAGCTTCTTGCCGGGGAATGTGTACATGTAGGTATACAGCAAACGCAGGTTGGCAAACTGCTGCCACTCGTCACCGGTCTGCTTGTAGAGCATGGATTGCTTGCCGTGCACGACCTCATCGTGCGAGAACGGCAGGACGAAATTCTCGGTAAAGGCGTACAGCAGGCCAAATGTCAGGTCATTATGGTGATACTTGCGGTGCACCGGATCATGCTGCATGTAACTCAGCGAGTCGTGCATCCAGCCCATGTTCCACTTCATGCTGAACCCGAGTCCACCCTGGTCGACCGGACGACTGACGGCGGGCCAGGCGGTAGACTCCTCGGCGATAATGACGGTGCCGGGGTAGCGCGAATGGGTAATGGTATTCAGCTCGCGAAGGAAGTTGACAGCCTCAAGGTTCTCGCGCCCGCCATGCACGTTTGGCAGCCACTCGCCCGCCTTGCGCGAGTAATCGTGATACAGCATGGAGGCCACAGCATCAACGCGCAGCCCGTCAATGTGAAATTCCTCGAGCCAGTACAGCGCGCTGGACAGCAGAAAATTGCGGACCTCGCTGCGCCCGTAGTTGTAGATCAGTGTACCCCAGTCATGGTGCTCGCCGCGGCGGGGGTCCGCGTGCTCGTACAGCGCCGTGCCATCGAACTCGGCAAGCCCGAACGCATCCTTCGGGAAATGTGCCGGCACCCAGTCAAGCAGCACGCCGATGCCCTGCTGGTGGCAATAGTCCACAAGGTATCGAAAATCATCCGGTGTGCCAAAGCGGCTGGTCGGCGCGAAGTAGCCGGTGGTCTGGTAGCCCCAGGATGCGTCCAGCGGGTGCTCGGTAATCGGCAGCAGTTCGATATGGGTAAAGCCGGTTTCCCGGACGTAGTCAACCAGTTCGCGCGCCAGGTCCCTGTAGTTGAGGAAATTGCCCGACTCGTCACGCTTCCAGGATCCCAGGTGGACCTCGTAGATGGACACCGGCGAATGCTGCCAGTCCAGATCATGGCGTGCCGACAGCCATGCCTCGTCATGCCAGTGGTAGGTATTTTCCCCCGGGATCAGTGTCGCGGTGGCGGGGCGAAGCTCGAACTGCTGACCATAGGGGTCTGACTTCAGGGAGATTTTCCCCTGGTGACGGGTGCGGATTTCGTATTTGTAGGGCTGTCCGCTGCCCAGTCCCGGGATGAAGAGTTCCCAGACGCCAGTACCGCCGCGCACGCGCATGGGATGTACCCGACCGTCCCAGTCGTTGAAATCACCCACCACGCTGACACGCTCGGCAGAAGGCGCCCAGACCGCGAACAGCACGCCGTAGACGCCGTCGACCTGCTGGCGGTGGGACCCCAGAACCCGGTAGATGTGCCAGTGGCGGCCTTCGCCGAAGAGGTGCAGATCGAAATCCGATAACTGTGGCGGGAAACAGTAGGGATCGTAGGCGACGTGCTCCGCGCCATGACTGTCGCGCCAGATCAGGCGGTAGCGATCCGGTATGGAGCCGGCCGGGCCATGCCATTCAAACAGGTCCGTGCCCTCGATACGTTGCAGGGAGCAGCCGGTCTCGACGACCCTGACCCATTCGGCACGGGGGAGGAACACACGCACCATTTCGTTGTCGCCAAGCACGTGTCTGCCCAGCAGCGTGAACGGATCGTGATGTCGGGCCTCCAGCAGTTTCTGCAACTCTTCTGGGAGCTTGCGGGCCGGATTGTTGTCGGAATCTGAGTGCAGCATGGAGCCGTGTGAAAAGGATCAAATGAATCGTTCAAAAGGACGGTTATTCACTATACAGGCAATGCGCATGGCCATACAATACGAACCGGCCTCAAGGATATTTATCGGTACTGGAAGCCGCTAATGCCATCACATACACATCGATTCGTCAGTCGCCTGACCCGGTCCACGCTGGCCCTGGTCCTGGCGGGTGGGCGCGGCTCGCGGCTGCGACAGATGACACTCTGGCGTGCCAAGCCGGCGGTGCCGTTTGGCGGCAAATTCCGCATTATTGATTTTCCGCTGTCCAACTGCATGAATTCCGGCATCCGTATGATCGGCGTGCTGACGCAGTACAAGGCGCACTCCCTGATTCAGCATGTACACAACGGCTGGAGCTTCCTGCGCGGCGAGTTCGGTGAATTCGTTGAATTGCTGCCGGCGCAGCAACGTATCGAGCCATCCTGGTACGCCGGTACCGCCGATGCGGTCTACCAGAACCTTGACATCATTCGCACTCATCAGCCGGAGTATGTACTGATCCTCGCAGGCGATCATATCTACAAGATGGACTATGGTCCGATGATCGCCCACCATGTGGAAAAGAATGCCGACCTGACAGTCGGTTGCATCGAGGTTCCCCTTGAGCGCGCACGCGCCTTTGGCGTGATGACGGTTGCCGAGGATGGCCGGGTTACGGAATTCATGGAGAAACCGGAATCACCGACACCGACTATGGATTCGCCCGACATGGCGCTGGCCTCCATGGGTATCTACATCTTCAATACGGCGTTTCTCTACGAGCAGTTGATCAAGGATGCCGACCATGACTACTCAACCCATGATTTCGGCCACGACATCATCCCGGACCTGATCCGCAAGTACCGCGTCTACAGCTACCCGTTCCGGGAATCCAGCAGCGGCCAGACTGCCTACTGGCGCGACGTCGGCACGGTGGACGCCTTCTGGGAGGCCAACCTCGAGCTGATTGGTGTCACGCCAGAGCTCAACCTCTACGATGAAAAATGGCCCATCTGGACCTACCAGGAGCAACTGCCACCGGCGAAGTTCGTGTTCGATGACGAAGACCGGCGTGGCATGGCCGTTGACTCGATGGTCTCCGGCGGCTGCCTGATTTCCGGATCAACCGTGAGACATTCCCTGCTGTTTTCCAACGTCAAGGTCAGCTCCTATTCCATCGTTGAGGATTCGGTGGTGCTGCCGAATGTCACGGTTGGCAGGAACTGCAGCATCTCGCGTGCCGTTATCGACAAGGGCTGCATCCTGCCGGACGGGACGGTCATCGGCGAAAATCACAATGAGGACCAGGAGCGCTTCTACGTATCACCCGGTGGTGTGGTGCTGGTTACTCCTGAGATGCTGGGCCAGGAACTCCACCATGTCCGCTAGCAGACCGCTGAATGTGGTGCTGTGCTGGCACATGCATCAGCCGCAGTACTGCGATCTCATCAGCGGCAGTTACCAGCTGCCCTGGTCCTACCTGCATGCGACGAAGGACTACATTGACATGGCGGCGCACCTCGAGGCGGTCCCAGGGGCACGCGCCGTTGTCAATTTCGCGCCGGTACTGCTGGACCAGCTGTCGGACTATGCCGGCCAGGTCCGCGGTTTCCTGTCGGAGAACAAGCCAATCCGGGATCCCTTGCTGGCCGCACTGGCCTGCCCGGTGCTGCCCTCGGGCAAGGACGAGCGCATGGCGCTCGTCAGCGACTGCCTGCGGGTCAACGAGCTGCACTCCATCAAACGCTTCCCCAGTTACCAGACCCTGGCCGAGATGGCCGGCTGGTTCCGTGGCCACCCGACCGGCACGCTCTATATCGGTGACCAGTTCATTGTCGACCTGCTGGTCTGGTACCACATTGCCTGGATGGGCGAGACCGTGCGTCGCAACAACGAGCAGATCAGACAGCTGATGAAAAAGGGACACGGCTATACCCTGCACGATCGGCGGCAGCTGCTTGGCATTATCGGCGAGCTGCTGTCCAGCGTGATTGACCGCTACCGCATGCTGGCAGAGAGCGGCCAGGTCGAGCTGTCGATGACACCGTATGCCCACCCCATAGTGCCGCTGCTGCTGGACCTCGACACAGCCAAGGATGCCATGCCCGGCATTACCATGCCTGAGCACAGCGGCTATCCGGGCGGCAGGGAGCGGGTGGACTGGCATCTCAAGGAAGGCCTGGAAACCTTCGAGCAGTACTTCGGCTTCAAACCGGTTGGTTGCTGGCCTTCGGAGGGGGGTGTCAGCACCGCTGCGCTCGAGGTGATGGAGGCGCACGGCTTCAAGTGGGCCGCGAGCGGCGAGTCGGTGTTTCGCCACAGCATCAATCACAAGGCGAACAGGAAGCTGGCCGACACCAGTCTCTACCAGGCGTTCTGCACGGGGGAGGGCACGCTGGCCTGTTTTTTCCGTGATGATGGTCTCTCCGACCTGATCGGTTTTACCTACTCGGACTGGCACGCCGATGACGCCGTTGGCAATCTTGTGCAGCATCTCGAAAATATTGCCGTCAGCACGCATGGCCAGAAGAACCCGCTGGTGTCGATTATTCTCGACGGTGAAAATGCCTGGGAGCACTTTCCCGAGAACGGCTATTACTTTCTCAACACGCTCTATGAAAAGCTGGCAGAGCATCCGAATCTGAAAATGACGACCTATTCGGAATACCTGGCAGACCGGCCGCAGCGCCAGTCACTGCAGAAGCTGGTCAGCGGCAGCTGGGTTTACGGGACATTTTCGACATGGATCGGCGATGCGGACAAGAACCGCGGCTGGGACATGCTGATCGATGCCAAGCGGGCATTTGACGAAACGCTGGCAACCGACACGCTGGACAGCGAGCAGTTGCTGGCGGCACAGCACCAGCTGTCGATCTGCGAGGGTTCCGACTGGTTCTGGTGGTTCGGCGACTACAACCCGGCGGACTCGGTCAGTGATTTCGAGCGGCTGTTCCGTGTACACCTGTCCAACCTGTATAACCTGCTGGGCAGGCAGCCACCGGAATACCTGTCCCATGCCTTCACCCAGGGCGGCGGTGAACCGGTGGTCGGCGGGGTCATGCGCCGTGGCCAGTTCACCGGCTGAAGCGACGGCTGCCCGGCGGAAGGTTCCGCATCGCCTTGACTGACAACCGGCTCCACAGACCACTGTAGTGCACAATCCGCTGACAGAGCGCCGGGCAGGGGTATTGCTGCACCCGACATCGCTGCCCGGGGAGTCCGGGCACGGGGAGCTTGGCAGGCAGGCGCTGCGCTTTGTCGATTTCCTTGCCGCCTGTGGTTTCACTGTCTGGCAGACTCTGCCGCTCGGTCCGACCCATGCCGACGGCTCGCCTTACCAGTGCCTGTCCGTGCATGCCGGCAATGCCGAACTGATTTGCCTGCATGACCTGGTTGAACGCGGCTGGCTGGACGAGGCGGGCGGTGATGTTCATGCCAGCCTTGCGCGTGCATGGGATGGCTTCGGGCGTCTTGCCAGCAAGGCGGAGCGCAGGGCCTGGGCGGATTTCAGGGAAACGCATGATGCCTGGCTGCTCGATTATGCGCGTTACCAGACTATCAGGAATCTGCAGCAGGGGGCGTCCTGGTACGAGTGGCCTGCCGCTTTGCGCGACCGGGAAACCGATGAACTTGCCCGCCTTGATCGTGACTGCGCCAGTGCCATCGAGCAGGTGTGTTTCGAGCAGTTCATTTTCTTCGAACAATGGCATGCCCTGCGCGACCATGCACGTCGGCACGGTGTTCTGCTGTTCGGTGACATTCCGATTTACGTTGCCCATGACAGTGCCGATGTCTGGACCGGGCGGGAGTATTTCTCGATTGATGATGCCGGTCAGCCGGATGTCGTCGCCGGTGTGCCGCCTGACTACTTTTCAGCAACCGGGCAGCGCTGGGGTAACCCGCTGTACCGCTGGGACAGGATGGCCGAGGACGGTTACCGCTGGTGGATAGAACGCTTCCGTTCACAGCTGGACATGTTCGACATCGTGCGCCTTGATCACTTCCGCGGCTTCGAAAAGTACTGGGAGATACCCGCGGATTCGAAAACTGCTGTCGAGGGCGTGTGGCGGGACGGGCCGGGCGCCGGGCTGTTTGAGGCCCTGGCAGAGGAATTCGGACCCTTGCCGCTGGTTGCAGAGGATCTCGGCACCATCACTCCAGAGGTTGATGCCCTGCGGGACCGGTTCGGCATGCCGGGCATGAAGATCATGCAGTTTGCCTTCGAAGGCGGGCCGGAGAATCCCTACCTGCCGCAGCATCACACGGAGAATGCCGTCGTCTACACCGGCACGCACGACAACGAGACCACGCTCGGCTGGTTTGAAGCGCTGGACGAGGAGCAGAAAAAGACGGTTTACAGCCTGCTCGGCAACCCGCAGGCCGATATGCCATGGGCGCTGATAGAGGCCGCGCTGGCATCCAGTGCCCGGCTGGCCATTCTGCCGATGCAGGACGTGCTGGCCCTGGGCGGCGAGCACCGCATGAATACGCCCGGGACCATGCTGGGAAACTGGAGCTGGCAGTTCGACTGGGGACTGGTACCGGAGGGCCTGGCGGCGCGCATGCACGACATGCTGCAGCGCCACGACCGTCTGCAGGGCTGAGCCGGCCGGTACTACAGCCAGATAATGCGACCTGTCTCGAAGGGATGGCTGAGGCCGGGGTGGCTCGGGTACATGCGCAGTTTGTAGAACTGCAGCCCCGATAACGGCGGTTCCAGGTCCAGCTCGAATAGTGACTTGCCAGCGGCATTCGTCCCGGCAGCGGCAAAACGCACTGTCTCGCGCACCGTGAATTCGCCATGCGCATTTTCAGTGCCCACGATGCATTCCATGATGACGTCATCCTGTTCCAGACCGCCGAGGCTGGCGGCCACGCGTATGGTGAGGCTTTCGCCGGCCAGAATGGCATTCGACGAGTCATCGATTCGCTGCAGCGAGACCTCATGCCAGTGGCGGCTGATCTTGTCCTTCCATGCCGCCAGATCACGCGCCTCGCGGTAGTCGTCGGCGGCAAACGCCCGTGAGTGGCGGCTGGCGGGTGAATAGTAGTTGCGGATGTAGTCACGCACCATGCGCTGTGCATTGAAGTTTGGGATGGCGGACTTCATCGATGCTTTCGAGATCTTGACCCAGCCTTCGGAATAACCCTGGCTGTTCCTGTCGTAGTACAGCGGGATGACCTCGTGCTCCAGCAGGTCCAGCAACTCGCTGGATTCCTCGTGGTTCCGGTAGTCGATCTCGAAGTGGGGCTCATGCGGGGCGATTGCCCAGCCGTTGTCCCCCTGGTAACCCTCGGCCCACCAGCCATCGAGCACGCTGAGGTTGATGACACCGTTCATGGCGGCCTTCTGCCCGGATGTGCCGCTGGCCTCCAGCGGGTACTCCGGGGTATTCAGCCAGACATCGACACCGGTGACGAGCTTGCGCGCCAGCGCCAGGTCGTAACCCTCGATCATGATGATCTTGCCGATGAAATCCGGGTCGAAGGCGTACTGGTGAATGGCCCTGATCAACTCCTGCCCGGGAACATCATGCGGATGCGCCTTGCCGGCAAATATCAGCAATACGGGCCGCTCAGGGTCGTTGACCAGTCGCTTCAGCCGCTCCGGGTCGGAGAACAGCAGCGTGGCCCGCTTGTAGGTGGCAAAGCGCCGGGCAAAGCCAATGGTCAGGATGTCGGATTCACCCGCCGCCAGGTTGCGTGTCAGTCGCTCCATGAGCGCTTCACTGCAGCCGTTGCGGCGATACTGCAGCAGCGCGCGCTGCAGGACGTTGTCTGTCAGTTCGGCCTTCAGCGACTGGCGCAGACTCCAGTAGCTGTGATCCGGCACCTCGTCGAGGCGCTCCCAGTAATCCGCATTAAGCAACTCATCACGCCAGGCGCGCCCGAAGCGCATGTCATAGAGGTTCGCCCACTCGCGGGCCAGGAAGGTCGGCAGGTGCACGCCATTCGTGACGTAGTTTATCGGGTTTTCCTCGTGCGGCACCTGCGGCCAGATATAGCCTTCCATCTTCGATGCGACGCCACCGTGGATGCGGCTGACGCCGTTGTGGAAACGCGAGCCGCGCAGGGCCAGAGCTGTCTGGTTGAAAGAGCCTGGATTGCCCGGCGTGGCACCGAGCTCGAGAAAGCCCTGCATGTCAATGCCCAGACCCTTGATGTAATCGCGGAAATAGCCGCTTATCAGGCCATGCTCGAATATGTCATGGCCGGCCGCCACCGGGGTGTGGGTGGTGAATACCGTGCCGGCTGCGACAACTTCCAGCGCCGTTGCGAAGTCATTCCCCTTGCTGACGCATTCCCGGCAGCGCTCCAGGATCTGGAAAGCGGAATGGCCTTCGTTGATGTGCCACACCGTTGGCTTGATGCCGAGCGCGCGCAGGGTGCGTACCCCGCCGATGCCGAGCACGATTTCCTGCTGGATGCGCGTGCTCTTGTCGCCACCGTACAGCTGATGGGTGATGACGCGGTCATGGTCCTGGTTTTCCTCCAGGTCGCTGTCCAGCAGGTACAGGGTGATATGGCCGGCCCGGGCCTTCCAGACATGCAGGAATACCTTGCGGTCCTGGACGTCAACATTGACCGTCAGCGGCCTGCCGCTTTCATCGGTGACCTGCTGCAACGGCAGTTGCTGAAAGTTGGTCGGCGTGTAGTGGGCTACCTGGTTGCCGTGCTCGTCGATCGTCTGGGTGAAATAGCCCTGGCGGTAGAGGATGCCGATGGCAACGAACGGTATGCCGAGGTCGCTGGCGGCCTTGCAATGGTCGCCGGCCAGGATGCCGAGGCCGCCAGAGTAGATGGGCAGGCTTTCGTGGAAACCGAACTCGGCGCAGAAATAGGCAATCAGGTCCTCGTCAGGATCGAGGTATTCCTGGACGTCGGGGTGCGTACCCTGTTCGAGGTAGGTGTCATAGGCAGACAGCACGCGCTGGTAGTCTTCCATGAAAACGCGGTCGTCGGCGGCATCCTCGAGTCGCTGCTGCGAAATTCGCCTCAGGAAGGTCTTCGGGTTGTGGCCGCTGGTGCCCCACAGATCCTTGTCCAGGCGCGTAAAGAGCCGGCGTACCTGCCGGTCCCAGCTGTAAAACAGATCGTTGGCAAGCTCCTCGATCCGTATGAGAGAGTCGGGAATTCTGGGCTGGACCTCGAGGGTAAAGCGTGTGCCTGACATGAATAATCCTTCTACCGGATGTTAATCCGTGGGAAAACAGGCCTGACCGGCCGGAACCGGCAAGACGTATGCGTTGCTCACTGAAACTGGAGAACAGGGCATATGGTACGTAAGCCGCAATGCCTTGCCAATGGTTGTGATTGGTGCCGAGGGCGAGAGTCGAACTCGCACGACCAGAGGTCACTTGATTTTGAGTCAAGCGCGTCTACCAGTTCCGCCACCCCGGCTGGGAAGCAGGTCTGCAGCAGTTGTCCGACAGGGTATACCGGCCGGCAACAACCCCTTGCTAGTATAAGCAATCGGGACGTCCGGGCAAATGCGGCGCCATGACCCTGTGCTAACATGCGCCGCCATGCAGCGCAGCGACTTTCATTACGATTTGCCGGAGGACCTGATAGCGACCCGGCCGTGTGACGCACGCAGTGGAAGCCGCCTGCTGTACCTGGATCCCGTGGAAGATGTGCTGGCTGACCGGCAGTTCACCGGGTTGCCCGGACTCCTGGAGCCGGGCGATCTGCTGGTGTTCAACAATACCCGCGTCATCCCGGCGCGCATTTTCGGCAGGAAGACGAGCGGGGGCAGGGTGGAGGTGCTGATCGAGCGCATTACCGGGCCGGACAGTGCGACGGCACACATCCGGGCCAGCAAGACACCCCGCGAAGGCACGCAGCTGCAGCTGGATGGCGGCCTGACAGCCAGGGTCACCGGCCGCGACGATGATCTTTTCCGTCTGTCTTTCTCCGGTCAGGGCAATGTGCTCGGGCACCTCGAGCGCCACGGTCACATGCCGTTGCCGCCCTATATAAGGCGTGCTGACGCGGCGTCCGACCGGGAGCGCTACCAGACCGTCTACGCGAAGGTGCCGGGGGCGGTTGCGGCGCCCACGGCCGGCCTGCATTTCGACGAGCGCCTGCTTGCCGCGCTCGACAGGCGGGGAGTGGAGTCGGCATATGTCACGCTGCATGTCGGGGCCGGGACCTTTCAGCCGGTGCGTGTGGATGATATCGGGCAGCATGTCATGCACCACGAATACTGCGAGGTCGATGCGCAGGCCTGTGCCAGTATCGCCGAGGCGCAGCGGCGCGGCGGCCGTGTCATCGCCGTCGGCACGACCGTGGTGCGCACGCTCGAGACCGCGGCCGCCAGTGGCGAACTGTCACCGTATTGCGGAGAGACCAACCTGTTCATCACGCCGGGCTACCGTTTCCGGCTGATCGACGCCCTGCTGACAAATTTCCACCTGCCCGAATCCACCCTGCTGATGCTGGTCTGCGCATTTGCCGGTTACGACCGGGTCATGACCGCCTACCGGCATGCCATCGAGGCGCGCTACCGCTTTTTCAGCTACGGCGACGCCATGTTCATATCCCGGCCGGCGGCGGGCTGAGGCGGATGGCCGGTATGCGGTTCGAGATCACGGAGCACGACGGGCAGGCACGCCGTGGCCGCCTGGTTTTCAGTCGTGGCGTGGTGGACACCCCGGTCTTTATGCCGGTGGGTACCTACGGCACGGTCAAGGCCATGACGCCGGAGGAGGTCGCTGCCAGCGGCGCCAGCATCATCCTTGGCAACACCTTCCACCTGATGCTGCGACCGGGTGTCGATATCATCAGGCTGCACGGCACCCTGCATGACTTCATGCGCTGGGAAGGCCCCATCCTGACAGATTCCGGCGGCTTCCAGGTCTTCAGCCTCGGCGACCTGCGCAAGATCAGCGAGGCGGGGGTTACCTTCCAGTCGCCGGTGAACGGCGACACGGTGTTCATGGGGCCGGAAGAATCCATGCAGGTGCAGCGTGACCTGGGGGCCGATATCGTCATGGTATTCGACGAGTGCACGCCATATCCTGCCACCCGGGATGAGGCCCGCCGTTCCATGGAGCTGTCATTGCGCTGGGCGCAGCGTAGCCGCGATGCCCACGCCGGCAATCCGGCGGCGTTGTTCGGCATCGTGCAGGGCGGCATGTACGAGGATCTGCGCATGGCCTCGCTGGCCGGCCTGCAGGAGACCGGGTTCGACGGCTACGCCATCGGCGGCCTGTCGGTTGGCGAGCCGCCGGCTGAACGGGCCCGGGTGCTGGCCGGACTGCTGCCGCACATGCCCGGGCAGGCGCCGCGCTACCTGATGGGTGTCGGCAAGCCGGAAGACATTGTCGAGGCGGTACGGGTCGGGGTGGACATGTTCGATTGCGTCCTGCCGACACGCAATGCCCGCAACGGCCACCTGTTCGTGTCATCGGGCGTGGTGCGCCTGCGCAACAGCCGCTACCGGACCGATACCCGGCCACTGGACGCGGATTGCCCCTGTTATACCTGCCGCAATTACAGCCGCGCCTACCTGCATCACCTGGACAAGTGCGGTGAGATTCTCGGTTCGCGCCTGAATACCATTCATAACCTGGCCTACTACCAGCAACTCATGGCCGGCATGCGCGATGCCATCCGGCAGCAGGCGCTGGATGACTGGATCCGGGATTTTTATGCCCGGCGCTCCCAGACGCCATGAGCTGTGCCATAATACGCGGCTGTTGATCAGGGGGCAGGATATGCCGCCGGTCGGCAACCAACCGGAACCAGTCACACAGGAGCATGGCAACAGCATGAGTTTCTTAATTTCGGATGCATGGGCACAGGCCGCCCCGGCCGCGCCGGGCGATTCCTTGATGAGTTTCCTGCCGCTGATATTCATCTTCGTGGTGTTTTACTTTCTCCTGATCCGCCCGCAGAGCAAGAAGGCCAAGGAGCACAGGGAAATGGTCAAGGCACTGGCCAAGGGTGATGAGGTTGTCACCAATGGCGGCCTGCTCGGACGTATCAGTAACGTCGGCGAGAGCTTTGTCGAGGTCGAGATCGGCGAGGGACTCAAGGTCAAGGTGCAGCGCCAGGCCATTGCCGCGCTGATGCCGAAGGGAACCATCAAGGAAGCCTGACCGGCCTCCTGAGAGAAAAGAAAAATCACCATGAATCGCTACTCCCTCTGGAAATACATACTGATCGTGGTGGTGCTCGTTATCGGCGCCATCTACGCGCTGCCGAATATCTACGGTGAGGACCCGGCGCTGCAGGTTACCCACTCACGTGCCGGCGTCATCGAGCCCGGCTTTGTCGAAACGGTCACCGGTACGCTGGACAAGGCCGGCATCGCCTACAAGAGCGTGGAATCGGAGGAACGGCAGTTCCTGATTCGCTTCCCTGACACCGAGACACAGCTGCAGGCGGTGGATTACGTCAAGGCGACCGCCGGGTCAGACTATGTCGTCGCCCTGAATCTCGCACCTGCAACTCCGGCGTGGCTGCAATCGATCAATGCGCTGCCCATGTACCTCGGCCTGGACCTGCGCGGCGGCGTTCACTTCCTCATGGAAGTCGACATGGATGCCGCGGTCAGCAAGACGCTGGAAGGCTATGCCAGTGAGTTCAAGGCCAAGCTGCGCAAGGCAAAGATCCGTTACAACCTGGTGCGGGCGGAGAATGACGGTATCCGCCTGATGTTCCGCAATGCAGAGGACCGCAATGCGGCCGATGCGCTGATCGGCAAGGACCTGCCGGAGCTGACGCGCCGGCAGATCGACACCGGCGACGGCAAAAGCGGTCTCATGGTGACGCCGAACGAACTCGAGATCAGCGAGATCCGCAAGCTGGCGCTGCAGCAGAACATCCTGACACTGCGCAATCGCGTCAACGAGCTGGGCGTGGCCGAACCCGTTATCCAGCAGCAGGGTGCGGGCCGTATCGTGGTGCAACTGCCCGGTGTTCAGGATACTGCCCGTGCCAAGCGTATTCTCGGTGCCACGGCAACCCTCGAATACCGCGCGGTCGATTACGAGCATGATCTGGAGGCCGCGGTGGCCGGCAAGGTGCCGGCGGGATCCCGGCTGTACTACGAGCGCAACGGTGCACCGGTGCTGCTGAAGAAGGGCGTCATCGTCACCGGTGACCAGATCATCAATGCCCGGTCGGGTTTCGATTCGCAGTCCGGTTCACCCAACGTTACCGTGATGCTGGACAGCAAGGGCGCACGGCGCATGCTGGAGTTCACCAAGCAGAGTGTTGGCAAGCCGATGGCCGTCGTGTTTATCGAGAACAAGACGGAAATCAGGCTGGTCGATGGCAAGCCGGTGCGCAACGTAAAGAAGGTTGAGGAGGTGGTCAGCGTCGCCACCATCCGCGATGTCTTCAGCAAGCGTTTCCAGACGACCGGACTGGACAGTCCGCAGGAGGCCCACGAGCTGGCGCTGGTGCTGCGTTCCGGTGCGCTGGCTGCGCCCATCGAGATCATCGAGGAGCGCACCATCGGGCCGAGCCTCGGCAAGGAAAATATCGAGCAGGGGTTCCGCTCGGTCATATACGGCTTCTGTGCCGTGCTGGTCTTCATGGCGCTGTATTACCGCGTGTTCGGTCTGGTCGCCGATCTGGCACTGACCTTCAACCTGGTCATGATTGTCGCCATCCTGTCGATGTTGCAGGCCACGCTGACGCTGCCCGGTATTGCCGGCATCGTCCTGACCGTCGGCATGGCGGTTGACGCCAACGTGCTCATTTTCGAGCGCATCCGCGAGGAACTGCGCAATGGCAACAGTCCGCAGGCCAGCATTCAGGCCGGCTATGAAAAGGCCTTCTCCACCATTGCCGACGTCAACATAACAACCCTCATTGCCGCAGTGGTAC
>Ga0209536_100001415_pt1 | contig 40014 bp, 26 predicted proteins | sample DeeMarSeWOR28_12_FD_187461 | JGI IMG/M metagenome (GOLD analysis project Ga0209536, IMG submission 187461) | Marine sediment microbial communities from White Oak River estuary, North Carolina - WOR-2-8_12 (SPAdes) (version 2) | ecosystem: Environmental > Aquatic > Marine > Intertidal zone >... | reverse complement strand
GTCACGCCGGCTTCCGGGCTCGAGACCACCGAGGGCGGTGCGACCGCGCAGTTCAGCATCGTCCTCGGCACCGCGCCCACCGCGAGCGTCACCGTCGCGCTCTCGTCGAGCGATCCCGGCGAAGGCACGATCTCCGTGCCCTCCGTCACCTTCGACGACACCGACTGGGATACGCCCAAGATCGTCACCGTCACCGGCGTGTCCGACGACTTCGTCGACGGGGACCAGCCCTACTCGATCGTCGTCAGCCCCGCCGTCTCGGCCGATCCCGGATACAATGGCCTCGACCCCGTCGACGTCTCCGTGGTCAACCGCGACGACGACGTCGCCGGCTTCTCCGCCTCGCCCGCATCCGGCCTCGAGACCGGAGAGGACGGCGCCACGGACGCCTTCGACGTCGTCCTCGAGGCCGCACCCTCGCCCGGAACCGTCGTCCAGATCCTCGTCCAGAGCCTCGACGCCACCGAGCTCTCCGTCAGCCCCACGACGCTGACCTTCACCCCGGGCAACTGGGACAACCCCCAGTCCGTCACCGTCTCCGGTGTCGACGACTCCGAGCTCGATGGCGACATCGACGCCCAGGTCCGGCTCACCGTCGACGACCCCAACTCCGACGCGGTCTTCGCGCTCCTGCCCGACCAGACCGTCGACGTCACCAACCTCGACGACGATACCGGTGGCTTCACCCTCACCGACGTCACCGGCAAGGTCGTCGACGAGGCCGGCACGCTCTCCGACGACTTCGGCGTCGTCCTCAACACGCAGCCCGCCGGCTCCGTCCGACTCACCATCACCAGCGTCAGCCCCGACGAGGTCGCGACCAGCCCCACCGCCCTGCTCTTCGCGCCCGGCGCATGGAACGTCGAACAGCGCGTCACGCTGTCCGGTGTCGACGACGACCTCGACGACGGCGACCAGATCTCGCGCATCCGCGTCGCCGTCGACGTCGCCAGCTCCGACCCCGGCTTCGCTGCCGTGCCGCCCGACTCCTTCCTCGTCACCAACCAGGACGACGATACCGCCGGCCTCGCGCTCAACGACTTCGGCGGCATCTCCGTATCCGAGAGCGGCACCTCCGACCTCTTCCAGGTCGTCCTCACCGCCCAGCCCGGCTCCAACGTCGTCCTCGACGTCACGCCGCGGTCGCCTACAGGCGAAGCCACCGTCGCACCCACGTCCCTCACCTTCACACCCGCATCCTGGGCCACGCCCCAGCAGGTCAACGTCACCGGCCTCGACGACCAGCTCGTCGACGGCGACGCAACCTCCTGGGTCGTCGTCTCCGTCAACGACGCAGCGTCCGACAACGCCTACGACGCCGTGCCCGCCGACAGCGTCCAGGTCGTCACCACCGACGACGACGACGTCGGCTTCACCATCGCCGGATGGGGCAACGTCGTCCCCGAAGGCGAGACCCGTAACTTCACGGTCGTCCTCGATGCGCAGCCCCAGCCCGGTCAGGTCGTCGTCCTCGATCTCTCCAGCGCCGACGTAGCCCAGGCCACGGTGCAGGCGACGTCCGGCGGTGCGCCTTCGCTGACCTTCACCGAATCCGACTGGAACGTTCAGCAGCTGGTCGACGTGATCGCGACCGACGATCCCCTCGTGGACGGAGACGTCGAGGTCCAGATCACCGTGGCCGTCGATGCCGCCGCATCGGACGACGCCTTCGACGCGGTACCTCCCGGGGTCCTCAGCGCCACCGTACTCGACAACGAGATCCCCGGCTTCACCCTCGCGGGCGCGGCCGGGCTCACGGTCGCGGAGGGCACCGACGGGCAGTTCACCGTGGTGCTGAACGATCAACCGATCGGGACGGTCGTGCTCGACGTCACGGGAGGCGGAACCGACATCCAGATCGGCACGCCCTCGGTCACGTTCACGAACACCGACTGGGACCTCCCACAGCCGATCATCCTCACGGCCGTCGAGGAAGAGGCGGTCGACGGACCCGCGAGCAGTGCCCTGACGGTCGCCCTCGACGCCACGGGCTCTGACCCGCTCTGGGCCGGCGTGCCCGCCCAGGAGACGCTCGTGTCGGTCACCGACAACGACATTCCCGGCTTCGAAATCACCCAATCCGAGGCATCCACTGTCGTCAACGAGGACCCCGACCCAGACGTGGCGAGTGACACGATCCAGGTCGTCCTCCTCAAGCAGCCCCTAGGCACGGTGGTCCTCACCCTGGGAACCGACAATGCGGAGGTCGTCCCCGACTCTTCGACCCTGACCTTCGACTCGGACAACTGGGGTGCGGCGAAGACGGTCGTCGTGCGCGGGTTCAACGACGGAGCCGCCGGTTCCGAGCTCGCTCTGCTCACAATGGCGATCGACCAGGCCGCGACCGACGATCTCTGGGACGCCGTCGCGAGCCAGTCCATCGACGTCACCAAGCACGACGACCTCCTCGTCTCGACCGCCTCGCTCCCCGACGGGACGCGCGACGACGCCTACGCAGGTGCGACGCTCACGGCCACCGGAGGGACCGGGGCCAACACGTGGGCGCTCGCCGGACCCGATCCCCTTCCCCCGGGACTCACCCTCGCGGAGGACGGAACGATCAGTGGCACGCCGACCGACTTCGGCGTCTTCCCCTTCACGGTCGAAGCGACGAGCGGGGACGGCCAGACGGCCACGCGTGCGCTCTCGATCACCATCGCCGAATGGCCCCTCGTCGAGATCACGACGACGTCGCTCGCCAACGGAGCGGCGGCCGTCGGATACGATCAGGCGCTCACGGCCACCGGGGGTGACGGGACCTACGCGTGGGCCGTGACCGGCGGACAGCTTCCCGCGGGCCTCACGCTCGACCCGACGGGACAGATCTCGGGAACGCCGACGGCGGCAGCCGTGACCCGGACCTTCACGGTTCAGGCCACGAGCGCCGGACTCTCGGCGACGACGGACCTGACGATCACGATGGACGTCGTGGTCACGACCCCCTCGCTCCCCGCCGGCGCGCCCGGCGTCGCGTACGACCAGACCCTCGCAGCGGGCGGGGGCGACGGGACCTACACATGGTCCCTGACCGCGGGCAATCTGCCCGACGGGCTCTCGCTCGCCTCGACCGGTCAGATCAGCGGGACGCCGTCCGCCTCGGCGGTGGGTCAGACCTTCACGGTGCAGGCCACGAGCCCGTCCGGCTCGCCCGCCACGCAGGCACTGACCATCGCGATCAACCCGGCGCTCCAGGTCACGACCACGACCCTGCCGGAGGGCGCCATCGACGCCCCGTACGCCGGGACGCTCGCCGCCACTGGTGGAGACGACACGTACACCTGGGCGCTCGCGGCCGGACAGCTCCCGACCGGGCTCGCCCTCGACCCCTCGGGCCAGATCACGGGCACGCCGACCCAGGCGGCCCTGAGCCAGACGTTCACCGTTCAGGTGACCAGCGGCGACGGCCAGGTCACGACGGCGCCTGTCTCGATCGCGATCGGTGTCGTGGTCTCGACGGTGTCGCTTCCGGGCGGGGCTCCCGGCGTGCCGTACGCCCAGACGCTGTCGGCCATCGGCGGCGGGGGCACGTACACGTGGGCGCTCACGGCCGGGGGCCTCCCCGACGGCCTGTCGCTCGACCCCGCCAGCGGTCAGATCAGCGGCACACCGGGCGGCTCCGCCGTAACCCAGACCTTCACGGTCCAGGCCTCCGGCGCTTCGGGCTCGCCCGGGACGCAGGAGCTCACGATCGAGATGAACCCGCCGCTCCAGATCACGACGACGTCGCTGCCGAGCGCCACGCCAGCAACCGCCTACGCGCAGAGCCTGACGGCGACCGGCGGGGACGATACGTACACGTGGGCCGTCACGGCCGGGCAGCTGCCGGCGGGCCTCTCGCTCGTCGCTTCGACGGGGCAGATCTCCGGCACACCGCCGACCACGGCGGTCAGCCAGACCTTCACGGTCCAGGCGACGAGCGGGGACGGCCAGATCGCGACGCAGGCGCTCACCATTGCGATGAACGTCGTCGTTACCACCACCGCGCTTCCGGCCGGGGCGCCCGGCGTCGCGTACGCTCAGGCCCTCGCCGCAATCGGGGGCGACGGAAGCTACACGTGGTCGGTGGCCGTGGGGACGCTTCCCGACGGACTCGCGCTCGACCCCGCCAGCGGACAGATCAGCGGGACGCCGTCGGGGGTGGCGGTGTCGCAGGACTTCACGGTGCAGGCCTCGAGCTCGTCGGGCACACCCGGCTCGCAGCCTCTCACGATCACGATCAACCCCGCGCTCGAGATCACGACGACGTCGCTGCCCAATGGAGCGCCGAGCGTCGCGTACGACCAGACGCTCGCTGCGACCGGAGGCACGACCCCGTACGCCTGGGCCGTGACCACGGGCCAGCTCCCGGCGGGGCTCTCCCTGAACGGCGCCACGGGTCAGATCTCCGGCACGGCGGCGGCGAACGCCGTGAGCCAGACGTTCACGGTCCAGGCGACCAGCCCCGACGGGCAGACCACCACGCAGCAGCTCACGATCGCCATGGACGTGGTGATCACCACGACCGCGCTGCCCGACGGGGCACCGAATGTGGGATACGACCAGACGCTCGCCGCGTTGGGCGGCAGCGGGTCCTACACCTGGTCCGTCGTCTCCGGGGCCCTGCCGGGCGGGCTCACGCTCACGCCTGGCACCGGCCAGATCAGCGGCACGCCCACCGTCTCGGGAGATTTCCCCTTCACGGTGCAGGCCTCGAGCGCGTCCGGGACGGCCGCCACGCAGGCATTGAGCATCACCGTCAACCCGCTCCTGCAGATCACCACCACGACGCTGCCGAACGGTCAGCCGAACGTCGCCTACAGCCAGGCGCTCGCGGCGACCGGTGGCGATGGCACGACGAGCTGGTCCGTAACGGCCGGGCAGCTGCCGAACGGGCTCACACTCAGCGCCGCGAGCGGCCAGATCACGGGCACGCCGACCGGCACGAGCCAGACGTTCACGGTCCAGGCGACGAGCGGTGACGGACAGGTGGACACGCAGGTCCTGACGCTGCGCATCGACGTGTCGATCACCACCACAACCCTGCCGGGAGGCGCGCCGGGAGCCACCTACGACCAGAGTGTAGTCGCCGCTGGAGGAAACGGGGTGTACAGCTGGTCGATCGTCGCCGGCGTGCTTCCCGACGGGCTGACGCTGAGCGCCTCGACCGGCCAGATCAGCGGCACCTTCAGCAATGCCGCCATCCCGCAGACGTTCACGGTGCAGGTCGACGACACGGACGGCCTGTCCGACACGCAGCAGCTGACGATCTCGGTCAACGAGCTGCTGGTGATTCAGACGACGACGCTGCCGAACGGGGCACCGACGGCGAGCTATGCCCAGACACTCGGCGCCAGCGGTGGGGACGGCGCGAGCTACACGTGGTCGATCGAGGCCGGGCAGCTCCCCGCCGGCCTCGCGCTGAACGCGTCGACCGGCCAGATCTCCGGAACGGTCTCGACCGGAGCCGTCAGCCAGTCGTTCACCGCAGGCGTCCTGAGCGGTGACGGACAGACCGCCACCCAGGCGCTCACGATCGTGATCGACGTCCTGATCACGACGACCAGCCTGCCGGGTGGGGCCCCGGGCCTCCCGTACGACCAGACGGTCGCCGCCGCGGGCGGCAGCGGAAGCTACACGTGGTCCGTCACGGTCGGTCAGCTCCCGGCCGGCCTGAGCCTGAACGCGTCGACGGGTCGGATCTCCGGAACGCCGACCAGCGCGGCCGTGACGGAGACCTTCACGATCCAGGCGACGAGCGGCTCGGGCAGCGCCGACACGCAGCAGCTGACCATCGGCATGAACCCGCTGCTCCGGATCACGACGGCATCCCTGCCCGCCGGCGCCCCCGGGGTCTCGTACGATCAGACGATCGGGGTGACCGGAGGCGAAGCGCCATACGGGTGGAGCGTCACGTCCGGGCAGCTTCCGGCCGGCCTGAGCCTGAACGCGTCGACGGGTCAGATCACGGGAACGCCGACCCAGGGAGGTTCGAGCGAGACCTTCGGCGTCACGGTCACGAGTGGAGATGGCCAGACCGCGGTGCAGTCGTACACCGTCGACATCAACCCGACGCTCGTCGTGCTGAGCCCCTTCAATCTCACCTCGGGTCGTCGAAACCAGCCCTACAGTGAGCAGCTGGAGGCCTCGGGCGGAGACGGCACCTACACATGGCAGGTGATCGGCGGAACCCTGCCCCCGGGCCTGTTCCTAGATCCGGACACGGGCGAGATCTCCGGAACGCCGACGGGCAACGGCCAATATCCGTTCACGGTCGAGGTCACGAGTGGGGACCAGCAGGCCGTGCAGAGCGACCACCGTATTCAGGTCACGGGCGGAAACTGACCCGAGCCCGGGTCGAGCCCCGTTCCGCGCGTGCAGAAGACCCTCAACACGACGGCGGCCAAGGCCTTACATTGGTGTTGTTGACTACCGGTTTCCGGTTCGACGCCTCTTTCGAACACTGCCCCCATGTCAGACCGCAACGATTGGATCCCCCCGGAGCCCGGTGAGCCGGACGTCGATGACGACGCCGGGCTGCTGCTCTTCGATCCGAACGAAGCCGTCCCCGACGTCGAGTTCGAGGGTGCGACGCAGGAGGGCCACGGCAGCCCCCTGACGACCCGGATGATCGTCGGTGCGGGTGTGGGCATCGGGGTGATCGCGGTCCTGGCCCTGCTCCTGACCCGCGGGCCCGACGCTGGCGAAGCCGCTCCGGAGCCCACCACGGCGATTTCCGTTCCGCCCGCGGCGGTCCGCGGCACCATCATTCTGCCGGTGCCCGACAGTCTGGCCACCGGGGCCGTGGGAACCGCGGTCGATCTCAGCTTCCGCGTGACCTCGGGCACGGGCGTGGCGTTGCGCGACACGACACTGACGTTCGAGGTGGAGTCGGGCAGCGGCGAGGTCGTAGAAGCGACGGCGGTCACGGACGAGCGCGGCATCGCGTCCACGAGCGTCGCCCTTCCGAGCCGGCCGGGCACGACCGTGGTGCGGGCGACCCTCGCGGACTCCGCAGTCGCCGCGGGTCGCATGACCGTGCGGGCCCAGGCGGGGGCCCCGGCGAGGATCCGCGCGGTGTCCGGCAACGGGCAGGAGGTCCCGATCGGCGAGCTGCTTCCCAACCGCGTGGTGGTCGTCGTCACGGACGAGGCCGGCAACCCGGTTCCCAATGCCGAGGTCCAGTTCAGCGTGGAGCCCCGCTACGGGCTGGCCGCGCCGACGAGGACCCGCACGGACGAGCGCGGCCGCGCCTCCGCGCTCTGGCGCGTGGGCAACGCACCGGGCACGCAGCGGCTCAGCGCGATCTCCTCCGCGAGGCTCGAGATCGTGACCTTCACGGCGACCGCGGTCGAGGCGGCCGAGGATGTGAATCCTGCCAACCAGCCTCTCGAAACGGCTCCCGTGAGCGTGATGCCGAGCCGGCTGGCGGTCGGGTTGAGCCACGTTTGCGTGATCCGCAGCGGCACGGTGAGGTGCCGCGGCGGAAACGAGCGGGGTCAGACGGGTGGCAACGGAAGCACCAGCTTCGTCGCCCTCACGGCAGGCGGCTCGCACACGTGCGGCCTCGACGAGGTGGGCGTCGCGAGCTGCTGGGGCGCCAACGACGGCGGTCAGCTCGGTGACGGCTCACAGAGCGACGAGGCGCGCCCGACCCGGGTGCGTACCGAGCTGCGCTTCTCGGTCCTTTCGGCGGGCGCCAACCACACCTGCGGGCTCGCCGGTCGAGGCGTTCCCTTCTGCTGGGGCGCGAACCTCAACGGCCAGCTCGGCGACGGCAGCCGCAACGACCAGAGCGCACCGCGCACCGTCGGGGGCGGCGTGCAGTTCCAGACGCTGGTCGCCGGGTGGAACCACACCTGTGGTCTCAGCTCGAGCGGCAACGCCTTCTGCTGGGGGCTCAACAACCGGGGCCAGCTGGGAGACGGAAGCAGCCTCGACCGGCTCGTGCCGACCCTCGTACGCGGCTCCGTGGAGACCCTGGTTGCGGGCAGCGCCCACACGTGCGGCATCAGCGAAGGCGCCGTCCTCTGCTGGGGCATGAACAGCTTCGGCCAGGTCGGCGACGGGTCCCTCGAAGACCGGACCCAGCCGACCGAGGTCGCGGGCCTGCCCGGCACTCCGACGGACATCGCCGCCGGTGCCGTGCACACGTGCGCCCTGGTGGACGGCGGCCGAGCCTTCTGCTGGGGCCAGAACCTGCATGGTCAGCTCGGCGACGGCAGCACCGAGAATCACGCGCGCCCCGTGCCGGTCTCGGGCGGCCTGACCTTCGCCGAGCTCCGGGCCGGCGGAGCCCAGACCTGCGGGATCACCGGCTCAGGCGACGAATACTGCTGGGGTCAGAACCTGCAGGGGCAGCTGGGAGACGGTACCCGCGTCAACCGGTCCACGCCCACGCGCGTGGCCAACTGACCGGGTGAAGGCCACCGGCCGGGCGCTCGCCTCGGCCCTCGGTGCATTAGCCGCGGCCGGCCTCGCAGGCCCGGCCTCGGCACAGGACGCGCACTACTGGGCCCAGCAGTACGGGACCCGTTCGGAGCTGCTCGGGGGCACGGTCGTGGGCAGCCCCCAGGATCTGAGCACCACGTACTACAATCCGGGCGGGCTCGCCTTCCTCGAGAGCCCGTCGTTCCTGTTCAGTGCGCTCGGCCTGGAGTACGAGAGCTACGCCATCGACCGGGACGACACCCCGTCGACCCAGTTCGGAGCCAGCCGCTTCGGGGCTGCGCCGTCGATCTTCACGGGGACGTTTCCCCGCAGCTGGACCGAGAGCACGCTCGCCTACTCCTTCCTGACCCGGCAGAAGCTCGACGCGCGCATCGACACCTGGCGGACGATCGGAAGCGATCCGGATGCGCCTCTGGCCAACCTCCTCATCGACGCGAAGCTCACGGAAAACTGGGGAGGCATCACGTGGTCCCGGGCCCTCGGCACGGTCGGCGTCGGTGCCACGCTCTTCGGTGTGTATCGCAGCCAGCGCGCCCGCGAGGAGATCCTCGCCCAGCCGGTTCCGATCGAGGGTGGCCAGCTGGCCTTCGCGACCGTCAACGAGTACCACTACTGGCACACGCGGGCGCTGGCGAAGCTCGGGGTGTACTGGCAGCGTGGTGTGACGTCGGTCGGACTCACGTACACGACGCCCGGGCTTCCGCTCTTCGGCAGTGCCGGAGCGGCCTATTACCGCAACATCGACGTGCCCCCTCCGGAAAGTGACGTCGATGAGGCGTTCGCCGACGAGGACTCCGGGGTCACGTATCGGTCCCCGATGTCCGCGGCCATCGGCGCGCGCTGGAGCCGGGGCCAGTGGGCAATCTATGCGACGGCGGAGTGGTTCGACTCCGTGGACCCCTACCGGGTCGTGACCGTCCGCGAGGACACGGGCGCCGGCACCGGCACCACCCTCGACCCTCTCGTCACGCAGGAGCTCGAGTCGGTGCTCAACCTCGGCGTGGGCGCGGAGTTCGCGCCCCGGGCGAACCTCACCTTCTTCGGGAGCTTCGTCAGCGACCATTCGGCGGCCGACGACGACCCGCTCACCGGACACTCGCTCGCCACGTGGGACACCTATCAGGCCACGCTCGGGGCCGCGTTCACGGCGATCTCCTCGGACTTCACCCTCGGAGTCTCCGTCGCCGGAGGGCACGCACCCCTCGACCTGCGGCTCGATTACGGAGGCCTGCAGGGCGAGGGCCGCGGGCGCGTCACCTATCGCCGGGTGAAGATCTTCCTCGGTTTCGAGTTCGGCGGAACCCGCATCGGCTGAGGCGCGCCCTCCGCGCGCGGTGACGCCCGCGCGCGGAGGGGCACCCTCGGAGCGCTGCTACTGCTTGTTATAGCGGATCCCCGCTTCCTGCCCCTTCTCGATCGCGATCACCATCGCGGGCACGATCGTCACGCCGGGCAGAAGGTGCTCGCGGAGCTCCGCGTTGATCTCCTCCTGGTCTCCCATCCCCCGTGCCGCGAGCTCGAACGACCAGGCGTTCAGCGCGTTGTTGCACATGATGAACTTCGTGCCCATCGACTGCAGGCTGGCGATCCCCATGGCCTGAACCGCGCCTTCGAACATGGGCAGGTCGGGCACGTTCATGGGAGCGGAGAGAAGGTGGGCATCGCCCGCCGTCGGACGATGGAAGACGTTCCTCGTGTACGGAGCGCCGTTGGCGTCGCGAAGGCCGTGGTACGCCCCGAGCCCGTATTTGGCCCACATGGCGTCGTCGAAGCCCAGAGCGATGCTGCTCCCGGCGCCGATGCCGTACAGGGTCGCGGCCGCTCCCACCTGTCCGGGCTCGGTACCGTACGCCACGGCGTAGGTGTTCAGGTAGTTCAGGACATGCAGCAGGGGCAGCCCGTTCTTATGCGCGTTGAAGTCGAACAGACACCGGTGTGCGCCCTTGACCTCGTCGATCCAGTCGTCGGGCGCAGGACGGCGGGCAGCCGCCCGCGCGCCCGCAGGAAGCGCTGCGGCCGCGGCCGCGGCCACGGCACCGCTCAGGAACGTGCGGCGGGGAGTCGAGGAGCTCGACATGTCGATACCTCCAATTGAGAGAGAACCTCGGGCGCCGCGCACGGCACCGAGCGAGGATGAGCGGGACACCCCGAATACAGGAGAGGCGGCGCGATCGGCTCACGGCGGCCGGTGGGCAGGCGGGCACGTATACAATGTGGGGCGTCTAGGCCGCGCTTGCACGCCTCGACGATGCCGGGCAGCTTTGGCGATGCGACGAAGACTCCGATTCGTGTGGGCCGTCGTGGCTCTCGTGGGCACCCCCACGTCGATCGCGGCGCAGGTGCACGGAGCCTACCTCCCGCTCGACCATCCGGCCCACCCCGTGGCCGAGCTCCTTGTGGCCCGCGGCACCCTTCGCGGGCTCGAGGCCGCCCAAAGGCCGTTTCCGCTTCGCGATCTCAGGCGCGCGCTCGCCGAGGCGCGCTCGTCGGAGGACCTCGGCGAGCGAGACGCCGCGATGCTCGACTTCCTCGATCGTTCGATCGGCGGCGGCCCTCCGGCCGACCGCTGGTCCCTGAGCATCGCCCCGGAAGCCGGTCTCCACGTGGGCAGCAGCTCCGTTCCCGAGCTCCTTCTCGCCGAGGGCGACAGCTCGCTCACCCCCCTGCTCCGGCTCCGCGTCGGCGCCGAGTTCGGCCCCGCCTCGGTCCAGTTCGAGCCGCAGAGGCTGCAGGACGGGCGCGCCCGCATCCCGGTCGCGCTCGCTCGACTCGACTGGAAATGGGGCTCCGTGCAGTGGGGCGAGCTGGAGCAGAACTGGGGTCCTCCCGGAGCCACCGGGCTGCTGCTCAGCCCCCTCGGCGGGACACGATCGGAGCTCGGGTTCACGCTCGGTCCGCGCGTGCTCCGGTTCGAGTATCGCACGGCACCGCTGTCCGACGGCGTGTCGAGCGACACCGGCGAGACGGTCGGCCGGATCTGGTCGATGCACAGGCTCCGGTGGCGGCCCAGCGCTTCCCTCGAGCTCGCCATCTGGGAGACCGTCCTCACGCCGGAGCCGGGAGGGCCCGACGTCGCCCGGTTCTCTCCGTTCACACCTTTCGCATTTCCGGGCCAGCAAGGGCGAGATGACGGCCGGAACATCACCAGCGGCGTCGACGCGAGCTGGCGGGTCACCCCAGGGCTGCAGCTCGAGGCGCAGTTCCTGATCGACGACATCGTGCTTCGCAACCGGGACAGCCAGGACAACCCCTACCCCCACCGCTTCGGGTACACGCTCCAGGGCCGCGGCCCCGCGGGCGCCGGGGGCGCGGCCTGGCGGGTCTACACCGCGGCGCTCTCCGGCCTGGCACTCAACACCTTTCGAGCGGAGGAGGCCTTCCTGGACGACAGCGTGGGCCTCGGCCGGCTCCGACCGGACCACTTCGAGGCCGGGGGCTTCGTGACCCTCCCGTGGGGCTTCGGCCCCAGTGGGGGCCCTGACGGGACTCGCTCGTGGCCCGGCAACGGCGTCGCCGAAGTCGGGATCAAGTGGAGACGCCAGGGGATCCGGACGTTCAACGACTCCTTTCCGAGCCTGCCCCAGGAGCCGGGCACCCCACGCTATCCGACCTTCTCTCCCGAGATCGAGCGGGAGGTGTGGGCCCTCGCGGGCACCGTGAGCTGGATGCCGGGGCCCTTCACGCTGCGCACCGAGACCCACCTGCAGTACCGGCGCTTCCCCGATTCCGGAGCGGGCAGCGAGTGGGCGCTGGAGGCGCTCCTCGAGGTCGTCTGGCGGATCGGCCGCTGGAGCTGGGCAGGCACGGAATAGCGCTACGAAGCCCGGTCTCACCGACCAGGGCGCGCACCGAAACATGACTCTATTGTCATGTTATACAAAACACCCTACCATTCGGAAGAGGGCGCCTTCACCAGCGTGCCCTCGCCCCTGCCCCCCCCAATTGAAGCCCCCCCGAATGATCGTCAACGAACTCCGGGCCGCCGCCGTGGTGGTCCGCCGCTCCCCTATCGCGCCGCTGATTCGGAGGATCCGGCACCGCTCCCCCCTGCGTCGCGCGGCCCGCCTGGGTCGAAGCGTCGGCTGGGACGTGGCCGCCGAGGAGCTGCTCTCCCCTGCCGGGGCCGCCCTGATCGGGGATCCGGCCTTTCACGAGCCGCTTCGCACGCAGATCAACGAGGTCATCGACATCGAGCTCCTGCTCACGGCCCTCCGTCGGCGGCTCCTGTCACGGGACACCTCGACGCCCTGGCCGGACGAGCACCTGGAGCTGCTCGCGTCTCTGATCCAGCAGTGCATCAACAACGAGTGGGTCTGGTACGCCGCCCCCGAAGAGCAGGAGCTGGTCGCCCACGGGATGGCCGCGCCAGGTGAGGCCCCGACGCCCACCGACCCGGCACCGGACCCACTCGCCCTGGCCCGCCTCGCGATGTACCGGCGCCCGGAGAGGGTCTTCGCCTCCGCCGCGGCCCGCGAGGCACTCCGCGCCCTTTCCCCGGTGGTGAGGGCGCCGCTCGAGCGCTACCTCGACGCCCGGGCCGCCGAAGACGAGCTGAAGGCTTCCATTCGGGTGCTCGGTGAGCCCACGTCGGAGGTCTCGGACATGATCGCGGAGAACTACGAGGAGTATCCGTATCCTCGATGGCTCCAGTGGCACGTGCCCGATCCGGGCAGCCGTCTGGAGAAGATGGCGGACTTCTTCTCGCCCGAGGAGCTTCGGCGGCTCGAAGGAGACTTCGACGTCCTCTTCGCCGGGTGCGGCACGGGGGCGAAGGCGATCACCTACTCGATCGGCTACGGGCCCCGGGCGCGCCCGCTGGCCATCGACCTGAGCCGGGCGAGCCTCGCGTACGCGAAGCGGATGGCGAAGGAGCACGCGGTCGAGAACCTCGACTTCGGCCGAATGGACCTCCTGGCGCTCCCGAAGCTCGGACGCTCGTTCGACATCGTCGAGTGCTCGGGGGTCCTGCACCACCTCGCCGACCCGCTCGAGGGGCTCAGGGCGCTCGCGAGCGTGCTCGAGCCGGGCGGCTTCGCACACATCTCCCTGTACAGTGAGCTCTCCCGCAGAGAGCTCGTTCGGCTCCGGCAGACGGAGCTCCACCGCTCGACGCCGGACACCCGCGACGGGATTCGGGCGTTTCGGTGGAAGCTCATGCACGACGATCCGGAGTCGATCGACCGACGCCTCCCGCTGCGCGCGGACTTCTTCGACCTCAACCGGTGCCGGGACCTCCTCTTCCATCCGGTCGAGCACCGCTACTCGGTCCGCCAGGTCGGCGAGCTGGTGCGGGCGGCGGGCCTGGAGTTCCGCGGCTTCGAGACACCCCCGCCCCCCCGGCACGAGGCCCGGCTCCGTTATCCGAAGCCGGAGGAGCGCGCCAGCCTGGAGCGATGGCAGGAGTTCGACGAGCGGCATCCGATGGCGTTCGAGAATCTCTACGAGATCTGGGCCTGGAAGCCGCCTGCCTGAAGCCGTCCGGCCGCGGCGTCACGAAGCTTTCGCCGCCCCTGGCGCCGTGCTATGCATGGAAGAGTGAGGCATCTCCCTCCCCGCTCCACCCCATCCGCACTCTTGTCCGGCGAACTCTCGGTACGACCGATCCAGAGCCTCGACGAGCTGGAACAGGGGCCCCTCGCGCAGAGCTATCGACGGTTCTGCGCGGCCTTGCCCGGCTTCGGGAGTCTCGGCTTCGATCCGGCCTTCCTGAGGGTCGCGAAGCCCGCCTTCACGCGAAGCGGCGAGCGCGTGTGGTTCCTGGCCGTCATGGACGGGGCCGACATGATCGCGCTCGCCCCCTTCCTGCGGCTCGTCCGAGGCCGCGCCCCGCTCCGGTTCCGGCAGCTCCGGCTCTGGGGCAAGTCCGGGCGGTACGTCGAATACCCGATCGTGTCGCTCCTCGCGCTGGAGGGCGCCGAGTCCGCCGGCATCCGCGCGGTGACCGATGCCCTCGAGGGCCCGTACGCCTCGGAGTGGGACGAGCTGGTGCTCAAACATATCGGCCGGGAGGATCCCTTCCTCGCGGCGTTGAGCGCGCGCTTCACCGTGTCCTCCGATCCGGACCCCGAAGACCCGGACAAGGGCGACCACATGCACCTCTTCGGGAGCCACGAGCACATCGACGAGAAGCTCAACAGCGAGAACCGCCGCCGGATCCGCAAGACGGAAGAGCGCATGCGGGAGGAGTTCTCGTGCGTGGAGATGGTCACCGTCGAGGCACCCGATGACGCACTGATCGACGAGCTCCGACAGCTGCACATCGCCCGGCAGCACGACCTGATCGAGGAAGGGCGCCCGCGCATCTCGTTCTTCGAGGATCCGGTCGAGAACCGTGCCACGATCGACATGATGCGGGTCGCGCAGGAGGCCGGAGGGCTTCGCGTGCATCTGCTCCGGATCGACGGATCGGTCGTCGGCTTCTGGATCTGCTTCGCCGCCGGTGGCTACGCCCAGGCCGCGATCACGGCCGTGTCCCCGGTGCCGGGCCACAAGTACGCGTCCTCGTGGCTCTGGCGGCACATGCTGGTCACGGAGGCGGAGCGCTACGGCACGAAGTGGCTCGACGCCATGTGGGGAAGCCACATGCTGAAGCGGAAGTTCAGCAATACGCTCGTCCCGATCCGGTCGAGGGTGCTCCAGAACAACGCGGGAGCGCTCGCGCGGGCCCGGCTCGGGGCCCTCGGCCTGGTCCGCCGACTCAAGGGCTGATCACGTTTCCGTCCGCGGCGCCGCGCCCGAACCGGCACGGCGCGCGCGGGCCTCGGCTCACATGCCGTCCGCCGCCTGTGCCGTGCCCGAGGTCAGGGGAAGCGCTTCGCAGCTGCGGAGCCGCGCGTACACCTCGCGATCGCCGTCCGACCCGTGGCGCTCGATCTGCGCCAGAGCCCGCGCCAGCATGCGCGTCCGGCGGAGGCGCTCCAGGTGGCTCAGATCACGCTCGAGCTCGATGAGCTCCAGGGTCAGCCGATCGTCCCGTTCCTCCATCCCTACCAGCTCACCGTACTCCGGGTGCTCCTCGATGAAGCGGGTGATGGCCGGGAGATCGCCCTGGATCGTTCGGTCGAAACCGGCCGTGAACGGGTGCAGGAGATGGGGCCAGCGCTGACCGACGGCCTGCTGAATCCGCCGCTGCGCGGCTGAAGCGTCCGCCGCCAGCTGCCCCTGCTCGCCCTCCGCGCCCGCGATCTCGCGGGCGAGCTCGGCGTATCGGCGATCGAGCTCGGCTCCCAGCGCACGGCCGTCCTCGGGCAGCTCCGCCGCGCGCGCGATCGCGGCCGCCGCACGGCCGTACACGTTGTCCGGCAGCTCGTCGGTCTCGACCCAGCGCAGGTACCACGGCTGCCAGCGCTCCAGGAAGTCCTCGGACGTCGACCGGGGCAGGTCGGCGTTACGGCCCTCCACGATCGTGTGCAGGTGCGCGTCGAACGGCGTGATCCGCCCGTCTCCGTCCCAGTCCCGACTCTCGACCGGCTCGCCCAGGCGGGTCTCGCCCGAGAGGGCGGCGAAGAAGTAGGTCGTGTAGTCGCGGTAGTCGCCGATCTCGATGCTCGCCGAGCACCCTTCCGAGAGCCGGTCCTCGGACTCGGCGAAGAAGCCGCAGCGCTGGCCCGCGGCGAGCTCCATGGAGGGCACCGCGTCCGGATGAACCGAGCGGGAGAACGCCCCCGAGAAGCACTGGGTGAAGACGAAGCGGATCGGAACCTCCGGGTCCACCTCGGAGAGGAGACGCTCGAAGGTCCGCACGTCCAGGCGGGACTCGCCCCACAGCCGCAGCGCGTTGCTCGAGCGGTCCGCCTCCCAGCTGCCGTGCCCGTTGTACACGATCATGCCCTGCTCGCCCGGCTCCAGCGACGCGAGCTGCCGGCCGAGCCGCGGAATCAGGCTGTCGGCCGCCGTGCCCCCTTCGGCCAGCGCCACCTCGTGCTCGCGGTAGCGGAGCCGGTTCTCGTCGCGCTGGCCGAAGACGCGCGCGAGCGCCTCGAAGCGCATCGCAGCGGTGTCGGGCTCACTCAGATGCTCGACCACCGACGGCGTCCCCTCGTCGCCGTTGGCGAAGAAGACGTGCACCTGGGCGTCGGGGGCCAGGCGGTCGAGCGTCTCCCGCACCCACTGCACGTTGAACTCGATCTGGGCCTCGGCCGACTGCGGCGAGGGGCCGCCCCCGATCAGCCAGAATCGGTCGGCCGCGATCCCGACGGCAGGCAGCGTCAGGATCAGCACCGCGAGCAGCACCTTCCTTCCGAGCAGCGTCATGACAGGTCCTCCACGTGGGCCCAGCGCCGGCTCCACCGGGCGAGGGCGATGCCGACGGGGACCGCCGTGCCGAGGCCGGCCACCGCGAACGCGGGGTGGCTCGCTCCGGCCGGTCGGCCGGTCAGGAACACCGCGACCGCCCATCCGGCGGCAGCGAAGACGGCGAGGACCATCAGGACGCTCACGGACCGGCGCCGGAGGCGTCCCACGAGCCCCACGCCCGACCCCACCACCGCGACCCCGGCGTACAGCCCCGGTGCGGCGGCCGCGTAGTCGGAGACGAACGTCTGCACCAGCTGGCCCCGGCCGTACCGCGCGTAGAACGACAGCAGCCGCTCTCCCACGATCGCGTCCGTGATCAGAAGGCTCGCCGCCAACAGCGGATAGGCGAGGAGCGGCGCCGCCAGCAGGAGCACCAGTTCTCGCCTCATGGCGCCCCTAGCTCTTCCTCACGATGAAGTCGCCCAGCACGAGCACGTCCAGCCCCGTGCTGAAGAAGCAGCGGATGGCCTGGATCGGCGACTCCACGATCGGCTCGCCCATGATGTTGAAGCTCGTGTTGAGCACCACCGGCACGCCGGAGAGGTTGCCGAACTCGCTGATCAGGCGGTGGTAGCGCGGGTTGGTCTCCTTGCGCACCGTCTGCAGGCGCGCCGAGCCGTCCACGTGCGTGATCGCCGGCAGCTTGCACTTCTTGTCGTCCTTCACCTGGCAGACCTTCAGCATGAAGGGCGCCTCGACGTCGATCTCGAAGAACTCGTGCGCGCACTCGGCGATCGCCGAGGGAGCGAACGGCCGGTACGCTTCGCGGTGCTTCACTTCCGCGTTGATCTTGTCCTTCATGTGCGGAAGCGTCGGATCGCACAGGATGCTCCGGTTGCCCAGCGCCCGCGGACCGATCTCCATCCGTCCCTGGAACCAGCCGACGATGTTGCCCTCGCGCAGGATCCGCGCCGTGTCGACGCAGATGTCGTCGGAGCGCTCGTAGGGGAGCTTGCACTCCTTGATGAGCGCCTCGATCTCGTCGTTCGAGTACTCGGTGCCGACGTACGGGTTGTCGTGGTGGTAGCGCTTCGGCGACTTGTGCACGTGGTTGTGCACGTAGTAGGCGGCACCGATCGAGGTGCCGTTGTCGCCCGCCGCCGGCATCACGTAGACGTCCTTGAAGCGCGTCTCGCGCAGGATGCGGCCGTTCATGACCGAGTTCAGCGCCACGCCGCCCGCGATCACCAGGTAGTCGGCGGTGGTCTCCTTCTCGAGAATCGAGCACATCTGGAGCACGCGGTCCTCGAGAACCCTCTGGGCGGCGGCAGCCACGTCCTCGTGGTACTTCTCGATCTCGTCGTAGCGTCCGCGCGGCTTCCCGAACAGCTCGTAGTACTTGGCGCCGCACCGCTTGCCGCCCCAGTTGTCGTACTCGAAGTACGACGTGTCCACGTGCAGGCGGCCCTTGGCGTCGACGGAGACGAGCTTGCCCATCTCCTCCTTGAACCGATCGTGGTCGCCGAAGGGGGCGAGCCCCATCGTCTTGCCCTCGTCGTAGTTCGGCCGGAAGCCGCAGAACTCGGTGGCCGCCTCGTAGAAGGAGCCCAGCGAGTTGGGGAAGAACGACTCGCTGAGGCAGCGGAAGCTCTGACCGTCGGTCTCGCCCAGCCACGTGGTCGACCACTCCCCGGAGCCGTCGATCGACAGCAGCGCAGCGCGGTCGTAGCCCGAGATGTAGAAGGAGCCCGCGATGTGCGCGAGGTGGTGCCCGACGTTGTGCAGGCGCGGGCCCTTGCCGGATCCGAAGAAGGAGTCCCACCACGCCTTGAACTCCCGCTGGCGGTACCACGCACGCACGCCCTCGTGCTTCACGAACGGCTTCATGCGAAGGCCGAGCCTCGGGGCGTAGAGCACCTTGCGGTGCCAGTGCTTGGTCGGGTCGATCGACACCGCCACGTCGGTGATGTCACCCGGCTCCATGCCCGCTTCCTTCAAGGCCCGTTCGATGGCCGTGTGCGGGAACTGCCAGGTGTGCTTGTCTCGCGAGAACCGCTCCTGCTCGACCGCGACCACGAGGTCGCCGTCCTTCACCACACAGGCGGAGGTGTCGTGGTAGAAGTAGTTGATGCCGAGAATGTTCAAGCGTCGTTGCTCCTCTCTAAACTGGCGCGGGCGCCGCGCGCCGCTTTCACCAGGTCATGGCGTAGGGATCGCGCTCGCCCCGCGAGCGACGGCATGAAGACTGCGATGTCACGGGTCGGCTCTTCCTGCAGGTGCCACCGGCCCGCCCACGGGGGCGCGGTGACCAGGCTCACCTCGTTGACGCCCGGGTCCTCCACCATCTCTTCCAGGAAGAGCTTGAGCAGGATGCCGCCGGGCCCGAACGGCGAGAACCGCTCGTCGTAGCCGACCTTCAGCATGTTCCACTGCGACCCCGACCGCAGCGCGACGATGCCCGCCGCCGGCTGGTCGCCGATGGTCAGGATCTCGACGCGGGCGTCGGCGTCGGCCGCCCCGGCGAAGTGCCGGAGGGCGTCACGATAGAAGCCGAGAGCCCGGGGATCGCACGAGAGGCTCGTTCCCGAGCCCTGCGGCCCCTTCCAGCTCGCTTCTTCGACCTTCACGAAGATGTCGAGGCCCGTCGCATGGGCCTCGTCGCCGGCATAGGTCGTCCGCTCCACGGAGCCCCCTTCCCGCTCGGCCTTCCGCGCGAGGCGGGCCACGTTGCGCAGGTTCTTCGAAGAGAGACTCTTGAGGTCCTCCGGAGACGTCACCGCGCAGTACACACGCATGGAGTTGTCGGAGATCCGCACGGTCGAGGCGTCGTCGGTGAAGACGCGCATGGCGCAGGAGCGCTCCGGAACCCGGTGCAGGCGCACGGCAGCCGTCCCGTCGAGCGCCTCACCCAGCACGGCGGCCCAGTCGAGGTCGACGTGCGACGCGGCGATCAGGCAGTCCCTCAGGTAGATGTCGGCGTGCGCCGGAGTGCGAAGCTCCTTGAAGAGCGCGTTTCCGCCCGCCTCTTCGAGCGGGAAGACCGCGACCGGGCGGTCACCGTCGAAGAACCAGTGACAGGACACGTCGGCCACCAGGTGGTCCGAGACGGCGCGCAGCCACTCCCAGCGGTGGAAGAACGACGGCGCTCCGAGCGCCCCGTGGATCGCGTCCCAGTCGTCTCGTGACGCCTCGACGTCACGAACCTCCCGACGAAGCGAACTCGCTTCGGCGGCATGAGAATCCGTATCGACGGGGGATAGAGCAGGCATCCGTGTGCAGGGTGGGGTTGCAGGGGGGCTTGTCGGGCATCGTCACTCCAGCGCCTCGCTACGATGCAATGTACATGTCACCGGATTCGGGATGCCAAAGGTTTTCTGCAGGTCACGTTCGCCGGTAGGCGCGGCGGATCCGGTCGTAGACTCCGGCCCGCTGCAGGGCCAGCCGCACTCCGGTATGCGCAGAGTCCCGGCCGTGCCGCAGCGTGAGGCCGACGCGCGTGTGGAGCCGAGCCGAGTTGAGCGTGAGCGGTCCCGTGAGGGAATGGTGCGTCCCGAACCGGCGCTTGTAGTCGGCATCCCCGTCCCCGAAATCCAGGACGTCGGGGGTGTCGCGCTCGATCAGATCCTCGAGGACCCGTGCGAGCAGGATCTTGCCCGGCCCCTTCGCGGCCAAGCGCGAGTCGTACCCGATCTGCGCATAGTCGAAGACGCCTCCCCACTGCCAGCCGTACACGAACGCGACCGGCTCTCCGTCGTGACGGAGCAGGAAGCACCGCAGCGCCCCGAGCTCGGCCAGGGACTCGAACGCCGTGCGTCGGCGCTCGTCGGCGCTTGCCCGGCGCCCCAGACGGCGCCCCTGCCAACTCTGCTCCGAGATGACGGAAACCGCCTCCAGGAAGTCGGGCACCTGCTCCGCCGAGCGGACGACCTCCACGGTATGCGGGAAGTGCTTGATGTTGCGCCGTAGATTGCGCCGGACCTTTCCGGACAGCGTCTGCCAGTAGGCGGCGGGATCCTCCGGAAGCAGTATGCGCCAGTGCGGCTGAGCCGGCTTCGGCCGGTCGAGTGACACGCCGCCCCCGGTCCCGACCGCTTCGACCGCCTTCCAGAGCGCCCCGTCGACCTCCAGGTCCTCGAACAGGATGCCGTCGGTCCCGGGGGCGCGGAGGAGCTCCCGGCACGCCCGGGCGAAGCACCCGAGGGCTTCGTCGTCGACGTCACCCGCGAGCCGATCTCCCACCAGCCGCCAACCGGCGAAGGTGCCGAGCTTCGGCCACTCCGGCACGACCGGGAGGCAGCGACGGGCCATGACCCCCAGGGTGCGTATCTCTCCGTCGACCATGTCGGTGTAGACCAGCGCGTCGCCGTCGGTCAGCGACCAGGGGAGCACGTCGGGGTGGGCCAGCACGGGATAGTCCGGCGTATCGCGAACGAACCCGAGCCAGCAGTCGCGATCGAAGGATCGCACGGAGGTGAACATCGTGGTGTGCAACGCAACGCGCTCCACGGCTCCTGAGACGTGAATCCGGAGCGTCGAGCTCCGGTGTACCTACTTCAACCAAGCCCCCGCGCGGTACCCGTGCGCAAGAGTGTTCGCTCGACGGGACAAAGCGTCCCGCGGGGTCGCTACGACGCGTGACAAGGCGGGACGGCCGATGCCCCCAACGACCCCCGACCGCCTCGCGCCGGCTCTCACCCCCGGGGGCCCGCGGACGGCATGGTCGTTGCACTTTGCCGGGGTGGCCGGCCCCCAACGCGGAGGGCCGAAGACCCGGAGGTGACGATGCGCGCGCGACTTCGGTTTCGCGGCCCCGCGGCCGCAGCGGTGATCGCTCCCCTGCTCCTCTTCTTCCTCGCCGCCTGCAGCACCACCCACGAGCAGGTCGTGCTGACGCCGGGCGTGCAGGCCGGGGACGCGGTGGTCGACATCGACGCCGGTACGGTCACGGACGAGCGCGACGGCGTCATCGTGTCCGTGCAGGGCGTGATGCTGCCCGAGCCGAGGGGCGAGACGCCCCTGCCGACCTTCTGGGTCACGGTCGAGAACAACCGGGACGACCGCATCGTCCTCACCCCCGCTGACGCGCGCCTCGTCGACTCGTTCGGCAACCAGCTCGCACCCGTGCCGATGTCCGTCGACGGCAGCCACGGACGCGATCTGCGCTACGCGGTCGTCGACCCCCGGGTCCACACGTATGTCGCTCTTCACTTCGGGTGGCCGTACTACCCGATCTACCCCTACCCCGGGTGGTACCACCCTCCGCCGCCACGCATGCGCGGGCCGCGGTACTGGTACTACGACCCGTTCTGGACCCTGGGTGTGGGGCCCGTCTGGATCCACGAGGTCTACGTCGTGCCGCGCGCCGAGCCGCCCCCGACTCCCACGCCGGGCAAGGAGGAGGTGATCTATCGCGACGCGAAGCTCACCTACGTGGTGGTCTTTCCGGAGCTCGAGCGGACCGTGCGCGACGTTCGGCTGATCGTGCCCGGCATCGAGCTTCGCGGGGAGGGCGATCCGGAGGTCATCGACTTCGAGATGACCTTCCGTCAGATCATCGAGGCTCCGCGCTGACCGCCTCGGCCGGCCGGCCGAGCTCGACGACGCCGACGACCGGCGCGTGATCGGAGCCGAAGCGGTCGGCCACGATCTCGGCCCGGGCGCGATGCCGATCGTCGAGCCGGAAGAGAAGATGATCGAGCGGGCGCGTCACGCCCAGGGCCCGGTACGTGCCGCCTGCGACGCGAGGTGAACCGTCGAAGTGCCGCCCCACCACCTCGAGCGCCGGCTCGAAGGCGGCCGGTGCCCACGTGTTGAGGTCGGCGCCGAGCACGACCGACCCGTCGCCGAGCGCCTCCACGAGGGCGTGGGCCTGCCGGATCCGGACCGACCCGAACGAGTCGAGGATCCGGTACCACGGCGCCCGGTTCTCCAGATGCGCCGAGGCGAGACGCAGCTGCCACGAAGATCCGTCCGGACGCACGCCGTCCATCGTGGCCACCAACGCGACGCGCCGCTGGCGCTCCCGCGGAAGCTCGATGACCTCGACGTCGCGAAGCGGGTGCGAAGACAGGATGGCGACGCCGCGATCCTCTTCCGGCGCGTCCGGCCGCGGCCGGCCGTTCGCCTCGGCGGGGGCGTACGCGAGGTGCAGCCCCGTGCGGTCGGCGACCTCCACGATGTCGATCCGATCGCCCCCGGGCGGCGCGAAGTGCAGCGTCGTTCCGTCGTGGTCGGGGCCCGGCCGCAGCACGTCCGGTCCGGCCCGGTGCGCCTCCTGGAGCAGGATGGCGAAGGCGTCGGCCGGCGCTCCACCGGTGAAGGCCCCGCCGCGGACGGCCTCCACCATGCCAAGCACGTCGCCGCCGCCCACGTGGACGTTCCACGTGACGACCACCACCGCGTCGCTCGCGGCCAGCGGCTCAGGCGAGCGTATCATCGTGGGATCGCCCGGCTCGCGGTCGGGCTTCGGGAGAGTGGCTCCGTCCGGCCCGCCAGCGGTGGCGCCGGCGAGACAGCCCACGAGGGTTGCGGAGCCGAGCAGCACGGCTGACCGTACCCGTCGGCGCCCCAACCTTCGATTCTTTCGTTGCATGCACGTCCATGAGTCCGAGACCGCGCCTGGCGGCTCGAACGACCAGGGCGGTGAAAAGGGGTTTCAGAAGGCAGATACCCCTGATCCGCCCGAAAGAGCCCCGACGCGACGCGGCCGACGCGTCCGCCGGGTCCTCGCGGTGCTGGCCGCGCTTGTCGTCGTCGCGGGCGCTCCCCTGCTCCACCGCATCGCCGACGCCGTGCGCGGGGCGCCCATCGAGCAGCTGCAAATGGCGAGGGCGCTGCCGGCACCGACCGACCCCGCGTTCGCCGAGCTCGTCGCCGTGCTCAGCGACGTGTCGCTCACGACGAGCACACGGCTGGAGATCCTCTCCGACGCCGCGGTCTACGACCGGCTCTTCGAGGACCTGGCCTCCGCGCGCTCGTCGATCACCTTCTTCATCTACTTCTGCCGGCCGGGGCGCCTGGGCGATCGGATGACCGCCGCGCTCGTCGACGCTGCGCGGCGGGGCGTCGAGGTCCGATTCCTCGGCGACGGCCTGGGCTGCGGCGCGTACGTCGACGAGCTTCGCGCGCCACTCGCCGAGGCGGGCGGGCGGGCCGAAGCCCTCCGCCCGATCCGCTGGCATACCCTGCACCGGGCCCAGCACCGCAACCACGCCCGCTCCGTGGTCGTCGACGGGCGCGTGGGCTACACCGGCGGCTTCGGGCTCGCCGATACCTGGCTCGGCCACGAATCCGCTCCGCCGTGGCGAGAGACCAGCGTGCGGCTGACGGGCCCCCAGGTCGCGCAGCTGCAGAGCGCGTTCCTCACCGCGTGGGCGGAGGCCACTGCAACGCTGGCGGCGAACCCCGCCCTCACCATGCCCGAACGGTTCGACGAGGCCGAGACGCCCCGCCCCGGCTCCTTCGAGGCGGTGACCACCGGCCTGCTCGTCTCGCGTCCCGGACTCGGCCCGACGCAGGCCCAGCGCTTCCTCCCGCCGACCCTGGCCGGTGCGCGCGAGACGCTCTACATCGCCAACGCGTACTTCGTGCCCACGGGGCCCTTGCGTGCGCTGCTCCTCGATGCGGCGGCCCGCGGCGTCGACGTTCGCGTGCTCCTACCGGGCCCCGACAACGATCAGCCCAGCACCCGCTGGGCCGGTCAGCTCTACTTCGACGAGCTCCTCTCCGGGGGCGTGCGCATCTGGGAATACGCGCCGACCATGCTGCACGCGAAGACCCTCGTGGTCGACGGCGTCTGGTCCACCATCGGCAGCCTGAACCTCGACCCGCGCTCGATCCGGCTCAACGAGGAGTGGTCGCTGATCGTCCACGATGCGGCCGTCGGCACGACCATGGACTCACTGTTCCTCGCGGATCTCCAGCGCTCGCGCGAGCTCACGCTCGAGGCGCACCGGGCGCGCCCCCTCCTGGAGCGGCTCAGGGAGCTGGCGGTGTCGCTGGCCGTGCCGGTCCTGTAGGCCGGCCCTAGAGCCGGCGGTACGCCCGCCGGACCTTCTCGTAGACGCCTGCCTGACGCAGCACCCGGCGCACACCACCGTCCGCCATGTCCCGCATCCGGCCGAGCGTCAGCGCGGTGCGGGTGCGCAGGTTCTTCGCGTTCAGCGTGATCGGGCCCGTCATGACGTGCTCCGTGGCGAGGCGCTCCTTGTAATCGGCGTGGCCGTAGCCGAAGTCGAGCACGGCAGGCGTCCGGTGCGCGATCAGGTCCTCGATCAGACGGAAGAGGAGGACCGCACCCGGCCCCTGGTCCGCGAACCGTCGGTCGTAGCCGGGTCGGACGTAGTGGTACTCGTCCTGCCACTGATAGCCGAAGATGAACGCGACCGGCTGCTCCTCGTGGTACAGCACGTAGGATCGTAGCGCCCCGAGCTCGGCCATCGTCGCGTAGCGCGTGTGGCCGCGTCTGCCGGTCGGGACACCCATGCTCAGGCGCTGGCCCTGCCAGCTCTCCTCCGCGACGGCGCTCGAGGCCCGCAGCAGCTCGTCGACCTGATCCGCGCGGGTCACGACCTCGACCCGGTGCTCGAAGCGCTTAACCTTGCGGCGCATGCTGTTGCGTCGGGAGCTCGTGAGCGTCTTCCAGTAGTCCTCCGCAGGATCCGGGAACCGCAGCAGCCAGTGCTCGGCCTGCGCCTGGGGATACACGATCGAAGGACCGTGCGGCCGGCTGCCCATCGCCGAGGCTGCCTCCCAGAGCGGCGAGCCGACCTCGGCGACCTCCAGGAAGAGGCAGTCGCTGCCTCGACGTCCCAGGAGGTCGACACACGCCGCCGCGAAGCGCTCGTGTGCCGCCTCGTCCGCGATGCCCGCCAGCCGATCCCCGACCAGCCGCCATCCGTCGAGACGACCGAGCCGCCGCATCCGCCGCAGCGTGTACACCGGATGCTGAGCCAGGACCGCCATCGTGCGGATCTCGCCGCCGACCCGGTCGGTGTATACCAGGAACTCCCGCCCTTCCGGTACGATCCACTCCATCAGGTCGGGGTGGGCGTACAGCGGATACGACGCGGCTCGCTGGATGAACGACCGCCACTCGTCGCGGTCGATCTCGTCCGGGGAAAAGAAAGCGGGGCGATCCATCGCGTCCCTTGATGGAAATGGGTGCGGTCTGCTCCGGACCGACGAGCGTGGTCGGCCTCCCCCCGAGCATTACCATTGTCTATCCGCGGCGGCCCGCACTGCAAGGGGTTCGATCCGTCAGGCCGCCGCGAGGCACTGGAGGAGGAGGCCGCGGTCGCGTCGTCCCGCAGTCTCTCAGGGCTCCGTCCCCACCGAGCAGCTGAGGCCGAGCACGAGGCCGGCGAGCAGGTTCTCGCCGATCTCGCGAAACGCGAAGCCCAGCACGACGGTGACGAAGCCTCCGGTGGCCAGCAGTGAAGTCGCGATCCGTGTGAGCCCGAGGATCTGCAGCGCGAAGATCAGGCCGAGCAGGTTGAGCCGTGTCGGCGATTCATCCGCCGCCGTTGCCCTCCCAGGTCACGAAATACGCTACCAGGAAGCCGATCGCCGTCACGCCGAGCAGGGTGGTCGTCTTGTCGACGCGCCGCACCTCGAAGCGCCGCACGTCGTCGATCGCCGCCACGGACGACGTGGGACACAGGTAACGCCTGTTCTCACGCTGCCCGAAGGGGCGGCATTCGCCGGTGATCACCCGGACCGAGTCCCCCTCGAACCGGGGCGCCTGGACCACCGTGTGCGTGCCGTCGCGCTCAACCACGCGGACGGGGCCCGAGGCCCGCGCGGCCGCGTATGCAGCCGGGCTGAGCGGCACGGGCTCCCAGCGCGTGCAACCGGCTGCGCCGAGGAGGAGAAGACCGAGCCCCGCAGCGAGCGCGACCGGGGACGAGAGGCGGGCTCCGAACATGGGACGACTCCGAGTCTGGAGGGGAGCGAGGCTGCACCCAGTCTCGCCCGCCCCCGCCCCGCTCGCCGTACGCCGATCGACGTAGCCGCCTCCGCACGCGGACATAGGGCAGCGTGAGGCCCTCGCGCCCCACTTTTGGTGTAGTGACGCGCATCGCGCCCCGGCGCACGACGCACCGAGAGGGCTACACCAACGGTGTGTCAGACCGGCCGGGAAAGCCCGAAGTACCGCGCTGCGACCATCAGGCTGATCAGGTGCTCCACCCGCGGGTCGAGGAACTGCCGGACCCAGGCCTGCGCGTTGCGGACGATCGCCAGCGCTTCGTCGGTGTGGACCCGGTAGTACTCGATCTTGTCCACCAGATCGGTGTAATCGTCCCGGATCTGCACATAGTGGTGACCGGGGATCAACCGCCCCTCCATGAACCACGTCTCGAAGCGGGGCCGGGGCGCGAAGGCCAGCGCGTTGGAGCCCATGATCCACACCAGGTTCGTGGCGACGTCGATTCCCTCGATACTGACCTGGAACTTGCAGCGGAGCTGCTCGGGGCGCGTGGCCTTGGGTACGACCCACTCCGGATGCTCTGGATTCGGCTCGATCTGGCCCGCGTCCACGAGGGGGTGGCCGAACCACGTCTCGAGAAAGCGGACGCGGCGCGGCACGTGCGCCTGGCCGCGCCAGATCGCCCGGTCCTCTTTTTCCTCGAACGGCACCCGGTCCCGCACGAAGCGGAAGTGGCGGACGTGGTTGAACTTCATGAGGACCGCATTCCGGTTGGCCTCACCGATGGGCCGCGCCTTGAGGAACGACGGCACCTCGGGCACACGGTCGATGTCACCGAAGACGTACGCGAACCGGTTCTCGCGATCGAAGTAGCGCAGATACCGAACCAGGTCGATGTGATAGACGGTCGCCGGCCGAGGATCGAAGTCGGCCACGGTCGTGCCCGCCGCGCCCAGGTCGAACGGCTCGGTCAGCTTGCAGTAGTAGTCGACCCGCTCCTGCGCGGACGGCCCGAGCGCATGCGCCGCGTGAAGCAGCCCTTCCCTTCTGGCCCGGTACACGGGGGTCGGTACCGCAGCGCGGAGGGCCTCCTGGACGTAATAGAAGAACTTGGTGGGCATGCGGCCGGGCTGAAGGGTAGGCACCAACGATGGGGTGCGGCGCGTTGCCCGTACAGAGTGGTTGCTGAAGCCGGCCGAGGGGCCGCCGACTCGCTTGACGCTGGAGGTTCACGCACAACAAGATCTTAGCAGGAGACAGCTCCTTCCGAACTCGGGCCCTACGCCTTCTGCCCCCTTCGGTTGTCACTCCCGATCGATCGGCGCACACCCCATGAACGAAAGCCTCCTTCCGACGGACCGTGAGCTCGAGAAGTTGTTCACCCGGACGTTTGCCGACCGCCTCGCGGGCGATACTGCTGCGGTTCTCGAGCGCACACCGCTCGGCCAGGGGTCCTTTCCCAAGGAAATCCTGAAGCTGGGCCTCGGAGAGGACACGATCGAGCTGTTCTGCAAGTACGAGGGAGGGTTCGACCACTCCGCGCACGGTCACCGCGGCGGCGTACCGTACGAGTCCCGTGTGTATGAGGAGATCCTCGGGCCGGGTGGCCACGACACGGTGGACGTGGTGCGGGTGCACCGCCCCGAGGATCGGGCGGACACGTGGCTGTTCCTGAGGCTCGTGCCCGGAGCCCTGCGGGTCTCCAAGGTGCCGGAGCCGGGCGCGATGGCGGCCGCAGCCGCATGGGCCGGACGCTTCCACGGCCGCACCAGCGGGACGGATGTCCCCTCGTTCGTGACCCGATACGACCGCGACTACTACCTCGGCTGGATCGAGCGCACGGATGCGAACGTGCAGGAGGGAGGCGGGGCCGGTGCCTGGTGGGCCGACGTGGTGAGGCGTTTCGAGGAGCACCTCCCCATTTTGGACGATCCCGAGGCCTGCCTGATCCACGGGGAGTACTACCCGAAGAACGTGCTCTGGTCCGCCGGCCGCATCTACCCCGTGGACTGGGAGTCAATGGCCCTCGGCCCGGGCGTGGTCGATCTGGTCAGGCTGGTCGACCGCTGGCCCCGGGTCGAGGTGGAGCGCTGCACCGAAGCCTACGTGCGGAACCGCTGGCCATCGGGCGCACCTGCCTGGTTCGCCGATCAGCGTCCTCTTGCCGAGATGTATCTACAGTTCCACTGGCTCGGCGAAGCGAAGGACGCGGAGTGGAAGCCCGAGATCCCGGCGCAGGATTGGCCGCGGGTCCGGCGGATCCGTGAGGTCGCGTTGGACCTGGGCTGGATGTGAGGGATCCCTCCCCTGCATCGGGCCGCGCCCCTCCGGTCGGGCACTGGCCCGGCGGCTTCGACGACGCCGACCGGCTGCTCGAAGCTGCGAGGGCCGCGCTCGACCCTTCGGGCTCGGGCGCCGTGGAGATCGTCGATCGGCAGCGGAATCCCTACGGGAGCACGATTTCCAGCGAGGTCCTTCGGTGCCGCCTACGGGGACCAGGCGATGACCCCGACGACGCCCGCATCGTAACCGCGCTGGCCAAGACGGGTCCTGCCTACGTGGTCCCGCAGACCGGCCACCGGAGGGGGGTCCCGTACGAGAGCGAGATCTACCGTCGGGTGCTACCCCTACTGCCCGTGGCGCGGCCGCGACTACTCGGGACGTTCCAGGAACCCGGACCGGAAGGTGTGGGCTGGCTCTTCGTCGAGTATTTCGCGGACGCAGCCTGGACCGGCAAGAACTTCGACCCGGCTCCGCTCCGGAAAGCGTCCTCGGAACTCGGGGTTCTCCACGCCGGGGGGCGCGCCCTGGTCGAGCGGGATGAGCTCGCTGGGCTCAACCGATACCACGGTGCGTACTTCGAGCGGTGGGCAAGCCGCTGGCTCGAGTCGACCCGGACCCCTGACGCACACTCCTGGGTTCGCTCGGTCGCGCCCCGGATCGACGAAGTCATGGCCCTGCTGGATGGACCGGACCTCACGGTGATCCACGGCGAAGCCTATCCGAGCAACGTCCTTCTCCGCGCCGATCGGGCCGTAATCGTGGACTGGGAGTCCGCCGGAATCGGCATGGGCGTGCTCGATCTGGCGGACCTCCTCCTCGGATGGCGCGAGGAAGACGTACGCGAAGCCGAGGCTGCCTACGTCGACACGTGCTGGCCGCTTGGACCGCCTCCCGGCTTCGACGAGGCCTTCATGGCGGCTCGGCTCCACGCCCTCGGCCGACACATGAATCGGCCCCGATCGGGCGGCTCGGACCCCGAGGAGCCCGACTGGACCTGGAAGGAGATCCAGGCGATCTGCGACCGGCTCGGAATCCTCTGATGCCGACGCCGGCCCGGGGCGCCCCGCCCCGAGCTGGCCATCGTCCGTGCGGCGGCAGCGTCGCTCAAAGAGCGCAACGCCGCCGCACCCTGCCCACCCTTCGCGCTATGCCGGGCCGCCCGGTACTCGGGGACGGGCGCTGCCCCAGCCCGACGTGACCCGCTCCCGGCGCGGGCGCGGAGCGCGAGCCTCCTCCGTGATCGCCGCGCGGATCATGTCGTCGATCGCCGGCGTGCCGACGGCCGCGCGGATCCCGGGGCGTGCGACCAGCTTGTCCAGCACGGCCTCGTTGCGCGCCTGCCGACCCTCGATCTCGAGGTAGGGGCGGTCACCGAACGCCACCATCTGGTAGAAGGGCTCGAACGACTCGGGCGCAACCCGATGGACCTCCTCCTCGAGCGCGCGCCGAAGGACGAAGTCGGGATCCCGTGCGCCCCTGGCGAGCTTGTTGAAATGGTCTTCCGCCATGCGGATGATGGCCTCGCTGTTCGGCTGACGGTCGGCCTGGTACTCCTCGAAAGTGGCCGTCCAGTCACCCGGGTTGCGGTCGATGCACTCGGCGAGGACCGAGCAGTCCTCGAGGCCGGCGTTGAGCCCCTGCCCGAGGAAGGGCACGAGCGCATGAGCCGCGTCGCCGATGAGCGCGAGCCAGTCGCCGTGCACCCACGGCCCGCAGCCTCCGCTGACGAGCATCGACGGGGGCGGACCGAAGAAGTCGTAGACAAGGTCCGCCGCGCGCTCGAACAGGTCGGGGCACGACGAGCGGAAGAAGTCGTGGATCTCCGTCCGGGAGCTGAGCGAGGCGAAGGACAGCGGACCGGTCGCCGGCATGAAGATCGAGACCGTGTACGTACGATCCACGTTGGGGAACGCCACGATCATGCAGTCGCCACGCGGCCAGAGGTGCAGCGCGTTCTTGTCGAATGCCCAGTCGCCGTCGGCCGTGGCGGGCACACGCAGCTCCCGGTACATCAGCGGAGAAATGCGCTGGTATGCGTGGAAGTCGTCTCGCCGGGTGAGGCAGCGCTTGACCTGCGACCACGCTCCATCCGCGGCGAACACCAGGTCGGGCTCGACCGTGCGGACATTCCCGTTCGCCTGGCGGACGAACAGCCTGCGCCCTTCGACGTCGACGTCGCGGCAACGGTGATTGAAGTGCACCGTGATGTTCTCGTGCCGCGTGGCCAGCTCCACGAGACGCACGCTCACCTCCGAGCGCGAGGCCGAGAAGATCGCGTCGCCCCTGGACGAGTACGGCTGGAAGCGGTCCTGGCCGTCCTCGCCGTGAATGAGTCGACCCTTCAGCGGGATCGTGAGGTCCTCGATGGCATCGGCCACGCCCACTTCCCGAAACGCCTTCCACCCACGCTCGGCCAGCGTGAGGTTGATCGAGCGCCCTCCCCGCGGCGGGTGGGTGCGGGGGTCGAAGCGGGCCTCGAACACGTCGACACGGTGGCCGCGCTGAGCGAGGAGCAAAGCCAGCACCGCGCCCACGGGTCCGGCTCCGACGATGGCGATCTCTTTCGACATGGTTCCTCTGTTACGCTGAAGTCACTGGGGGGTGGGTTCGGGCGAGACGCCGTATCGGCTGCGCGTCTTGTCGAGCACGTCCTGCAGGGCCTCGGCGAGGTCCCCGCGACCGACCGAGCGGAGCTCGGGGACGAGGACGTCGTAGTACTCGAGGTAGCCGGGCAGCGGCGAGATCATCTCGTACTCGTCGAGAAGGGCGACCACCTCGGGCGAGACGTCGCGCGGCAACGATTTGGAATCGAGCTGGCCTTGCACGAGGAGCGTCAGAGAAGTCCGGATGCACTTCTCGCAGGTGCCGCAGTTGTATGACCCGGCAGAGTCGTTCTGGCACACGCGGATGTTGTCCCGCCCGACCTTCCATCCTCCGACGAGGCGGGTCTTCTCGAAGCGGGAGATCATCAGGTCGTGCTCGACCGTGAGGTGAGCCGAGCTGTAGTAGGGGTCGAGCATGGGGTGCGAGCCCCACGGCACGTCGACCCACGGATCCTGACCGGCCGCCAGGTAGGCGCGCCGGTACGGCGCCCCGCAGAAGGCGGCCGCCGATACGAAGGCCGCCCCGTGCCATCGGTCGTTGAAGAAGTGGCCGCCGTCTGCGAGTTCCCAGCTGTTGGTCCGGATCGGAATGACCTCGGCGCCCAGCTCCGCGGCGACGGCGTCGATCGCAGGTCGGCGCCGCCCGGTCCTCCCCTGCAGCAGGGCCGCCGACGGGTCCCAGTCCGGGTAGAACGCGACGAACGCCAGCGCCTTGATGGACCGCTCGTGACTCGAGGGCACGTTCAGCATGTTCCAGCGCAGGGTCGCCAGTGAGTCGATGCCGCCTGAGGTGAGGGCCATGGATTGGCCGCCTTCCGGCGGATCCTTGGCTGAGAAGCCGGCGCTGGGCTCCACAACCGGCGGGGTCCCGGACTGTTCGGAGGACCACATGGTGACCCTCGCGTACACGACGTCGATGTTCCGGGCGAGGACCGGGCAGACCGAGCCCTCGATGGCGATGCGCCGCTCCCCGTCCCGAAACGCCGGAAGCGCGCAGGCGATCAGGGCGGCATTGGGGTCCGGATTGAGATGACCCGAGAGTCGCTCTTCCGTCTCGAAGAAGAGTCGGAACGGCTCTCGATCGACGTCTTCCCAGTGGACCTCCATCTCCACGCGGCCCACCCCGTTCACCACCCGCCGGTGCAGCTGCTCGATCCTCATGACTGTCGCACCAGCTCGCCGGTCAGCTGCTCGACACGACGGATCCTCCCGGCGGACCCCGGTCCACGCTCCAGCAGGAGGAACTGGTCACAGTCCTCGAGCGTGCTCAGCCGGTGGGCGATCATGATCGTGGTCCGTCCGCGCATGAGCCGCGTCATGGCGTCCATGATGAGCGACTCCGTGCCGACGTCGACGGAGCTCGTCGGCTCGTCGAGGATCAGGATGGGTGCGTCCTTGAGGAAGGCCCGGGCGAGCGCGATTCGCTGGCGCTCACCCCCGGAGAGGCTGAGCCCGCGTTCCCCGACCGGTGTGTCGTATCCGTTCTCCAGGCGAATGATGAAGTCGTGTGCATTCGCGGCCCGAGCGGCCGCCTCGATCTCGTCGAGGGTCGCGTCCGGCTTCGCGTAGGCGATGTTGTCGGCGACGGTGGTGGAGAAGAGCACCGAATCCTGAAGGACGATCCCGAACTGCTCTCGAAGATCCGCCAGCCTGTAGTCGCGAAGGTCCACGCCGTCGAGGAGGACGGCACCATCGGTCGGGTCGTAGAACCGGGTCGCGAGGCTCACGAGCGTGCTCTTGCCGATTCCGGTCCGACCGGCGATACCCAGCTTCGTACCCGCCTCGAGCTCGAACGAGACGTCCTCCAGAACCAACGGCCCGTCGGGGTACGCGAACGAGACGTTCTGGAACGCGAGATCGCCCCGAGCACGCTGGATCTTCTTCGCATTCGGCCGCTCCACGACATCGGGCATCCGATCGAGGAGCGCCATGGCACGCTCGGCACCCGCGAGCATGCTCTGCAGGCCTGCGGCCCGGCTGCTCACGGTCGTGATGGGCCCGTGCAGCTGGGACAGGTAGGCCATCACCAGAAGGAGGTCTCCGAGTGACAGGACGCCTGTCTGCACGTGCCGAACGCCGAGAAAGAGCACCGCCGCCGTAGCCGCAGCCGTCGTGAGCCCGGTCATCGTACTGAGACCGCCGTCGGCGAGCAGCAGGCGCAGCCGGGCCATGAGGCCACGCTCGTAATGGCGAACGAACCGCTCCTGCTCGCGGTCCTCCTGTCCGAAGGCCTTCACGACCCGGAGGGAGGTCAGGACCTCCTGAACGACCGACAGACCGGAGCTCTCGATCCGGGCGAGCTCCGAGTACTTGTGTCGCACGTGCCGCCGATACACGGCGGTGTAGAGGAGCAGCAGCGGCGTGATCGAGACCGCCGCCAGCACCAGCAGAAGGTCTATGCGGGCGCTCACCCAGAACATGGCGACCAGGGTGACCACCGCCGACACGAACGGAATGACGCCGTCGATGGCGATGTACTGAATAGCGTTGGTGTCGTACTGGATACGGTAGATGGCGTCCGAAGTCCCGATCCGGTCGTGATACGCCAGTGACAGGCGCTGTGCGTGTCGAAACAGCCGCCCCCGAAACTCGAGCACGACCTTCTCGCTCGTGTACGACCTGAGGTAGGACAGCGCCACGCTGTGCAGCTGGACGAGCAGGGCGAGCACGACCATCAGTGCGGCAGCGAACACCAGCAGACGGTCCGGTGAAGCCTGAACGCCGGTGGGGATGATGGGCTGAAGAACCCCGGGCACGGGGTCCGTGCCGAGGACGCTGTCCACGGCGATCTTCAGCGGAACCGGACCGAGGAGGGCCAGCGGCGTCGACAGCAGGCCCAGCAGAAACAGCCCGATCACGTGCGGCCAGTATCGCCGAGTCTCGCCGATGACCCTCGCGAAGAGCCGGAGGTCGGACGCCCGAGAAGTCTGCTCGCTCAAAGTCGGCCCCTACCCCGCCAGGTCCGTCCCGGCGCCGCGCCCCGCGAGCTTGCCGCTTCGGCGACGCGCGAGGCTCGGTTTCAGCTCGGACTGTGGAACCGGAATGCGATCCGGGGCGGCCGGGCTTCGAACGCCGACGTCGACGGGCGTGGCATCCCCCACCGTCTCCTCCGAGTCGTCCCCCTCGACGACAACCGCATTCAGTCTCTCCGCCACCTCCGTGAGACATTCGAGAATCGTGGCGTTGGCACAGCCGACGTCGAGCATCGCCGCACCCAGATACAGCCCGCCGCCGATCAGGAAGAACGCGCTCGGCAGCCACGACGCGCCCCCCGTGGGTACCGCGAGGAGGCCGGCGACGATCGCCAGGACCGGCAGCAGCAGCCCGCGCACGTGAGGCGTGAGACGGAATCGGACGAGCTGCTTTCCTCCACCGTGCTCTTCCGTGGCTGCGAGAATTCGCGCGCGTCCCAGCAGTCCGCCCCGTACCTCGAGGTCCCACTCCTCGAACGGTCCCGGGAGCAGGACCGGCATGCCGGCGACGATCAGGCGCCGGTGGAGCGTCCCGACCCACTGCGGCGTCGAATGCCACTCCTCGCTCCAGAGGGCCTGGTCGCGCCTGCGAAGCCAGCTCCACCCGCCGTGGCCCCTGCGGCGCCAGATCGTGAGCCCCTGCATGAGCCGGCCCCGGAGCCGGGCGGCGGGCTGGGCTAGATGAAGGGCGCCGACGACGAGGCGCCACCGCACCCGGGCTGCCATGCTCATGCCCTCCGGAGCGGTCGCGCGGACTGCTCCCTTGATCGCTTGAGCGAGGGATGCCAGAACACCGAGGCCGAGAAACGGCGCGGCGACCAGGAAGGCCGGCCAGGTGAAGCCGAGCAGGACCGGCGGTACGAGGAGAATCAGGAAGAGGTACCACTCGGGCATGAGCGGCAGCGCCCACCAGGTGTCCGGGGACCGCTCGTAGAGCGACTGGTAGGGGGCCTCTCCCCAGAGGCCGTGGTAGATGCGCCGCGGACGCACGAGCGCCTGGGCGAGGCCACGGCCGTAGATCCTCCCCTCCCACGACACGTGTCCGACGACGTTGTACTTCGCCGGCCACTTGTCCTCCAGCAGCGCCTCCGCCTTGCCGTATCCGACCTGCTGCTTCCAGTACCTCCGAAGCGAAGGGCGCCGGTGGTGCCATACGAGCGCGCCGGGGTGATACCCGATCTTCCACCCCCGCTCCTGAATCCTCCAGCAGACGTCGACGTCGTCGCCCGCAGCCCGGAAGACCGGGTCGAAGCCGCCGATCTCGTAGAGGCATTCTCTCCGGAAGGCCATGTTGCATCCCGGAACGTGCTCCGCCTCCTGGTCTCCGATGAGCACGTGCACGGGTCCACCCGGAGAGTTCGCCACGGCATGTGCGAGGGGAGGATCCGCCGCAGGGGGCAAATTCGGTCCGCCCACGCAGGCCCAGTCGCCTTCCTCGAAGGCGTGAACGAGGTAATGCAGCCAGTGCGGATCGGGGTACGCGTCGTCATCGAGGTAGACGACGATCTCCCCGCCGGCCGCCTGGAGCGCGGTATTGCGGGCGGAGCTCAGCCCCCGGTTCTCGGTCCGAATGCAGTGGACCGGGTATTGGGCGACGATCTCGGGGACCGTATCGGTCGACCCGTCATCGACGACGATCACCTCGTAGTTGGGGTAGTCCAGCTCCTGGACCCGGTCGAGGGTCTCGCCGATCGTGCCCGAGCCGTTGTAGGTGCAGATGAGCACCGAGACCTTCGGCAGGGGATTCCGCGGAGGGAACGGAACGGCTTCGAAGGCCCGGTTCACGACCTGGAGCGCGGGCTTCGGCGCTCGCTCGCGCGTGGTCAGGCCGAACTCCCAGTCCTCGATCTGCTGGCCACCACGGTACCACTCGTCCGTCCACGAGAAGACGAACGCCCCGGCGCAACCCGAATCGAACGACGTGCGGATCTGCCATTCGAGGCTCTCGGCCTGCGCCTCCACCCCGTTGCGGAGGCTGTCGAGTCCGACTTCTCCGAGCAGCAGGGGCCGGTCGCACGCGAGGTTGTGCAGCCGGGCCAGGTACTTCCGCAGGTCCTTTTGCCTCTCCAGGTAGACGTTGAAGACGAGGAGGTCCAGGAAAGGAAGCTCCAGGTATTCCGTCGTCGGGTAGTTGACGTACGTGACCAGCCCGTCGGGGTCCGCGGCCTTCGCCCCGTCGTAGAGTCGGCGGAGGAAGTGCGCCGTCTTCGCGGCACCGTGCCACCGGACGATCGGCGCGGGAATCTCGTTGCCCAACGCGTAGCACAGGATGCCCGGGTGCCCGGCGTAGCGCTCTACGGTCCGCCGGACGTCACGCTCGATCTCGCGGCCCATCCCCTGATCGAGGAAGGTCACGTGCTGCGCCCAGGGGATGCCGACCATCACGGACAATCCCTGCTCGGCCGCCTCGTCCAGCAGCCACTCCGGGGGGGGCGTGTACGTGCGCAGCGCGTTGAAGCCGTGCGAGGCCATCGCGCGCAGGTCCCGCTGGACGGTGCTCCGCGGGGGGAACTGCTCCCCGTCGGGTCCGGGAGCAAAGGTGCCGTACGTGGCGCCCTTTACGTACGTCTTCTGGCCGGCCACCTCGAGGAAGGGTCCGCGAACGAGGGGTCGCGACCCTGCAACGGGTGAACGGCCAGCCGGGCGACGGCTGGTCGAGTGAGTCAAGGGCCTGGGGGGGCGGATGTCTTTGCGACGACGCGATCGCCGTCGCGGTCCTTCGTTACGTCTAGTTTATCTCAACACTGCGGGTCGGGACAACACTGCAGCACACCGCTCGTGCCCCGAGCCCGAGGTGCGGCTACGTCAGGCCCGCGTCCCTCAGCAGCCTGGCCGCCACCTCGTGCGCCGAAAAGAACTCCTCGGCCACCGCACGGGCCGCGCGGCAGTGGCGGGCGTAGTCCCGGTTGATCTCGTTCACCGCCTCCACCGCCTGCTCCAGCGAGTCGACCCCGAACAGCCCCTCGCCGACCGGCAGCACGTTGCTGAAGCCCGTGTCCTGTGAGATGACCGGCTTGCCCGAGGCCAGGTAGCAGGCGTCCCGCTCGCTGAACCAGCCGCTGCGGAGTCGCACGTTCTGGTCCTTGGCCACCGTGAACTCGGCCCGCGATCCACGGATGAACTCCGGATACGCGCCGAAGACGTCGAGCGACATCTCCACGGGCGATACGAGGCCCCACCCGTGGGATGCGAGCCGCTCCACGTCCGACGGGTGGTCGACCTTCAGCGCCATCTCGAAGGACTGCGGCGTCCGGCTCGGGAGCGACAGGAACTTCTCCCACTCGTGATGCTTGCTCCAGTGGTAGACCTCTCCGTCGTAGCGAACGTCGCTCCCCTCCTGGCGGTAGTTGCCGATCGTCGTGAAGTGGGGAGCGTCGGGGTCGAACGCCATGGGCCACAGCTCGAGATCGATGGGCTGCCGCGTCTTGTGAAACGTCACGTCCAGGCCGTCGATCGGGACGCCGCAGTCGTCGGCACCGTAGTTCTCGCCGTACGTCGCGACCACGTGGTGCTCCTCGAGCGGATTCCACGTGTCCTCGTCGCCGGCCGCCAGCGTCAGCTCCAGGGTCACGGGATCGGTCTCGACGTAGACGCGCAGCGGGGCGGCCATGTGCTCTTCTCGCAGGCCCGTGGCCCCGACGATGTTGAGCAGCGCGTCGCACGATCGGTACAGCTCGTCCAGCTCGGCCGACCCGAGCCCCCAGCAGGCTCCCTCCCGGTCCGCGAGGCGAAAGGCCCATCGGTCGGCCAGTCCGATGCGCTCCATGCACCGGTGAATGTGGTTCACGGCGTACGTACAGTCGTCCGTGACCCGCTGCTGTACCGGATCGTAGGGCCAGACGGTGTCGTCCTCCACGTACCACACGTCGTGGCCGAGGCGCTGCAGCCCCCGGATCCAGTTCAGATAGAGCCACGACTGCCCACCGAAGGGGGACCGCCCCATCATCCCCAGAACGATCAACCGCTTGCTGGCCTGTGTCATCCACCTCGTCTCGGTCCGATGATTCCCATGAACGCAATGTTGCCCACGGCGCGGCCGAACCCAAGTGGCGTGACGGCGCACCTTCCGGCGGCCGTCGACGTCGCTCCGGGGCCGGCGCGGGAACTCGCGCGGAGCACGGACGTAGCCGAAGAGTCGTTCGACGGCGAGAATGTCCCCGCAAACCTCTCCCTCATGATCCCGAGCCCGTGACGCCCGACTCTTCGACCGTGGTCGTCGTCAACGCCGACGACCTGGGCCAGGCACCCCAGGTCAACGAGGGGATTCTGCGCGCCCACCGCGAGGGGATCGTCACCAGTGCGAGCCTGATGGTTCGGTGGCCCGCAGCCGAAGCGGCGGCCCGGGAAGCGGCCCGGCATCCCCGCCTCGGAATCGGGCTGCACATCGACCTCGGGGAGTGGAGGCACGGGGACGACGGCTGGGAGAAGATCTACGAGGTCGTCGACGAGACCGACGAGGGCCGGGTGCGCGCCGAGGTCGATCGGCAGCTGGAGCGGTTTCGGACCCTGGTCGGCCGGGAGCCGGCGCATCTCGATTCCCATCAGCATTTCCACCAGCGGGAGCCCGTCCGGTCCATCGTCCTGGAGCTGGGCAGGCGGCTCGGCGTGCCCGTGCGGCATCACTCGCCGTTCCGGTACCGGGGAGACTTCTACGGGCAGACCGAGGACGGCGGCCCCCATCACTCCGCCATCACGGAAGAGGGCCTCGATGCGATCCTGCGCAGGCTCGGTCCCGGGCTCTGGGAGCTCGCCTGTCACCCCGCGGCCGCCCCTCTCGCCGAGTCGATGTACTCGACGGAGCGCATCCAGGAGCTTGCCACGCTCACGTCGTCGCGGGTGCGGCGCACGGTGGAGGAGCTCGGGATCCGCCTCCTCTCGTTCGAGGAAGCAGCTCCGTTGACCACTCACGAAGGCACATGAATTCTGGAGGAGACGTGGGATTGAGAGTCCTGGTGACGGGCTGGTTCAGCTTCGAGGACATGGGCGCTTCAGCGGGAGACCTCATGGCCCGTGACGTCGTCTGCGCCTGGCTCGGCGAGGCGGGCATCGACTACGACATCGCGCTCGCTCATCCGTTCGAGGGTGGCGTCGCCTGGGAGGACGTCGACCCCGACGCCTATTCCCACGTGAGCTTCATCTGCGGGCCGTTCGGAGAGGGCCCGCCCCTGCTCGAGTTCCTGGACCGCTTCTCGGGGCGACCCATGGTCGGGATCGACCTCACCATGCTGCAGTCACTCGACGAGTGGAATCCGTTCGAGGTTCTGTACGAGCGGGACAGCTCACGCACCGCTCGGCCCGACCTGGCATTCCTGGCGCCCGACCACAGGGTCCCGGTCGTCGCCCGCATCCTCATCGACCACCAGCCGGAGTACGGGAGCCGGGACTGGCACGAGGACGCGAACCGGCTGATCGACGACGTGCTTCAGGCACGGGACGCGGTGGTCATCCCGGTGGACACGCGCCTCGACGAGAACAAGACAGGGCTGCGATCCGTCGCTCAGGTGGAATCCGCGATCGCCAGGGTCGACGCGTCGATGACGACCCGCCTCCACGGCATGGTGCTCTC